>Ga0163144_10028148_pt1 | contig 10855 bp, 14 predicted proteins | sample OliLak19BULKMAT1_FD_123175 | JGI IMG/M metagenome (GOLD analysis project Ga0163144, IMG submission 123175) | Freshwater microbial mat bacterial communities from Lake Vanda, McMurdo Dry Valleys, Antarctica - Oligotrophic Lake LV.19.BULKMAT1 | ecosystem: Environmental > Aquatic > Freshwater >... | reverse complement strand
AGCGTGCCAGCAGACTCACGGCACCGCTCACCAGGCACGTTTCAGGAGTTCCACCATGCTGCACTACGCCGTCGTCTTCTTTGTCATCGCGCTAATCGCTGCGGTGTTCGGCTTTGGTGGCATCGCCGCCAGCGCCGTGGGCATCGGAAAGATCCTGTTCGTTGTCTTCGCGATCCTGGCTGTGGCCAGTTTCCTCTACGGGCTCATCAGGAAAAGTTGAGTCCGCGCGCCGCTGCCGTCCCCTCGTTCGTTCACCCGTTCGTCAACACCTTCTTTCACCCCCCACCGTCCAAGGAACCCCGATGACCACCCATATGCCCTTCGAGCAAAGCAAGAGCCTGGCCGACCAGGCCTCCCACACCGCCGACAACGCCATTCGTTCGACCCAGCGTCTGGGCAACGACGCGATCGACAGCTTGGCCGGCAGCGCGCAGGATTTGCGCAACGAGGTCACGCCGATGATCAACCGGGCGGGCGAACAGGCCAGCGCCTTCGCGCAGCGCGGCGTTAATGCCGTGCTCGACAGCTCGCAGCACTTGCGCGACTCCGCGCAACGCGCCTCGGACAACACCGTCATGTACATCAAGGACGAGCCGCTCAAGTCGATGCTTATCGCCGCGGCCACCGGTGCGGCCCTGATGGCGCTGGTGGGCATGCTCAGCCGCTCGCGCAGTCGCGGTTGAACTGGTTGAATCTGTCAACCCCGGCGACCGCGCAAGCGGCCGCCCGTCGGATCCGCACATGCACCCTTTGTTGCACCTGATCGCCAAACGACCGCAGTTGCTGGCCGACCACGCCGAGGCCTATGTCGGCTTGGTGGCAGACGAGTTACCGCGCGTGTCGAACGCCTGGAAGCGCAAAGCAGTCCTGTTTGCGATGGCGATGGTCGGACTCCTCGTGGGTCTGACCCTGATCGGCGTGGCCCTGATGCTGTCGGTCGTCAACCCGGGCCTCGAACTAACGGCGTCGTGGCCCTTGATCGCCGTGCCGCTGATACCGATCCTTGCAGGTCTGGTCTGCTTCGTCGCCGCGCAATCCGACAGCGGGCGCCCAGCCTTCGATGATCTACGGGTCCAGGTCAAGGCCGACGTGGCGATGCTTCGAGAAGCGGCGGCCGCATGAAACGCCGGGACGTTCCCAAGGCGACCACCACAGCGCTCGGCGCGGAGTTGGCTCAATGAGTGCGGTACTGCCCACGGCGGCCGAGCGCGTGGCTCTGTCGCGAGAGCATCTGCGCCAGGCGTTGCACGACGCCACGGCGCCCCGCCGGCCCGCCATCGACCCCGTCACCGGCACGCCGACAGCGGTGCCGTGGCTCGAGCGAATGCAGTCGATTCCCGGCGCCAGTATCGCGATCGACGCGATCAGTGCATGGTGGTCACGTCATCCCGCGCACTTGGCGGTAAGCGTGGCCAGCCACACGGCAGAGACGATGGTGCGGCCAATTGCACAGCGACATCCGCTGACGCTGGTGGCCGGTGCCTTCGCCATTGGCGCCGTGTTGGCCTGGAGCCGGCCGTGGCGTTGGGCGCTCAAGCCGGCGCTGTTTGCGGGCCTGTTGCCGCAACTGCTGTTGTCTGCAATGAAGGCAACGCCGCGTTCGGGTCGACCGCCAACGCCCTGAGCGAAGCGTTATGCCCGACTACCTCTGGCGGCTGCATCACCACCCGCGCGCGCAACACCCCAGTCTTGCGTATCTTGAGGATCGCACGATGCGCTTGGCGACTGCCCGGCCAATACCAGCCTGAGCGTGGCGTGCAACTGGTCGAGGGCGTCGACGCACTCGAGCACGCTATCCCGTACCGGGATCGACGAGCCGTTCATCGGCCGGGTCGGCGACTCACCCACAGTCTGGCGCAGGCGGTCCTTCACCGCACAGAGTAAGGCATCCCAGTCATCGATCGACACAGCGGCCCGCGGCCGCGACAGGCCGCCCGCGGGCCCAACTGACTCACCCACCGCTGTTCTTCGCGGCTCCGCGTCCCGCATCCGGCAGCGCCGCAGGCCCCGTGGGGGCGGCCGGCGTAGTCGGATGCGTTTGGACTTCCGGGTTGGCAGGCGGCGCACCTTCGGCTGTGAAGTCGCTCTTCTGCTCCGCCAAGGTCTTGGCTTTGGCTTTGGGTTCGCCGGTGAAAGCGTTCTGGATCATGCTGGAACCTCTTGCGAGTGGCCGAGGCCACGGGGGTGGGGGACACAGCGCGGTTTTAGCCAGCGATAAGCCTCTGGTCTGTGCGCCAGCGCACACATGCGGAGGCTCGAACCCTGTCGACGGGTGGCCACTCGCACGTGAACAGCGAAGAGGCCGATCGGCCTCACCTGAAACGCCGGCGCACCAAAGGCACAGCCGAGTGCCCTGCTGCATACCCCGTGTCCAGCACAAAGGGGTCGCGCCCGATGCGCTGCGCTTCGAGCTCGGCAGCGTCGCGCTGTTGTCTCAGGCGCTCCGCCTGAAACTGCTCTTTGATCGCCTCGAGTTGGCGCATCAATGGCGCCAACGCAGCCAATTCCCGGTAGGTGGCGGAGCGAGCCATGATCAAACCCGGTGCAGTTGCCCGCCGTCGACGCGCACACGGTCGCCGACGCGCAGGTCTTCGATGCTCTGGTAGTCGTACTGTGCGGTGGCCCCGTTGTCCATGCGCACGCTGATGCGGTAGACATCGCTGTCGTTGCGCTTTTGCAGGTTGTTGCCAATGATCGCGCCGCCGACCGCGCCCACACCGGTCGCTGCGGCACGCCCGGTGCCGCTGCCGATCTGGTTGCCGATCACGGCGCCGATCACGGCGCCCAGGACCGCGCCGCCGGCCCCGCGTGAGGCGGATCCAACGATCTCGATGTTGCTGACGTTGCCATACTGGCTCACGCTGCTGATGCTGTTGATCGGGCTCGCATACGGGTCGCTGCGCGGCGGGTTGGACGAGCAAGCCGTGATCAGTGTCAGGGCCGATACGGAACAGACGAGGGCAATTCTGCGGGCGGTCATGGAAGTCCTTCTTCGCGGAGGCGATGTGCGGTGGCACCCGGTGCGAGCGCCTGCTGCCTACTGTCGCTGCAGAGCCCCGCGCCGTGAATCGGTGCAGCGGCGTTCCTGGCGTCGCCGGGCACGCCTTGGGCGCGTAGGGCGACACCTACAACCAATATTCCCAGAGCCGCGCGAACAGCTCCTTCACGCGCAGGTCGAGTGAGCGGTGGCGCCATTGCTCGAGCGTGATCGGATTCGACGCCGCCAGGTCGCGCTCGAACATCGCCTGCAACTGGCTGCCGAACTCTGCGCCCAGCACCACCGCATTCAACTCGTGGTTGTGCAGGAAGCTGCGCCAATCGAGGTTGGTCGAGCCGACCGTGGCCCACACGCCGTCGATCAGCGCCGTCTTCGAGTGCAGGATCGCGCCACGCCGCTCATACACCTTCACCCCAGCGCGCAGCAGGCGCTCGTAGTTGCGCCGCCCAGCGTGAAAGGTCAGCCACGAATCGGTCTGGCCGGGCAGGATCAGGCTCACATCGACGCCACGCGCCGCCGCGGCCTCGAGCGCAGCCAGCAACTGCGGGTCAGGCACAAAGTAGGCATTGGTGATGCGCACGCTGGTTTCGGCGCTGCCGATGGCCGACAGCAGCGTGACGTAGATCAGGCTGAAGGGCTCCTCGGGCGAGCTGCCGATGGCGCGCACCACCTGGCGCCCGGCGACTTGCAACGGCGGAAAGTAGTTCTTCGAAGCCAGCGGCGGCCCCTTCTGCTTTTCCCACGCCGCTATGAAGAGTTTCTGCAGTTCGGCCACCACCGTGCCCTGCAACTGCAAGTGGGTGTCACGCCAAGCCGGGCCGGCGGCGGCGGAGTCTTTCGGCGCACCCTGCGAGCCGCGCTTGAACGAGCCGCCAGAGTAGACGCTGCTGATGTTGATACCGCCCAGGAAGGCCGTGCGGCCATCGACGATCAACAGCTTGCGATGGTTGCGCTGGTTCCACTGCCAGCTCTCGCGCGCGGCCAGCGGGTTGATCGGGTTGAACTCGTGCACCCGGATGCCGCTGGCGACAAGTTGGGCGAAGAAGGCTGCCGGGGTACCGAAGGTGCCGGCGCTGTCGTGCATCAGGTTGACCTGCACGCCTCGCGCCTGCTTGGCCATCAGCGCCTGGGCGAAGCGCTGGCCGACTTCGTCATCGTCGAGGATGTAGGTCTCCAGGTTGATGTGGTCCTCGGCCGCGTCGATGGCAGCGAACATCGCCTGATAAGTGGCCGGGCCGTCCTGCAGCAGCAGCACCTGGTTGCCGGTGGTGAGCGGGCTGCCGACGATGGCTTCCTCGAGCGCAAGGTGGCGCGTGAAGATGTCGGTCTCGGGGCCACGCCGGGCCAGGCCGTCAAGGATGGCCTTGCTTTGCGCGGCCGACAGCGGGCCACGCGCCCCCACCAGCGGCACCGGCGCACGTGCGCCCAGCGCCAGGTCGGGCACGATGCGGGGCAGGCTGCTGCAGCCGACGCAACTGGCCACAGCCAGTGCCGCCAGCCCGATGCCGATACGCAGGCGCAGGATGCGTAAGGCGTTTGGCATTCGCAATGGCATTCGCGCCGCCGATCGACTCAGCGCCGCGTGCTGACCCGCCAGACGGTGTTGCCGACATCGTCGGCCACCAGCAGCGCCCCGGTCTTGTCGATGGCCACGCCGACCGGGCGGCCCTGGGCTTTGCCATCGCTATCGAGGAATCCCGTCAACACATCCAGCGGCAGGCCCGCGGGCTTGCCGGCTGCGAAAGGCACGAAGACCACCTTGTAGCCGCTGTGCGGGCGCCGGTTCCAAGATCCATGTTCGCCAACGAACATGCCGCTGGCGTAGGCCGCAGGCAGCGAATTGCCCGCCGCCGAGGCCAGGCCGAGCGGCGCCACGTGCGGCCCGAGCGCGTAGTCGGGTGCAATAGCCGTGGCCACCAGGTCGGGCCGCGGCGGCTTGACGCGCTCATCCACATGCGTGCCGTAGTAGCTGTAGGGCCAGCCATAGAAGGCGCCGTCGCGCACCGAGGTGAGGTAGTCGGGCACCAGGTCGCTGCCGAGTTCGTCGCGCTCGTTGACGACCGTCCACAACGCGCCACTACCGGGCTCCCACGCCAGGCCGTTCGGGTTGCGCAGGCCAGTGGCGAACAGGCGGTATGCGCCGGTCTTGACTTCGAGCTCCCAGATCGCGGCGCGATCCGCCTCGACCTCGATGCCACGCTCGCCCACGTTGCTGTTCGAGCCGACCGTGACGTAGAGCTTGCTGCCGTCGGCGTTGGCAATCAGGTTCTTGGTCCAGTGGTGGTTGATCGGTCCGGCCGGCAGCGCCACCAGGCGCAGGCCCGGCGCGGCAATGCGCGTGTCGCCGCTGACGTAGGGGAAGCGCAGCACGGCGTCCGAGTTGGCCACGAACAGGCTGTCGCCGACCAGGGCCATGCCGAAGGGCGAGTGCAGGCCCTCGAGCAACACCGAGCGCAGGTCGGCCACGCCGTCACCATCGCTGTCACGCAACAGTGAGATACGGTTGGCACTCGGTGTGCCGGCACCGGCGCGCCGCATCACCAGGCCCATGGCCCAGCCCTTGAGGCCCTTGGCGTCTTCGGGCTTGGGCGGGGCATTGGTTTCAGCCACCAGCACATCGCCGTTGGGCAGCACGAACAGCCAGCGTGGGTGATCCAGGCCGGCGGCGAAGGCGGTGACCTGCAAGCCCGGTGCGGCCTGCGGCATCGCGCCCCGGTCCCAGCCCCGGGCGGGCGCGATGTTGACGGTCGGGATCAGGCTCTTGCGCGGCGGTGGCAGCTCCGGCTGCGCGCCGCTGCCGGCGGCGACCGATAGCAACGCGGTCTCGCCGCAGGCGGCGAGCAGCGCCAGCGCGCCACCGATCAGCGCAGCGGCGCACCGCCTCAAAGTCGGCCCATCAACAGCAGAACGATGACGATGACGAGCACCAGACCGATGCCCCCGCTCGGACCGTAGCCCCAGCTCTTGCTATGGCCCCAGGTCGGCAACACGCCGACCAGCAGCAGGATCAACACAATCAACAGAATGGTGCCCAGAGTCATGGCGTGCTCCTGAAAGGTGACAGATTCAAATTCACTTCGCCGGCGCCGATGCCGCAGGCGGAACCACGATCACGGTCGTGCCCTCGCCGGGCTTGCCGGTGGCGCCGGTATTGCCCGTATTGCCCGTATTGCCTGTGCTGCCGGTCGCTCCGGTGCTGCCGGTGTAGCCCGTGTTGCCGGTATTGCCGGTGGCTCCCGTGTCGCCAGTGGCACCGGTGGCGCCGGCCGGCCCGGGCACAGCCACGGGGGCCGGGACGTTGACGACGTTGGGACGGTCGCAGGCGGCCAAGCCGACAGTGGCCAGCAGGGCGAGGGCGGTGATCGAGAGCTTCATGGTGGATCCTTTGAGGTGAAGTGGACGGGTCTGGCCCCGCGGCAACGGCCCAGCGTAGGCGCCCTCGTGGCAGGCGTCAGTGCGATATCGAACACAAGGGGATCTTTCACGACGGCGTCACTTCAGGCGCTGGCGCGGCGTCAAAACTGGCTGCGCAAGTACAGGCTCGGCCCGCCGCCGCGCAGCTTGAGTGACAGGCGGTAGCCCGGTTTGAGTTGCATGCCGAGTGCACCGTGCTCGAGCCCGAGCCAGACCGTGGCCCGGGCCGGGCGCCAATCGACTGCGAGTGGCGTGCCGCAGCCCGGTGTACCGACCCCGCCCTCGGTACAGGCATGCGAGCGCCAGACGCCATGGGTGAGTGCCGCCGCGTCATGGGCCGCGCGCCTGGCTGGCTGTGTCAGTGAGATCACAAGCTCGTGCGGCCGTTGCACCGGCCCCTGCGCCAGCGCCAACACGCTGCTCAACGACAGCCCCACGCCCAGACCGCGCCGGCACCACGCGGCGAGCCGTTGCGGCACGGGCCGCGGCATTGGGCAACAAGGTGTCGTTTTCATGGCGTGCACGCGGACAGCGCGGATAAGCCCCTAGCGTGCAGCAGCGGGGCGATGCAGTCTGTTCGCTGGCCAACAGACACGCGTTGCCCCGGCCCCGACCATGGGCCCACGCGTTCGGCACCCGAACCGAGGAGTCCCTCTGTGACCCAGATCCGATCCCAACTAGCCGCGAGGGCCGCATGACCCGGTCGGTGAGCCGTCTGGCCGTCGCGCTGGCCGTGGCTTGCAGCGCGTCGGCGCCGTGGGCCGCCGCCAAGAAGCAGACGGTGTGCACCATCACCGTCAACTCAGCCGACGAGAAGGAGGTCTTCCGGCGTTACCTGCCCGCATCGAAGTACAAGTTCGTCGAACTGGTCGAGCGCGACCGGCCCGATTGGCTGGCTTCGGCGTGCAGCGCCGGCATCCGGTGCGACGTGCTGATCATTTCCGGCCACTACGACGGCGGCAACGAGTTTTTCTCCGACCGGCTCGAGACGCGCGAATTCCTGCCCGTCGACGAACTCGAGCGGGTATCGTGCAGCGATTCCTGTCCCGGCTTGTTCTCGCAGCTGAAGGAAGTCCACCTCTTCGGCTGCAACACCCTGAACCCCGAGGCCAACAGCAGCGCCACGGCCGAGATCGTGCGCAGCCTGGTGCGCGAAGGGCGATCGCCGAAGGAGGCCCAGCGCCAGTGGCGCACTCTGAACGCCAGCCACGGTGAAAGCAGTCGCGATCGCATGCGCCAGATCTTCAAGGACGTGCCGGTGATCTACGGCTTCTCGTCGGTGGCGCCGCTGGGCCCGCTGGCGGCCGCGACACTGAACCGCTACTTCCGCGGCAACGGTGCGCGAGAGGTCGGCGTGGGCCGCACCAGCCGCAGCCTGCTCGGCCACTTCGCGCCCTTTGGCATGACGGTGACGCAGGGCATGACCGATCGCGATCCGCACGCTGCCGTACGAGACGACGTATGCCGGTTCGCCGACGACCGTCTGCCCGACGCCGACAAGCTCGGTTTCGTGCACCAGGTCTTGCGCCGCGAAGTAGCGCAGGCCCGCGTCCACCTCGACCGGATCCAGCGTTTTGCCACCGCGCTCGAAGACCCGGCGCGGCGCACGCCGGAGGTGGAGCAGGCCTTCGCCGCCATCGCCAACGACAGCGGATCACGCGAGCGCTTTCTTGAGTTCGCCCGCGACGCCGATGAGCCGGCGGTACGCGCGCGCATGCTCAAGGCGGCGCACGACCTGGGTTGGTTGACGAGCGATCAGCGCTGGACTGAACTCGCATTGATGCTGGGTGAGCTTCAAATGCGCAACAGTGTCGGCGTGACCGAAGTCGATCTGGCCTGCACCTTGAACCCGGCGCATGAACTCGACGGTGCCTTCAACCGCCGCATCACGCCGGGCAGCCCGGCCGACGACGTGGCACATGCCGCCGTGCGCGCCTGTCTGGGCAGCAGCGAGGCGCAGACCCGCGTGCTCGATGCACTGGTCAGCCCGGTCGAGGCCGATGTGAAGATCGCGCAGGCCTATCTGCGCCACCGGCCAATCGCCGAGGGGGCGGAGTTGCGGCGCCTGGCGCAGAGCATTGCGGGCATGCCTGCCTCCGAGGCCCAGGTGCGGGCGCTCGAAACCCTGGGCCGGCACTATGTGGCCGACCGCGAGATCCTCGATCTGCTCATCGGTCTGTTCTCCAAGACGCCGTCCCACGCGGTGCAGACAGCCATCGCGGGGATCCTGCTGCGCGCCGACTTGCGCCAGGTCGCCAGCGCACCGCTCGCACGCACACTGCGGCAAGACCGCCGCAGCTCGCCGCCGGGCGACGACATGATCGACGCCCTGATCCGCCGCCTGCAAGTGTCCTGAGCGACGCGCCGCGCTCTGTCGGCGCGAGCGGCGCGCAGCCGCGTTCGCTTACAAGCCCTGTCCCGCGCCGCCCGGACATGTGAAACACTGGGCCATGCCGCGCCCCAACCTCCCGCGACGATCCTTGTCCTGGCCAGTCGCCGCACTGCTGGCCTGCCTGGCCGCCGCTTGCTCGCCCGCAGCCATCGCCGCGCCGAAGACTGTGTGTACCGTCACCATCAACTCGCCCGACGAGAAAGACGCTTTCCAGCGCCACCTGCCACGCGACGAATACCAGTTCGTCGAGCTGGTGCAGCGCGGCCAGCCGGATTGGCTGGCCGCAGCGCGAAAGCGCGGCGTGCGCTGCGACGTGCTGATCATTTCTGGCCACTTCGACGACGGCACCGAGTTCTACACCGACCGCTTCGATGACCGTGAATTCCTCACCGTGCACGAGCTGCAGCAGGCTTCCTGCAGCGCGTCGGGTAACGACATGTTCGCGCAACTCAAGGAGGTGTACCTGTTCGGCTGCAACACCTTGAAGTCGGATCCGCGCTATGCGGCCTCATCCGAGATCACGCGAAGCCTGTTGCGCGCGGGTCAATTGCCGGCCGAGGCCGAACGGGTGTCGACGCTGCTCAGCGAGCGCTACGGCCAGAGCAACCGAGAGCGCCTGCGCCACATCTTCAAGGACGTGCCGCTGCTCTACGGCTTCTCGTCGAAGGCGCCGCTCGGACGCAGCGCGGGGCCGCTGCTCGAACGCTATTTCCAGACTGCGCCGGCCGGCGAGATTGCCAGCGGGCGCGCCAGTGCGACCCTGCTCAAGCTGTTCGGGCCCAGCTCGATGATCGCTGTGGCCGGCATCACCGATGCCGATCCGCACGCCGGTTTTCGCAACGACATGTGTGCCTTGGTCGATGATCGGCCCAGCCAGGCCCAGAAGCTGGCCTTCCTGCACAAGACGCTGCAACGCGACATGACCGACGTGCGCATGTTTCTCGACCACCTCGAGCGTTACGCGGCCACGCTCAGCGCGGTGCAGCGTCGCCCGCCCGAGGTGGCCGCTGCGTTGGCCGCTATCGAGCGCGACCAGCCCACCCGCGAGCGTTACCTCGGGTTTGCCCGCGACGCCGACGACGCCGCGGTGCACCACCGCATGATGGCCCTGGCGCGCATGCTGGGCTGGCTCTCGCCCGCGCAGGAGCAGGCCGAATTCGTGCGCACGCTGGGCGAGCGAATGGCCCGCGGCAGCCTGGGCAAGAACGAAGTCGATCTCGTCTGCGCGCCCTCGCCCGACCGCGACACGGGGCTGGCGCAGCGACTGCTGGCCACCGGCGCGGCGCGGCCTGCCAACGTCGTGCACTCGGCCGTGCTGGCGTGCCTGGGCGACGGACCGGCCCACGAGCGTACGGTTCGTGCACTGACAAGTTCACGTGATGAAGAGGTGGTGATCGCGCAGGCCTACTTGCGCCAGCGCTCCTTGGCCGGCGTGGGCGAGGTGCGCGCCGTCACTGCGGGCATCGCGCGCATGACGGCCGCCGGCGCCCAGGTGCGCGCCCTCGAGACCTTGGGCCGGCAGCGCCTGTCCGATCCGCAAAGCCTGCAGGAAATCGCCAGCCTGTTCCCGCAGGCCCGCTCGCTCGAAGTTCAGCGCGCCATCGCCGGCATCTTGATCCGCGCCGACACCCAGCAACTGGCGCGCGCCGACCTGGCACGCACACTGCGCCAGCACCGGCTGAAGTCGCCTGACGGCAGCGACGTGATCGACATGCTGATCCGCATGCTTCAGTCCGCCTAGCAGACGGGTGTTGTTCGCTCGGGTAACTTACACGCGCTTTACACGCGCGTGACACGATAGGGGTGAACGGCGAGGCGGGCTCAGCCGTTTTGGGTGGGCGGCGCCGCAAGTCGGACGACGCCGATCGCAAGCAACCCAGGAGTCGAATCATGAGCAGCAGGAAACTGATCGTCGGTGCCATGGCGCTGGCCGCCACGCTGGGGTCCGGCTGGGCTCAGGCCCGCGACCGCAATGACGTGCAATGGTCGGTGACCATCGGCGCGCCTTTGTACTCGCAGGCCTACCCGGTGTACAGCCAGCCGTACCCGGT
>Ga0163144_10028146_pt1 | contig 10856 bp, 10 predicted proteins | sample OliLak19BULKMAT1_FD_123175 | JGI IMG/M metagenome (GOLD analysis project Ga0163144, IMG submission 123175) | Freshwater microbial mat bacterial communities from Lake Vanda, McMurdo Dry Valleys, Antarctica - Oligotrophic Lake LV.19.BULKMAT1 | ecosystem: Environmental > Aquatic > Freshwater >... | reverse complement strand
GCCACCCCATACGCCAACGCCACCACTGCCCCCCCAAACGCCACACTGGGTAATAGGGCAACAAACAAATTGTTGGGGACGAATAGCATGGTAAACGCAGGATATAGCGCGGGAAGGGGCATCCAATAATCTTCGGGGTGGGTAATATCGGCGTGGGAATAGTGGTAATGCCATAAATAGTCCACCACCAGCCCGCGCCCCTCAGAGACGTTTTTGGCAAGGTTGTAATAGTGGTTAGAGTCACTAATACCCGGATGGGGTGCAAACCACGCCCCAATTAAACGCACACCTATGGCAAGCGCAAGAATAAGCGCAAACGTCCATCGTGATGAAGCGCGTGAGGGTGAGGGGGATGAAGAAGGTGTGAGGGTGGAGTTTGGGCTAGAAAGCGTCATGCGTTGCGTCCCTAATGCGGTTGGTAAGCAGGATGAGCCACTTAAAAAAGAACGCCTCACAGAGGCTGTAAGGCGTTGCATTAATCAACGGAGAGAGTGGGAGTCGAACCCACGAAGAGCTTTCGCCCTTACTCGCTTTCCAAGCGAGCGCACTAGGCCACTATGCGACCTCTCCCCTATGATGGCACGTATTATAGCAAGGGACACAACAAAACGCAATATCAAGCGCAATCGTTTTTACCGCTTATTTTGGCATAACAGTTCTGAAGAAGCGCAGGCGTGCATCCTCTTTTGGTAGGATGTTGGTATAGAAATGTGCGATTTGCCCTTCTCAACCCATCTAAAACACAAGAGACTCGTTTACATAATCAAAGGAACACACAATGAAACCCCAAGATGCTTGGATGTGGCGCGATGAAGATAGTGGCGGAACTATGGGCGCAACCGTTGATTATGACGAGCGCAAAATTTTATGGTTCGACCAGCCGGGTTGCGCCTGTGGGGGTGCAGATGGTGAACAAGCCATCGCAGACTTTTTGGCACGTGGCACACGCGCCCTAACTGTGCCAGATGACGTAGAAGCCGAGATGCGAGCCGTTCTTACAGACTATGCCTAGCGCGGGGGGGGGATAAGCTGGCTCATAAACCACATGCCCCCCACGATATTGACCAGCAGGCTATAGCTCACACCAATCCCCAAAACAGGCTTATACCACCTCTTTTGTGCGATTCGCGTAACGCCCATGCCAATTGCCAGCATCCACAACGGCAACGCATCTAGCAAGAAGCGATAGCCAAACTGTGCGCTTCCTGTGTTGTGATACATCAACGACGGTAACAAGATGAGTACCGTTCCCACCGCCACCGCCCAGAATAATCGTGAACGTAACGCCAACAAGCCCACTAAAAAGAGCGGGTTTGTCCATAAAAAGCCCGTTCCCCACAAGTCAGGAATAACAGTGGCACATTGCGGGTCTATTAGGCAATTAAGGTTAACTTGGGCAGGAGTCTTGATGGTGGCAATGTACAAGTTTTCGGGTAAAAACGCTGGGCTAAAGTTGCCATAGGTCAGCCTGCGCTCGCGAATGGTTTCAGAGTCGTTAAGGTAGCTGTAGCCAAAATCTGTTACGCTGTCAAAGCGTATCAAGTTATACGCCCCCAAAAAGAGGCAGGCAAACGCCAATGGCACGCAGAACAAAATCACACGGCGTAACCATCCCTCCTCACGCTTTTCGATTGCCCACAGCACCGCCACAAAAGCCAATGCCCCAAAGGCAATGTTTGGGCGTGCCATCAACGCCAACCCTAGCGCAGTTCCCGCTAAGAATGGGCGATTGTGCAGAGAAAAACTTAAAAACAGCCACGTTACCAGCACCGCGCACGTTTGCCCCAAGAACCATACTGTCCCCATACTGGTAAGATACAAATGCGCTGTGCCAAAGCCAAAGAACGCCGTTAATGCCAAACGCGCCCATAGCCCTAGCTGTGGCACACCAACACGCAATACGCGCTCACAGAGCATAACATTAATTGCACCCACAAACACACTAAACAACACATCCGACACTGTGCCAAACAGCCACAGCCACGGCATAAGCATAATGCCGGGCAGGGGAGGCTGTGCCACATACCACAAGTTGCCATAGTAAATAAGGTCGTATTGGTTGGTAGCATCCATAGAAATATAGGGATTGCCGTCTATAAAAGCCTGTGCAAGGTTGATGAAATACGGGGCGATGGAGGGTTTGTGAACAATATCGCGGGAGATGAGCAAGTAACCTGCTAATGCCCCTAAAAAGACAAGTAATGACAGAACGTAACCCTGTTTTTGTGTCATTTGACTGTTCATTAAGTGTAGACCCTTTTTGATAGGCTAGAGAGTAAAAAGAAACGCACAGCACACAAATAAAAAAGAACCCCTTACAGGTGTAAGAGGTTCTTTTTGAATGTGAGCGGGTGACGAGGCTCGAACTCGTGACCTTCTCCTTGGCAAGGAGACGTTCTACCACTGAACCACACCCGCGCTTTACGTCCATTAATATAGCAAACCCGAATCCATTTGACAAGGGCAATTTTTGAAAAAAGGGCGACGCAACAACCCGATACACGCGAAAGGGCGTAATAAAAATTACGCCCTTTTGGAATAGAGAAAGCAAGGGTGACGTTTACCCGTTAGTCGCCACTAGGGGCTGGGGCAAGCGTGCGGGGCATTGCGCCGCCTGTATTAGGTTCGGGCAAGCCAAAAGTACGGTCAATAGCATCTAAATAAGCTGCAGAAGCCGCCGAACCATAGCCGTAAGGGTCTTCAAACGGAATAGGTTCTTCGTCAAAGTTCCATGAAGGGGGAGGCGATGTGGTTGCCCACTCTAGCGTTAGCGCACGCCACGGGTTTGCACCTGCCACCTTGCCATAATAGAAACTCCACACCAAGTTGTATAGCACGATGAGGGTGCTAATGCCCAAGGCAAATGCCGAAAGGCTAATGAGAACGTTCCAGCTGGTAAAGGCGGGGTCGTAAACAGCGACACGGCGGGGCATCCCCAAAATACCCACAATGTGTTGTGGGAAGAACGTAAAGAAGAACGAAATGTAGGTGGTAAAGAAGTGAATCCGCCCCATACGTTCATCCATCATGCGCCCCGTGACTTTGGGATACCAATGGTATAAACCGCTATAGATGGCAAACACACTACCGCCAAACAGCACAAAGTGGAAGTGACTGACCACAAAGTAAGTATCATGGGCTTGATAGTCAAACGGCACGGCTGCCAACATCACACCGCTAATACCGCCAATGACAAACATGCTTAAAAAGCCCAAGCTAAAGAGCATTGCGCTGGTAAACCGAATTTTGCCGCCCCAAATTGTGCCAAGCCAACCAAAGATTTTAATACCCGTTGGCACAGCAATAATCATGGTGGTCACCATAAAGGGGATGCGTAATTCGGGCTGAAGGCTAGTGAACATATGATGCGCCCACACCGTAAAGCCGATGAGCGCGATTGCCATGCTGGATAGCGCAATCATGCGATACCCAAAGATGGGCTTGCGAGCATGTACGCTTAACACTTCGCTTAAAATACCCATGCCCGGCAGCACCATGATGTATACCGCAGGGTGGCTATAGAACCAGAATACATTTTGCCACAACAGCACATCCCCACCACGCGCGGGGTCAAAGAACGCCGTACCGCCCACACGGTCTAGCAAGAGCAATGTAAGCGCACCTGCCAAGAAGGGGGTTGCCATCACGGCAATCAGGCTTGTGGCAAGCACTGCCCAGCAGAACAAGGGCATTTTCCAAATCGTCATGCCTTCAGGGCGCATGTTGAGGATGGTTACGATGAGGTTAATGCTACCCACAATGGACGACAAGCCCAAAAGGTGAATACTCATTGCCCAAATCGTTTGCCCATCATTGCTAAAAAGCGTCGAGAGTGGGGGATAACTCGTCCAGCCGGCTTCTGCTTGTCCTACCAAGTAACCTGCCAAAAGCAAGAAACCTGCGGGGGGAATAAGCCAGAACGCAAACGCATTTAGCCATGGAAACGCCATGTCTTTTGCGCCCAATTGCAACGGAATAATGTAATTGGCAAATGCGCCAAACATCGGAATAACCCACAAGAAAATCATGACAGTGCCATGAATACTAAACAGGCTGTTATAGGCGGTGCCGTCTGCCATTAGGTCAAGGTCGGGTGTAAGTAATTCCCAACGAATCCCTAAAGCCAATGCCCCACCAATAAGGAAGAACAAAAGCGCAGTGATGCCATATTGCACGCCAATAATTTTGTGGTCGCCTGACCAACTAAGATATTGCGCCAGCGATGCCATCTTGCGTTGTGGCTCGGCGCGTTGCCCTACGGGTACAGAGATTGTTGCCATCGCTAAACAAACCTTTCTTTGCTAACAACAGATGGTTTTTTGAAACACACTTGCCCTCACCCTATGGGTTCGATGGGATGAGGGCGACCGAGAATTTATTCAAACAAGTTACGATAAGTCGCTGTAACGGCTTCGATTTGTGCTTTAATGGCTTCTTCGTCTAGCTCGCCTGCTGCGTCGGTGACAAGCTCACAGGTGCTATCGGTGGCTTCGCCACTTTCTACTTGCGAACACAGGTACGCAACAATGCCAATCAAGTCACTTTCGGGCATACGGTTGTACGCACCGCTAATGCTGGCGGGGGCATCTTCGCTATAGCCAAAGTGAGGCATTTGACCCACACCATAGCCCGCGACCAAATACTCATTAGGCTGTACAATGGACCGCACCAAGTATTCAACACCTGTTTCGCCACCCACACGGCTACTAGCGCGGTCGCCAATGCCATTCAGTGCGGGACCCACCAAGCCTGCCCACCCCAACGAATTGAGAACATGACAGTTAGAGCAGGGGTATGCACCACTAGCAAGAACGGCTTGCCCAAGCAACACAGGGTCATCGGGTGGATTTAACACGGCTTCTACAGTGCGATTATAAAAATTCGCAATATAGGCTTCTTCGTTTTCATGCACCACAATTTCGGTGTACATGCTGCCATGACCTGCACCACAAAGCTCTGTACACACCACGCGATAGGTTATAAAGCGGTTACCTATGCCTTGTGCGGCAGCTTCTTCTGTGGATAGTTTGGCTTGTTCGGGGGTAAGCAACACACGGTTGCCGTCCTCATCTAACCGATACAAGAAGCCTTCATCAGTGGCGATGGGGTCGAAACGAACTGTAGTTGTACGCCCCGGAATAAGGTCTTGCTTCACGCGCATGGCTGGCACCCAGAATGAATGAATCACGTCTTTGGTGTCCATGTCAATCTTAACATGCTGCCCTGCATAAGTGTGCAAGTTGGATGATGATACCTTAACAGTGGAGGCTTGTTGCCCTTCTGCTAGGGTTTCACCTTCGGCAAGTGGCTGTGGAACGTTGGTGTTATATTCAAACGTCCACGCATAGCGTGCGCCAATGGCATTCACGCCAATGGATTCACCATTCACGAAATTCACGTTTTCTTGCGCGGTTTCGTTGGTGACCCACACTTGATAGCTAAGAATCGCCAGCACCAAGACAATAATGGACGGGATAATTGTCCATACAATCTCTAGTGTGGTATTCCCATGAAACGATGCTCCGTCCGTTGTATCATTAGGTTTTGCCCTAAAACGGATGATGGAATATACCAATAAACCCTGTACCAAGAAGAAAACTGCACCACCAATTAACAGTAAAAGCTGTACCAGTCCGTCAGTATTCCGCGCCTGAAGTGAGGCTTGTTGCGGAAGAATGACAGGAGTTAAAAGAGACACCAAGAAACCGCCAAACATCACCAACACAAAGAAGGTGACGATAACGGGAAGGCTTGGTACTACACTCGGTTCTTGATTATTACGTGGAATCTCCATAAAGTTCGCCCTATTGCCATTTCGCTTGTTCAATTTGACACAATCGCTACAACCAAAAGTGTACCAAAGAAGCCCCCATTTCACAAGCACATCTCTAAAGACGTGGTTATAGCAAACGGGGCAAATAAAAAGGGAGGATGTGTGGCACTTTTTGCCTCATCCTCCCTTACCATGCTTACATCATATCACCCATGTTTGGGGTAAAAAGCTTAGGTTAGCAAGCACCGCGTGTATTGACAAGGCTGGCAGCAACCCACCCATTATCATTACCATACACCACATTAAACCAAGCTCCTTGCTTGCCCACCGCATTTAGGATAGAGCGATAAGGGACGAGGTCTTTGACGTTGCTATTGATAGAAGGCGCATCGCGGAAGTTAAGGATAGCGCGTGTCACTACGGTACAATTTTCTAGGGCGACCAATGTTCCCGAAGGCACGGTTGCACCAGTCGTTGCGGGTGCATTGGGGTCGGGGGTGGCATCAGGGTCTACGGTTGTGGTTGGTGCGCCAGTTGCACCCTCTGGGGCTTGCCCTGAGGCAAGTGGCGATGCCAAACTGACCAAAACGACCACACCGGGCGCACTTACATTAGTGCAGGTAAAGCCGTCACTGGTAACATAGTACCATGCCCAAAATGCCATGCGAGAGGACATATTGCCATTGCTAAACAGCATGCCGCCTTCACCTTTTAAGCAAACGCCCACAACGCTATCGCCGCTGGCTTTTAGAATGTCTACAGCACCGATGATAGCATCTTCATAGCGGCGAGACATACCAATGCCCTTGCCACTAACAACCGTACAGTTAAGCACGTCGCTTACGCCAATATCGGGGTTGCTAACGCAGGAAGATTGTGCGCTGGTGGCAATACCGGCAGCAAGCAGTGTACCCATCAATAATGCCACAAGAATAAGTCGTTTCATTGTAATTCCCTTCAATACTTTCTTCTCGAACTTTAATATGATAGCACGTCCAGCCCAAAATAAAAGTTTGGATTCTAATGGCGTAGGGCAAGCGTGGCTTATTTTACTACACGGGGGGCCAAGGGCGGGCTGCGCCTGCGCCCGGCGAGGGATAATGTTTTACTCTAAGGAGCTTGTCTATTCTGCGCTTTAAGGCAGTCATCTCTGTTGGGTCTAGTAGCTCCGAAAGAGCTTGTGCAGTGGCGTGCAAGGGCGTTTCTAGCTGGTCGCATAGCGTGCCTAAGGTGGTTAGGTGTTCTTCATCAATGGGCTGTGCCACAAAATCCCAAATCACTGTACGCAGTTTAGGGGCATGATTAAAGCATAGCCCTTGGTCAATGCCCCATATACGGTCTAGGCTATCTAAGATGCAATGCCCCCCCTTGCGGTCGGCGTTATTGGCAATGACATCAAAGAGCGCAAGTTTTTTAAGCTGTGGGATGTGGGTTTCATCAAACGTAAAGTAATGGCGTTCGGGGTCGTGTTCTATAAACACTTGCAGGCTACCAACGCCCCGTTCACTGCCTTCGGTTAGGGTGGTGGGTGGCACTAAATACCACCCCAACGCCTCACTTAAAACACATGCCGCTACTTCACGTTGGCAAAGTGTGCCATCGCCAAAGTCCCATAAAGGGCGTTCCCCCATGCGAGGCTTATACACTGCCAAAAAGCGGGTGTCTTGTGTGTGAAGTTCCACTAAAAACGTATAGTTTGAGCCAAAGCGCATCAATCCCAGTTCTTCGGTAATTTCCCCCGTCAGTAAGGCATCTTTCACGGTGTTATAGGGCAGTTCAAGCAGTTCTTCTAGGGTAATGGCGGTGTGAATGATGGGCTTAGTCATGGCAACCTTACATCCAATAATAGGTGATACGTCCGTTTAAGCGTGGGCTAGGTCTGCCCTGTTCTACTGTGTCGGTGGCGTGCAGGCTTAAAGCTCGCATTTGCTTCAGCGTTGCCCACATCCGTACCTCACCTGCGTTATCTAGTTCTAGTTCTAGGTCTAGGTCGTCATCGCGTTCGTCTTCGCTATTCAGTGGCACAACCATCTCGGTAGCCACCAAAATAACCATGTGCAGTTCTTCGTCCCACGCCAGCCCCATTTGTGCCACTCTAAAGAACGGCTGAATGGGTTCGCGCAGTTCCATATCTAACGAAGCCAGCTCAACATTGGTTTGGATGGCTTCTTGCTGGTCGATTTTGTCCACCAGTTCGGCAATGGCTTCTGCTAATGCCCATGCCTGCTCTTTTTCTATTACAAACGTCACCAATTGCCTTTCACGCCCTGCCTGAAGGTGGAAGATGCGTTGCCCTTTGGGCCCAATAGTGCCAATGGTGATAAAGTCTACTGGCTTAAGTTCTAGCTCGGTTTTACTCATGCTTTTTCCCCGTTTGTTTCTCTGTTGTCGCCGTCTCTAGCGTGGCGAGGTGTGCCATATCATTGATATTAAACACGAAAGGGCGACTATGACCCAAGTGAACCGTGCTAATGGAGGCAGGTGAAATGACAATGCGTTGAAAGTTATCTAAATGCACACCCAAATAATGCGCCGCTGTCATTTTAATGAGGTCGGCATGAAACACCAACGCCACTGTTTGATTAGGGTGCTTTTGCGTTAGTGCTTCTACAGCGTTGACAATGCGTGATTGTACGCCACGCATGGTTTCGCCATTTGGAAAGTACGCCCGTGAGGGGTATTCCTGAATCACTTGCCACATTTTACGCTTGCTAAGTTCAGAAATACTCATACCTTCCCAGTCGCCATAGTCCACTTCGCCAATGCCCTCATGTTGGTGCAGGGTCAGGTGGGGGTGATGATGGGCAATCGCTTGGGCGGTTTCCATCGTACGCTCTAGGGGGCTGGCGTAAAGGGCATGAATGGGAACACCTGATAAACGTTCCCCAAGTGCCTTTGCTTGGGCTTGCCCTTCTTCGTTAAGATGAACGTTGGGTGTCCAGCCTGCCAGCTTGCCCGTCTTTACAAAGTCATTGGTGGCATGCCTAATGAGCAAGAATGTCGTCATAGAAAGAGGTTTTACCTTTTGCTAAATTTAGCCTAATCATAGCACAACCTCGTTAAAATCGCGTAAAAGATGCGCTTTCTTTTAGAGGTTTCTAAGGGCGTAAAGTCGCCCCCCACCGCTTGCCAAGTAAATCCAGCCCTCAGGACTAATTGCCACGCCATAGAATAAATGGGGGTAAAAGCCCGCCCCACGCCGTGAAAGATACTCACTGGTGGGGTTATCATAGAAAACGCCCCATGATGAGGGTATCACGCGCAACACAACATCTACAATGCTATTGTCAACGGGGGCAATGGGCGTAAATTGCCATTCTTCGGGGTTGGGGGGTGTGGCATCCAGCGCGGTTAGCTCATAGCCAATTGGGATAGACGCGCTTGCTTTGCCCATCATTGCCATGAGCATCTTGCCTTCTAAGAGCGGGAACGCCTGCCCCACGTACGGCAAAAACGCCACAGGCGCAACTTGGGGTAAAAAGCGTAATGTAGGGGCTTGTGTGCCAGCGCACGCCAGCTCATCACCCGTGATGCACAATGGAAAGCCATAATCTGTGCCGTTTTCAACGCGGTTTAGCTCATCAAAGGCGTTTTCTGTGCCATAAGGGGCAACATCACTAATGTACAACGCACCCTCTAACACCGCAAATGCCATCGGCTGACGCAAGCCCTTCGCCACGCTTATGCCATCTGTGCCATCTAACGCATACGACCACACCACGCCAAACGTTTCGCGGTCAAACTCGCATAGATTACAGGGTGCGCCCACGCCCACCCACAGGCGGTCATCATAGATAGCTAACGCGCTTGTCATAAATGCCCCCACAGGAAGCCCCTCAATAACAGGCGATACTATGCCCTCTTGCCAGCGCATCACGCCCCCCTCTACGCCGATATAGAGCGCGTCCTGATGCCATACTAGCGCGTTAGGGCTATTCAAGCCTTCGGCTATTACACGGGGGCTATCAACCAGCAAATCACCGTCCGTATCAGTCATGGCGACCACTTGCCCACGCAAAGGGCGTGACGCATACAGCGTGCCATCAGGGGCAAACGCCAGCGCAGTAAATGCCATCTCGCCCTCTTGCGGTTGATGCACAGCCAACTCTAGGCAAAAGCCCATTGTTACACGCGGTAAAAGGGCTTGTTTGGGGCGATTTGAACACGAAGGCAAGGATTGAGAATGGCTAGTAAAAGCGATTCCTACCAGCAGAATAATTGCGGAAAAACGGGCTAAGAGCATACCGAAAAAGGCTTTCTTGTTATACAATCTTACTTATGTTAACCGCTTGAAGGCATTAGTTTATGCGAATAGGAATTATATCAGATGTACATGGAGATTTGGATGCACTAGAAATAACACTGCAACAGCTTCAACAACATCACAACGTCTCCTCTATCTTATGTGCGGGCGACCTTGTGGGACGCGGTCCGGAGCAAAATCGCGTGGTGGACGTTCATCGTGAGCTAGGTATTATCACGGTTAGGGGCAATCATGACGAGCTGTACTCGGGTTTAACGTCTGAAAATGTCGCGTATTTGCGCGGTTTGCCGTTAGATTGGCAGGGAACCATCGGCGGAACGCGCTTCTATATGTGCCATGGCAAACCCCAAAATAATATGTGGGGAATGTACCGCGACCACCTTAGTGAAACTTACCTTAACATGGTCTTAGGCTCTTTAAGAGCGGATGTTTTGGTAACAGGACATACGCATGTGCCATTACTAATGAGAGGGAAAGCGGGCATTATTGTCAATCCCGGCTCGCTGTTTACCTTTGTAAGTTCAAGACAAACCTCCAAAACTTATGGGGTACTCGACGTACCCTCACTCAAGTTTGAATGGTTTGACTCGCGGGGGTCAATATCCTCTAGCGCATAAAGCACAGCAAAAGGCGAAGCACTCTATGATAGAGACTTCGCCTTTTTGTTTGCTATACATCATTCATCATTATTTTGCTGGCGTAATAATGCCTCGATGTGTGCTTTTAGAGCAGGTAAGTCCTCTATGGCTTGCCACAAAAAATCAACCAGAATATCTTCATAGTTATGGGCAAGGAAGTCCCTAAACCGCATGAGTTTTC
>Ga0163144_10028145_pt1 | contig 10856 bp, 4 predicted proteins | sample OliLak19BULKMAT1_FD_123175 | JGI IMG/M metagenome (GOLD analysis project Ga0163144, IMG submission 123175) | Freshwater microbial mat bacterial communities from Lake Vanda, McMurdo Dry Valleys, Antarctica - Oligotrophic Lake LV.19.BULKMAT1 | ecosystem: Environmental > Aquatic > Freshwater > Lake... | reverse complement strand
GGACTCATCTTTTGGCGAAAGCAGGCGTCCAATTGAATAGCGGTCCTGAATATTCTCGTCCCCTGAGCGCTCCATCAGAGCATCAATGGTGAGGCCCCGTGCGAAAGTGTGTGAGGTGGCAGAACCGCCGCCAGTCATGGCCACCGTCCAAGAGGTCAACTCGCTCTGCTTGGACATGGTTAACACAAACTCGGAGAGCAACGCACTGTTGACCTTGCGTGCTTTGGGATGGGTCGCGTAGTTGAGGAAGAAGTCCGCGATGAATTCGGCAGAGACGTTTTCCCAAAGGTAGCCACTCCATCGCTGTTCACTGGATGCACGGGTTCTGGAAATAATGGGGCCTTCGGCGGGATCCCCCATGGCTTCAATGAGCCGGTTTGTAGCGTCTAGGTTGCTTTTGACAATGGCAGGCTCCTTGCGAAGCGCAACCGTCTCAAGCAGTTCACCACTGAATGAAAGTTGGAGTGTTCTAGCTGTCCGCATTTTGAGCGGTGAGGTAACAAGCAGGATCGGGTGTGATTCGACTTTGATGCCGTAAACCTCGGGGGTGGCTCCTGCTTCTTCCATAGCGTCGAACTCTTCACGAAGCTCCTCGGCGGCGTCGGCGATGTGGCCAAACCATTCCACAAGATCTTCGGTGGTGTAGAGGCGGCAAAGATCAATGTACCCTGGGCGATACCCAAACCAACGGCCCATCTGCATGAGGGTGTCATACATCTTGGTCGTGCGCACAAAGTAGCTTGTGCACAGGCCCTCAAGGGTTAGTCCTCGGGAGAGTTTGTCGCCTCCGATGGCGATCACCTTGATACCCTTGCCACCATTGGCCGCATAGTCCAGTGCGTCTTTGGCTTTGCCATTACTGATGCGGACATCAATGTCGGAGAGGACGTCCGGCAGCGCCGCAAGAATCTCCTCCCATGTGGGAACCTTCGGTGGCCCGCCTGTTTCAGGCACAAGGAGCGCCACTTCCTTGCAGGTGGGAACAAAGTCAGTGTCCCACTGGTCTTTGAGCTGGGTCAGAAATTCGGCATCACCGTTGCCACGCGTAATGCGCTGCTTCAGCTTGGTGACGAAGGCGGCAACTTGGAAGTGAACCGCATTCTGGACGTTGACCAAGCGGGTGACGTGGATGAGCATCGAAGAGTGTTCTTTGCCTTGACCGCGAATCTCCCTGGCTGCACACGCAAGGACAAATGAGCACACTGCAGCCTTTAACGAAGGCGGTAGCGTTTCCTGCCCTGCATAAGTGGGAACGTGTTCCTTGTTGTGCTTTGGGGGCATCCAACCACCGGGTGCATCTTTATTGACGTGATCCGTGACGTAATACATCAACGGCAATCCACCAATGCGACCCTCTGTGGAACGAAGACCGAACATTCGTGCTGGTCCCATGTAATTCGAGGGGGCAGCCAAGTTGACAATGAAGGATCGTGGAAAGAGATCGGGTCCCTCATCGGTCGTCTCATTGCGACGGTGGATGAAGATGTTGGCAAAAGGCGTTGCGGTGTAGCCGACGTATGCAGACTTGTCGAACGCATGCAAGATCTTGCGAATCAATCCGTTGATGGCCTTGGGCTCATGCTCATCGTCCGGGGTACCATCATCATTGAATAGCTGCTCACCGGTGTCCACGGAGGCGTTATCGGCCTCATCATCAATCACCAGCAACGGAAGCCTAGTCACAATGCGGCGGCCAGTCCCGTTTTCGGTGGAGTCCGCCACGTGGCTTCGGATCCACTTAAGTAACTGGGTCAGAACAGATTTGTTCTTCTTGACGACAAAAAGCCATGGGCGCTCTTCGGGGGATATGGCAAAGTGACGTGCGACCGCAACATTGAAGTCGCCGTTATCGGCACGGGTCGTCGCACAGTGGGGATGAATGCTCGGATCACTGTCAATTTCGGCAACGCCAATGGGCTTTCCTGGATCACGTGTGGCAGAGGTCTCGTAACCCAAAAAGCTCTCTTCAAGGCGAATCTGGGTTTGTGAGCGCAGGTTGTTGTGAAGACCTGCAAGCACGATGATGACTTTGTAGCCAGCATCAGCTGCTTTGCATACAAGGCCGGAATAGTTGCCGGTCTTGCCCGATTGCACGTGTCCGACGACAAGTCCGCGCCGATCCCATGCACCGGGTCGTTTAGGGTCTTCAAGGAGTCCCAAAATGCGGTCAGTGGATCGGTCCAAGGCGTCCACCACTTCAACAGAGAGTTTCTTTTCCAAATAACCTTGATAACGTTGCCAGTACCGCCAGTCCTTCTTTCGAGAGGCGTCGAGCCACTTCTCATGACCACTGTTGTCCTCAAGGCTCGAATCCTTACCAATCCAGTGGCTAAATCGGCGCACCAGCTCCACGCATGCAGCCTGCTGGTCGACGCCTTCGGGGTAGACGCTTGCAAGCGCCAACGCGGCAAGTTTTACCTTTTCGGCAATGACGTCGGGCGTGATGCTTATCCGGCCTTCCTCGACTTTGAGAAGGGTCTGGGCAATGCTTACGACAGCCGCCAGTGATTTGTCGTTTTCTGCCATGAAGATCCTTCGTCGTTATTGTTAGAACAGATTCAATGCAAGCCTGCGACAAGTGCAGAGAAATTTTGGAAGGGCTCGGTGGACATCAACATCCGCTTGGCCGCGTCGGGGGGGAGTCCACGGCGCCCAACCATGTCTTGGTACAGTGTTTTGAGTACACCCACGATGGCCTCAGGCGGCTCACCGGAAAATCCGGTGCGTGGGGTCTCCTTGTTCTCGGCGGTGTCGAGCCATATGCGCTGCACCGGCACTGTTTCCTCGATGACACGGATCATTGCTTTGATCATGGGGAGCTGACTACCGGCATTTTCGAGAACGGCCATGATGGCGGGGTGCTTATCGTCGATGCGATATCGGGAACCGTTGGGGGTGTGATCCACCCTCCAAGCTTGTTCTATCGCCGCCCCCCCGGCACTAGGCATTGGGGAACCGCGAAAGGCAAACACTCGGCGTGCACGGTTACGAGTGTCCTCAGCGTACTTGGTAAGCCACGGCCGCAGTGACACGGGAGGACGTGCGGTGGACTTTCGAATGTCGATCTTCCAAGCGGCATCGGCTGTGTTGGGGATGTCAAGACGAATACGGGCAAGACGAATTGCCTCATCACGATTCCATGCCCGCCCTTGCCCAAGACCGAGCCATCCACCGGCGACGAGCAACCTCTTGTTGCGATAGACATAGAAGCCCTGTTGTGCCGTCCAGCCGTCGGGTCCTGAACCGGATTCAAATTCGGCGGGTGTGAGCCTATCCTTGTGGGGCAGTACATGACATTCAAGTTCGATGATGCCTGCGTCAGTAGTCTTACTCTCTACTGGCGAATTAAACGGTTTGGCCACGTGCCCCACCATAAATGGATCCCAAGGAGAAACAGCACGTTCGTTGATGAATATCTTGATCTTGGCACGGGGTCCTTGAATTAGGCGGTGAAAGATCATGGCCAAGTGAGCTTCCACTCGGTCAATCATCTCGTTGTAATCGTCGACTGTATAAGACAGTGTGACGATCCGGTCCATGGTCTCCCAAAGAACCACAGTCCCATGGGGCATGGATGCCAGTTTGTCGATGAACTTCTCGGATCCTCGGGATGGGCCTTCATACAAGAGCCAGTCGCCATCAGGATTGGCGGCCAAAGCATCCAAGTCCCAGCGCAAGCAGGCCAAAGGGGAACCTTCGGCCTTCGACGCAACCGTCAAACGGCGGCACTGCGAAAAGGATGCGGTTTTGAGACCCATCCCGAAGCGCCCAAGGTCTGAAGCATCGCGGTCATCCAAGGGGTTCTTGTCACCCAGCGTCATGGCACTTTCGAGCTCCGCGTCATCCATACCACGACCATCATCGGTAACACTGACGCGGCTTTGGGATTCATTCCAATGGAAGTCCAAACGCACTTCGGTGGCCCCGGCTGAAATGCTGTTGTCAATGATGTCGGCTATTGCCGCGGCAGTCGAATAGCCAAGGCCACGTAATGCTTCAAGCATGGCACCTGCACGGGGCGGGGCTTTGCGGGTAATGCTCATTTTCGGTAGCCCTTTCCGGGGACATAAACAAAACCCATCTCAATCAGACTCCGAAGTACGGATCGAACGGTCGAGTCAGGTGCAAAACTGATGTCCTTGGAATTGACCCAATATTCAGTGCGGTCAGCAAACGGGAGTCGGGAAACAGCAAGCCCGATTGCAGTAGCTTTGGCCAGTAGCTTTTCAACATAGACAGCGCCCGATGACCGGACGTTAGTGCTGTTGGTTGTTATGGATGGCGAGGCTGGGGTTGGGATCTTCCGAGGCCGTCCTCGGCGACTAACTTCGGATTCCGATGGTGTATTGGCCGGTGCAATTGCGGCTGCGGCTTGGTGAGATCCATCTACGCGGTGACTTGCATATTTCCTGGGCCGCTGCTTTGTTCCGAATTCAATGAGCACTCGCAGTGCTTTCAAAGCTTGGCTTTCGATTTGCCGAATGCGCTCACGCGTGAGTTCAAATTTCCGCCCGATGTCATCCAAAGTGAGCTCTTCCGATCCAAACAGGCCAAACCTCATACGGATAACACGTGCCTGGTTGACTTCCAATTGATCAAGCATTTTTTCCAAGTTGCGTGAGAACTCATGCTCGCAGGCTGCCACATATGGATCCGGGACAAGGTAGTCATCCAAGCTTTCAGTGGGGATGAGGCCAACCTCTGCCAGTTCTGTGATCGGTATCGTCTCGAAGGTCGGCCGCAAAAAGGACCGAACTTTTCCAATTTGAAGGTCCTCACTTTCTGCGAGGTATGTAAGAGTGGGCAGTCGACCCGTGGCCCCTTCAAATGCCTCGTACGCTCGCATGAGTCGCTGTGAAGTCTCATGAGCATGCACCGGCACCCGAACGACGCGTGAGTCTTCGGCAACGCACCGACTGACAGCCTGCCGAATCCACCATGTGGCGTAGGTTGAAAACTTGTAACCGCGCCGGTAATCGAACTTGTCGACGGATTTTAAAAGACCGAGATTGCCCTCTTGTATGAGATCCTCAAAGGGAATGCCACTGCGCCGATAGCGTTGGGCGATTGAAATGACCAAGCGCAGATTTGCCGTCGCGAGTTTGTGCTTCGCTCGTTGAATCTCAGTGGCTGCGTTGGACAGCCTCTTGCGCTGAAATTTCAAGACATGAAGCGGCAAACCGACATGGGCTGCAATGGCGGCCAGTTCCTTTTGCAGCAAGACAATGGTTTCGACGTGCGGCTTTAAAGAGTTGGCCCAGGGAAGATCAGTCCTGGATTCCGCAAGTGCCCATTGCAAATCACACGGATTAGCGCTCGTTGCCCCCGGTGAATGCGGACCTGCGTCGATAAAAGTCGCAATGAAGTCTTGTGGCGGATAACCGCAGCCCTTGACCAAGAGGGTTTGGAGTGCCGTCTCACACCGGCGAATCCCCTCAACACCAATTTCAAGCGGCCGGACTATCTGCTCAATGACGGCGTCAGCCAGTCGAAAAACTTGGCAAGCAGCGGTCAATGCCTCTTGCAAATCGACAAAGGCCTGGGAATCCGGTCCAGAAGTCTTGCGGGCCGATTCAAGGGATGCCGCAAGGTTTTGTATGTTTGCAAACAGATGCAATGCCTCGTCGATGCGCTCCTGCGGGGTCTGGGACTCCGCCTCTAGATCGTCGACTTCCTCTGTTTCATCTGCAATGGATGGCGAGTCAGCGATCGGATCTGTGGGGAGCAGCAGCCCGGTAAGGACGATGCTCAGGCTGGCGCGGCCTTCTTTCAGTTCAATGCCAATATTGAGCAGCTCAGCCACCAAGACGGGGGTCGTGCTGATTACCTCCATGGCGTCTTGGTAGCCGGTCTCCATGCGCCTACCCAAAGCCGCCTCCTGCTTGGCTTCAATCAGATCAATGCTTTGCGTTTCCCTGAAATACAAATACAGCAGATCGTTGCGCCGGTTGGAAACACTGTCGTAGAGATCAAGGGCATCAGAAAGAACGTCCTCTTCCTCGGCAGACTCTGTGGGATCCACATGGACCGAGAAGTCTTCGAGATTCGTTTGATATTCAAAGCGCTCATCGGTTTCTCCTCCCAGGTCTCCAATGATGCGGACTATCAGTGCCTCAGTAGTTGCACTCCTTTCCTCATCAGGGTCGCGAGCAAATTCGTCAACGTTCAGGGCTGGGACACTGCCTTCGCGCAAGGCACGCAAGAGAAGCCGCCTGAGTTGGGCGCGAGCTTCTGGATCATCGGACTTAGCTCGTGGGGTGGACCGTTCAGGAAGGAATACATCCAAGTCAGACCAATCCGCCGAAGAGTCAATGGGCTTAAAAGCCGATATCGCTTCATGCGTCTTGCCAAGACCTTCGATGAGTGCGGGGTCTTCCGCTGGCCGTTCTGCGTCAACCTCGGAAATCCATTCAATGTGATCAATTAAGTCAGAGGCAACATCAACAAATTCCAGCGGCACTTCGGGTTGAGCGGAAACCATGTATGCCCGGATGGGGATCGGATCCTCGTAGGCAAGTGCCGATGACGGCGCTTCTGGTGTGTCGTGAATATAGGGAGCAAAGACTTGGACCTCGTCGACCACCACGGGAATTGCGAGGATGGCTGGGGCAACAAGTGAGTCGTCCAAGGCCTTTGGCGTAGCGATTCCCACATCGGACCAGCCCAAAACACGTGCTGCATCGATGGCTTTGGCTTCCAATGCCAAGTCCAGTGCTTGCCTGCCTTTGGGGTCAATCGCTAATGGGCTGGCACCAGCATCAATCAGCAACTTGCAAATGTGGGGCTTATTGCGTACTGCCGCAAGCATGAGGGGCGTATGCCCCTGTTCATCACGGGCTTCCAGCGGATCGCCGCGCTCGATGTGAAGTTTGACCGAACTTTCAACTCCGGCCCACACCGCCATTTTAAAAGTTCGGTGCAGAGTTGCAGCAACAACACCATGTTTCATATCATTCACGCTGCGGTCACTCTCATTTTTGAGCGCAACCAACTCTCACCAGATTGGTGAGGAAGAACAAGTGTGAACGGGGTAGTAAGCTGAGAAACAAATCCCACGCGAAAACCATTCCCAGTGGTCATGTCGGTGCTCTTATTGGTATGTCCTCAAATTCTAGCGAGGCACACCCTACAACGCCGTCTGAAGAAAAAGATATTTTCTGGCACAGGTGAGGAGGTTGCGTTAGTTCACTACCTTCTTTGGGAACGGACAAGGTGAGCATCAGCCTTGATATTGAAGGTATCAGCCGGGTGGTCCTGGATATGCTGAAAGGCATGCCGCCCAAGCCCTCGGTGCATTAGAGTTCAAATTAAATTCTGGCACCCAACAAGTACGAAGCCAAAACTGACGCTATTCAGTCAACAGGGGGTTGCGCCTCAGACCCGAAAAACACCGACCTCCGAACCGTGCCCATAAAAGTCAAGAGGTTCTGAGACGAGAGGCCTCTGAGACGGCTATTTGGGGGACTTTGGAAAACCCGCAGTCAAGAGCCAGAAGCGCAGAACCCCGCGTGGTGCGGGGTTCTGGCAGGCATCTTTTCGCTGATAGCGGGTTAGAAGCCCATGGTCTGGCGGAATCGGAGAGATTCGAACTCTCGATGAGGCTCTACACCCCATACTCCCTTAGCAGGGGAGCACCTTCGGCCACTCGGTCACGATTCCTAAACAGCGCGGATTATCTCACGACTCAGGGGCGCTTTTTTCAAGCCGGCACATCAAGCAGGCACTTGATCGAGATCGAACGCCTTGTGCAATGCGCGAACTGCTAGCTCCATGTACTTTTCGTCAATGACCACGGAGGTCTTGATCTCTGAGGTTGAAATCATCTGAATATTGATACCCTCTTCACTCAAAACGCGGAACATGCGGCTGGCCACCCCGACATGGCTGCGCATGCCAATGCCAACGATAGATACCTTGCAGATTTTGGTGTCACCCACCACCGCCTGCGCACCCAAGGTCGGCAGCACCTTGTCTTTGAGCAAATCGACGGCTTTGGCGTAATCGCCACGATGCACGGTGAAGCTGAAGTCGGTTTTCCCTTCTTTACTGAGGTTTTGGATAATCATGTCGACCTCGATATTGGCATCGGCCACGGCGCCCAAAATTTGATAGGCAATGCCAGGCCTGTCGGGCACGCCCACCACAGAAATTTTTGCCTCATCGCGGTTAAACGCAATACCCGACACAATGGCTTGTTCCATCTTTTCGTCTTCCTCAAAAGTAATCAGCGTGCCAGACTTGGCTTCCTCATTGATGTCAATATCCCACGGTGTGAAACTACTCAACACCCGCAAAGGAACCTTGTACTTGCCTGCAAATTCGACCGACCGAATTTGCAACACCTTGGACCCCATTGAGGCCATTTCCAGCATCTCCTCGAAGCTTACCGTCGACAGTCGCCGCGCTTCAGGCACCACACGCGGGTCGGTGGTGTAAACCCCGTCCACATCGGTGTAGATCAGACATTCAGCGGCCTTCATTGCCGCTGCCACGGCGACTGCAGAGGTATCAGAGCCACCGCGCCCCAGGGTTGTGATGTTGCCCAACTCGTCCATACCCTGAAAACCGGTAACGATAACGATCTTACCCGCCTCCAAATCGCCACGCACGCGCACGCCATCAATGGACTCGATGCGTGCTTTGGTGTACGCGCTATTGGTGCGAATAGGAACTTGCCATCCGGCATAGCTCACCGATTCCAGACCTTCCGCCTGCAGAGCAATTGCCAAAAGCGCGCTCGAAGCCTGCTCGCCGGTGGCCGCCAACATGTCAAGTTCGCGTCCATACGCGTCGTCTTGTTTGGAGGGTGCCAACTCTTTGGCCAGTGCTAGCAGGCGATTGGTCTCACCACTCATGGCCGAAGGAACCACCACCATCTGATGACCCGCGCGCGCCCATTTTGCGACCCGTTTGGCAACGCTGCGAATTCGCTCGGTGGAGCCCATCGACGTGCCGCCGTATTTGTGAACGATCAATGCCATGAATTGAATTTTTTATGAAGAAAAACCTGGCGGATTGTACCAACCTAGCACCGACCCGCTACGCTTCACAAACCCGTGTCCGACCTTGATCTCAATGTGATGACCGCGAGTTGAACAGGCGGCCACTTGATCTTGCAGCTCACCCAATTGGGCGGTACTGGGGATCACATGAAAGGAATGCTTTAGCCAGTACCGCAAGACATTGGCTTGCCGTGCACGGCTCAGCACTTGCAGGGCCTTGATGAGTGGCAAGCCGTCAGACACACGGCACACTTGAAGGCTATCTTGTACCGCCACCTCGTCGAGCAGCACCTGGGCCTGAGCAGCATGCGAGGCGCTGCGTGTAAAAGTATCCAAACAATGCGGAAAAGCCACCTTTAACGCCGGCATCACCTGGGCGCGTATGCGATTGCGGGTGAAGCGCAGGTCGGCGTTAGTGGGGTCTTCAATAAACTGAACGTCGCGCGAGCGCAACCACTCGCGAATGGCACTACCCGACGTCGCCAGCAGAGGCCGATAAAAATGGAGCCCGTCACGACTCCAGTGTGCAGGCATGGCGCTGAGGCCACCCAACCCAGCGCCACGAGTCAATGCCAGCAGCAGGGTCTCTACCTGATCGTCCGCATGCTGTGCAATTGCTACTGATTTAATAGCAGCATTCGCAATATTCATGCGGGCTACAGCATCAAATGCTTTGTAGCGTGCGCCTCGGGCCGCGTCTTCGGGGCTTTGGCCTTTGGCCGGATGTGCGTCCACACGTTGTACGTGTAACTCAATGCCCAGCGTGTTGCACACGACCTGGCAGTGGCGCTCGAACTCGCCCGCTGCGGCCTGGAGGCCGTGGTTAACGTGCAGCGCAATCACCTGGTTGGGCCATTTTTCGGCGCAGGCCAGCAGCAGGGCTGTGGAATCGGCGCCGCCGCTCAATGCAACCGCAAGGGGCAGCTCAGGCAAAAAATTGCGCATCGCCTCATCAACCGACTGTGTCAAAACTCAAGTTCCTCGTCGAAAGCGGGGCTCCAAGGCGTCAACGGGCAGCGGCGTCCCATTGCCACTCTACCTACTTACCAGCGGCCTTTGTATCGGTAAATCGCCCGTAGCTTTGCAAACGGTCATATCGTCGGTCCAGCAATTCCTTCAGTTTGAGATCGCCGATTTGGCGATAGGCATCTGACAGAGCGCGCTTGAGGAATGCCGCCGCCTGCTTGGTGTCGCGATGCGCGCCACCTACGGGCTCGTTGACGATTTTGTCGATGACGCCCAGTGCCTTCAGGCGATGCGCCGTAATGCCCAATGCGTCGGCTGCGTCCTGCGCTTTCTCTGAAGTTTTCCAAAGAATAGAGGCACACCCCTCCGGGCTGATGACCGAGTAAATCGAATACTGCAGCATGACGACCTGATCAGCGACCGAGATCGCCAGCGCACCACCCGACCCACCTTCGCCAATGATGGTGGTAATGATGGGCACTTCGAGCTGAGCCATCTCGAAAATATTGCGCCCAATGGCCTCAGATTGCCCGCGCTCCTCTGCATCGATGCCCGGGTAGGCACCAGGAGTATCCACAAAGGTAAACACCGGCAGTTTGAACTTTTCTGCCAGTTTCATCAATCGCAACGCTTTGCGATACCCCTCGGGCTTGCTCATGCCAAAGTTGCGCAGTCCACGCTCCTTCGTATCGCGCCCCTTCTGCTGGCCCAGCACCATGCAGGGTATGCCATTGAATCGGGCCAATCCACCCACGATGCTCAAGTCATCGGCAAAATGCCGGTCGCCGTGCAACTCTACAAAATGGGTAAACAACTCGGCGACGTAATCCAGCGTATAGGGACGCTCGGGGTGGCGAGCAATCTTGGTGATCTGCCATGGGGTCAGAT
>Ga0163144_10028144_pt1 | contig 10856 bp, 8 predicted proteins | sample OliLak19BULKMAT1_FD_123175 | JGI IMG/M metagenome (GOLD analysis project Ga0163144, IMG submission 123175) | Freshwater microbial mat bacterial communities from Lake Vanda, McMurdo Dry Valleys, Antarctica - Oligotrophic Lake LV.19.BULKMAT1 | ecosystem: Environmental > Aquatic > Freshwater > Lake... | reverse complement strand
CTATTATTTACTCCTTTAGTTTTTAAATCAATTTCTTTTAAGTACCCAAATATGTGTTTTAATTTAGAAGTATTATAGTTTTGTGCTGCTTTTGAGTAACCATCAACAAAAAAAGGATTAATACCTAAGGCTTGTGCAGCTGCAAATTTGCTTTTATCAGGTATAAAATGATACTTTAATATTTTTGAAAAATAGCTAAACAACGAACTAATTACTAATACTGAAGGATGTTCTTTTTCATTAGCCGAAAAATAGTTAATTATTCGATTAGCTTTTAAAACATCTTTTTTTGCTAAAGCATCTTGTAATTCAAACACATTGTATTCCTTACTAATACCAATATTATCTTGTACTAAATCGGTTGTAATTTCTTTTCCTAAGGTAATATTAATAATTAATTTATTTATTTCGTTAGTAATTTTACTTAAATCGTTTCCTAAAAACTCAGCTAATAAAAATGCTGCTTTTGGACTAATAGTATAGTTTTTTTCTTTTATGTAATCGGTAATCCACTCAGACAATTGATTTTCATATAGTTTTTTAGTTTCTATAAAAATGGCTTGTTTTTGCAAAGCTTTAGCAATAGCACTTCGCTTATCAATTGTTTTATATTTAAAACAAAAAACTAAAATTGTGGTGGGTTGCGGATTATTTATATAATTTAAAAATTGCTGAACGGCAGTATTAGAAATACTTTTAGAGGCTTTACTATCCTCATCGCCACCAGAACTTTTATTTAACTCTTTAATATTTTGTGCTTCTTTTACAATTACTACTTGGTGTTCGCTCATCATTGGGAATTGTTTCGCTAGCCCTAAAATCCCAACTAAATCAGCATCTTTACCATATATTATATTTTGATTAAATTCACGATCGGCTTCCTCTAAAACGTTATGTTCTATGTAATCACTAATTAAATCAATGTAATATGCCTCATCGCCACTTAAAAAATAAATGGGTTTATAAATTTTACGTTTTAAATCTAAAAGTATTTGGTTTACTTCTTTCAATTTTTAGAACTATAATTTTAAATTAATTTTTTTAATTCGAGAATAAATTGTGTGCCATTTTTAGTTTCAATTTTTAAATTGGCATCTAACTGGTCGGCTAAAATATGAATAAGTTCCATACCCATTGATGTTGTTTCGATAGTTGTTATTGCTATTGGCAAACCTATGCCATCATCAGCAATAGTAAGTAAACAGTTTTCATCCTTTTCAACTAAAGTAACTGTAACAGCACCTGTTTTATTGTTTGGAAAAGCGTGTTTGTAGGCATTTGTTAAAACTTCATTTATCAACAAGCCTAATGGTACTGCATTATCAACGGTTACTCGTTTATCTTTACAGCCAATTTGTGTAATTAATTCTACATAATTAGTTGGTAAAGTTGATTCAATTTGTTGAATTAATTTTTCAACATATTCACCTAAAATTAAATTGGATAAATTATCTTTTTGGTACAACATTTGATGCGTTAAGGCAATAGAACTGATGCGTTGTTTAGCTTCACGCAAAATAGCTTCAGCTTTATCATCGTTTAATTTTCCAATTTGTAAACTTAACATACTTGTAATAATTTGTAAATTATTTTTTACGCGGTGGTGTATTTCCTTTACTAATAAATCTTTTTCTTTAAGCGATTGTTCAATCAGCATATTTTGATAATTAATTTTTGAGTTTTTGATTGCTAATTCTTCTTCGCGTTTTTTTACATAATTATTATTTAAAATTAAAAAAACAATTATGACTATTAACATTAAAATACCTGCTAATAAATAAGTTCTGAAAGTTTTTTGCTTAGCATTATGCAATTTATTTTGTTCCAACGTAATATTTTTTTCGTTTATTTCAATTTCTTTTTGTTCTACATTAAAGGCAACTTCTTCATTTAAAAGTTGTCGTTCTTTTTCTAAATTATTTAAACTATCTTTTAAATTAATAAATCCTAAATAATTTTCACTAGCTTTTTTATGTTCGTTTATTAAATTATAATAATCAGCATTTAATAACAAAAAATTTAGCTTTAAAGTGCCGCCAAGTTGGTGGCTTTTTAATAATACGTAGGTTGAATCGATATAACGTTTTGCCAGTATGGGTTCGTTTAATTTTATGTAGCAGCGCGAAAGCAAAGAATATGCATTTACTGCACTTTCATAATTTAATGCTAAAAGGCTGCCATAAATATTGTTTTTTAAAAATGGAATGGCTGTTTTAGCTTGCCCATTTATAAAATAAGAATTACCCAAGTTGCCATCAACTAATCCTTTATAAAATGTATAATACACAATTTTATCTTTTGGAATATAAATGGTATTTAATAATTGTTTTGCTTTTATAAAATAATATTCGGCACTATCTGCATTTTTTTGATTGTTGTAAAACACGCCCATATCGTTATAAAAATTTATAAATGAGGATGTATCTTCGGGATTTAAATCTTTATAAAACTCAATTCTTCTATATTTTATTGCTTGTTTTGTTAAACCAATTAAATTATATAAAGTGCTTTCATTTGCGCCTCTATCTAAAATAAATCCGGGCAATTTACGTGGCGCTATTTTTTCTATTAAACGATTGGCATCAAAGGCTTTTAAATAATCTTGAATTTTTAATAATGATGCCTTTAATCCCACTAAACAAAAAAGTGAATCATTAACATTTTGTGCATGATTATCAATACTATTTTCTAATATATAAATAGCTTTAGCGTAATTATTGTTGTAAAATGCTTCGTCTGATTCTATTTTATCAAACAAAAATTTTGCTTCTTTACTTTCGCTTGTGTTATAAACAATTTGTTTTATAATATTTAATGTATCCTTTAATTGTGGGTAAATACTTGCAATTTCGCTAAATGGCGTGTTAGCTACCATGCTTACTTTATTTTTAACATCGGCTTTTTTAAAGTCGATTAAAAATTGTTGCTGATTTATTTGCGAAGAGCAAATACTCACCAAAAAAATTAGAAATAATAAATATTTTAGTTTTAGTTTCAAATAAAAAAATTATCCTGCCCAACCGTCTCTATCCAAACTACGGTATTGTATAGCTTCGGCAATATGGTTAGTTTCAATGTTTTTTGAATTATCTAAATCAGCAATTGTACGCGCAACTTTTAAAATGCGATCATAAGCTCGTGCACTTAATCCTAAACGCTCCATTGCGTTTTTTAAAAGTGAATTACTAGCTTCATTTAAACTACAATACGTTTTTAAATCTTTAGTCCGCATTTGTGCATTGCAATGTATGTTAATATCATTTTTATATCGTTCGCTTTGTAATTGTCTGGCTGCAATCACGCGCGCCCTAATAGCTTTGCTTACTTCGCTAATTTGTTTCCCAACTAATTCACTAAAAGGTACAGGCGTAACCTCAACGTGTAAATCTATTCTATCTAATAATGGTCCGCTAATTTTGCTTAAATATTTTTGAACAACGCCTGGCGCACATACACAATTTTTTTCAGGATGATTGTAAAACCCGCAAGGGCATGGATTCATGCTGGCTACCAACATAAAACTTGCAGGATATTCTACACTAAATTTTGCACGACTTATAGTTATCACCCTATCTTCTAAAGGCTGTCGCATTACTTCTAAAACCGTGCGTTTAAATTCGGGCAACTCATCTAAAAACAAAACGCCATTATGCGCTAAACTAATTTCGCCAGGTTGTGGGTTATTGCCACCTCCTACCAAAGCAATATCGCTAATGGTGTGGTGAGGGCTGCGAAATGGGCGATGTGTAATTAAACCGCCATTACTTTTACCCGTTCGGCCAGCAACACTATGTATTTTGGTGGTTTCAAGAGCTTCGTCAATAGTTAAAGGTGGTAAAATACTTGGCAAACGTTTACTTAACATTGTTTTACCTGCACCTGGCGGACCAATTAAAATTACGTTATGGCCACCAGCAGCAGCAATTTCTAAGGCACGTTTAATATTTTCCTGCCCTTTTACATCAGCAAAATCAAATTCAACAGTTTCTAAATCATTTAAAAAAGCGTCGTTTAAATTAATTTCAGCTTTTGGCAAAACTTCTGTATCGTTAAAAAAATTAATAACTTGTTTTAAATTATCAGCATACAAAACTTCTAAACCATTAACAACTGCGGCTTCGTTAGCGTTTTGGGCTGGAAGAATTACCCCTTTAAACCCATCTTGCTTTGCCTTAATAGCTATTGGTAAAGCGCCTCTAATAGGGCGTATTTCGCCATCTAAAGCTAATTCGCCCATAACTACATAATCAGCAATTTTAGAGTTTACAATTTGTTCGCTAGCCGCCAAAATACCTATAGCTATTGGTAAATCATAAGCCGAACCTTCTTTTCGAATATCGGCAGGGGCCATATTTACAGTTATTTGTTTGCCGGGTATTTTATGTCCTATTTGCTTTAAAGCGGTATCTATACGTTGCTGACTTTCTTTTACAGCACTATCTGGCAAGCCAACCAAGTAAAAATTAATGCCAATGCTAACACTTACCTCAATAGTAACTTTGGTTGCATTAATCCCCTGCACAGCATATCCATACGTTTTTACTAACATATTGCCAAATTAATAAATATTTATATTAAAAATGGTTTTAAACTAATTAATTTTATTTGTATGTTTGGATTTGAAAGTTTTTATAAAAATGAAAAAATTAACAATATTAATAGTATTATTTTTTGCGATAAATGGTTTTTCGCAAGATAAAGCAAACGAATTAAATTGCTACAATAAATGGGCAGCAAAATTTGAAGATAGAGGCGCTGATGATGTTAAAGATGGTTTATACGAAGATGTAATTATTACAAACCGACAAGGCAATAAAGCCACTTGTAACAATGGTAAAGCGCAAGTTGTAAAAGGTAAAATTATTAATTTTTATGTTTTGTTAAGCGATGGTACTTATGAGGAAGTAAAACGTACCTGGAAAGATAAATCGCGCGAAAATGTTACTGTTATTAATGGCATTAGTAAAAGTATGATTTCGGTACATAACGAATTAATAAACGTAATGTGGCCTAATAAAATTAAAGCTAAAAAAGCTAAGCCCACCACCGCCCCCGACCCTACTGACGATTAAATAACTAGGTAATTTAAAAAACGATTTTATTTGGTGATTAATTATTAAAAAAAATTTAATAGTTTATTATACAATATTTTGCACTTTTTAACGTTTTAAAAGTATGAAAATTATAATCGTAACAGCGTTTTTATTTATTTGTATTTGTACAAATGCGCAAAAAGATAGTTTAAAAAAAATTACTTTTTCAGCAATCCAATTAGAATTAAATGGTACAAATACTTTTATACAACAGAGTATAAAACAAAATCATTTACAAAGTTTTATAAAAGATGATACTTTGTTAAATAAAAAATTTCCTGCCAGTAATAATGGTTATTGGTATAATGGGAATTCCGTTTCGTTAAATGGCACAGTGGCGGGTAAAGTGTATTTTTCAATCCCATCTACTAAAAAATTAAAAAAAGATATTTACATAGGGTTATTGTTTAATAATAATGTAGCTACAACAACAGGTTATGCAAATTCGCAAATTGATACCTTAGGAATTTACACTAACTTTAATAATAATTTAAAATTTGAATTACAAGAAAAAAGCTATAGTTATATGTTTAGTATTAATAATTCTCAAATTTTAATCCCTATTGGATTAAATTTTAATACAAATAAACTGCGTAGATTTTGGTTTAATTTTGGCTTAGAATTTGCACCAGGCATTACATTTAATTATAAATATACTAGTGGTTATTTTTCAAATACAAGTACCTTTTTTGTTGAGCCGCTTACCCCAAGTAGCGATTATTATAAATCTCAATCATTTAATAGCTCTAATAATGGTTATAAGCAAGTATATCAATCTAAACTTAAAGGTATTGGTTTTGCATGTTATTTAGCTGTTCCATTAACTGCTAATATGCGAATTTCAAAACATATAAAGTATTTAAAACACTTAAATGTATTAGGCTCAATAGCTCCTGGTATTTATTTGCAACAAAATAAATATACCAAAAACTTTACAAACTACACAAATAATATAGTTTTAGGGTTAAGGTATAATTTATAAATAAAAAATATTCTTTGTTATCGCTTTCGCTCTAAACTAATTTTTTCATCTCCCTCTTTATACAACACGTATGTAAAAATAAATTGAAACATTTCTTCGGTTGTTTTCATACTTTCAACCCCATTACCTTGTGTAATTATTTGTGGCGGATGATATGGGTTATTTGGGTTTTGATTAGTATTATCAAACTTACCAATTACTTTTATAGTTGTACCTGCCTCTAATTTTATAGGATGTAAAAAAGTGTAATAATATTGCCATCTAAAATCCCATTTATTTATTTTTATTAAGGGGATTGTATCGCCGTTAGATTTAATAGCAAATGCCCAAAATGTTTTGCCTATTAAGTGCATGTGTGGGTTTACCGAAAGTAATGAAATAGCTTTACCTAATTTTGTTTGCGTACTAAACGTTTTTGTTTGGTTTGGTGGAATAATAAATTCAGGTTCAATTTTAGAAATACCAAAAGTACCTAGCTGACTTTCATTTACAGGTCTTTCAATTGGCGATTTACGGTAAAATACATTTAAATAACTGCTATCCAACAAATCTTTATTACTTGGCCCATAATGGATATTGTTTAATAAAAATGCACCATATTTATTTAAACGATAACCCCCAACCTCTTTTGGATAAGTTGGAGGAATATAACCCGGTAAATAATATACTATATTGGGCGTAAGTGTTGGGAATTGTGGCTGTAAATTATCTGAATACGGAATGTGCATATTTTTATAAACATTTATTAATTGCGCTTTAGTATCAGTAGAAATAGATTCGCCTGTCATGTAATTAAAATTTCTACTTTCATTATAACTAATTAAATGCCCGTTTACATGATGTACTAATTTTCGATTATTGGGCACAAATTCAACAAAATCGAGTATAGTATCTTTACTAATTTGGTAAGGAAATTTCATAATTAAAAAGGCATCCGTTCCATTGCCCTTAATTTGATATGCCTTTTGGGCTTTAATTACTAAATCGGGTAAGCCAAGTTGCGAACCGTTATAAAAAGTAGGCATGGTAAGCGGTTTTAAACTATCGCCAAGTTGCAAACCGTTATCTACCCAATTTTTAATTAATGCAATTTCGGTTTTAGTTAACACTTTTTCACCTACAAAATGCGAATAGTTTGCATCTGCAGGCCAAGGCGGCATATAGCGGCTTTGGGTAACAAATTTAATAAGTTTAGCCTTTTTTTTAGCATCAGCATAACTTAATAAATTAAACGGCCCACTTTGACTAGGGCGGTGACAAGGACTACAATTTTTAAAAATAATAGGTGCAATATGTTGGCTCCAAGTTATATTTTTTTCGTCGATTTGCCCAGCAACATTATCTTTATCAATTGTATTATTACAACTTATAATTAATAAACCCATTATAAAAAAACATAAAAACTTCATAACAATTGCTAATTTATAAATTTTTGTTTGATTTAAAATATGGGATTTTTATAAAATATAATTATTGTAAGGTTTGATAAATTATGCTTCGTTAAGGATTAATAAATAGTTTAATAAAAGATATTTCCTTTGAAGAAAAAAGAATATGCAAAATATTACATAGAATTAACTATTTTTGATGCTAATAAATTAATTATTACCTACTTAACAGGTTTATAACCATTGCAATATTAACTAAGTTAAAAGTAAAACAAAAATAATTTAATGAAACTATTTGTAGTTACGCCCAATAAAGATGCTCCCGATGAAACAGCCCTTGTAACAAAAATGTTTGAGAGTGGTTTAACTACATTGCACCTCCGTAAACCTAAACACAGCACCAAACAATTAGAAGAATATTTAAAAGATATTCCCGATCATTTTCACAATCGAATTGTAATTCACTCACATCATAAGTTGGCATTTAAGTACAAATTAAAAGGCATTCATTTAACAAATACTCATTTAAGTAAAAAATGGAAATACGTTTTTGTACGTATCCGTTTGCGTTTAAAGTTTGGAATGATTTCTAAAAGTAGAAGTTATACGCGCTTGCAGCAATTATATGCTAAAGAGGATTATAATTTTGATTATTATTTAGTAGGTACCATTTTTAATAGTTTAACTGGCGAATTTTACAGCGGTTATTATCAAGAAGGTGTAGTGGCTGGTTTACAAAATTGCGGAAAAAAAATTGTAGCACGCGGCGGCGCATCACCAGCGGTTATTAAAAAAGCTGCCGACTTAAATTTTTATGGTATTTGTTTTAACTCTTACATTTGGGATGATAATTTGCCTTATCAAAAATTTATAGAAATTTTAGATGCCTATAAAATCCATAAAATAACCTTACAGTAATTTTTTACTTAATATTATTGGAGATGCGCGATATTAAAAAAAATAGTTTAATACTTTTTTTAAGTCTTACGCCATACATTTGTAAAACCCAAACTTTTGAGATAGAGCAATTAGAACAGCTTTTTAGGCCACGTATAAAAGTAGATACAAAATATATTTTCGACTCTAAATTTAAAGACACACTCTCTACTTTTAATCAAAAAGAAGCAAATGCGGTTTTTACATTTCCTTTAAAAACAAAATTAGGAGCAGATGTAAAGTTAGATTTAAGAAGTTTAAAACTTAAAGATATTTTAAAAAACAGTGTTAGGGTAAAAGCCTCTCAAACTTTAGGTGTAATTCGCGTAAATACACGTCAACTAACCATGGGTTTTGATAGTGCGGCCCCCTTAAAAAACAATTATACAGTTGCCGCTGGTGTTTTAGGGGCATCGCTTACTAAAAAATTTAGAATTTTATTTTACAGCACAAATATTGCAATTGCCGAACAAGATAAAACTTTAAATAAATCCGTGCCCCGTTTTAGCGGTTTAGTTGGGCAATTACATATAAGAGGTGTAAAAAAGAACTTTTTTTATGGCATTGCTGCCAGTTACAGCGATGGTCAAATTATTGGATCGCCCTTTTTGGGTGGTAGCGAACCTATTGGTAAACATTATGTTTTTAATTATACATTACCCGTACAAGTTAATTTACAATATAAAAGTAACCGCACCTTAATAACAATTGGTATAAGTGCAGATGGTTATAGAACTGGTGTAGATTATAATACAAAGCGCTTAAATTTAAACTACACTTCGGGATTATGTTATACTAATTTGCGTTACAAATTTTCGAAAACTTTTGTGGCCAGGGCTGAATTTGGTTATATTTTTTATCAAAATTTACGTTTTACCCAAACCGAAAGTTTACGTAACAATTTTCCAATAAATAATGGCGTATATGCACAAATTGGTTTTAACATTTTGTTTGGGCAAACTATTTGGGAAAAGGTTTTTGAATCGGTTGTGAAGAATTAAACTTATTTATTTTTAAAAAAATAATTATATTTGATATCCAAAAAACTAAAAATTTACTTTTACTAAACGTATTTAATACTTGAGAAGCGATAAAATCGCACCCACAAGGTAATTATGCCTTACCTTAAAAGACAACAACAACAGAAAAGATGACAGGAATTTTATCGCAAATAATTGCATTGACAGCATATGGAAATAACTATTTAATTAATGGAAAAATTCCGACTGACTTTAATTCAGCTAACACAACATTTCAATTTTGCAATAAAGTTGAGTTTAGAGACTTTAAAAAAATGTTTTTCTTTTTAAAACCTAAAGAAACTATTATTTCAAGTAATCCGACAGAATGGTTTAAATATCTAAAGTCATGCGGTTGCCGACACTTACGACTTTACTTTGAATACTCGGAAGACCAGAGCTTTGCAAAAGACCACCAACTTGTAGCACTTGTTGGCGGTGGTGGAAGTTGGCTGATTGAAGCGATTTATGACAACTACTCAAACTATTGGGCAAATAAATGGGAAGTAACAAATCAGAACGCAACCGACAATAAAATCTGGTCGGTGAATTACGGGATTACTGTTAAGAAACAACATATAAGCAATCTTCAAATTGACAACCAGAAAATAAAAGATAAACTCAGACATACACTAACTGAAATTGCTGACTTTGCATTTAAGAAAAATTTACAAAGTTGGGGGGAACAATTTGACAAGGCAAAAGAAACATTGGACAGTTCTTCACCAGAAGAAAATTATTATCACAAAGACCTTATTCCAATTGATAATTATTCAGTAACAGCAAAACAGATTTTATTTTCAGCAGTCTCAGCTTGGGTTTTTGGTGGAATGGGTTCTTGGAATGACTTAGGGTTTGAAAGTAAAGAAGACAACGAAAAATACGACAGACTTTCGGACCAATTATATTCAAACATAAATGAAGCAATTATTGCAGGCATAAACACATACTGACGAAAAAGAGGGATACAGCCAATAACAGGCGTTTGGTAAAAAAGCGGATTCTGTGGTTAAATGAAGCTTTGTACTTCGTATCAAGTTTTGCGATGGTAAACAGTTTGGTACTTCGAAATCCCCTTCTTCGCCAAGCCACGAAACTATTATGTGCAAGCGTAGTATTAGCTGCAATTGATCCCGTAGACAAATTTTTTAATCATCTCGCTCAACAAATAACTGCAACTGCTGACGCCACAAAACCTTGACCGCAATATAGAAATAAACCAATAAACAATATCATTGCAAACACGCAAGGGCTGACAACACTTTACGCAGTCTAAAATTTCAACAGTTTTGTAACGCCTAACTACACGGGCTGACCGCACTTCCGCTGGTAAAAACGTCTAAATACGTTTTTTAAGTTCGTCGCTTTTTGACTTAAATTAAGGTAATAGCGGACAATGTTGTAAGCCAGACTTGCAAGTTTGATAAAAAATTTATAT
>Ga0163144_10028142_pt1 | contig 10857 bp, 8 predicted proteins | sample OliLak19BULKMAT1_FD_123175 | JGI IMG/M metagenome (GOLD analysis project Ga0163144, IMG submission 123175) | Freshwater microbial mat bacterial communities from Lake Vanda, McMurdo Dry Valleys, Antarctica - Oligotrophic Lake LV.19.BULKMAT1 | ecosystem: Environmental > Aquatic > Freshwater > Lake... | reverse complement strand
GATGGTATAGTTCCAGCGCAGACCGCCCGTTGCCGCGTCGAACGCCGAAACGCCGCCAAGCGTTGTCGCCACAAAAACCAACTTTTCCGAATAGACCGGAGCCGCCAGAATTTCGTTGTCCACCATTGCGCCGGTACGCCAGATTCCGCGCCCTTGAGAGTTGATGGCGAAAATGTTGCGGTTCGATGTTGCCAAATAGCAGTTGCCATCGGGGTCAACAGTCGGCATTGCGGCGGCATCGCCCGGTAGATTGATCTGCCAGCGCACCTGTCCATTGTTGCGGCGAATATTCAGCAAACGATTGCCTGCCGCGATATAAAGCGACTCACCGGAGACCACAGGCGTCGAGATGCGAATGTTTGCGCCCGTCATACGCACTGCCCAACGGCGCGAACCGTTGACGAGACTGAACGCATGAAGCACCTGATCGTTGGTGATAAAATACAGCAGATCGTCGGCAACTGCCAAATCGGTGATAAAGTCGCCGACTTCGATTCCCGCTGCCCCTTTGCTTGCCCACGGCGCCCCTTGCGCTTTGCCGGTTTTGGCATTGAGGGCATAAAGCCGTCCATTGGAGCCGCCGAAAAGAAGCAGATCGTTGTAGGCGACGATATTGGTATAGACGCCGGAGTCGATCTTGAAGTGCAGCCACTTCTGCTTGCCCGTTGCAGCATTGAGCGCGTAAACACCGTCGGCGGCACTGAAATAGACGCCGTCGCCGCTGACCATCGGAGGAGCGGTAATAATGGTTGTCAGGGTAGACTTATCGGCAGGATATTGCCACTTCAACCCGCCGGACTGTTTGTCTACCGCGTAGAAGCGATTGCCCTGCCCGAAATAAACAGTGGTGGCATCCACGGCAGGAGCCGCCAGACTGTTGGGGAAATAGCTGGTGGAAAATTTCCAATTGACGACAAGCGGCGCGGAGATTTTCGTCTCCATTTCGCCGTCTTGCGCTTGAGCCGCACGGTTGCCGGACAAGCCGACTGCCGTCAAAACTGAAAGAGAGACGCCCGCCGTGACTAAGCCGACCCGAAGGCGGGAGGCTTGCGAAACACGGGTCAAAAATGTAAACATCAAAAAACCCCCTGCGAACACGTTTGTTTCAATCCTCTCCCACACGATTTCGGGAGCGGAACGGTATTGAGACGGAATCGATTTCCATTTCGTTACCGCCCAGATTTTGCTATTATAGTAGACCGTGAAGAGTCTGTCAAGCGTTCGGGTTTAATCTCATGGGAAATTTCAGAAAAGGAGCAGTAATCATGCTGTCACAAGAGCAAATTGCCGAATTTCGGCGTGTTGGGTATCTCAAGGGAGAGCGCGTCATGAGCGATGAAGCCGCCGATGCCCTCCGCGAGCGAATGTTTGCGGTCATCGAAGGGCGTTCGGCAGGCACAGCCGAAGCGGTTCGCAATATGACCGGCAAAACGGAAAACGTCGTCATTCAGATCGTCAACATTTGGGAGGCGGACGATCTCTTTCGCGCACACCTTTCCAACGCCCTGATTTGTGAGACGGTCTGCGATCTCATCGGGACGGATACCCTGCGCGTCTGGCACGATCAGGTGCAGTACAAGCCCCCGAAGGTCGGTGGTCCCACGGAATGGCATCAGGATCATCCGTATTGGCCCGTAATTCAGCCCGCCGATTTGGTGAGTGCGTGGGTCGCATTGGACGATGCCGATGTGGAGAATGGCTGTATGCACATAGTTCCGGGCAGTCATCTGTGGGGAGCGCACAAAGGCGGCACGCTGGGAACCGATATGACTTATTTCACGCCGCAGCCCGACCTCTCCCAACTGCCGGACGGAATTGAAATCAAGATTGTCCCTGTTCCCGTCAAAAAAGGCGAAGTGATGTTTCACCATTGCCTGACATGGCACGGCACGCCTCCCAATCGCTCGGAGCGCGGACGCCCCGCGATAGCGGTTCACTATATGCCCGGCTATACCCGCTATGAGCCGACAGCGGCAGGGCATTTGGTCGAACACAATATTACAGTGAAGCCCGGCGAGATTTTGCAGGGGGCGTACTTCCCGACGGTTGTCAATGCGGGATCCCTCCTCCACGCGGAGTCAGTTCGATAAGGCGATCAAGACAGACAATTTAGCGAGAAGATTCAGGGCGCAGTCTATCCTGCGCCCCTTTTGATTTTTGCTACCAGAATCAAAGATAAAATTTGTACGCGCCTCTTGACAGAAACTATTTTCTTCGTCGAAGCCTCCTCTTGAAGTGGCAAAAAATGCCTCGTGAGAAGCAGAGTGCCGTTTCTGCTGGGAAAGCGTCAAAATACGACAGCGGCTGATGCCATCCGCCGTAGTTTTCGCTCGGCAGGGTGTTCCAGCACCGGAGGTGAAGCAAGGTCTGCGCCCACAGGCACAAATGCACCAAGCGAACAAAGCCCGTCTCGTTTCGGACTTGATAGGTCGTCAAACCAAACGACTGCTTGGCATCGCGAAACCCGGTCTCGATGAGAAAACGTGCGGCATACGCCTCGACACGCCGAGACAATGACCGAAGAAATCGAAGCTATTGATGTCTCAATTTCTATTGCGCGGCGTCTTGCAACGCTTGTAACCACTGGGCGCGAACTGTCTCCAGTGCCATGTGTTCAGCAGCATAAGCGCGTGCCATCTTGCTCGCTTCACACCAAGCCGCAGACGACGCCGTAAATGCAGCAAGGGCTTCAATGAGGGCATCCGACGTGCGTGTGAACCGAACCGCGTGCGGCACGAGCGGCATGAGAACCGATTCGGTGGCAGTGCCTTCGCCCACACAGCCCAAAACCGGCAATCCCGTCATCAAATAGTCCGAAGTCCGCGAGGGAAACGAGTACTTGCCGAGCCAATCTTTTTCCAATGGTCCCATCAAATAGGCGAGATGAAATCCTGCGAGATTTTGGCGATAATCCTCATCGGAAACAAAGCCTAAATTTCGGACAGTAGAGTGCAAAGTTAGAGGAAATTTCTCATATTCCGCACCGACATAGACAAATTCGATCTGCGGAAAGTGTTGACGGATTTGCGGCAGTGCGGCTTCGAGCAGGGTCAATCCACTCTCATATACGCGCCCGGAAAGCAGAACCCGCAAGGGCTGATCGGGATTGGGCGGACTGGCTTGCGGTACGCCGGTATCCTGCCCGATGAACACGCGCCGCATCTCTTTGGGCGCGAACTTGGCGACTTCCCGCTCCAACGGCTCTGTGATCACCAAAACCACGGCGGCATTCGCCAGTAGTTGCGCCGTTGCGGGCATAGTATGCGGGTTCAGTTCGTCCTCGTACAAATCCATATAATGCACCACATAAGGACACCCGAACGCCTTGACCAGAGACAGGGCTTGCGCGGCAGTCGTTTCATCGCTGACCAGACAATAGGCGACATCGCATTGCAAATTTCGCTCCGAGCGCAACGCTGTCAATTTGCTCGTGTTGACCTGCGTCCCTTTCCACCACGTCATGCCGAGCGCGGAAAAGAGACGGAACAGCCCCTTTTTTGCCATCCAATCCGGCGCGATCAGGCGATACGACGGCTCCCGCTCGCTTGTGCCGCCGTGCGCCCACCACCAGTACAGGTGAAAATAAGGCACTTCTGCGCCATCGAGGAGACGAATCAGTTGTGCGCCGGAGCCGTGTTTTGCCGTGAGGGCATCGCGTGTAAAAAGACCGAGATTCATAGGCTGTCTCGCTAAGGAACTCCCGTTCGTTGAACTTCCTCCGCTTCATTGTCGGCTTGGTGGGAGCGTAAAACCACCTTCGAGATATTGCCGCCATAGCGCAAAATCTCTTCGGTTCCGGTGGGGCGAAAGCAGCGGGTCGGTTTGTCGAGCGGCTGACGCATTCCATCGCGAAATCCATGCGCCCACCCCGTTGGAAATGCCACGCCGAGCGGACGCTTGAATCGAATGCCGCGCCATGCGATTTGTGCAAAAAAATAGGCAAGAATCCGCAGTGAGCCGTAGTAGATTTTGCCGCATCGAACGTACTTGGCGAATGTCGCGCCGAATCCATATCCTGTGCGCCGAACATCTTCGGCACTGTGTTTCCACTCTCGAAAGCCGAAATGGACAACGCGGGCTTTGCTGCTAAAGTGGACGCGCCACTCGGCAAGCAGCATTCGGACAGCGAGATCGTGATCGTCGGCATAGCCGTATTTCGCACCGGGACCCACGCAGGGATCGAAGCCACCCATGCCGTCAATGGCATCACGCCGCACCGCCAAGTTCGCGCCGATCCCAAAATTGACGAGACCGGGCATTCGCAAAAAGTCCCAAAGGCGCGAAATCGTGCGGTCATCTGCGATGGAGTTGAAAGGAATAAAACCCTTGTCGGGATCGTGGGGAGCAGCAGAGACATCGCCAAAGATACAGCCAATTTTCGGATCGGATTCGAACGCGGCAACCAGCGATTCCAGCCAATCGGCGGCGACTTCGCAGTCATCGTCCGTGATGACCATGTAGGGCGTCTGCGTCAATTCTAAGGCGCAATTGAGGGCAAGCGGCTTACCGGGCAGATCGAGCCGATGGTAACGCAGCCGCGAGTCGGCAGTCAGTGCGGCGAGGGCGCGTTCGGTGCTGTCGTCGTCGCTTTGATCCAGAATCAGCAGCTCGAAATCGGAAGCGGTCTGCTTGAGGATCGATTCCGCAGTCGGTAGCACGTTATCGCCTCGGTTGCGCGTACAGACGACAACCGAAATCGGGGCGCGTTCAGGGTTATGCGATTGTGCGCGTGACGACATCATAAGCGGAAAAGGCAAAGCGTGCAACGGCACCGGAGCAGAGTAGTCTGTTCCCTGAGATTTTCGGCAAATAATCTCTTAAGGAGTATACCGCTTTATTCACATTCTTACGGAGATTCACGTTTAGACAAATTTATCCTCTGACAAACACTGTTGTTTGAGCGTAGAAGAGAGCGGGTTACTTCGGGTAGAATCAGACAGACGAAATTCTGCACCGATGCAAGGATGCCATGCTTTATAGCCTTTCGATTCGAAACTTTGCAATCATCACTCGCCTCGACCTCGAATTCGGGACGGGATTTAATGTGCTGACCGGCGAAACAGGCGCGGGCAAGTCGATCATCATGGACGCGCTCAATCTCATTTTAGGCGGACGTGCCGGAGCCGAAATGGTGCGAGGCGGAGCCGATAAAGCCGCTATTGACGCTGTTTTCGATGTGGCGCGTTCGCCTGAATTGCAGAGTTTTGTGACGGAAATGGGCTTCGATTTGGAGGACGACAAACTTTTTGTGACCCGCGAAGTGACCAGTGCCGGTAAGTCGGCGTGCAAGGTACAAGGGCGTCCGTGTACTGTCGCGCAACTCAAAGAGTTGGGCGATTGGCTGGTGGATTTGCACGGTCAGCACGAGCATCAATCGCTGCTTGCCGTGTCGCGCCATCTCGATATGCTCGACGATTGGGGCGGCAAGGCGATCCATGATAAACGCGCTGAAGTCGGCAAAGCATACGCCTCTCTCCAACGCCTCAAAGCGGAACGCGACCAATTGGAAAAAGACGCCCGCGAACGCTCTCATTTACTTGATCTCTATCAGTTTCAAGTGAAAGAGATTGCCGACGCGCAGCTCACGGTTGGCGAAGATGATGAACTTGCGACGGAATACAAGCGTGTCGCCAACGCGCAGAAATTGGCAGAATCGGCGGGTTCTGCTGCCTCTGCTCTGAGCGGCGAGGAAATAGGCGGCGGGGCATTGGAGGCTTTGACTACCGCGATAAGCCTTCTTGAAGAAGCCGCAGAATTGGACGGAACGCTTCAACCTGCCCTCGATTCCCTCAAGAGTGCCTTCTATGAATTGGAAGAAACCGAGCGCGATCTTGTTCGCTATCAAGACTCCGTCGAACTCAATCCCGAACGCATTACTCAAATAGACGACCGCCTCGAACTGCTCCGCACGCTCAAGCGCAAATACGGCGATACGGTGGAAGAGATTATCGCATATGGCAGCGAGACCGCCTCCAAACTCGATACCCTTGAACACAGCGAAGAGCGCGGCGCACAACTCAAATCAGAAATAGACAAAGCCAGTCAGAAACTCACCAAGCTCGCCGAAGAACTGACCAAATTGCGAAAGAAAGCCGCCAAAGAGTTCGAGAGCATTACGCTTGGGGATTTGCGCGATTTGGCGATGGAGAAAGCCCGCTTCGAGGTGCATATAGAGCCTATGACGCCGAACGCCAAGGGTGCGGACAAAGTGGAATTTCTGATTGCGACCAATCCCGGCGAACCGTTGCGCCCGCTGGCAAAAGTGGCGTCGGGCGGCGAAATTTCCCGTGTGATGCTGGCGGTCAAGTCGGCAATGGCACGGCAGGAAGCGTTGCCGACAATGGTTTTTGATGAGGTAGATGTGGGAGTCGGCGGGCGCATTGCCAGCGTGATCGCCGACAAAATTGAAACACTCTCGAAGTCGGCACAAATTTTGTGTATTACCCATCTCGCCCAGATTGCCGCACGCGGCGATACGCATTTCTCCATCGAAAAGCATGAAGAAAACGGGCGCACCGTCGCCACTGTCACACCGCTTTCCGAAGAGGAGCGCGTCGGGGAAATTGCCCGCATGATTGGCGGAACCGGCGTCACCGAAACTGTTCTCCAGCACGCCCGCGAAATGCTCGCCAAAACCGCATGAAACTTGGCGCAATGGAAACCGTATCGTGGTATCGCTGGGTTGGGCAAAGTGATCAAAGCCCTGAAACGTATCCTCGAATCGGGACGTAAGCAGGAAAAATAAAATGGCAACACTCCACTTGATCTGCGGATTGCCGGGCGCGGGCAAGACAACGCTCGCTAAAAAACTCGAAACGGAACTTCCTGCGCTTCGATTGACGCCGGACGAATGGATCGCTCAAATTTTGACAGATGTTTCGGATAGGGCAGAATTGGATCGTCTCCGCGATCCGATTGAAGCCATTCAGTGGGAAGTGGCTGCAAAGACGTTGGCATTGGGCGTGGATGTCATCTTGGATTTTGGATTTTGGGGACGGGAGGAGCGCAAGGAGTTCCGGCATCGCGCCGAAGCATTGGGAGCAGTGGTCAAGTGGCATTTTCTCGTTGTGGAGCGCGAAGAACTCTGGACGCGAATCGCAAAACGCAATGCCGAACTGCCGCCGGGAACCTTTTACAACTCGGAAGAGGAATTCGATAAATGGTGGTCGGTATTCGAACCGCCGACGCCTGACGAACTCGAATCCAATGACCCAATCGCCCAATGACCCACCTAAAACTGCCGATCCGTATGGTCGGAATAGATAGGCGGCAACTCCTCGATGGCACGCCGCAACGCACGCTCCCATTGCGCCCGAATGTCCACTAATGCAGGGTCTTCTTCCGAAAAACGCCGATGACGTGTAATTTCGAAATTGTCCTTCTCATAGATCATGAGGTCAATCGGAGGTCCAACGGTGACATTGGAGCGCATCGTCGAATCGAACGAAATAATGGCATATTTGGAGGCATCGGCAAGCGAAGTTTGTTCATAACGAATGCCGCGATCCAGAATGGGACGCCCATACTTCACCTCTCCAATTTGCAAAAACGGTGAGTCCTCCGTCGAGCAAATTGGGTTGCCCTGCGGATAAATAAGATACAGATCGTGGGTTTGCCCGTGAATCTGTCCGCCGAGAATGAGATGGGTATTAAACTTAAAGTCGTCACGTTCTAATGCCGCCCGATCCAAATCCGCCACATAGCGCATCATCTGCCCGCATACCCGCGCCGCATCATACAACGTCTCTGCTACCGCTAATCCCTTGCCTTCGTCCCATTGTTTGCGAAGGAGCGTTACCACCGATTGCGAAATTGAGAGATTCCCGCTTGTCATCAAGGTTAGAACACGCTCGCCGGGCTGAACAAAGTGGAACATCTTGCGGCAGATATTGACCAAGTCGGTTCCGGCATTGGTGCGCGAGTCGGACGCCATCACCAGCCCTTGATGCGTTTTGATTCCGAGACAGTAGGTCATATGAGCGATTTCTCCTTGTGAAGCAACGATGATAACGTGTGAGGCATAGTCTACCCGATGAGAAGCGTTTTGCTGGAATATCCCAAAATGTTCGTGAAAAAGTGAGGTTCGGGAGGCAGAAAAAAAGAGTGGCGGATAAAAGGAGAGCAAACTCCGCCACTCAAAAAGGAAGGTGAACTCGAATCATTTATTATTGTCGGGCATTCGGCGTGTATCTTTAGGGCGTTGCTGCCTTTTTTGGCAAATCTCCCAAAAACCTTACAAATCAGGGCAAATTCGCACTCGGAAACGCTCTGGCGGCATCAACACCGCCTTGCATCAAACTGTGTCCGCTACTTTCATAATAGACCTCTTGCAAGAGTCGGGTACAAGAACGTACCCGACTCAAAAACAGCCGTCCTGCGGACGAAATTCCCTCTCCCTATCGAGTGCGAAGCACGGCACGGCGGAACGCCCTTCGTCTGAAGAATTTATTCTGCTGGACTCTTGCAAGAGGTCTAATGTACCGCAACTTTCGCGCCCGCTTGGGTCAACAAGGCTTCAAGGCGTTCAGTTTCATCAAGGGATACTCTCGGATCGCGGGTTCCGGCGGCAAGCAAAACCGGCACATCGGAGAGATCAGGCAAGGTCTCCGGCACAAGTGGAACCATCGGGCGCAGCAAGACTGCTCCTGCCAAAATTTCGGGGCGTAAGAGCAAGAGACTCGCGGCGATATTTGCCCCGTTCGAGAAGCCGATAGCGATCACTCTCTGCGCGTCGAAATCATACTCCTGCGCCGCGCCCTGCACAAAATCTGCCAGTTGGTGCGTTTTCTCCTTGAGGTTCGGCACGTCGAAAACACCCTCTGCCAATCGTCGAAAGAAACGCGGCATTCCGTTTTCCGACACATCACCCTGTGGACTGAGCAACGCCGCATCAGACAGCAACTCGGCTCCAAGCGGGAGCAAATCGTCAGCATTACCGCCTGTTCCGTGCAAAAGCAGCAGCGTTGTTTGTTGTGCCTCATCGGACGCCGGAACAAACCGATGCACGTAAGAGAGCGAGTTCGCCATAGAATTTTCCTTTTCTCCTCACTTTTCGCCCCAATACTTCCACCAATCATTACGTTTTGGGCGGCGGATCGCGTTCGTGCCGCAGTGGATTTCGCCGGAGCGGGAATGATACGGCTCCCAAATATCGAGAAAATGGAGTTTTAGACCAAGTTTGACGAGGCGCGTGCGAATCGCTTCCTCGAAAATGTCTTTGCCCGCAACCGTTGCCCCGCACGGAGCCGGAACGATATAGTGACCATTGACGACCAAACCATTGACACCATTTGGAATGACTGCAAGTCCTTCCTCGAAAAGCACAGGCATCGTAACGAAATCGGCATCATCTAAGCCGAGTTCTTCTTTGAGTTGGGCTTGCGTTGCGTCAACGGCGGCTTGAATTTTGCGCGATTCCTCCGAGCGTCCTATCGTTTCGAGGAGTGTGGCAGCCGTCGTCTGTTTTTTCTTTCCGGCGAAAACGGGCGCGTCGGCGTGTCCATGCTGCGCGGCTTGTTCGAGCAGATGCGTGGCGAGCGCAGGCGAAGGAAGCAGGACGCGGAACCGTTTTCTATCGCGTGCCGGAACAAAATTGATGACCTCATCAACGTGTCCGATGGTCAGCCACGACGTATCCACCGCAAGGGCGGGCGTCTGAATGCCTTGCCGCTCCAAAAATGCGAGAACGTCCGGGTGCATCGCCAGTGCATTCTGTTTGCCATAAAGAACGCGCCCCAAGGGAAAATTCTTGCCCGATTTGCTTTTGACCGGCGGCGAGACTTCGAGGTTGCCATACCAATCGATCCAGCGCGTGTGCGGTCTCGGCGTGAGAGCCGTCGCAGGGCGTATGCCCCGCTTTTCAAGGGCTTTGACGGCTTCGGCGTCCAGTGATTTGGTGTTGATGCCGTCATGCAAGCCGCGAATTCCGGGCAGGAATGCGGCGTCGGTATGAATGTCGGCGTCCATTTCTGGTGCGCTGTACGTTCCAATTTCAATGCAGTCCTGCATCCAAACATCTTCCACGGCGTCCGAGGCGAATTCGAGCGGAAACAACCTCGCCCCCGCCTTGAAAACGATCTCATCCAAATCTGCGACGAATTTTTCCGTCAAGGGATTTTTGACAACCATGACTTCGAAGCATGGGTCAAGCGATGACGCAAGCAGAAACGGCGCAGGAACGACCCGTAGCGTCTCGCTCAAAGAGCCGCATTCGAGCCTTAATGTGAAGCCGCTATTTCCATATTGAGGAGGAGAGGCAGCGCGAGTGGCAGCAAAGCGGAACGCAAACCCGTCACGTAAACCATAAGCGGAGAGGGTCGCTTGCACATTGACGGGACGCCATTCTTTCCCCTCTCGATACTCAAGCGTGACATGAGGCGACGTATGGGCAAAAAATACGTCCAAATTCGACTTGCTTAACTCGTTAGGCGGAACTTCGACGCGAAACGTGAGGGAGTTCGTTGAGGTACGGGGTTCTTCCAGAGACAGACAACGCGGAGCGACGAGAAAGCGTTGTCCGTTCTGCTTTTGGTCGTGGCATTCCACTTTTGTGCCGTTGTGGAGAAAATCGCCGTAGATGAGAATGCGCGAAATGTCGGTCATGGTGCGGGTTCCTGTATCACGTTTGATTTGGCACAGTTTACCCGATTGGGTCGTTAGGTCATTGGGCAGTTCCACAACCGTTCTTGTGCATTGGCATTGGAGTGCAAAGCACGGCACGGCGGAACGCTCGCTGTGTGCTTGCATTGCCCAATGACCTAATGACCCACCAATCCAACAGGTTCAGGCTATTCGCCCACCGTTTTGAGTTCTGCCTCGCCGATTTCTCGATCCAATGCGGCACTGCGCGGTTCCTTG
>Ga0163144_10028139_pt1 | contig 10857 bp, 10 predicted proteins | sample OliLak19BULKMAT1_FD_123175 | JGI IMG/M metagenome (GOLD analysis project Ga0163144, IMG submission 123175) | Freshwater microbial mat bacterial communities from Lake Vanda, McMurdo Dry Valleys, Antarctica - Oligotrophic Lake LV.19.BULKMAT1 | ecosystem: Environmental > Aquatic > Freshwater >... | reverse complement strand
TTGGTGCTGCGCAACGCGGTGAAGTGGGCCAAGCCAGAAGGCGTCTTCCCTCAGGGCTGCCCGCACGTGCCCGCGGACAAGGCGCCGGAGAAGATCGTCGTCACCGGCGGCAGCGTGCACTGACGGGCCGGTTTTCACGCGTATCTCACCGCCAACGCCCCGTAAATTCTTGCGCCAGCAGGCTGGTGTTTTTCAGCAGCCTGCTGGCTATCGCCGCGCGATGCCGATGCCGGGGTCAGTCGCAAGGCCACCTGCCACGACCTGAAGCTGGGGCATCACGGCAGGCGCGGGCTCGCTGGCTGGCCTGGGCCCAGCCCACAGGCTGAGGTACTGACGCCAGAACGGGATCGGCGTGCGGCAGCGGCGGCCGAGGCGGGGGAGATGCAGCCACGACACGGTGGGAAAGCGGTGATGCGCCAGATCCCATTGGCCGTTGAGCAGGATCGCGCCCATCAGCGGGCCGACGGCGAGATTATGGGCGCCATCACGGACCCGCCTGGGGCTCCAGGCGTGGGTGACGTATTGCCGGGTCGACCAGTTGAACCCGCCGAGGGCGAAGAGCAGCGCACAGCGCCATGGGTCGAGCCAGCCGAGGGAGAAGGGAAGCGCGTAGACGGCGACCAGTACCACGCACTCGATCCGCACCAGCGCCAGGGTGCTGCGATCGAAATCGTCGAACAGCGCCCTCGCGCTGCGCGCTTGTTTGAACGGGCGGGTCAGTAGCAGCGGGCGCAAGAACCCGACCACGAACGCGCCGAGGGGAATGACCAGGTAGAATAGTCCGGTCAGGATCGCGTACCACTGGGCGCGCTTGAGCCATCGCCGATCGTCGGCGTAGTAGCAATCGAACATCTCGTGGTCGGTGCGGTTGCAGCGGTGGTGGACGATGTGGGTCACCCGCATCATCGTGGCCGAGGTGGGAAAGGTCAGGCCGGTGAGCAGGCCCAGGGCCCTGTTGACGCTCGGGCGGTGATGCAGCGCTCCGTGCGAGGCTTCATGCATCAATGCGTAGTTGGTGAGGAAGACGAATGAGAAAACCACCCCCGTCACCATTGCCCAGCCGAGGGGAAGGTGGGAAGCGGCGCCGAGCAACGCGACCTGGGTTACAAGCACGGCCAGCACCAGGGTGACATTGAGTCGGCTGGGGATGGCCGGGCCGTGCCGGCGCGCGCAGCTATTCATCACGGCTCAGCACCTGGCGCAGGAGACGGTAGAGCAGCGGAGCGAACTCGGGCACGCGCAGATAGTGATCGGCGCCCCACAGCGGGCATACCCGGCCCGGCAACACCAGCGCGTCCTCAAGCAGGACGTAGCCGTCGTTGGGTCCCACGCGTCCCAGCCACGCGGCGCTGCGGTCGACCGGTTTGCGGAGGTGGGCCATGGCCGGCATCGGCACCACGTTGATCACCGGCAGCGTCGGCGGAAGTTCCAGCCGCGCCCGACTGAAGGGATGCTCTCGCCCCATTTCCGCGAGCATGCGCGGCTGCGCCCCACGCAGGCGCAGCCAAGCCGCGAGCAGGGCGTGCGGGATCGGTTGGCCGGGGCCGCGATCGGCCAGGGGTGTGCCATCGGGCATGCCGGCGATCGAGATCCATCCCGCGATGCGTCCGGCGAGGTCTGGTTGCAGGGCCAGCGCGCGTTTGACGTCGGCGCTGCCCTTGCTGAGTGAAACCACCCAGCGTCGCCGCGATGAGGCGAGCAGGTGCCTGGCCACGATCGCGGCATTGCCGTCGATGCCGCCCAGGCTGGCGACGCCGATGGTTTCGACTTCGGCCCCCATGTGGCGGGCGATGCCCGCGATCACGGCGCCATCGCCACCGAGTTCGGGCCGCTCGTGGTGGTACATCGTCGGGACGATGAGAATCCCCTGGCCAGGCCGTACCGCTGGCGCAGCGGCGGCCGGAAGCTCGGCGATGGCGGCGAGGAAGGCGGCATTGGTTGGTTCGGCACGGAATGCCTGCCAAGCCATGGCGGTCGCCAGGTCGACGCCGTGCGCAGTGGTGGCGGCGCGCAGTTCCTCGCCCGAGAGGTAGGTCGGCGGCCGGCCGACCAAGAGTTGCGCCGCGCGTGCCTGCAGCGCGACATCATCGAGTGGACGCTGCGAGAAGATCCAGCTCATCCGGCATCGCAGCGGGGGAGGGCGTGGAAGTGGGCGTACCACGTCGCGAGGGCGGCATCGGTGAGGGGATCGAGATTCATCGGCCCGCTGCAAGCACCGCGCAAGGCTCGCAGATCCTGACGGGCGAAGGCGAGGATGGCGCGGTGCTGGATGGAGAGTCTCAGGCGCTCACCCGCCCGCCGCACCGCGGTCATCGGCCGTGGGCGAAAGCTGAGTGCGAAGACCAGCGTCCTCTCTGGGGTTTCCGGCAGCAGGGCCAGCACCGTCGCCGTCCCGACCCGGCGATGGTGGAAGATGAGCAGGTTGCCGCCCCAGCACTCGGTCTCGATCTCCACCTCACCGAGACCGATCGTCCGCAGCGCCCGGTCGCGCCAGGAGTTCCCCTGCACGATCGCGCGCAGAGCGATGCGCATCGACCATGGATCGGGTGCCGTCACCTCGGCCGGCTGCGTCAACCGCCTGCCGTGCACCGGTCCGAGGTGCGCGGTATCGAAGGCATTGGCGGCGATCAATTCCGAGGCCACCTCGGCGACGGTGATCTCGGGGCGCGTGTGGAGGATACCACCGACGGGAAGCGGCAGGAGGAAGCTCGGCGTTCCCCCGTGGAAGGCGAAGATGATGCCGCAGCGATCGGTCACCTTCAGGGCTGGCTGGGTGCAGCCCGGCGCGTGGCCGGCGCCATCGAGGCGACGACCATCGGCGGCGAAGACCCGCCCGTGGAGCGCACAGCGCAAGGCATTGCCCACCACCGTACCGCGGGTGAGATCGGCCCCGGCATGCTGGCAGCGTGCATTGAGGACGCCAACCTCGCCATCAGCGCCACGGAACACCGCCAAGCGGCTGCCGCAGGCGACGACCTCCACCACCCCACCGCGACGCACCCGCGATGAGAGGCACAGCGGGTACCAGGAACGCGGCAGCCGCATGGTCAGGTGCGGCGAGCGACCAGCCTGCCGACCAGCAACCCGACCAGCAGTCCGACGACCGCCGCGCCAAGAGCGAGCCAGCCGAGCGTGCGCTTGGTGCGCTCCAGGATCGGGTTGTCGAGCAGATCGACCCCGGCCTGCAAGGCGCTGATCCGCCAGCCCTGGGCGGTGCGTTCGAGGGTCGCCGTCCAGCGCGAGGTGATGGTGGTCCCGTCGCCATTTGCCGCCACGAAGGTGTCGGTCGAGGTCCCGGTGGCGATGGCGACATCGGTGCCGACAAAGCGCGCCGGTCCATCGATCGCCGGGGCGAAGACGATGCGGTCGATGCCGCGTTCGGCGCGCAGGCGCCGCTGGTAGGCGTCGAGGGCGGCGAGATCATCGAAGCGATGCTGATCGGCGAAGGTGAGGACGAAATTCGGGGCCAGGCAGGGACCCAGCCGGGCCGGGTCACCGCTGCCGAGCGCGGCGGTGACGTCGGTGAGCAGGACGCGCAGGGCGGCACGGTCGCCGGCACGGGGGTCGTCCTCTGCGACGGCCGTCGAGGTGAGCAGAACGATCAGCGCCAGCGCGATCCGGATCATGGCAGCTCCAAGTCGGTGGAAGCATGCGCCGGTCAGAGCGGGGTGCCAGCGCGCGGCAACGACCGATGAGCCTCGACCGGCGCGGGATCCGGTTGGCCGTCACCGTGGTGATGTGGGTGGTGGTGACGGTGGTCTACTTCGCAGCGGCGGCGGTTGCGGCAGCCCTGCATGCCTGGATTCCGCCGATCCCGCGCACCGCGCTCGATGCGGCCATCCCATTCCTGCCCTGGACCATCCTCCCCTACGCGACCCTCGGGCTGCTCACCCTGGCTCCGGTGGTTGCGGCTGACGCGCTGTCCTTCCGCCGCTTGCTGGTGGCGAGTGCGCTGGCCCTGGCGCTGGCGGCAGCGTGTTTCATCGCCTTTCCGCACGCGATCGAGCGCCCCGTCGCCGCGACGGCGGGATCCTGGGCTGCGGCCTTCGCGACCCTGCAAGCGATCGATCCTGCCCGCAATACCTGCCCCAGCCTGCACGTGGCCTTTGCCATCCTGGTGCCGCTGTGCCTGCCGCGCTGGTGGACCTGGGCCTGGGGAGGTGTGGTTGCCGCCTCCGCCCTGACCACCGGTCAGCATGCGCTGATCGACGTGGCTGGCGGCATCATCCTTGCCCTGGCCGGGTGGTGGGCGAGCGACGTCGTCACGCGACGTAGTCCCCCGGAAGGCGCTGGTGCCAGCCACGATCGCGGTCCAACGCCAAGGGTTTGACCGCGCCCAGCACCCGACCGATCGAGCGATGGGCGAGCGCCGCGGCGTGTCCGGTGCCGCCCACCTGGAAGGCGCGCAGCGGCGCCAGCTGGCCAAGCCGTCTTGCCAGCGCGTACTGTGGATTGACCGCCAGTTCGCCGTCGAGCCGGGCCAGGGTCGCGGCATCGACCACCTGATCGCAGAAGAGCGTGTAGCCGTTCCCTAATGGACTGGGGGCGAGCATGGCGAAGCCGGCATCGGGAACGACGCGGTCGAGGCAGACGGCGACGAAGACCTCGTCGAGCTTCTCGCCGACCAGGTCGCAGGTCGCGCCGGACCGGCCAAGGAAGCGCAAGCAGGGCGTGGCCCCGATGAAGCCATCGACGCGCACCAAGTCGCCGAGGCGGTAGCGGGCGAGGCCGCCCCCGGTGGTGAGCACGACCTCGTAGACGCTGCCGTCGGTCAGTTCGTCGATCCAGCGAGGCGAGCCATCCGGGCTCAGAAATTCGAGCACCGGGCCGGTCACCGCGGCGACGTGGTGCCCTCGCCAGGGGATGGTCACCGCCGCTTCGGTCGCCAGCAACCCCTTGGGCTGAATGGGTACGCCACCCAGCCGTCGCGCCAGCGCCCGCGCCGGAAGTCCCGCCGCCGCATCGGCCCAGCAGCTAACGACGGCGAGGCGGGGCCACAACGCTGCTGGCGAGGACCAGTCGGACTGCTCGAGTTCACGCGCACGTGCCGGGTCGGCGCGTAACCACGGGCGCGCCGACCGCGTGAGATGCGCGGGCAGCCCGGAGGCTCCGCCCAGGCGGATGTCGGCGATCAGGCGTTCGCGTTCTGTCTGGGCATGATCGAGCAGCAGGGTGAGGAACGACGGGTTCCACACGCTGATCAGGCGCAGATCGCGCTGGGCGAGCAGGCAGCGCAGCGTCGCGTGGCGGAAGGCGGCGAGGTCGTCGATCCCGCGCAGGCACGCTGGCGCGGCGAGCACCGTCGCCATCAACGGCGCGAGCGCGCGACCGAGGTAGGCGGTGTCGTCCTCGAAGCCGATCGGCACCGCGCCGCCACTGGGCGGTGAGCCCTGCGGCGAGATCGACCAGTACGCCGGCCCATCGCGCAGCGATGGGCAGCGGCGCTGTAGATCGACGATCCAGGCGCCGATCGACGCGGTGAATTCCGCGGCGAGTTCGCTGGTCCACGGGATCAGCTTGCTGCCGCCGGCGCTGCCGCCGGTCGGGATCAGCCGGGTGACCGGAGCGGCGGTGAGTACCGTGGCTTCGCCGGCGCGGATGCGGTCGATCCACGGCTCGAACCCGGCGTAGGTCCGCAGCGGCACCGCGCGCCGGTAGTGCTCGAGATCGCGGATGGCGGCGAAGCCATGGGCGCGACCAAAGGCGGTATCGGCATTGTCGCGCAGCAAGCGCGCAAGGCGTTGGCGTTGCCAGCGGCCAGGATCGTTGAGTGCGCGGGCGAAACGGCGCGCGGCGGGGAGGCTGGCCAAGTGCCACAGCCGGTTGACCACCCCGGCGGCGTTCATCGCTGCGCCAGCGCAGCCCGGCGACCGATCGCCAAGGCACGCAGGCCTGCCGTCGTCAGGTTGTCGGTGTCCAGGCGGCACAGGCTGGCCAGTTCATCCCCGCGCCCCCAACCTGGATTGCGGGCGAGGAAGAAGGCGACGCTGGCATCGCCCGTGAGGTGCGGCGGCAGGGTCGCCAGGTGCGGCAGAAGCGGTTGCGGTGCGTGCAGACGCACTACTCCGGTCGCCAGATCGAAACGATGACCGAAGCGCTCGGCGCACAACCCCGGCAGTAGCGTCGCCGCTTCGTCATCGTCGCGTCCCGGTGGGGCGGGATGGTAGTGTCGGCAGAACACGTCGAGGTAGCGATGGGTGCGCACGCCCGAGGTCAGCAGCAGCCACCACAGCGGGCCTCCATGCTGGCCCGCGTGCAGCGCGAGCACCGCCGCGACCCACGCCGGGCCGAGGTTGGCAGCGGCCCAGGCGGCGGGGTCGACGATGGTGTCCCCCGAATAGAGCAGCGCGCCGTCGCCCTCACCAAAGCGGCGACGGCGGTAATCGATGGTCGAGAAGCCGAGCAGGTGTCCATCCGCGTCGACCAGGCGCAGGACGTGCGTCTTGTGAGCGAGGTCGCGATCGAAGTCGTCGCGCTCAACTCCGGCGAAGTGCTTGCGCAGCAAGGCGAACAGCGCATCGCGCTGCGTCACGGTCAGATCCCCGAGCGGGGCGAAGTGCGCTCTCACAGCAGGGCCGCCTCGGGACTGGCCAGCCGCGCAGCCCTCCCCGGCGGCCTGCCGACCGCATAAAGCCGGCTCGCCAAGCGCCACGCTGGAAGGGGTGCCAGCAGCGGCGAGAGCGGGTGGTGTGCCGCGAGACCCACCACCAGCGCGGTCGCACCACGCGCCAGCGCCGCACGCGCGGCGGCGCCGAGCAGGGCGCGCAGCAGCGCCGGGTCGCCGGCCACGCCGCTGAGGTGGGCGGCATACACCACCTCCAGCGCTGATCCCGCCGGGGGCAGGCCCGGTCGGCGCCCGGCTGCCAGCGCGAGGTTGGCGAGCGGACGCAGGGCGGCGAGGCTGGGGCTGTAGCCCGCGACCAGGGTACATTGATGGCCCCGGCGATCCCAACAGCGCACCGCGCCGACGACGCGGCCTTCGCTTAGGGCCACCCACCACGACGCCGGGTCGGCGGCGACGTCGACCACGGGCGCATAGTCTTCGGCCGAAGCATCGACCAGTGCCTGGACATCAGCGGCGCTCGCCTGCGCGCCGCTCGCGATCTCGCTACCGCGCGGTGGCAGCCAACGCGCCGCAGCCCGAGCGCGCAACACGACGGTTCGGTACTCGCCAACCAGGTGGTAGGGAGGTGCGCCGGGCAGCCGTTCGAGCACGCGTCGGGCGCGATTGTTGGCGCCGAGGATCGCCGTCAGGTCGTGGCCGGCTTCGTCGTCGGCGTGCGTGCTGAGCAACTGCTGCAGTCCCCGGGCCAGAGCGCGTCCACTGCCGGCGAGCCGTTCATCGCGACGCAGGCCATGGAGGTAGCCCACCCAACGTCGTTCGCCGCCCAGCCACAAACGGCGCACGGTGCGCGCGCCGTGGCCGAGCACCGCGCCATCGGCCGCGCGTGCCACCAAAGCATGGTGGCGTAGGTCGTCCTCGACCGGCGCGGCACAGGCGGCGAAGGTCGCCAGGCGCACGGCTCCGCCCGTGGGCGTGGCCAGCAGCCGGGCGATGCCGGCGGCGTCCTCGGCCGTGGCGTCGACGAGCCGCGTCATCACGCGGCTGGCAGCAGGGGGCCGGTCCACGCCGCATCGCCGAGCGGCATCCGGTTGCGGCCGACCACATCGGCTTGGTGCATGGCATTGATGGCGAGGAAGTTCACCAACATCCACGGGTCACGCCAATGGATGCGCTGGCGGGCGCGCGCGAGGATGCTGTTCCACGAATAGAACGAACGACGGGCGGCGGTGCAGCGTACTTCCAGTTCGTCAGGTGACATCGAGCGCGGCATGAACGGCACCATGCCGTAGCGGTAGTCCGGATCGAGCCACCACGCCGGGAAGCGCAGGCGCTGCTCGGCTTCCAGGCGCCGATAGAGCGGTGTACCGGGAAACGGGGTGAGGTGGTTGAAGGCGGCGATGAACATCCCCTCATCGCGCGCGAACGCGACCGCGCGGTCGAAACTGGCGGCGTCGTCATGTTCATAGCCGAAGATGAAGGTGCCGTAGACGCGCAGGCCGTGGCGACGCAGGTTGGCGAGGGCGGCCGGCGGACCGCCGCGCATGAGATTGAAGCCCTTGTTCATCTGCTTGAGCTGACGCTCATCGAGCGATTCGATGCCGATGAGGATGCCCTGGCAACCGCTGGCCTTCATCAGCGAGAGTGCTTCCTCGTCGAAGGCGACGTTGATGCTCGCCTGCCCGACCCAGCGGATGCGTTCGGGGATCAGCGCGCGGAACAGTTCTTTCGCCCCGGCGAGGTCGGAGACGATGTTGTCGTCGATGAAGAACACCAGGCGGCCGACGCGGCGCACCGATCGCACCTCGGCGATGACCTCGTCCGGCCCACGCCGGGTCTGGGTCCCCTTGAAGGTGGCGGTGATGGCGCAGAAGTCGCAGGTGAAACGGCAGCCGCGCGCGGCCTCGACCAGGGCGATCGGCAGGTAGCGCTTGCCGCGGAAGATCGAGCGGTCGGGGCGCACCCGCAGTTGGGTGGGTCGGCGTTCGGCACGGTAGACGCGCTCGCCGCGACCGTGGCGCCAATCGTCGATCACCCGCGGGAAGATCTCCTCGGCTTCGCCGATCACCAGCGACTCGCACCACTGGCCGACCTCCTCGGGGCAGAGCGCGGCATGAAAGCCACCCATCACCACCGGCACGCCGCGCCGGCGGTACTCGCTGGCGATCTGGTAGGCGCGGCGGGCGGTGTAGGTCTCGACGCTGATCGCCACCAGATCGGTGCGTTCGTCGTAGGGGATCGCTTCGAGGCGGTCGTCGTAGAAGCGCTTCTCGACATCGGGAGGCGTCAGTGCGGCGATGGTCGCCGCCGGCAGCGCCTCCATGCGCCACGTTCTCACGTAGCTGCGCTGGCCGATCCGCCGGCCGACGCAGGGGTGGATGATGGTCAGCCGGAAGGGCGCGCTCATGCCGACTCAGCCGCCGCGGCGCCGCCCCACGACAAGGTGTCGCAGGTGTAGAAGCGGTGCAGGCGGTGAGCGTAGAAGCGGTAGCCGAAGTTGGTCGCTAGCGCGACGTGCCAGGGCGCCGCGGTACGGCGCAGGCGGGAGGCCATCGAACGCCACGAATAGGCGTGCTTCCACGCTGCTTCGGTGCCGCGTTCCAGTTCGGCGACGCTCAGCTTGGTGGGCTGGAAGACGACATGCTGGCCATCGTAGCGTTCCCAGTCGCGGCTGATGATGCGGCCTTCGGATTCCAGCCGGCGATGCAGGGGGGTGCCGGGGAAGGGGGTGAGGATGGCGAAGCGCGGCAGGTCGATGCCGGCCTCGACCGCGAAGCGGGCGGTGCGCAAGAAGACGTCGGGGCCATCGTGGTCGTTGCCGAAGACGAAGCAGCCTTGCAGGGCGATGCGGTGTTGGTGCAGGCGTTCGACCAGGCGGGCGTAGTGCTCGGGAGAGTTGAACGATTTGCGCATGCCCTTGAGCGCGGCCGGCTCGATCGATTCCAAGCCCATGAGCAGGCCGCGGCAGCCGCTGGACGAGGCCGCGGCGAGCAGTTCGGCGTCATCGCCGAGCAGGGTGGTCGAGAGGCCGAACCACTGGATACGCAGCGGTTCCAGGGCGGCGAACAGGCTGAGGGCATAGGCTCGATCAGCGATGATGTTGAGGTCGATGAACAGCGCCCGGCGCGCGCGGTTGCGCCGGATGTCGGCGACGATCTCTTCCGGTGGCTTCTGCAGCTGGCGGCCCGGCCACGCCGAGGGCACCACGCAGAACTCGCATTTATGCACGCAGCCGCGCGTGGCTTCGAAGACGTCCTTGGTCAGGTAGCGGCGCGCCGGCAGCACGTCGCGGCGCGGCGGCGGCCGACCGCCGATGACCAAGCCGGGTTGCTGGACGTAGCGTGCCAGCATCCGTCCGGCGACGAAATCGCGGAGCAGGCGCGGCCACTCGTCCTCAGCATAGCCGACGGCGATGGCGTCGGCATGCGGTTGCGCGTCCTCGGGCGCCAGGGTCGGGTGCGGTCCGCCAAGCACGACGGTGATCCCGCGCGCACGCAGGCGCGCGGCCAGCGCATAGGCGCGCGGGGCCGTGCCGGTGATCACGGTGATGCCCACCAGATCGGCTTCGAGATCATCAGGGATGTCGGCGATGCCTTCGTCGTGGCACACCACCCGATGGGGCAGGTCGGCCGGGATGAGCGCTGCGAGGGTGGGCAGAGTCAGCGGCATGTAGCGCAGACCCTTGCCGAAAATTCCGCCGCGGTGACGGTAGAGCGGGCCCTTGGGACTGAGCAGCGCGATGCGCAGCGGGCTCTCTCGCCCAGCTCCTGGACGTGAGGGGCCGGCCCGGCGGACATTGGCCAGGTGGATCATATGATTAAGGTAGCATAAGATAACAAATGGCAATCACGCTGCTGGCCAAGGTCAGCGGATGAGGCCGTTCGTCCAGAGATACCGCTCGACGACCGGCCTCAGCCCACGGTTCGCATGGAAAGCACGAACAGCTCAGCGCGATGCAGACGCAGCAGGAGGGGCACCGCGTAGCGGATGTCGCCGATAACCGTTCAGCGTGGTGTGGGCGTCAGCGCAAGGCGATCGCGCCGCTTACCGCACAAACCCGTCGACCGCTAGAGCGACGGTTATTTCCGCGCCGGGATCAACCCGGCGCCATGGTAGCATTGCCTCCGCCGCAGCGGGCCAGGTGCGATCCCTCGTGCCAGCTTGCGTGCGTCGCCTCCCCCGCTCCTGCTGGGTGCCAGCGCCCGTATTTGGTGAGTTCGCTACAACGGACGCACCACCCCACTCAGGCGCAGTGCGACCTCGGCGGGCGTGCGCGCCGGTGCCAGGCACGAGGT
>Ga0163144_10028138_pt1 | contig 10857 bp, 11 predicted proteins | sample OliLak19BULKMAT1_FD_123175 | JGI IMG/M metagenome (GOLD analysis project Ga0163144, IMG submission 123175) | Freshwater microbial mat bacterial communities from Lake Vanda, McMurdo Dry Valleys, Antarctica - Oligotrophic Lake LV.19.BULKMAT1 | ecosystem: Environmental > Aquatic > Freshwater >... | reverse complement strand
CCGGAGGCCTCTGGTTAAGTCGGCTCGACGACTTTGTTGTAATAATGATCCAGCGAGGTTTCGAAATCTCCGCGCACATAAATGACCGCACCTGCGGCGACACCTGCGGCGGCCAACTTTGCTCCCGAGAATCTCCCGGGTGTTTTGGGGGAGGGGGGGCGATGTGATAATAGACTGCGGCCAACGTCCTGGGCGGCATGGTCGCCTGCGCAACGCCCCTCCCGCATTTTTTGTACAGCGTTTCAGCTTCGCGCTGGAGCGTCGCGGCCAAGGGATCGGCAAAGCGTTGCGGCACCACCTCGCAAAAACCGCCAAGGCCGCGACTGTGGCCGCCGGTAGTGGACCGTGCTCGACTGGACCCAAACGTCCATCGACTCCCTCAGTTGTCGGACCTGATTATCCACGATTAATCCAGCGTCTGCCGGTAGCGTTTCACGCCGATGGTCATGGCCACGGCGAGGAAGATCAGCAGTGGCCAGAGTTCGGGCGTGATCTCCGCGAGACCGTTGCCTTTGAGGAGAATTCCCCGGGCGATGCGGAGGAAGTGCGTGTTGGGCAGGCACGAGCCGATGGTCTGCGCCCAGTCGGGCATGCCGCGAAAGGGAAACATGAAACCTGAGAGGAGAATCGAGGGGAGAAAGAAAAAGAATGCCATCTGCACGGCTTGGAGCTGATTTTGCGCGAGCGTGGAAAACGTGATGCCGACCGCGAGGTTGGCCGCGATGAAAAGCAACGCCACCGCGTAGAGCAGGGCGAAATTTCCAATCATGGGCACATGGAAAATGTAATTCGCTGCGAGCAGAATAAGCGTGACCTGAATGTAGCCCACCGCGATGTACGGCACGATTTTCCCGACGATCACCTCGAAGGGACGCACGGGAGTGGCGAGGAGATTCTCCATCGTGCCACGTTCGCGTTCGCGAGTGATGGCGAGCGCGGTGATGACCACCATCGTCATCGTCAACACCACGCCCATCAGGCCGGGCACGATATTGTACTGGGTGATGTTCTCGGGATTGTAGTGCGCGTGGATTTGGAAATTCACCGGGCCTTCCTTCGCGCGAAGTTTCGCCAAGGGTCCGGGCAGATCGCGGTTGAACACGCTGTCGACCAAGGCGCGCGTCGCGGAAACAGCGGGGCCCACCGCGGCGGGGTCGGTGGCGTCGGCTTCGATCAGCACAGTGGGCCGCTCGCCGCGCAGCAGGTTGCGCGAGAAATCCACCGGGATGTTGATGACAAATTGCACATCGCCGAGCTGGAGCAGGCGTTGGGCCTCGGCTTCCGAGGCGGCCTCGTGGACGAGAGTGAAGTACCCGCTGTTTTTCAACGCCGCCACGAGCGTGCGCGAGAAGGGGCCTTGATCGGCGCTGAGAATCGCCGCGGGCAGGTGCTTCGGATCGGAGTTGATGGCGAAGCCGAACACGATGAGCTGCATCAGCGGGATGCCCATCATCATGCCAAAAGTCACGCGGTCGCGCTTCATCTGGATGAATTCCTTCAGCACGATGGCCCACAGGCGATGGAAGGTGAATCGGTTCATGGGGAGCGTCTGAAAAGGTAGGGTGCGACCGCTGGGCGTGCCGTTTGGAATCGTGGTGCGCCTGGAAATTCGCGGCGGGCCCAGCGGTCCCGCCCTATCCGGATACAATCAAGCTGCGGCGCGGCGACAAGCGCCGGCCCTACGGGGAGAAAGGCACGAAGTCCGCTCATGCGTAATTATCCTTTGCTTCATCCATCAGGCTGATGAACACGTCTTCGAGACCGGCGCGGATTTTTTGCCATTCGTGCCGCGGGTCGCGCACGGCGGCAATCGTGGCATCGAGCTGCGCGGCGTCACGGCCGCTCACGTGGAGCGTGTTGCCAAACGCCACCACTTGCTCGACGCCGGGCCGACCGCGCAAAGTATCGGCGAGCGCGCGCAACTCAGGGCCAGTCACCGTCCAGGTCGTCAGCCGCGAGGAAGTGAGGACTTCGTTGAGCGTGCCGCGAGTGAGCAGCTTGCCGTACGCGAGGTAGGCGAGCCGGTGACAGCGCTCGGCTTCATCCATGTAGTGCGTGGTGATCAACACCGTGAGCCCCTCGGCGGCGAGTCGATGAATCTCGTCCCAGAATTCGCGGCGGGCTTTGGGGTCAACGCCCGCCGTGGGTTCGTCGAGGAGCAGAAGTTGCGGTGAGTGAATCAAGCAGGCGGCGAGTGCGAGGCGCTGTTTCCAACCGCCCGAAAGTTGGCCGGCCAACTGGGCACTGCGATTTTGCAAACCGAGTCGGTCGAGGCTGCGTTGCACGGCGGTCGCACGGTCGGGCACGTCGTAGATGCGTGCGATAAAATCCAGATTCTCGCGGATGCTGAGATCTTCGTAGTAACTGAATTTCTGCGTCATGTAGCCGACGTGGCGTTTGATCTCGGCCTGCTGGGTGCGGACGTCGTAGCCGAGACAGGTGCCGGAGCCGGCGTCGGGCGTGAGCAGGCCGCAGAGCATGCGGATGAAAGTGGTCTTGCCCGAGCCATTGGGCCCGAGGAAGCCGTAGATCTCGCCGCGCTTCACTTGGAGATCGATCGCGTTCACGACCGTCTTGGTGCCGAAACGCTTCGTCACGCCTGCTACATCGATGACGTATTCGGTTGCGCTCATGAAGATCGAGGCGTGTTAAGGGTGGTCGTCGATTGCCCTATCGACGATAGGCGTCGGTGTGGAAACCGACGCCCACCCAAGACATGATTCCAGATGGGCATCTTTACTTCTCCAGCGTCACGTCCACCGGTTGGCCTGGATGGAGATCTCGCGCGGCGGTCGGATCGAACGTCGCTTCGACCATGAAGACAAGTTTCGCCCGGTTCTCGCGATTGTAGAGGATGGGCGGCGTGTATTCGGGTTTGGGCGAGAGATAACTGATGCGCGCTTCGAGCGGCGCGGCGCGACCGGTGAGAGCAACTTTGATTGCGCCGCCAGCCTTCAACGCGCCGAATTCCGCCTCGGGCACGAAGAAGCGCACCTTGATGTTTTCCGGCGGAAGCAGGGAAATTACCGGCGCAGCAGCGGCGACGAATTCGCCTTCGTGGTAGAGTGTATCAAAGACGAATCCGGCGCGCGGGGCTGTCTGACTTTTCTGCGCCACGGCCCAACCGGCCCGGTCGAGCGCGGCTTGCGCGGCGGCGATATCGGCTTCGGCGGCGGCGAGGGTGTCGCTGCGCGCGCCGAGTTGCGCGGTGTCGAGTTGCGCGGCGAGTTCAGTCACGCGTATGGTGGCAGCGTGGTGATTCAAGCGGACTCGGTCAAAATCATCGGCAGCGAGCACCTTGGTTTCGTGAAGTTTGGTCGCCCGTTCCAGTTCCAGCGCGGCTTGCTCGGCAGCGGTGTTGGCTTGGGCGAGCCGGGCTTCGAGCGTGGCCAGTTCGGAGGGACGTTGGCCTTTTTTCAAATCGGCCAGACGTGCTTGGGATTGACGAAGCCGCTCCGCAGCTTCGCGGAGCGTGGCTAATTCGGCGCCCTGCTCGAGATTGAACAGCGGTGCGCCGGCGGAGACTTGCGCGCCTTTTTGCACCGCGAGTTTTTCCAGACGGCCCGCGAGGGGCGAGGCGAGGTAGATGAATTCACCTTCGAGGTAGCCTTGATAACCATTTGGAGCGGCGCGATCACAGGCCGATACAAACATGAGCGCAAGGAGCCCAACGCCAGCGGTGAATTTATTTATCGGACGCACATTCATCCCGCGAACATAGCAGCAGTCGGCAGAACGTCCACGCGGAAAAAAGCTTCGTCGTTGCCAGAGTCCCGCCAATACCGGCGTTGCGGTGGCCATGACGGCGTTGACCAATAATTTTAAGTCGGAAAGCTCCACGATGATCGCGAAAAAATATTTCGCGTCACTCAAGGCCAAGCTGGCTCCGTGGTTGCCGGAGGATGTGATCGGCCTGATCATCTGCTTCAGTTTGGCGTTCCTGATCCTGAAGGGAACGTTGCTGTGAGAGGGGCATGAGGCTGCAGTTGAGGGTTTATAGTTGAGGGTTGAGAGTCGGAACAAACCGCGCCTGCTTTTCTCCTCTGAAAATCCCGCACACCAGCTCCGAGGATCGAACTCTCAGCGCTCAACTCTAAACACTCAACTACTCCGTTCCGCCTCAACCCATGGCCCAGCCCGTCCTTCTCTACGATGGTGAATGCCCGGGCACATCAGCGCTCCGTTCGTAGCGACGCTCGCAGACGTGACCGGTCTGATCATCTACTTCAGCCTCGCCTTCCTGATTTTGAAAGGGGACGTTGCTCTGAGATGCGCAGCTAGTTTTTCGTCGCAGATGGCTGAGCTTGGGCCGCGCAAGCCCATCGCTTGCTGCATCCGATACAAGTAGGCAGAAGTTTTAGTGGCGCTCGCTCTTCCGCTCCGGTTGCATGTACGTCGCGGAAGGCGACGATGTCGTCGAAGCGGTCCTCGCGCCAATTCTCGTAGCCGCAGAGTTCCGGGACAGAATCGGGCCGGGGGTTTTTAAACGTGCCGAAAAGCGCATCCCAAATCGGCAGGTCAGCGAAATTTTGAGTGTGATGACGATACTGATGGTGGATGCGGTGCGACTCGGGTCGCTGGATCAGGTAACCGATCCAGTGGGGAGTGCGGAGATTCAGGTGGTAGAAATATTCGGCGATGGCGGTGAGAAACGTATAGAGCGCGCCTGCTTGAACACTGCAACCGAGCAGGAGGTAAACAATCCCTGCGCTCAGCATGGAGTTGATGCCGATCTCGACCGGATGCTTGTAGAATGAGGTGACCAATTCAATGCGCCGTGGGGAATGGTGCAGCTGATGGCAGAGGCGCCAGAACCAGACCGATTCATGCCGCCAGCGGTGCCACCAATAATAAATGAAGGTCGAGAGGAAGTAGGCGATGAATCCTTGCGCTGCGGTGCCGCAATGGTCGCGGAGACGGATGACTGACACGGTCTGCAACCATCGATCCCAGGTATAGCCGGCTACAATAATCATCCCCACCTGGATGACGTTTATGAAGACGACGCGGGCCCACCAGTTTTCCACCTTCGGTAATTCACGGGCTGGCCAAAGCCGTTCGACAACAAAGAGGGCGGCGGCGATTGCAATGAGCAGGACGAGGATCATTCGGGGATCGCGCAGTAAGGAGCCCTAGGCTGGCGAGGACAAGAAAAGGTTGGCGTTGCAGCGGGAAGGCGGGCCTGCCTGACTGGCCGCGATGTTTCGTCTTACGCCGAAGTCCGCGAATATTGCCGCTCTCGTTCTCACTCTTGTCGGCTGTCTGCCCATGGCGGGTTACTTGCTTGGTTCGCGTTCGATGCGAGGAATCGGGGCCGCGACCGCTTTGGCCCCATTCCCGAAAGTATTCTCGGATGTAGACGGATTGGAAACTTTTGCGTCTGAGTTCACCCTGCACTGGACCGATGCGAATGGTGGGGCGCACCGGCTTCCCTTTACGCCGGAACTTTATTCCCGACTGGGCGGTTCTTACAATCGTCGGAATGTCTACGGCGCGGCACTATCGTATGCGCCGCGTTTGCCGGAGTCATTGTGGTCGGCGGTTTTTTGTTATGCTTTTGCCGCGAATGGTCCGCTGCGGCGGGATTTTGGCCTGCCGGCGGACGCTCACGATTTCACGGTGGAGATCCGGACCAAAACAAAGGGACGCAACGACCACTGGATGCTCAAACCGCCATGCAACAAGTGAAGACAATCAGCGCAGGACAGTTTGCCCTGTTCCGCATTCTATTTGGGGCGTATCTACTGCAGCATTTTTTGTGGCTGGTGCCGTCCGGTTCGGAGCTTTTTTCCGACCAAGGCATGCTCGCTGACCCACGACTGAATCCGACTCACGGATTGTTTCCGAATCCGCTGGAGTGGTGGGGAACTCCGGCCGTTGTTACTGGATTCCTTGTGGTGCTTTCCGGATTGAGCGCTGCGTTCATGATCGGGGTAGGACGGCGGTGGGCGGCCTTGTTGCTCTGGTTTGGGTGGGCGTGTTTGTTCAACCGCAACAATCTGATCAGCAATCCATCACTGCCCTATGTGGGTCTGCTTCTGCTTTTCTGTGTGCTCGTGCCGGAAGGCGAGCCGCTGAGTCTCGCTCGTGGGGTGCGGGGAAAACCAGGCGAGTGGTTTTTCCCTGAAGCCGTCTATTGGGGGGCGTGGTGGCTGATGGCTGCGGGTTACACGTTCAGTGGTCTGCTCAAGCTGGGCAGTCCGAGCTGGGTGGATGGAACAGCATTTCATCACCTGATTGACAACCCGCTGGCGCGTCCGGGATTTATCCGCGATCTGTTTCTCAGAATGCCAGGCGGCGTGATTGCGTTCATGACGTGGAGTGTGCTGGCAGCCGAGATCACGTTCCTGCCGCTTTCAATTTGGCGGAAGGGCCGGCTCGTTGCCTGGACGGTAATGCTGGTGATGCACTTGGGGATTATCCTGATGGTGGATTTTGCCGATTTGAGTTTCGGCATGGTCATGTTGCATCTGTTCACTTTCGATCCCGATTGGTTGCCAACGAGGACAGATGCTCGGCGACCGGTTTTGCTCTACGACGGTGAGTGCGGGCTTTGCAATTGGGTGGTGCGGTTTTTGATCCGCGAGGATGCTGCTGCGCGCCTGCACTACGCGCCGTTGCAGAGCGAGCCGGCGCAAAATTTTCTCCGGGCGCAGGGTTTGCCAACGGAGGATTTTGATTCGTTGGTGTTCGTCATGGATTGGGACCATTCCTTGATTTATCCTCCACTGCTGAGAACGGACGGCGCTTTGGCGGCCGCCGCCGAAGTCGGCGGGATTTGGCGCATCGTGTCGTGGTTGCGGATTTTGCCGATGGGGCTGCGTGATCCTTTCTACAAGCTGATCGCGCGGACGCGCTACGCGCTGTTCGGCGAATACCGGTCATCGCCCCTGCCGCAGCCGGAGTGGGGAAAACGATTTCTGGCGCGGTGATTCTTTCGTACGAAACGTATGATCGGTCGCGTTCTGCAAATAGTGGCTGAAAAGCCACCAGTTGGTGGTGGCTTTTCAGCCACTATTTTTGTCCTCAGGCTTTCGTGTGTTCTGGGTGTTTCGTGGTGGAACTCCGATTGAATTGGCTCGGCGTGGTGGTTGCTGTGCGTGGTATCTATGCACGGCTCATCCGGTTTTTCCGCCATGGCCTTGGTGACGGTGGAAGAATTCCCCTGCCTTATTAAATGTCGCGCAAAACACCGATAGGATCGTTCCGTGGTAGGGAGCGCGTTTGTCGCGCTATTCTGCTGGCCAGCAGAACGAGGCAAGCTCGCAACGTACGGGTCGATCCCCGAAGCCCTAGGTACGTCAGTCTATTGTGCGATCTTTAATAAGGTATCGGGCAATAAAAAGGCCGGACATTGGTCCGGCCTTGAAAGTTTTGTTTGGTGAGTGGAATTACTCGCGACCGTAGCCACCACCGCCGCCGCGCTCGCCGCGCTCTCCACGATCACCACCACCGCGATAGCCGCCGGCTCCGCCACCACCACCACCACCACCACCACCACCACCACCACCGCGGTACCCGCCACCGCCGCCGCCTCGTCCTCCACGTCCACCACCACCACCACCGCCGCGGTAGCCACCGCCGCCGCCGCCTTCACCTTCGGCGCGGGGGGCGCGCTCTTCGCGGGGACGCGCGATGTTCACCGACAGGGCGCGGCCTTCGATTTCATGGCCATGGAATTTCTCCACGCCTTTCTGGGCTTCGTCGCCTGTGCCCATCGTGACGAAGGCGAAACCGCGGGAACGACCGGTGAATTTGTCGAAGATGATTTCGACGACGTTGACGGTGCCAACCTGGCTGAACAGGGCTTCGAGATCCTGCGCCGTGCTGGCGAAGGGAAGATTCCCGACGTAGAGCTTTGAGTTATCTGACATGTGATGATCCGAGCTGATTGCTGCTGACTGGCCGCTCGTTCCCGACATTCGGGATGCAAATCATCACTGGGCGCTCACTCCGCGCCCACCTGATAATTTTCCGTGGCGGTAGAATTTAACAAACAACCCAACGCACGGAAGCTGTCGGCGCCGGATTTATAGGCAAGAGCTATTTGGGCGCACCGCAGAGGGAAACACCCCGGGTGATTATTGGAAAATATTTCGTGTACCTAAACTGAATGCGTTTATATGAATTCAGGTTCTGTTCGGAGTATAGGGCCGGTGCTTGCGCCGTGCCCAGGCTGCCGCAAGCGTCAGCCCTATAAAGTCCAAAATCGAATCATCACAGGTCTAACTCGAATATTTTGATGTCCGTCTCATGCGCCACTCCGCCCCCGGAACCCGGTAACGGGGCCTTGATCCGGCGCTTGTTCGGGCTGGCTTGGCGGCATCGGCTGCATTGCCTCCAAGTTCTCGGCATTCAACTCGTGTTGCTCACGCTGGGTATTGGCGGATTGAGTTTCACGGGTCTCGGGATCGATTACATCCGGCACAAGCTCGACCACACCCCGCTGCCGGCGAATACTCTGCATCTCACGCTCTCCGCCGAATGGCCGCCGTGGCAGGTGCTCGGGTTGCTCGCCGGACTCATTCTGCTCTTCGCCTTGGTGCGCGCGTGGCTCAACTACGTATACGCGCTCTCGATCAACCGGCTCGTGCAGCAAAAACTCGTCGTGGATCTGCGCAGCGAGGTTTACGACAAACTCCAGCAATTGAGCTTCCGCTTCTTCGACGCCAACACCACGGGCTCGATCATCACGCGCGTGACGGGCGACGTCCAATCCGTGCGGATGTTTGTGGACCAAGTGCTCATGCAGAGCGTGATCATGGTGATTTCGTTGACGGCTTATGTGATCTACATGGCGAGTCTCAGTCCGTCGCTGACGATTGCCTGTCTCGCCACCACGCCGTTGCTGTGGGTGATGGCCGCGTGGTTCTCCCGGAAAATCCAGCCGGAGTACGCGCACAACCGCACGCTGGTCGAGCGCATGGTGGAAACGCTGACCGAAGGAATTCAAGGCATCGCCGTCACGAAGGGTTTCGGTCGCGAAGCCGAGGCGAAAGCAAAATTCGACGCGGCCAACCTGGCCTGTTTCGAGCAGCAACGGGGGATTTTTTGGCGAGTGAGTTTGTTTTCACCGGCGGTGGGTTTTCTTACGCGCATCAACATGATGGTGCTCCTCGGCTACGGCGGCTGGTTGGTGGCACATGATCAATTACCGCTGGGCACGGGCCTCGTGGTTTTCGCGGGCCTGCTCGAGCAATTCTCGGGGCAGGTCAACAACGTCGCGACGATCGTCAACAGCGTGCAGCAATCCCTCATCGGGGCGCGCCGCGTCTTCGAGATTCTCGATGCGCCCATCGAGGTGAAGAGTCCGCCTGATGCTATCCGCCGGCCCAAGCTCGCCGGCGCGGTGAAATTTGAAAACGTCTCCTTTGCCTACGATAAGGCGGAAGCGGTCGTGCGGGACCTCAACCTCGAGGTGAAACCGGGGCAGTGCGTCGCGATTCTCGGAGCGACGGGTGCGGGTAAGAGCGTGCTCATGAGTTTGATTCCGCGCTTCTTCGATCCGACTGCCGGTCGCGTGTTGGTTGATGGGCTCGAGGTGCGCCGGCTCCACCTTGATGATCTGCGCCGGAACATCGGCGTGGTTTTTCAGGAAAGCTTTCTTTTTTCCAATACGATCGCGGCGAATATCGCGTTCGGGCACCCCGAGGCCAGCCGCGCCCAGATCGAGCACGCGGCAAAAATCGCTGCTGCGCACGAATTCATCACCGCGTTGCCCCAAGGCTACGACACCGTGCTCGGCGAGAGCGGGAACAGTCTTTCCGGCGGACAGCGTCAGCGCCTCGCCATCGCGCGCGCGGTGCTGCTGGAGCCGGCGATCCTGCTGCTCGACGATCCGACGGCGGCGATCGACAGCGAGACCGAGCACGAGATTTTCGAGGCACTCGACCGGGCCATCGCGGGCCGGACGACGTTTATCGTGGCTCACCGGCTCAGCACGTTGCGCCGGGCGGATTTTATTATCGTGATGGAAGACGGCCGAATCGTGCAACGCGGCACGCACGAGGAACTGATGCGGCAGCCGGGGCCATACCTGCGCGTGGCGAATCTGCAATTGGTGGACTCGCGCGATTTGCAAATGCTCGGCCTGGTCGGTGGGGAGGGGATGGCATGAGGGCTCCTCTGCATGAAGAAGTGCGTACCGGCGCGCTGCCGTGTTTGGAGTGGCACGGGTCTCCAGACCCGGGGCGAATGAGTTCACGGGTCTGGAGACCCGTGCCACGACTCAATCATCGCCTGCCCCACGACGAGCTCTGGGCCCTGAGCTTGTCGAACGGGCAAGCAGGCTCCTACAAAGAGACGGAGGCCTTGTCATGAAACCTCCTCTAGGGAAATCCATGACACTCATCCAGCAGTTGCGCGACGAGGATGACGACGAGGAGCAGTTCAAGCCGTTGGAATGGGGCCTCATTCGCCGACTCTTCACTTACACCGCACCGATCAAGGGGAAGGTCACCGCACTCTGGGTGCTCTCGGTGATCCGGGCGGCGCAGTTGCCGGCTCTGGCTTGGGTGATCGCGCTCGTCATTAATGGACCGATTACCAACCGCGATTTTAAGGGGATCGCGCTCGGCGTCGCCGGCTACGGGTTACTGGCGCTGACGACCGATGGACTGTTTCATTTCCGCCAGCGTTATGCGTTGGAGATCGGCGAGACCGTGGTGAACCGGTTGCGGGAAGAAATATTTTCAAAGTTGCAAGGACAGCCGATGAGTTTTTTTCAGCGAATCAAGCTCGGGCGGATTATCGGGCGGGTGACGAGCGACGTGGAGTCGGTTCGCGTCGGTATCCAAGATGTGCTGTTCGTCAGTGTTATTCAGTTCGGCTCCATGGTGTTTTCGGCCGTGGTGATGT
>Ga0163144_10028137_pt1 | contig 10857 bp, 8 predicted proteins | sample OliLak19BULKMAT1_FD_123175 | JGI IMG/M metagenome (GOLD analysis project Ga0163144, IMG submission 123175) | Freshwater microbial mat bacterial communities from Lake Vanda, McMurdo Dry Valleys, Antarctica - Oligotrophic Lake LV.19.BULKMAT1 | ecosystem: Environmental > Aquatic > Freshwater > Lake... | reverse complement strand
GTCCACCGCCGCGTCGCTTTCCAGCGCGGTGAACTTGGGCCACGGATGCTCTTTCCTACGGATCAGCGCCTCGCGCCCGAGGAAGTCATCGGTCTTGGATTTTAATGGCACGGTAAACCCGATCCCTGCCTCGAACGGGTCGGGCTGGTCGCTGAAAGCATAGCCGGCAAAGATCAGTCCCGCCTCGATCCGCACCATGTCCAGCGCGGCGAGACCCATCGGCCTCAGCCCAAGGTCCGCGCCATGCTGCCACACCGCGTCGTAAACTGCGTTGCCGTCTTTCGGATGGCAGAACACTTCGAAACCGAGCTCACCGGTGTACCCCGTCCGCGACACCACCACCGGCGCACCCGTTGGCCCCCCGACCCGGCCCACGGTGAACCGGAACCAGCCCAACTCCTCCACTGTCGGCTGGTGCGGCGCGGTCCAGATCATCCGCCTGATGATCTCGCGGGAGTTGGGGCCCTGCACCGCAAGGTTGTGCAACTGGTCAGTCGAAGACCGGACCATTGCCTGCATCCCCAGCTTTTCCGCCTGCTCCCTGATCCAGACCCCGCCGAAATCATCGCCGCCGATCCAACGGAACTGGTCACGGCCAAGTCGGAACAGCGTACCGTCGTCGATCATGCCGCCATGCTCATAGCACATGGCGGAATAGACGACCTGGCCTTGGCTCAGCTTCTTCACATCCCGCGTCAGCACCCATTGCATCAGCGCTTCCGCGTCCGGCCCCGTCACCTCAAACTTGCGCAGCGGCGATAGATCAAGGACCACCGCCGCCTGACGGCAGGCCCAGTATTCTTCAAGGGCGCCGTTGGACGAATAGACCTGCGGTAGCCAGTAGCCTTTGTACTCCACATGGTTGCGCGTTCTGGCGGCGATGCGATCGTGGAAGGCGGTTTCCTTGGTCATCTTCGGCTCCGCATCAGGCGTGGGGCGATAGGCAATGGACCGGCTGAACTTTTCCGCCCCCGCGTAAGTGCGCACGTGGATATCCGAAAGATACCAGCCGTTCGCAGGAGACGTGTCATCCGGGCAGGCCGAGTTCACGCAGACGATATCGGTCAAGGCCCGGAACAGCACATAATCGCCGGGCCGCGACCAGGGCTCATCACTGATCAGCACACCGTGTGAATCGATGTTCGTATTGAAGAACAGGTTAACCGCCATCCAGCCGGGGCGTGGGTCCACCCCGTGCTGCGCCAACACGGTGTTGAAGTTGTCCGAGCAATTCACATGTCCCGGATATCCGATATCGTCGTAATATTTGGACGCGCAGGCCATTGCAAAAGCATCATGGCGACCCACGGTGTCCTGCACCACTTCCACCAGGGGCACCCAGTCCTGATCGTAGTATTTCGAATGCAGCCCCGGCATCGAATAGGCATGGCCCATCAGCGTCCTGCTGGTCGTCACGTCCAGGGGATGCTGAATGCCACGGTCCAGCTTCCGCGCATCGAAACACTGAAAGTCGGTGCACTGGCGGCCATCGACGTCGAGGATCTGAATGTAGTCTCCGGCCTTGACGAAGTAGCTTTCCGCCGTCGCCGAGCGGACCCGCAGGTCCATTACAGGATCGGCAAGCGGGTCGGGCAGGTCAAACTGTCCGACAAGGCGGGGCGCGGCGCGGTTGATCAAAAGCGTGATCGGCGTCGCGGTATCCTGTGCGTCCGGTGCCATGGCTAGACCGGGGGCTGCCACCAGCAGCCAGCCATCCGCCTGTACCACAAGGTCCACCCGCGTCCCCGCCGGGGTGTTTTGCCCGAACAGCCGCAGCGACCGAGCCTGTGCCAGATCGATCCCGCGCCGTACCAACCCCTGGCGCAGCCGCTGAAGCGCGGGATCGCCGGTCAGCATCGCCGTCACCCCTTCGGCGGAAGCATTGGCCACCTGCCCAAGGATCGCCGCGTCGATTCTGCCATCACGCGTGGCGGCAACCAGTTCCGCCGACTGCCCGCCTTCATCATTCACCAGGGTCAGGCAGTCCCCGGGCCTGATCTCGACAAGTGCCGCGCCTCCGCCGGGGATCACCTGCCGCTCGTGTCCGTGATGCCGCGAAAAACCCTTTGGAGTTAGGATCCGGCTGGGCCGTGGCGGGCCGGGTTTCACTGCCGGATAATCCGTATCGAGCATGGCACCCCCGAAGCAATGTTGCGACGGTTTTAATCGGGATAAAACTTGTTCATCCAGAAGAATAGCGTCAGGATCAGGTTGACACAAGTCGCGACACGGGCGCGGACAGACGGAAGACGACTGAATGCTGGCACTGGGCATCGGACTGACGGCAGCCTTGATCTGGGCGATCCACGATCTTTTGGCACGAAAACTGTCACAGGGTGCTGCGCTGTTGCCGATGGTGACTGTGGTGCTTGGCTCCGGTTGCATTGCCCTGGTTCCGGTGACGCTGCTGTGGGGTGACTGGGGCACGATGACCTACGCAGCGACCGGCTATGCCGTGCTGGCCGGGTTTGCAACCGCGCTGGGGATCGGCAGTCTGTACAAGGCCTTCAGTCTTGCGCCAGTCCGTCTGGTCGCGCCGGTAATCGGGGCCTATCCGATGCTGTCGCTGGGCATTGCCGCCCTGCAAGGCCGTGAGGTGACACTGGCCGACTGGCTGGCGGTGACGGCGATCGTGATCGGCATCGCCATCGTCGCCATCGCCTCGCGCAACGACGCCGGTGAAGGATATGCCGCCCCGCCGAAGGTTGCGCTTGGCTGGGCGGCGCTGGCATCGTTTGGCTTTGCTGCGACCTTTGCCTTGGCGCAAGAGGCGACGCGGCAGGCTTCTGAACTTCCTGTCATCCTCATCGGCCGGGTGGTCGGGCTGGCAGTGATAGGAACCCTTCTCCTGTACTATCGCCAAGGCCTTGGCAGCACCAGGTTGCAGCTTCCACTGCTTTCGCTGATGGGGGTGGCCGATGCTTTTGCACTGGGCCTTGTAACCGCAGCCGGGGTGCTGCCGCAGGCGGAGTATGCGGCCGTCGCAGCTTCACTTTTCGGGGTGCTGACCGTGCTGCTTGCGGCGGTCTATCTGAAAGAGCGTGTACGGCCGGTACAGTGGCTGGGCATCATCACGGTGTTTTCCGGGATCGCGGCGCTGTCCTTGCAGGGCTGACTACTCGGCTGCCGTTGCGGATGGCTGGCCGCGTCCAACCGTCCGGGTCAGCCTCCGCTCATCTCGCGGGCTCACCCCGAACAATGCGGTATAGTGCCGAACCATCGGGCTGGAGGTCATGTACCCGACGGAGGCTGCAATTTCCCGCAGGCTTTCGTTCGAATACAGCACCCGCTGACGGGCCTTGGCCAGACGCAGGTGATGGTAGAAACGCAAGGGGCTTTGCCCCGTTTCGCGCTTGAACATCCGTTCGAAATGCCGCCCAGACAGACCCACCGCCGCCGCCACGTCGGGGATGCGCAGGGGATCCTCGACATGGGACTCGAACATTTCCACCGCCGCGCGAATCTGCGCTGGCAGGCTGTCGGTCGTGCCGCCGGACCGGGCCACCGGCACCTTCTGGCTGGCATCGGCATCGCGCACAAAGGGGTGCTGGAACCAGCACGCCACCTCGGTCATGCAGTCGCGGCCCAATCGTTCGTCGATCAACCGCAGCATCAGGTCGAACACCGCCCCCGCGCCGCTGGCAGTGGTCCGTCGGCCATCGCGCAGGATCGCGACTTCGCGCGCTTCCACTTCCGGAAATTCGGCCTTGAACGCCGCCTCATAGCACCAGTGAACCGAACACGGCCGATCCTCCATCAACCCGGCGCGGGCGAGTGGAAAGATACCGCCCGAGAATGCGCCAAGCGTTGTTCCCGTCCGGTCCAGCCAGCGCAGCCGCGCCGGGCCGCGGCGTGGGTCGGCGAAAACGGCCGTCGGCGGCGAAAGGAGATAAAGCTGATCCAGACTTTCGACCGCTTGCAAAGTCTGGTCCGGCTCAAACCCGATCTCGGCGGAGGACCGCACCGGGGCCGCATTTTCCGCGACCAGTGTCCAGCGGAACTCCCGACGCCCGATGATCTCATTCGCAGCGCGCAGGGGTTCGATCGCCGAGGTCAGGCAGGCCATCGGAAATCCCGGAAACAACAGGAACCCCAGATGCAGCGGTCGGTCCGTGGCACTCCGCTCAGTCATCCGGCCACCAGCCAGGAGAGGTCGGCAGGCCATCGTCGTACCTTGACAGCCATTCAACCATGGCGTCGCGGTTGCGGATGAAGCCCTTGTAGGTCGCCAGTTCCACCGGCAGATCGCGCACCACCCGGTGCAGGCGGCGGGCCCATTTCGGCACGGTCACGATCTGCTCGAAACTGGCCAGATAGCAGCGGATGTCGAAGGCAATCGCGTTTGACCTTGGCAAGCGATAAAGCGACTGCAACTCCACCCTCAGGTGCTGCTTCTGGCCAAGATTGGCTTGCGTCAGCGTCGTCTTGGTCGGCCCCCAGATCGGATAGGTTTCGGGCGCGGTGTCCAGAAGCGGGTTGACCGTCATCGTCCAGTTGAACCGCCGTACCGGGGAGCCATGCTGCAGCTTCATCAGAAACTTCAGCGCGCGGTCAAACACGCCCTTTTCATGCGCCAGCGGCACGGGGGCGTGCCATTCGTGAAAGTTCATCCCGACGTCAAAATCCAGCGACCAGTCCGCCTGGCTGGTGATCATCCCGGCATCCATCCACAGGGTGCCGTCCCGTTCATCCTGCAGGCTGAAATCGCCCTGCGTCTGGCGGGTGATGTATTCGAACGGACCGTATGGCAGCGTGCTTTCGTCCATGAACGTGAACGACTGTTCAATACCAAGCGGTCGGTTGACCCAGTGCCAACGGTTCCCGTCCTTGGTCAGCGAAAACCACTGCGGATAATCCCGCGCTTTCGTCTCCATGATCAACTCCAGCAGGTCCCAGCCCGCCAGCGTCATATGCGGCAACGATTGGCAGCGCAGCGGGTCGTCGGCCAGAACCTTTGCGCGGTCGAGCATTTCCGCGACGTAATGTTCATCGACGTCCAGCATGTGCTCGAATGCCGTGCCTTTGCGGCCGGGCACATGTGGTTCCATGTTGACGGAATACATGTAGTCATCCCGGTCGAACGGAAACGGAAAGCGCAGGATGTTGCTGTTGCGATAGGTGAAATCCCCGCGGAAGGTTTCCTCCCGGAAGAAGTCATTGAATGCACCAGGGCGGAAATCCAGGCTCATGATCTTCTCCTATCGGTCGATGACAAGGGTCTTGCCCTCAAAGCGGCTGACGCAGGGCATGATCTTCTGTCCAGCGGCATGCTCCTCCGGGCTCAACCAGATATCGCGGTGCAGAATGGTGCCCTCGCATGCGTGAACGGTCGTTTCGCATTGCCCGCACGCCCCCCCGCGACACATGTAGGGTGCGTCGACTCCTGCAGCCTCCATCGCTTCCAGCAGCGACTGGGCGGTGCCGACAGTGATGGTTTTCTGACTTGCCGCCAGTTCGACCGTGAAGGCCGCACCCGTACCCGGGGCAAGAAACTCCTCATGGTGAAGGGCAAGGGGCGGCCAACCCAACCGCTCGGCGGTCGCTAGCACCCAGTTGATCATTCCCTTCGGCCCGCAGACGTAAAGATGCGTGCCGATCGGTTGCATCGACAGCACGCGGGCCAGATCAATCGTCTGCTGCTGGTCGTCGAAGTAGCAGTGCACTGCCCTTGGATGCGCATTGGTCAGCCGATCCATGTAGGCCCCAAGGGCCGGGCTCCGGGCGGAATAATGCAGCTCGAACTGGCCACCGGTCCGCGACAGCTGGGCTATCTGCGCCAGAAACGGGGTGATCCCGATCCCACCCGCAATCATCAGATGCTTCTTCGCGCGGGTATCCAGCGGAAAGAAATTCATCGGATGCGAGATCACCAGCTCTGCCCCCGGCCTGACATGCCGGTGGAGGTAAAGCGACCCGCCCCGCCCCAGATCGTCGCGTCGCACGCTGATTTCGTAGCCAGAGCGGTCGAACGGATCGGACATCAACGAATAGGGGTTCAACCGCCGGGTGCCGTGGTCGTCCATGTCGACCACCACATGCGCGCCACCCGAAAACGCGGGCAGGTCCGAGCCATCCCGCGCGACAAAACGGAAGCGGGTGATCAGGTCGTTGACCGGCACCACTTCGGCCACGCGGACATGAAGTTTGGCGCCGCCGCTCATGTGAACCTCACCACCGGTTCGGGCACAAGGCCGGGGTCTTCGGCATCGATGTTGACCCCCTGAAACGCCGCAATCCGGCGGGAGTAATGGTCGCGGACAAACAGGTTCAGGCCACAATGGCTGCACCGGAACGGGTCGGTCGCGACGTTTTCCGTGATCCCCTTGCAATGCACGCATTGTACCCGGCGGACCGTGGAGCCGCGATGCTCTTTCTGGATCGCGGCAAAGGGAAAGCCGGTCACCATGATTTCGCGTTCCGCCTGGCCGATCAACCCTTCGGTCCCGGCAAGGTAGAACTGCGTCCCCATATGCGCCGTGCTGACGACACGCTGGAGCCTTGGCAGCAGGGCGGCAATCGTCGGGGCACGAAAGAATTGCGCCGCCCCCAACTCCTGCAACTTGACCGACTGATCGCAGCCATTCGGGCCGGGCGTATAGATTACATGCATCGCCGCAAGCAATGCCGAACGGTCGTTCGCTTTTTCCAGCATCTCGACCACGGCATCGGCGCCTTCGCCATCAGCGACGACCAGATGCGCAGCGCCCGCCCGTGGTTCAAGCGGCGCATAGGCCGGGCGGCTTCTGATCGCCGGGGCATCAACGGGGGTCAGACTTGTCTTCACGGCTTCACTTCCTCTCGACGCTCAACCAGACGGGGCGCAGGGCCCATCAGTCCTTGGCAGAGCGGCGCTTTTTCTCCACGTCGAAGAATGGCATCGAATGCGTGGTTGCGGCAATCGGGCCGTGCGTGCTGCAGCGTACCTCAAGCTTGGTGCCATTGTTCGCACAGTCGACCGGCAGGCGCGCGATGGCGATGGTCCAGTCGTTCAGCGGCGAATACATCGCCTGCGTCACCAGACCGACCTTCTTTCCGTCGCGGAACACCGGCGCACCGTTGCCCGGGACGCTCTTGCCCGCAAGCTTCAGCCCCCAGATCTTGAACCTTTCCTTGCCCTTCAGGCGGTAATGCTCCTCCGCACCGCGAAAGCCGACCTTTCCGGCCGACACCGTGAAGTCGAGACCAAGCTCCCACAGGGTATCGCCGGGGCCTTCATCCTCAAACGGGTACATCTCGGAGTTGTCGAAAGGGAAGAACAACAGATACGATTCCGTCCGCAGCATGTCGAGCGTGGTGAACCGGCAGGGGATGATCCCCATGCCCTTGCCCTCGTCCAGAATACGGTCCCAGATGCCGACTGCGTCCTGCCCCCGGCAGAAGATCTCATACCCCCGCTCACCGGTGTATCCGGTGCGCGACAGGGTGATCGGGTGGCCGAACAGGCTGGTCGGCATATGGCTCATGTACGGCAGCGCGCGGACGCCGGGGAGGTGTTTTTCCAGATACTCCACCGCCATGGGGCCTTGCAGCGACAGGTCGTGCAGGTTGTCGTCAAAGCGGATGGACACGTCCCGCCCGGTCGCGGCCATCGTCAACTGCTCATGCCCCTGACCCGAGCCATGGACGACGGTAAAGCTGTTCGGGCCAAAGCGGTAGATCACGCAGTCGTCCACGAACTTGCCAGCGTCGTTCAGCATGCAGGCATAGATCGCGCGGCCCGGCATCAGCTTTTCCATGTTTCGCGTCGTGGCGCGTTCGATCACATGGCTGGCCGCCGGTCCGGTGATATGGACCTTTTTCAGGCCCGACACATCCATCAGCCCCGCCTTGGTGCGGATCGCCATGTATTCGGAATCCGGATCGCCTTTGGCATAGGACCAGGCTGTTCCCATCCCGCTCCAATCCTCAAGGTTGGACCCAAGCGCGCGGTGGCGGTCGATCAGCGTGGAAAAGCGCCAGGAATTGGTCATGTCGTGGTCCCCCTGAAGATCAGTCTTTTACGTGACTGTCGGGCGATTCCCCCCAGAAAGCAATAATCAAGTGCAACAATCTTTCTTGGCAGAGAACATCCGCCCATAGATAGGGCCGCCCGAAGGCGGCCTTATCCGGTCAGGTTTTTCCGGTCTCAGCCCGGTGGCGTGCTGCTGAACCAGGTCAGCGGCTGTATCAGATAGGCGCCGAACGCCATCCGTTCGGTGCCGGGCAGGACAAAGTACCAGTTGGCGATCAACACGACCAAGGCACCGACCAGAAGCGCCAGATAGGGCAGCATGCCGGCTTTGCGCTGACCACGCTCACCATAGGCGAGGCCCAGATCCTCATAGGCCTCTTTCGGGAACTCGCCCTGGTCCTGCACGTAGTGCCGCAGCCAGAATATCGGGATGATCAGGGACGCAAAGACCAGCCCGGACAGGAGCGCGCCGGAATAGCCCCAGACCTTGGCCCCGGCCCCGAGGAACAGCATGTTGACGAAGGCGAGGATCGTGTTCAGCCCGATCAACCAGGTCGGCGCGCGCCATGGCCGTTCGATATGCGGGCTGTCGATGCGGTGAATCCAGCCCGCGTTCAGGTTCAGGAAGTTGAACAGGATGTAACCGACGTTGGAAATCGCCAGCACATAGAAGTAGCCGCCGATGTCGGAGGCGAGGGCAAGCAGGAACACGTTGAAGGCAAAGTCCGTCCACATCGCACGGCGTGGTGCGCCGTGCTTGTTGACCGTGCCAAGGTACTTCGGCAGCCAACCGTCGCGCGACCCCTGATAGAGCGTCCGCGACGACCCTGCCATCGCGGTCATGATCGCGAGGAACAGCGCCATGATCATCAGGATGACGAAGATCTGGGTGACGACCGGCCCGCCGCCAAGCATGTTGCCCAGCGCCTCGCCAACGCCAGATCCATCGACGATGCCCGTGGCGAGCATGCCCTCTTCCCCGACCCCGTAGACCCCCTGGAACGAGAACGGGATCAGGAAGAAGAATACGATGCACAAAAGCCCGGAATAGAAGATCGCCCGGAAGGTATCGGTCTTTGGGTTCTTCAGCTCACGGGTATAGCAGACCGCAGTTTCGAATCCATAGGTCGACCAAGCCGCAATGTACATGCCACCCAGAAACAGCGTCCAGCCGCCGATGTTCCATTCCCCGTCGACACCGGAATAGGCCGCCGTCGGGGGCACAATGTTGGTGACGTTCATCCAATTGATCGACCCGTTCAGCAGTGGCACGATCCCAACCAGCAGCAGTGGGGTCAGCACGATGATCGCCAGCCACTTCTGCGCTGCAGCGGTCGAAGCTATGCCGCGTTCCTGGATCAGCAGGATGATCAGCATCAGCGCGACGCCGACCACGAAATACGCGTTGAAGTACAAAGTGCCAAGACCGGGCACCGCAATTGTCCCCAGTTCCCAGGTCCGGAAGGCCGGGGTCAGCGCGGCAACACCGTCGGCAGAAGCCACCGCCTGAATGGCAGCATCAGCCGTGACACCGGCGTTTGCTGCCAAATAGTCGACCACGCTTTGCGTCTCGGCGGTGTAGCTGGCGATATTCGCCGTGACCCAATCCAGCACCATCTGGCTTTCCGCCAACGGGATCGGGAAGAGGGCATTGAGAATGTACCCCGCCGCAATGACGCAGCCTAAGGACAGCACTGGCGACCAGGCAAACCAGTTGCACCAGACCGACAAGGGCGCGATCAGCTTGGAATACCGCAGCCAGGCGGTTGCGCCGTAGATCGACGTACCGCCGGACTTGTTGCCGAACATCCCGGCCATCTCGGCGTAGGTGAAGCTTTGCAGAAAGCCGAGGACCATGGAAATCATCCAGACCATGAAGGCCAGTTTTCCGGTAGTCCCGGCGATCCCGCCGATTGAAAAGAGCACCAAGGGCGGTACCCCGGCGGCGACCCAGAAAGCCCCCTGCCAGTTGAGCGACCGGACCATCTGGCCCGAACCGGTTTCCGTCGTCATTCCCTCACTCCTTGTTGTTTTTGATCTGGGCCCACGCCATCGCAATGGTGATGGCATGACCCGCGCGCCCAAAGTCCTCGGGGTCAGCCGGTACGCAAGAGCGTGAAGGGCCTTAGTTCACGTGACACCCCGTGGTGTTTCTGCGCTGAGGCAAACCTCCAATGCAGTTAACTGTGATCTTACGCCAGTTCATTAAGCACTCTGACATTCCAAATGCGAGAACAATTTATCTCTGCGAAAAAAAGTTTCACGGGCGTGCGATTTTTCAACGTTTTGCTCGTTCAAATGACCATGGGGCCCCGACTCATCGGGACCCCATGGAAAGTTTTGGTGGCGGATACTGCGTGATTGCCCGCCCTATTTTGCCTTGGTGTAGGCCTTCATCTCATGCATTGCGCCAAGAACGAGCGCACCGAGGCAAAGGATGATCGAGACTGCCAGCCAGACAGCTTCGGTCCCCATACCGGCGTAGTAGGCACCGTCAACCGTGGCCCAATCGGTGATTTTGGTTCCAATCATGCTTGTACTCTCTTTCTGCGGTTACGCTGCGGGGGTGGCAGGACGTTCAGGTCCGCCCAGAAGTTCGGGATAAGCCACGGCAGGGACCTTTGCCCTGTCCAGCCCCATCAGCTCAGCTTCGCGCGGCGCGCGCAGCAGGCCCATCTGCTTGAGGATCAGCGAGACAACATAGCCTGGAATGAAGCCCAGCGCCGCCATCACCAGCGAACCGACAATCTGGCCGTAAAGCGTGATCGTCGGCGCTCCTTCGACAGCGAGAGCCGGATAGCCGCTGGCAAAGATGCCGACCGCCACCACGCCCCAGACGCCGACGACGCCATGCAGTGCAACCGCACCCACGGCATCGTCGATCTGCATCCTCTCGACGAAACGGG
>Ga0163144_10028134_pt1 | contig 10858 bp, 11 predicted proteins | sample OliLak19BULKMAT1_FD_123175 | JGI IMG/M metagenome (GOLD analysis project Ga0163144, IMG submission 123175) | Freshwater microbial mat bacterial communities from Lake Vanda, McMurdo Dry Valleys, Antarctica - Oligotrophic Lake LV.19.BULKMAT1 | ecosystem: Environmental > Aquatic > Freshwater >... | reverse complement strand
TGGTCGACGTGGTCGATTTGGTCGACGTCGTTGGATGGTCGAATAATCGTGTAGCGTGTCGAGGGCCCTTAGCTCAGCCGGTTAGAGCAGCGGACTCATAATCCGTCGGTCCTGGGTTCGAGTCCCAGAGGGCCCATTGCAATTGTGCTCCCAGCGTCACACATCGCGCCTTGGCGCTAGCGAAACAGCGCCATCGATTTCACTACGACCTGTGCCACACCCCAAGCCGCCGGTAGCCCCACCACCAGCCACGACGCGACCACCTTGAGCTGCTCTCCCCGCGGTTGCAGCTCGTGAGCTTGGCTCCCTTCCTGCACGTTCGGCATGCCTAACGCTCCCGGTCGCGCAAGGGAACCGCATCGCGCCCGGCACCGCGCGAAAATAGGTGCTCCGGCGACACCGTCTTCACGAGCCAGTTGGCCCCGAATCCAACGATGAGCAGCGACGCCATGAGGTACATGGTCACCGAATACGCCTCGCTCTTCGGCACGCCATGTTCGATCTGATACTCGCGGATATAGTTGACCAGCACCGGCCCGGCCACCCCCGCCAGTGACCACGCCGTGAGCAGGCGACCATGAATCGCCCCCACATGCATGGTGCCGAACAGGTCGCGCAGATAGGCCGGAATGGTGGCGAACCCTCCGCCGTACATGCTCATGATGATGGCGTAGAAGGCAACGAACAGCACAACGCTGCCGATGCGCCCGGTGGCCGGCACGAGGGCATACAGCAGGGCCCCCAAGGCGAAGAAGATCATGTATGTCCGCCGCCGTCCAAGCGTGTCCGACAGCGACGACCAGGCGAACCGCCCCACCATGTTGGCCAGCGAGAGCAAACCGACGAATCCCGCCGCCGCACTGGCGTCGATCGCTCCGGGAAACATTTCCTGGATCATGGGCGACGCCTGACCTAACACGCCAATGCCTGCGGTCACATTGAGGCAGAGCACCACCCACAGCATCCAGAACTGGGGCGTCCGAATGGCGCGGTCCACGTGCACATCACCTCCCGGCGCAACGCGCGTGGCGGAATGCCCGGGCACCCGAACCGGTGCCCACCCGGGCGCGGGGAGCCGCACCGTGATGACTCCAAACATCATGAACAGGAAATACACCGCGCCCAGTACCGCAAACGTTGGCGCCACTCCCATCGACGTGCTCGACTTGAAATACGACATGAGCGCGACCGCCAACGGCGACCCGATCATTGCGCCGCCACCAAACCCCATGATGGCCAGTCCGGTCGCCATGCCCGGCCGGTCGGGGAACCATTTGATCAGCGTGGAGACAGGCGAGATGTAGCCGAGCCCGAGCCCGATGCCCCCAATGACCCCGTAGCCGAGATAGACGAGCCAGATTTGGTGCAACTGCACGCCGACTGCGGCGACCACGAATCCGCCCCCGAAACAGGTGGCTGACGCAAACATGGCCTTTCGCGGGCCTGCCCTCTCCAACCACCGCCCGAAGGTGAACGCAGAGAGGCCCAGGAAGACGATCGCCACCGAGAATATCCAGCCGATGGTCGTGAGCTTCCAATCGTCTGCGGCAGGGGCGTCGATCCCGTTGAGGGTGGAGAGCGGGAGGTTGAAGACGCTGAAGGCGTAGGCCTGTCCGATGGCGAGGTGGATCGCTAGCGCCGATGGGGGAACGCGCCAGCGGTTGAATCCCGCCGGGGCAATGGTGCGTTCGCGATCGAGGAACGACAGCAGGGGCATCGGGATCGGTGTGGGGATGGGCTGGGCCAATCTCCCAGACGACGCACCCCTGCGAAAGGGCGCCCCTACTACCGACGCCCCGACCGACTCATTAACGTACCCTTCCTTGGAGCAGCACGCCGTTCCGAGTTATAGGTCGCGTAGCTCAGCTGGTTAGAGCGCTGCTTTCACACAGCAGAGGTCCGGGGTTCGAGTCCCTGCGCGACCACTTTCCCCCACAACTCATGTTCCGGACTAGTGCGCCAGCCTCGCCTCGCGTTCGGCCAGCGTCACATCCGCATTCACCATCATCTTCACCAGCTCGTCGAAGGTGACGGTGGGCGTCCAGTCCAGGCGCGTTCTGGCCTTGCTGGCGTCTCCCAGCAGATGATCGACCTCCGAGGGACGGAGGTACTTCTCGTCGAGGGTGACGTAGCGCTGCCAGTCGAGATTGGCATGACGAAAGGCGGCCTCGACGAACTCGCGCACCGTATGCGATTCCCCGGTGGCCACCGCGTAGTCGTCGGGCGACGTTTGCTGCAGCATGCGCCACATGGCGTCCACGTAATCGCCGGCGAATCCCCAATCACGCCGTGCCTCCAGGTTGCCTAACGCCAGCGTTTTCTGCGTGCCGGCCACGATGCGGCCCACGGCGAGTGAGATTTTTCTGGTCACGAACGATTCGCCGCGGCGCGGAGACTCGTGGTTGAACAAGAGTCCGTTGCAGCAGAACATCCCGAACGCCTCGCGATGATTCACCGTGAACCAATGCGCCGCAACTTTGCTCACCGCATAGGGAGACCGCGGATAGAAGGGGGTGGACTCCGATTGGGGCGGCGCGGTGGCCCCGAACATCTCCGACGATCCCGCCTGATAGAAGCGGACCGGACGGCCTGTGCGGTCGATGTGTTCGCGTACCGTCTCCAGCAGACGCAGTGTCCCCGTCGCGACCACGTCGGCCGTGTACTCGGGTTGGTCGAACGAGACACGCACATGCGACTGGGCCGCCAGGTTGTACACCTCATCGGGCCGCGTGCCTTCCACCACCCGCCGCATGGACGAGCCATCCGCCATGTCGCCGTAGTGCAGGTGCAATCTGCCGCTCGTGTGGGCGGGACCTAACGCGAGATGATCGATGCGACCGCGATTGAACGTGGACGCGCGGCGCACGAGTCCATGCACGTCGTAGCCCTTCGAAAGCAGCAGTTCGGCGAGATACGAGCCGTCCTGGCCGGTGATGCCGGTGATGAGTGCTGTTTTCATGCCAGAAGAATAGCGTCGACGCGCACGATCGATTCAGGTGCCGACCGCGGTACCCAACGAGGTGATCGACGCCCCGGAGCGAAGTGCCCGCCCGAGGGTCGCCTCGTCCAGCCGGGCGGTGATGAAGAGCCCGTCGTCGGTGTGCCGCTGCGAGACCACTTCACCCACGCGATGCAGCTCGGCCAGGAGCTTGCCGTCACCATGACCCAGGCGCAGCTCGATAAGGGGCTTGTGCAGGCGGACCCGTTGCAGCAACGCGGCGCCGAGCGCATCCAGGCCACCCGGTTCGACCGATGACACCAGTACCGAATTGGGGAAGAGATGCCCGACGCGGGCGCCCAACCCTTCGGCCACTTCCGGCGTCAGGCGGTCACTCTTGTTGAAGACGTACAGCATCGGTCGGTCATGGGCTCCCAACTCTGTGATCACGTCGTCCACAACCTCGCGCTGCTCCTCCCAGAAGGGATGCGACGCATCAATCACGTGTAGCAGGAGATCGGCCTGATTAAGCTCCTCGAGCGTTGCGCGAAATGATGCCACCAGGTGGTGCGGCAGCTTGCGGATGAATCCGACCGTGTCGGTAATGATGACACGCTGCGAATCGCCGAGGTCCACTTCGCGCGACAGCGGGTCGAGCGTCGCGAACAAACGATCTTCGACGAAAATCTCGCTGGCGCCGGAGAGGGCGCGCAGAATCGAAGACTTTCCGGCGTTGGTATATCCGACCAGCGCCGCCTGAAACTCGTCCCGCCGTCCCTGCCGTTGCACCTCGCGGGTGCGGGTCACCTCTTCCAACCGATCCTTCAGCACGCGAATTCGCTGTCCAATGAGGCGGCGGTCTGTTTCGAGCTGCGTTTCACCGGGCCCGCGCATACCGATGCCGCCGCGAAACTTCTCCAGGTGTGTCCACATTCTCGTCAGGCGCGGCAGCATGTAGTTGAGCTGCGCCAACTCCACCTGCAGTTTCGCCTCACGCGAGCGGGCCCGTGTAGCGAAAATATCGAGAATGAGCTCGGCGCGATCGATGACGCGCTTCCCGATCATGTCTTCGATATTTTTCCCTTGGGCGGGCGACAGCTCATCGTCGAAAATTACGATCGTGACATTCTCGTCGGCGACGCGCTGCTTGAGCTCTTCGATTTTCCCTTTCCCAAGGTAGGTTCCCGGGTGTGGACGATCGAGATGTTGCGTGAGGGTGCCCACCACATGAGCGCCTGCCGTGTCGGCCAGGCGCTCGAGTTCCTGCAGATGTTCGTCCACATGGTGCCGAGCCACCGTTCCCTTGCGCGGTGCACCGACCAAGAGCGCACGTTCCACCGGGGCGGTGAGGGAGATCAGGTCTTTTGCGATGCGGAACTCCGGCGAGTGGGCGATGAAAAATGAGGGGCGCGACGGCGTGCGGTCAACGTGACGTCCCTTGCAGCGTCGAGAATCGCCCCTTCTGGTCGTACGGACGGGTGAAATTGCCGAGCGGAGAGGCCACCGACAGTTCGCCAATGACATGATACTCGACCGTCCCGGTTTGGGAGAGCGCTTTTCCCGCCGCTCCGACGCCGCGATACGAGAAGGTCAGGGGCAATCGTACTTCGTTGGTCGCCCGTTCGTCCACGCCAAAGCGTGTGGTGTAGTCCCCGTTGCCGAACTCGGTGGAGTCCACCAGCACCTTGTAGGTGAGGCGCGTTCCTTCCAGCCGGAAGCGATTGGGATTGTACACGTCGAGCACGATCTCGAGCGATCCGCCCGTGACGCCCAATCCCGTGATCCTGGCGTCCTTGAAGGTCACCACCGGCTCCACGAACGACGCCCGTCCCAACGAGGCACACGCTCCGGCCACGAGCACCAGGACTAGGCCAATGCCTAACGACCGCTTGCTTCTGCTCACGCCCCCTCCGGTTCGTTGCTCGCGGCGTCACCACCGCGCTCTATTTTTTCCCTGAGATCCGCCCACCACTGCAAGCGCTTGGCAATGTCTCGTTCGAAGCCGTACGGCCCCGGTTGATACAACATCGCCCCGCGAAGGCGCTCTGGAAGATACTCCTGCGGCGCGTACCCCTCGGGCACGGCGTGCGCGTACTGATACCCCTTTCCATACCCCAGTTCCTTCATCAATCGGGTCGGTGCGTTGCGAATGTGCAGGGGCACCGGCTCCGCCGGATGCTGGCGCGCCAAGTCCAGCGCCGCCTTCCACGCTTCGTAGACCCGGTTGGACTTGGGAGCGGTGGCCAGATACACGGCGGCTTCGGCGAGCGCCAGATCGCCCTCGGGTGAACCGAGCATCTGGTACGTATCACGCGCAGCGAGGGCGACCGTAAGCGCCTGTGGATCGGCCAGACCCACATCTTCAGCGGCGAATCGAATGGTGCGTCGCGCGATGTACATCGGATCCTCGCCCCCGATGATCATCCGAGCCAGCCAGTACAGCGCCCCCTGGGGATCGCTGCCGCGCATCGCCTTGTGGTAGGCGGAAATGAGGTTGAAGTGCTCTTCGCCTGTCTTGTCGTATCGGGCCGTCCGCAATTGCAGTGCATCGCGCATGGCATCGACCGTAATTTCCCCGCCGCGACCGGCGTGCATGGCGGCTGCCTCGAGCACGTTCAGCGCGCGACGCGCGTCACCATCGGCTTGCCGGGCCAGCCACGGCAGCGCATCGCAGTCCGTCGTGATGGCAAGCGCGCCGAGACCGCGCTCGGTGTCCACCAGCGCGCTGCGAAGCAGCGCCACCAGGTCGTCCTCGCCTAACGCTTCGAGCACCACCACCCGCGTCCGCGAGAGCAGGGCGCCATTGAGTTCGAACGACGGATTCTCGGTGGTCGCTCCGATCAGCGTCACCACGCCCCGCTCCACCGCCGGGAGGAAGGCGTCCTGCTGCGCGCGATTGAACCGGTGGATCTCGTCCACGAACAGCACGGTACCACGACCCATGGACAGGCGATCCTCGGCCTCGGCGATGATCTCCCGCACGCGAGGGACCCCCTCGGTGACCGCAGAAAACGGGACGAACGCCCGCTGTGTGTAGCGTGCCACCAGAAAGCCTAACGTTGTCTTGCCAGTGCCCGGCGGACCCCAGAAGATCATCGACGACACGGTGCCCGTTTCGATCGCCTCCCGCAACGGCTTCCCCTGAGCCAGCACGTGGCGCTGTCCCACATATTCGTCCAGCGTGCGTGGGCGCATGCGCGCCGCCAGAGGCAACGACGCTGCAGGAGGCACGAATAGCGACGGGTCGTCGCCTCCGCGGCGCCGGGCTTTCACGTCGACGCCTCGCCAACCGCCTCTTCCAACCCCAAACGTTCCGCAGCGTCTCTGACGGCCGCCGACATTGCGGGGGCGGATGCGAACTCGCCGCGCGACAGTCGCCAACTTCTGGCCCGAACGCGGCGCAGCCGACGCAGCCCCTTCCCCTGCAGCAAATAGAGCCACCGATCGCTGCGGGAATAGACGAAGATGTCGAGGTTCGGCGTAATCGAGAGCTGGTCGTCCGTTCCGAACATCGTGTACTCGAGTCCCGCGTACATCGCGATTGCGCCTTTGAGTCGGGCCACCGCGTCCCGCGCATCCACCAGCGCCAGATCGTTGCCCCGCCAGCGGAGCCCCGAGCGATAGTCGTCCAACTCCACCGTCACTGCGGGCGGCATGTGCTCCACCAGCGCGAGATAGAGTTCCACCACGCGATCCGCATTCGCCATCACGTGCGCTTCGTACACGTCCACACGTTCGGTGAAGACGAAGCCATCGCCCTCGCCGCGAAAGTGGCGCCAGATACTGGCTTCCTGCTGTGGTCCGCGAATAAACACGACCTAACGTGCCTCCGCCACGAATGCGCGCGCCCGTGCAATAAGGCGCGTGCTCTCGTTGAGAGACGGATCTTCGAGCACTTCGTCCCTCAGGCGACGCAGTACCTCGCCCAGCATGGGGCCGCGCGGTACGCCGCCGCCGCGCATCAGATCTTCGCCGTCCACGGCGAGGTCGGCGATCTCCACCGGATCGCGATAGGCCACGATCAGTGCCCGCCGGTACAGCGCGCGCGCCCGTTCCCGCGCGCCGATCACGCGATCCGACGGTTTGTGCAGTGTCGCCAACGCCACGCGCAAGGTGTCGGCCAGTCGGGCACGTCCGGTGACTGCGGCCCATCGTCGGAGTTCCGCGTCCGCACCATGCACCGCGCCAGCCCCCCCCCCGCGTACCGCGCCTCGCACCTCCTCGCGCTCTGCGGCCGACAGCTCCTCGCGTACCGCGCCACGCACCATATCGAGCCCCGCACCCAGCAACCGCTCGCGCACCATGGGCCTGAGGACGGTCGCCGCCACCGCCAACTGCGTCAACCACTCGATGTCGCGATTGGAGAATCGGAGCGATCGCACGTCGTGTCGCACCGCGTCGTGTGTCAGTCCCACGAAGAGTGTGGCGAGTCGAACCAGAGTGCGCCGCCGCTTCCGTCCCGGGTCTCGCGTATCATCGGGGCGCGCCAGAAAGTCCGCCGAGCCTAACGACGACGAGGGTCGTCCGGCCAGCCTCGGCAACAGTTCACCGAGCGCGCCCGACGCGCGCCACAACTCCATGGCCGCGCTGGGGTGTTGCACCTGTTCCATCGTCTTCTCGAGTTCCTGCTTCACCCGTTCCTTCGACAAGCGGAGCAGGTGCGGGGCACTGTCGACGATTGCCGACCAAGTGACCGGCTCAATGCGAAACCCGAATCGACCCGCGAACCGTAGGGCCCGCAACGCGCGCAGTCGGTCCTCGACCATCCGCTCGCCGGCCACCCCGACCGCCCGCACCACGCCGTGCGCTAGGTCGTCACGTCCGCAAAACGGATCGTGTAGTGCGCCGTTTTTTGGCGAGAAGGCGATCGCATTGATCGTGAAGTCGCGCCGAGCCAGATCCTCGTCCAGCGAGGCCCCGAACTCGACCACAGCATGCCGTCCATCGGTCCGCACGTCGTGGCGAAAGGTCGTCACCTCGTGCATGCGTCCGTGTCGGTCCAGCACGCCAATGGTGCCGAACTGCTCACCCACCGGAATCGTACGCTTGAAGAGGCGCTTCACTTCGGTCGGTGTGGCCGCCGTTGCGAGATCCCAGTCGAGGTGCGGAAGCCCCAGTAACGCGTCGCGCACCGCACCACCGACGCACCAGGTTTCGAAGCCCGCGCGCTCGAGTGTGGCAGCGATCTCCCGCACCTCCTTCGAAGGGTCGAGGACCGGATGCTGCTGCGGGCGCGCGCGCTCAAGCATAAGTGGAACCACCGCTCTAATTGTCGAAGACGGCCCGCAGCGCGTCTCCGCTGAGACCAGCGCCTAACGCCAACATCAGGTCGATGCGCGCCTGCTGCGGGCGACGGGCGCCGGTGAAGATCGCGCCCATATTCGCCAGGTGCCGCCCTCCCCCTTCGTAGCCATACGTGGTCCCCACCCGTCCCCGCGGCGCCCGCGACGCCACCACCACCGGCAGCCCATCGCCGAGGCAGCGTCCGATTCCCGCCGCCATCGCCGTCGGGACGTTGCCCCTGCCTAACGCGGCGATGACGAGACCGCGCGCCGTCTGCCGCGAGATGTCGACAAAGCGCGCGTCGGCTCCCGCATACGCGGTCACGATATCGACCGGGGTCGCCAGCATGTCGGGAGTCAGCACGGCACCAGCCGGCGGTAGCGACCGGCGAAAGACGACCTCGCCGTCGTCCACCACACCGATGGGACCGAGTCCTGGACTCTCGAACGCGTCGAGCAGGTGCGTGTGGGCCTTGGTCACATCCAGGGCCGAAAAGACGCGACCGTTGAGCGTGACCAGGACTCCGTGCCCGCAGGCCGCTGCGCTCGCCGCCACGCGCACCGAGTCGCTCAGGTTGGCCGGCCCGTCCCACGACAACTCACTCGCGTTGCGCATGGCTCCGGTGAATACGATCGGCTTGTCGGTGGCGATCGAACGTGTCATCAGATACGCCGTCTCTTCGATGGTGTCGGTGCCGTGCGTGACAACGACGCCGTCAATGGAGGGATCGCTTACCAGTTCTGCCAGCCGCTGCCTCAGTGACCACTGCCGTTCCACCGTCATATGCGGCCCGGGAAAGCGTCCCCACTCGTCTACGCGCAGCGTCGCCACGTGTTCGATGCCGCGGGCGGCGGCGATGATTTCGTCGGCGCCTAGCGACGGCACTGCGGCACCAATGCTGGCATCGAAGCGCATGGAAATGGTTCCACCCGTAAACACAACCGCCACTACCCGCACATGACACTTCCGCCATTGACATTGAGAATCTCGCCCGTCACGTGTCGCGCCTGCGGCGCGCAGAGGAAGACGATCGGCCCCGCAATATCGGCTGGCGACGCGACGCGACCCACAGGTATGGTTCTGCCGATACGCTCACGCCCGCCATCGGCGAACGCCCCCTCGCACATCTCCGTATCCACCCAACCGGGCGCCACGCTGTTCACGGTAATCCCCCTGGGCGCCAGCTCGACGGCCAGCGACTTGGTGAAGGCAATCATCGCCCCCTTCGATGCCGCGTAGTCGGCATGCATCGACTCCCCCCGCTGGCCCGCCGTGCTGCTCACCAACACGACGCGTCCCCCGTCGCCCATTAGGCGAATCGCCGAGCGGGTGCTGAAGAACATCCCGTCGATATTCTCGGCCATTGTCCGCGCCCACCGCTCGTCAGACATGTGCAGCACGGGCACGTCCTCGACGGGCCAGATGCCCGCGTTTCCGACAAAGATATCCAGGCCACCCCACGCCCGCGCAATTTGGGCGCACATGTCGTCCACCGCGGCACGGTCGCTCAACTCGGCCGCCATCGCGAGCGCGCGAACTCCATGCGTGCGCAGCCCAGTCGCCATCGCCTCCGCGTCGTCGGAGCGGGTGCGATAGTGTACGACGACGTCGGCGCCGCATTCCGCCAACATCAGCGACGTCGCGCCGCCGATGCCGCGCGATCCGCCGGTGACGAGTGCTCGTTTGCCTTTCAAAGAAATCATGATCGAGAGTAGGAGGGCTTCGCCAGCGCCTGTGCGTGGCGTACGTGGAACGTGGCGGCACTCTACCAACGGGCAGCCGTCGCCGTCGTGCGTTGCGTTACTGCGACAGCGTCTCCTCGACCACTTCGCAAATAAGATGCTGGATGCAGAGGTGCAGCTCCTGCGCACGGTCGGTGCGGTCGGTGGGAATCAGGAGACAACAGTCGGAGAGCGCACGCAGTTTGCCGCCATCTCGGGCAGTCAGGGACAGGACCCGCACCCCCTTCTCCCGCGCCGCCTCTGCGGCACGCAGCACGTTCGGCGAATTGCCGCTGGTCGAGTGGATAATGAGCAGGTCGCCTACCCTGGTCAACGCTTCCACCTGGCGGGAGAAGATCGCTTCGAAGCCGAAGTCGTTCGCGGCGGCGGTAAGCAGGGAGGTGTCCGTGGTGAGCGCAATGGCCGCCATCGCCTTGCGGGTCTTCATGTAGCGCACCACGTATTCGGTGGCCATATGCTGCGCGTCGGCCGCCGATCCACCATTGCCGCAGAAAAAAAGGGTTCCGCCCCCCGCGAGTGTGGCCCGCACCATCTCTGCCGCGTACGCGATGTCGGGCGACATGGTCTCCGCCGCCGCCGCCGCCACCGTCGCCAAATCGCGCAACCGTTGTCCCGCCCGTTCCACCGCGTGGGTCCTGAAGTCAGCCATTCGTGTCGCCTCGCTCAGTGTTGCCGCTCAATAGTGCTCTCCTCAACCCGTCCCGCTTCAATCGGTCCCGCCGCAGGCCACGGCGCCCCGCGCCTAACGACGCGCAAAGAGATCGCGCAACCCCTGCCACATGCTCCGGGTGCGACCGAGCGCTGGTACACGCTGCATCGACTCGTCCGCCAGTACGCGGCGCGGGTTCTCCTCGGTCAGCATCCTTCCCTGTGCATCGCCTCCCATCTCGCGAAG
>Ga0163144_10028133_pt1 | contig 10858 bp, 6 predicted proteins | sample OliLak19BULKMAT1_FD_123175 | JGI IMG/M metagenome (GOLD analysis project Ga0163144, IMG submission 123175) | Freshwater microbial mat bacterial communities from Lake Vanda, McMurdo Dry Valleys, Antarctica - Oligotrophic Lake LV.19.BULKMAT1 | ecosystem: Environmental > Aquatic > Freshwater > Lake... | reverse complement strand
GCGATGGCGACAAACGCCTCAACGGCCATCGCCGGGCGCTTTACGTCGATCATGCGCGAGCAGAACACGATGCGCTTGCGGGCCGGGTCAAGCTTCCACTTGACCGCCGCGGCATCAATCACGTCGCGGGGAAGGTTCTCGATGAGGGCGTAATCGGGCTCATACGGCACGTAGAACACGCGCTCCGGCCGAGCGCCGTACTTGACGAAGAACTGCTCGCCGAAGGTGCCGCAGGGCATCACACCGTCGCAGCGCCTGATGACCCAACCCACCACCGCCTTCTTCACGATCGCCTTCACGCCCGAGACCGACTCGCCGTGTATGTTGGAGTCACCCACGAGAAACGTCGGAATCCCGTTGGCGGTGGCCCAGCGAAGCACCCGCAGGCGGGCGGGGTCGTTGTAGCCGCAGAGCATGAGGCCGGCGGGCTTTGTTGGGCGGGCCTTGAACCACTCGATGATGCGGCCGCCCTTGCGCCACTCGTGGAGCGCTCGGCCCGGCTTGCTCGAGTCATTGACACTGTCACCCTGACCAAACCGAACCACCTCACTCGCGGCGGCCTCAAGCTTCCAACCCTGATCGGCCACATCATGCGTGTAGAGCGTGACGAGGCAGACCTCGGGCATCTCCGTCTCGATGCGGTGGTGCAGCGCGAGCCGGTAGGGCGTAGGAACGTTGGTGAGCACCACGAGGTCGGGCCGGGCGGCCGCGCTTGGTGCCACCGAAGGGCTGAGCGTGTTGGAGACGGCGTGGGTGCTCACGGGGCTACAGGTTCCTTGCTGATCGACTGGTACAACCGTACGAGGGCGGCGCCCACCGCCGGGCGGCTGAACGAGGCCTCAACCCATGCCCGGCCGCGGGCACCCATGCTGGCACGGTCGGTGCTGATCGCCAGCAACCGTGTGATCGCGGCGGCCAACGCGTCAGGGTCACTGGTTGCCATGAACCCGGCGCCGGCGTTCTGGGCCGCGGGAGCCATGGCGAGGTTGTCGGTCATGATGACGGGCGTCTGGACGATGAGGGCTTCAACCAAGGCGTAGCAGAAGTTCTCAAACTCGCTGTTGATGATGAGGGCATCGGCGGCGGCGAGGGCCTGCCACTTGGCATCGCCGCTGAGCCAGCCAGCAAAAATGACGGCTTGGAGCACGCCCAAGGACTGGGCCCGGGCGCGGAGGGAATCGACATAGGTCGCCTCACCATCGCCCACAAGCATGAGTTTGAGTCCGGGGTGATCCTTGCTGGCCTTGGCGAAGGCATCGATGGTGAGTTCAACGCGTTTGACTGGGTGCAGGCGGCCCATGAAGACCAGGGCGGGTTCACCGGGCGCGAGATTGAAGCGGGCGCGGCCGGCGGCACGAAGGTCGGGCCGGGAATCGGCCGCGACGGCCATGTTGACGGCGAGAGGGATGACGGCCCGCGCGGGGCTGGTTGCACTCGGCCCGAGCATGGAAAGGTCGCTGTCGCGCAGTTCGCCGTCGGTCGCAAAGACGAAGGCCCCCGCCCGCGAAAAGACTCCCGGCGATCCGGTGAGGAACCGAAACATCGCTTTCTTGGTGTGGCTCCGTGCCAGGGCGGCGCGCACGAGCATCCCGTGAGGATGCACGACTACGGCGATGCGGCGGTGCTGGGCGAGTCGCGCCAGCGCAATCAGATCGGTACACCAAAGGCCGTGCAGCACCAGCACGTCGGGCCGGAATCGGTCAAGCGCCGCGAGCGCTTCGCCAAACATGGCGCCCGGGCGCAGACGGCCGGGAGGACCGGTGAAGGTCCACCGTGATTGATCGTGCGAGGCGATCCATCCCAGCGCGGCATCGCCGGGCGGAAGCCGCTGGGAAATGGCCAACACAGCTATCTCGTCGGGGTGAGCGAGGAGCGATTCAATGAGCTCGACAAACGCTGTTGACGTGCCGCCGCCGGCGGCGGTCATCGACTCGGTGATGTGGAGCACCTTGAGCAACTGAACATCCTGGTCAACGGCCGAGCCATTCAAAACGGAGCACGAAGGGCGGAGGGATCACTTTGCGGGCTTGCGGGCCTCGATAATGAGTGAGAGATCGGCCTGAAGCAGCGGGCCCCAACTGGTCTGATGCTCAAACTGCATATGCTCTTTGGTGAAGTAGTCGCTTTGGGCCGTGCCTTTGCGTTCGATGTCGACAAAGCCGGCCTCGGCGAGAAACTCGTTCATCAACGAAAAATCGAAGAGCACGAAGTGCTGATTGCACACCAGGGTGAAGTTATTGAACTTGCCTCCAAAGCTCTGATAGGCCTCCGGCCAGTCAGGAAACCTGGCCCTGTCCTTGGCGACGTAGGCGTTGATGGCATACTCGAGGTCGGGGACGAGAATGCGGAGTTTGCCGCCGGGCTCGAGTACGCGCATGAAATCCTTGTACACAGCGCGGTTTTTCGCGGCCGTGAGATGTTCCATGATGTGACTTGCGTAAAGCCCCTTGATGGAGTTATCGGCAAAGGGGAGCCCATTGTTGATGTCCAGCCAGATATCGCGTTTGCGCTGGAAGTTGGCCTCGACGTTCACCATCCCGTCGATGTACTCCTTGCCGCAGCCGATCTGCGCGAACTTGCCGCGATAGGCGTTCTGCTTAAAGGTCTGGTGCCACCATTTGGAGAGGATGGTGGCCTTGCCGACGGTGGCGTAGTACATATCTTTTACGAACTGACTCTTCATCACACGCTCCGCGGCATACCAACGGCCGAAACAGGCAACAACAATGGCGTACGGGGTAAGATCGGTCTGGGAACGATACCAGTTAAGGGTTGGCTCCCCCAAGCGGCGGGGAAAGCCAAGTGCCATTCCTCCACAGAGATTCACCGGGCCCGACGAAGAGGTTATCCAACGAGCGATCATCGGCCATTGAGGAAAGTGCGGATCAACGGATTTGATCATGGCGCACCATCGGTACCAAGCGGCCGGCGACGCCGGCACGGCAACGCACGAATAACCGGCCCAACCGGTTCGACAGGCACCGATCGGAGCGCAGGACGCCGTGGAACTGACCGATGTTGAAATACCCACCGATCTTGACGCGGTATCATCCGTTCCCTGATCGTGCGGCTGTGCAGCAGCCGCGCACCTCCAAACGTCCGAATCCGCAAGGTCCCGATGCAGCAGGTCAGCATCCAACTCGAGAACGGCGTCTACGAAGGTCCTCGCCCGCCGGTGTCGATCGTGATTTTGACGATCAACGAAGAGGGCAACATCGCCGACTGCATCCGCTCATGCGCGTGGTGTGACGATGTGCATGTACTGGACTCGGGCAGCAGCGACCGGACGCGGGAGATTGCCGAGTCGATGGGTGCCAAGGTGCACGTGAACGCCTTCAAGAGTTTCGGCGACCAGCGCAACTGGGCCATCGACCACATTCCGTGCAAGCACGGCTGGCACTTCCACCTTGATGCCGACGAACGGTTCACAGTCGAGAGTGTTCGCGAGATGGCCGAGGTGCTGGGTGATGACGGGAACAAGTCGCCGCACGTGTGCTATTTGGCACCGAGCAAGATGATTTTTCTGGGCAAGTGGATCAAGCGCTCGGGCGGCTATCCGTCGTATCAGGTGCGGCTGTTCAAGTACGGCAAGTGCCGCTTCATGGACTTCGGGCACGGCCAGCGCGAAGACCCGCACGGCACCACGGGCACGCTGGCGCACCCCTACCTGCACTACTCGTTCAGCAAAGGGCTGTTTGAGTGGCTCAACAAGCACAACGGCTATTCAGACCGCGAAGCACTTGAGGGGCTGCATCTGTCCCTCATGGCGCGACCGCCCGTCAGCTCGCTGGTGAAGGGCGACAAGGTGACGCGCCGGCGGGCGTTTAAGAACCTCTCGTATCACCTGAAGTTTCGGCCGATCTGGCGGTTTATATACAACTATTTCGGGCGGATGGGCATGCTTGACGGTTCGGCGGGGCTGCACTATTGCCTGATGATCTCGATGTATGAGTACTGGATTGAGCTCAAGATCAAGGAGCGCCGCGAGCGCTGGACGATCGAGACCAACGACCTGGTACAAACGATGGATGTGCAGAGTGAGGCGCGGACAACTTCTGCCGGACGGCCGACAATGGGCGGCGGAGCATCGGCTGCGGCGGTGATCGCGCCCGGAACGGGCAGCGGGCCGGCGCCTTCGGCGGCGGCGCTCGACGGCGGAGGTGCTTCATGAGCGCAGCTTCTGACAAGGCGGTGATCACGCCCGAATCGCTCTACGCCGTGGGCCGAGGGATCGATATCCTGATTCCAACGCTCAATGAGGCGGCGCACATCAGCGAGACGATTGAAAACGGCCGCAAGGTGGGCAACGTGTTCGTGCTGGACTCGTTCAGCAAGGATGGCACGCAGGAACTGGCCCGCCAGGCCGGTGCGCACGTAGTTGAGCACAAGTTCATCGACTACGCCAAGCAGAAAAACTGGGGCCTTGAGAACCTGCCGTTCACCGGCGAGTGGGTCTTCATTCTTGATGCCGACGAGCGGATTACCCCCGAACTGCGCGATGAACTCTTCCGCGTGGCGGCGGCGGCGGGGCCCACGGATGGCTACTACGTGAACCGTGTGGTGCTGTACATGGGCCATGCGGTGCGGCATGGCGGGCTGTATCCGTCGTGGAACCTGCGCTTCTTCCGGCGCGGCAAGTGCCGGTATGAGGACCGCGCCGTGCACGAGCACATGGTGTGCGACGGACCAGTTGAGTATCTCACGGAAGAGATGCTGCACATTCGGCGCGAGACGCTCGCCGAGTGGATACGCAAGCACATCAAGTACGCCGATCTTGAAAGTACTGAGTGGATCAAACTCCGCACCAGCGGGGCAACCGGCGCTGATGCCAAACGGCTGTTCAAGGACAATCTGCGCTACCGCTGGTGGCTGCGGCGCGAGGTTTGGCCACGGACCCCGGTGCGGCCGCTGCTGCGATTTATCTATATGTATTTCGTGCGGTTTGGCATTCTCGACGGAGTTGCCGGCCTGCGGCTGGCGGCGATGACGGCGTGCTATGAGTACATGATCGGGCTGCTCTATCGCGAGAAGCGGGCGCGGATCAAAGGGACGCTCAAGCACATGTGAGCGCAGACTCAGGTGCTGTGGCGGCGCGGTGATCGTTCCGTTTCTCTTCTCATCTGCTTTGAATCGCCGCGATCACTTGCCGAGCTGGATGGGATCAAACCGCCAGGTCGTCGTCTGATCACGCTTGAGGGGTTCTTTCGTGATCACCGCCCGGACCATCTCGACAGGCATGTTGTTCTCGAGCATGATGGCATCGTGGAACTGTTTGTCGGTCATGGTGCCGACCCCGACAAGTTCGCGCTGCATGGCGCGGAACTGGAGGCCGCCGAGCATGTACGCGGCTTGGTAGAGCGGGCCGTACATGCCGTTGAACGAACGGCGCACCTCGCCCTCGGCATTGGCCCGCTCATGGCCGACGTGCTCGACGAGATAGTCCACCGCCTCCTGCGGAGTCATCTGGCCGAGATGGAACTTGAGTGAGAAAACGATGCGGGCGCAGCGGTGGTTGCGCCAGAAGAGCATGCCGATCTTGTTCTGCGGGCTCTTGGCGAAGTTCAGGTCCCACATGCGCATTTCCCAGTAGAGGGCCCAGCCCTCGGTCCAGAAGGGGGTGCCGAAGGGGTCGCGCTGGGTGTTATAGCGGCTGCACATGAACTGCTGGAGGTGGTGGCCGGGGATGAGTTCGTGGTGCACGGTGGCGCGGCTGAAATGGATGTTGTTGCCGCGGAGCGTCATGAGTTTCTGCTGATGCTCCATGGAAGCGACGGGGAACGAGACACTGATGACCTCACCACCGGTGAAGAACGGGGTCACGAGTTGCCGCTGGGGGCTCATCATCTCCATGCGCCAGGTTTCGTCGGCGAGCTCGGGGATGGTGATGAGGTCGCGGTCGCGGAGGAACTTGATGGCTTCGTCGGCGAGGTCGCGGATGAGTTTGGGCTGCTCGCCGGGCTGGAGATGGTCCTGCTTGACCTTCTCGAGGGCGGCTTTCCAATCATCGCCCAAACCCATCTCGGCCGCGGCCTTGCGAAGTTCGGCCTCGCACCAGGCCTGCTCGCGCTCGCCGATGGCGAGGATTTCTTCCGGGGTGTAGGGGATCATCGCGGCCTTGAGGGCGGCGGTAAGGCCATCGCGCCCGATGGGCGTGCCGACGATGACGTTCTCGTTCTGCGGGGTGATGCCGACTGCGCGCTCGCGGAGCATTCGGGTGTAGTTGTCGAAGGCCTGCTCGGCGTTCTCAAAGGGCTTCTGGCACCACCAGGTGACCATGGGGTCGTAGCCGCTATAGAAACCGAACCACTCGCGGAGGTTGTCGCGGAGTTCGCTCACGAGGTCGAGGGCGCGTTTGCAATCGGCGATGGCCGGGCGGGCATCGCCGCCTTTGTTGAGGTTCTCGTCGAGCGACTTGGCGGCGGCGTCAATCTGCTGGCGGAGTTTGGTCAGTTGCTCGGCAGCGCGCTCGGCGCCTGTGCCGCCCATTGGCTCAACCTTGCGGCGGGCATCTTCGAGATCGATGATGATACTGGCGAAGGGCGCAAAGCCGATGATGCGCTCGCGGTGGCCTGCGTCAAGGGCTTGCTGGGCCTGCAAGGCTTCGATGCGGGAGCGGAGGAGGATGTAATCGACCTGACCGCCACGGCCGAGGCCGTCGAAGTTGATGGAGGCGAGTTCGCCAATCCAAGCTTGGAGCAACGCCGTGAGACGATCCTGACGGGAGGGCGAGGCCTCGACGCGGTAGGTGCGAAGCACCGCGCCATAGTCGGCCTCAAAGCGGGCGATGGTGCCGGCCATTTCGCTGGTGATGAGCGTGGTGGGCGCGACGGCGCGGAGCGAGGGTGGTTGGGCCGTCGTGGCGGGGGCCTGCGCCAGTGTCACCGCCGGCATGCCGGCAAGGATGGTCGGCAGGAGGATCGCGCGCAGGCTGAGCGAAAGTACCGACGCAACGGGGGGCATCGAGGTGGGCTTCATGAGTTGTTCCGAGAGGTCTGCGGGCGGGCAAATGGCAAGACGCGAGGCGGAAGGCGACTACTTGATGGGCGTGAGCGAGATGTTCTTAAAGTGGATCTCGGCGCCCTCCGACTGCAGGCAGATCTTGCCAGCAACCTCTTCGACCTTGGTGGCCTGGTTGAGCATCTCGCCGTTGACCATGAGCGTGATGGTGCCGTGATCAACGACGATCTCGTACTCGTTCCACTCGCCGAGGGGGCGTTCGACGTCCTTGCTCATTTTCTTGGTGTTGCGGCCGTTGGTGCGGGCGGGGTCGGCGGTCATGACGAAGTTCTCGATGTTCCAGAAGTCGCCCGCGCTGCCGCTTTGCAGCTGCGCTTCAACGCTCCTGGGCCAGACCTTGTCTTCACCGATCATGCGGAGCAGGACGCCGCTGTTGCCGGCCTTCTTGGTCACAGGGCTGAAGCGCCATTGGAGGCGGAGGACGTAGTTGGTGTGGTCTTTCTCGGTGCGGATATAGCCGACGGGGTTGCCCTTGCAGACGAGGACGCCGTCTTCGATGCTCCAAACGCTCTCGGGCTTGACGCCGGCCTTCTCGGCATCGGGGACGAAGGCCTTCCAGCCGGCAAGGTCTTTGCCGTTCCAGAGCGCGATGGTGCCATCAGACTTGGCACCAAGGTCGCGGACCTTGATGTTGCGGTAAGAAACTTCATCGCCGTGATCCTGAAGCGCCAAGCGGCCCTTGGGGAGGACGCCGAAGCCTTTGTAATCCTTAAACTTGCTTTTGGCGATGCGGGCGGCCCAGTCGGCCCCCTCGACGGGGCACTCGACGACTTTCACGCCGTTGAGGTAATGCTGCACGATGCCATTGCGGAGGCGGATGCGCGCCTCGTTCCACCCGCCGCTCTCGATCGACTTCATGGTCTTGCCCTCAACGGGCGGGGCGAGGTCATAGAGGGCTCCGCAAGAGTGCATGTCGGTGGACTTGGCGCCGTAGGTGGCGTCTTCGAGGATTTGGTACTCGGGGCCAGTCTGCCAGGCGGAGTCGAGGGTTTCGGCGACGCGGTACATGATGCCGCTGTTGGCCTTGGGGCTACAGCGGAACTCGCAGACGAGTTCAAAGTCGCCAAACTCGTCGCTGGTGACAAGATCGCCGCCGCCACCGCCTTTGATGCTCTTCAGGACGCCGCCGGTCACGGTCCAGCCCTTGGCCGGGAAGCCGGGCTGCTTGTAGCCGCGGAACCCGGGAGCGGCATTGTCGGTCAGCAACGTCCGCCAACCCGCGGCAGTTTCCGCTGCGGAAAGGGCCGAGGCGGGCGCGACCGGAGCCGGCGACTGTGCGAAAGCCGGGTTGAGGATGGCGAGACAGGCAACGGGGGCAAGGAGGGAGAGCTTCATCATGGTCGGATCATTGGCGGCATAGGCCTCGGCGGGAGCCGTCACCAACCGGGGGGGGCGGGGGGATAGGGGGCGGGGGCGGGGGCAAAGATTCGGGACAATCATGGGTGTCAAGTGGCGGGCATCGTGTAGACTGAGAGGGCGGTTGATCGTTCTTTTGAAAATACCTATGTCGACCCAACTTCTCTTTGCTCTTGCCGGCCTTGCTCTTGCTTCGGGCCCACTCGTCGCTTCGACGGGTGCCGCGACGGGTGATGGTGCTGCGGAGAAGGCGCCTCTGCTGGGCGCAGCCAAGCGGTACGGGCGCGTGCCGGGGGCGGGGCCGCTCGACGTGCGGCTTGCGAACGAGGTGGCGGGGCCGGCGGCGAAGTTGGCGATTGCGGCGGATCGGGCACGAACGGGGGCGGCGCGACAGAGCGCGCTCGACGCGCTCAAGAAGCGGATTGCCGGGCTCACGGTTGAGGATGACGATCTGTTCGGCACGCCGCGGTTTGTGCGGAGCACGGAGGCGTTTCTGACGGCAGCGCGGCCGCTCGATGTGCGGGGGGCGGCGCGTTCGTTCGTGGCTGCGCATGCCGCGCTATTTGAGCTTGAGCCGGTGGTGCTGGATCGGGCGCGGACGACGCGGCTGTGCCCGACACGGCACAACGGGGCGATGCATCTGACGCTTCAGCAGCGCGAGACGGATGCCGAAGGTCGCACGCTCGATGTGTTTGGAGCCGTGATGCGGGCGAGCATCACGGCGCGGGGCGAACTCATCAATATCGATTCGTTGTTCGTGCCGGCGGCGGGTGGGGCGGGCAAGGTGCCGGCGGCGGTAATCGACGGTGCGACCGCGATCGCGGCGGCCGCGATGAGCGTGGGGATTGATCTTTGCGCATGGCCGGAGGCGGAGGGCCAGGCGGGCCAGGGGGGCCAGGCGGACCAGGGCGGTGAGGTGGCGGGCGAGGAAGAACTGCAAAGGTGGCAGCCGGGGATGGACTTTCGCCCTGAGGAAGCGCTGACGACGCGGCGCGTGCTCTTTCCGCTGACGCGGAGCGAGCTGCGGCCGGCGTTTGCGGTGGTGATCGCTGCGCCCGGGATCGGGCACACGTACGACGTGGTGGTGGATGCGGTGACGGCGGCGGTGCTGCACCGGACGGATCGGCTGGTGTTTGATACGACGCAACCGGCAACATATCGCGTGTTCACCGGCGACAGCCCGGCGCCGGGCTCACCGGGAACGAGTATTCCCTCGGCGTTGCAGTTGCCCATGGTGGAGCGCGAGCTGGTGACGGTGGCGCCGCAGTCGATCCGGGCGTTTTCGCCCAATGGATGGATCAACGACGGCGGGACCGAGACGACGGGCAACAACGTGTTGGCGGCGACAGATCGCGACGGGAACAACCAGCCCGATGTGCCGCGGCCGAACGGGACGGCGGCGCGGGTGTTTGACTTTGCGCTCGATCTGAGCGCGGGGCCGGAGACGTATCGGTCGGCGGCCGTGACGCAACTGTTTTATCTGGGCAATGTGTATCACGACCGGCTGTATGCGCTGGGCTTTGACGAGCCGGCGGGCAACTTCCAGACGGTGAACTTCCGCGTGGGCGGGACGGGCAACGACGCCATTACGGCCGACGCGCAGGACGGAGCCGATGCGGGAAGCGTCAACAACGCCAACTTCAACTCGGGCGGGACCGACGGCACGAGTGCGCGGGTGCAGATGTACCTGTGGAACGGCCCGACACCCGACCGCGACGGCGACTTTGACGGCGACATCGTGTTCCATGAGTACTCGCACGGGCTTTCGATAAGGCTGCACGGCGGGCTGGCGGGGAGCCAGCCGGGCGGGCAGGGAGAGGGGTGGTCTGACTTCTTTGCACTCACGCTCAATGCGCAGAGCGGCGACAATCCGCACGCGGTGTATCCGATGGCGCCGTACGCGACGCTGCAGCTATTTAGCAGCGCGTACACAAGTAACTACTACTTTGGCATCCGGCGTTTCCCGTATTGCACAGACCAGACGAAGAACCCGCTGACGTTTGCAGATATCGATACGGCGCAGTTCGCTGTGCCGGCCGGGGTGGCGCGGAACACGGGCATTACCAGCGCACCCAGCGCGGTGCACAACACCGGCGAGGTGTGGTGCTCAACGCTGATGGATGTGCGGGCGGCGCTATGGGATGGGTATGGCTTTGCCGGCAATCACCTGTCGCAGCAGTTGGTGGTGGACGGGATGAAGCTGGCGCCGACGAATCCGACGTTTGTCCAATCGCGCGATGCGATTCTGCAGGCCGACAGCGTGAACAACGGCGGGGCGAATCTGTCGCGGCTGTGGTCAGCGTTTGCCGGGCGCGGTCTGGGAAGCACGGCGATCGCGCCGCCGAGCACAACCAACTCGGGCGTGGTCGAGTCGTTTGTGGTTCCGCAACTGGCGACGTTTGTGTATCCCGCGGGCAAGCCGGCGACGGTGCGGCCGGGCGTGGCAACGCCGATCTCGGTCCGCATCATGCCGCTGAATCTCACG
>Ga0163144_10028131_pt1 | contig 10859 bp, 9 predicted proteins | sample OliLak19BULKMAT1_FD_123175 | JGI IMG/M metagenome (GOLD analysis project Ga0163144, IMG submission 123175) | Freshwater microbial mat bacterial communities from Lake Vanda, McMurdo Dry Valleys, Antarctica - Oligotrophic Lake LV.19.BULKMAT1 | ecosystem: Environmental > Aquatic > Freshwater > Lake... | reverse complement strand
TGAAACGCACCAGCGCCAATGGTAGTGTGGCTTAAGCCATGCAAGAGTAGGTCACCGCCAGGGGCCTTACGCAATAACCCAAACCCCCGCAATCACTTTGCGGGGGTTTGGCTTTTGGGGGACTGAGAGATCGATACCTGCGATGGAACACGTTGACCGCCGAGCGCCACAGCCTGAGTGGCAGAAATCGCTTACTTTTCGGCACTGAACATCAACCGGGCGCTCACCCCCCCAGAGCCGCGAACCGGTGCCGCCGTCGTTGCTTGTGGGTGAAACAGATCGCGGCGCGGGCGCGCACGACCTGTTTGGACCTCTACTAGAGCGAATAGCCGAACTGCTGCCGGAATTGCTCGGCGAACTCGTCGTAGCTAAACCGCTGGTTCTGGGTCCCGGGGTGCTCGATTTTCAACGCGCCCATCAGCGATGCGATCCTGCCACTGGTCGCAAGATCCATGTTGCGCATCAGCCCGAAGATCAGTCCCGCGCGATAGGCGTCGCCGCAGCCGGTTGGATCGGTAATGCGCCGCTCTGCTGCCGGCGGAATATCGAGGGTGCCTTTGCGGGTGTGGATCAACGAGCCCTTCGGTCCGCGGGTGACGATGTATGCCGTGACCCGTTCGGCGATCTCCAGTTCGCTCCAGCCTGTGCGTTGCTGCAGCAGGTTCGACTCGTAGTCGTTGACCGTCACATAGTCGGCCCGCTCGATGAATGCGCGGAACTCCGCACCATCGAACAGCGGCAGGGCCTGACCAGGATCGAAGATGAACGGGATATCCAATTCGGCGAATTCTTGGGCGTGCTTGAGCATGGCCTCGCGCGTGTTCGGTGCCACGATCCCAAAGCTCGCGTCCGGGATCGCGCGGACATCGATATCGACTGACCGCACCATCGCGCCCGGATGAAACGCGGTGATCTGGTTGTCGTCGAGATCGGTGGTGATGTAGGCCTGCGCGGTGTACAGCTCCGGAATCTGATTGACGTATTGCAGATTGATCCCGCAGCGCTGGAAATGCTCGCGATAGGGTCCGAAATCCTGCCCCACCGCGGCTAGCGGCACTGGATCGTCGCCAAGCAGACGCAAGTTGTATGCGATGTTGCCAGCGCAGCCACCGAACTCCCGCCGCATGCGCGGGACCAGAAAGGCCACGTTCAGGATATGAACCTTGTCCGGAAGGATGTGATTCTTGAACTGATCCTGGAACACCATGATGGTGTCGTAGGCGAGCGAACCGGAGACGACGGCAGCCATGGCATTACTCTTGGGGATGACCCATTAGCCTAGCGGCATCGCATCGCTGATGCACACCTTCGATAGCGATGCAGCGCGCGACGACCCACCATCATCGAGGCAGGGCTTGGCGCGGCTCGGTCAGCAAGATTGCAGTCGCTCGCGAAGCAGCTGGTTCAGCCGCGACGGATTCGCTTTGCCACGCGTGGCGCGCATTACCTGGCCGACCAGCCAGGTGAAGATCTTTTCATCGCCCGCACGAAATTGGCCGGCCTGCTCGGGGCTTGCCGCCAGTACGCCATCGATCGCGGCAACCAGGGCGCTATCGTCGCTGATCTGACCAAGCCCGCGCGCAGCGATCACCGCATCCGCGCTGCCCTCACCCGCCCACATCGCAGTGAACACGTCCTTCGCAATTTTTCCTGAAATGCTGCCATCGACGATTCTGCCGAGCAGGCCGGCGAGCTGTGCCGGGGCGATCGGACAGGCCACAATGTCGTATTGCGCTGCATTGAGGGCTGCCGACACCTCGCCCAAAACCCAGTTTGCGCAGAGCTTGGCTTGGCCTGGTACCCCCGATAAAAGCGCCTCGAAGTAGTCGGCGGTCTCGCGATCTCCCGTGAGCTGCCCGGCATCGTATGCGCTCAGTTGCAGCGCTTCCAGATAGCGCGCATGCCGCGCGTCCGGCAATTCCGGCAACAGTGCGCGTTCTGCTTCCTGCAGTTCTGCCGGCACCACCACCGGCGGCAGATCGGGGTCCGGGAAGTACCGATAGTCGTGCGCCGACTCCTTGCTGCGCATCGGTCGCGTCTGCTGCCGCGCCTCGTCGTAGAGTCTGGTTTCCTGCACGATGCTGCGGCCTGCTTCCAACTCGCGGATCTGGCGCTCGATTTCGTACTCGATCGCTTTCTCGACAAACCGGAAGGAGTTGACGTTCTTGATCTCGGTCCGCGTCCCCAGCGTGCTGTCTCCCTCCGGGCGTATCGACACATTCGCATCGCAGCGGAACGATCCCTCCTGCAGGTTGCCATCGCAGATGCGCAGCCAGCGCACCAGACGGTGCAGGGTTTTCATGTACGCCGCCGCCTCGGCGGCGCTGTGCATCACCGGCTCCGACACGATCTCCAGCAACGGCGTGCCGGCGCGGTTGAGATCGATCCCGGTCGCGCCGTGGAAGGCGTCATGCACGCTCTTGCCGGCGTCCTCTTCCAGATGCGCGCGAGTCAGCGCGACCGTGATCGAGCGGCCATCGCCCACCGCCACGCGCACGCTGCCACCCTCGACAATCGGCTCTTCGTACTGCGAGATCTGATAGCCCTTCGGCAGATCGGGATAGAAATAGTTCTTGCGCGCAAACACCGACATTGGCCGAATGTGCGCCCCCACCGCCAGACCAAAGCGCACCGCGAGTCGGATCGCCTCGGCGTTGGCCACCGGCAAAGTGCCCGGCAATGCGACGTCCACCGCGCAGGCGTGCGTATTGGGATCGGCCCCGTATGCAGTCGATGCGCCGGAGAACATCTTGCTGCGGGTAAGCAGCTGGACATGGCACTCCAGTCCGATCACCGCCTGCCACTGGGTCTGGCTCATGCGGCGGCTCCGGGCGCCTGCAGATGCCAGTCGCTGACCAATTGCAGCGCATGGGCCGCCGCCAGCAGGCGAGTCTCGCCGAACGCGGGTCCGACCAGTTGCAGGCCGACTGGCAAGCCAGTGACGAAGCCCGCCGGCACCGAGATCGCCGGAAGGCCGGCCAGATTCACCGCCACGGTATTCACATCTGCGGCATACATGGCCAGCGGATCAGCGGCTTTTTCGCCCAGTGCGAAAGCCACGTCAGGTGCGGTCGGACCCGCCAGCAGGTCGACTTCAGTGAACGCGCGCTGGTAGTCGTTCGCAATCAGGCGACGGACGCGCTGGGCACGGCGGTAGTACGCGTCGTAGTAGCCGGCCGACAGCACGTAGGTGCCTGCGAGGATGCGCCGCTTGACCTCGGTGCCGAAGCCCTCCGCGCGCGAACGGCCGTACAGATCGGCAAGGTCGGTGGGCGCATCACAGCGATGCCCGAAGCGCACCCCGTCATAACGGGCGAGGTTGCTGGATGCTTCTGCCGGCGCCAGCACGTAGTACGCGGGAATCGACAGCGGCAGGCTGGGCAGGCGCACGTCGACCAGCACTGCGCCTTCGCGCTCGAGGACCTGCAGGGCGCCACGCACGGCCTGCGCGACGGCAGGATCCACACCGGCGCCGAAATACTCGGCCACCACGCCGATGCGCAAACCGCGTACCCCGGAGCCCAGCGCGCCAACATAGTCATCCAGCGGCCGGGTACTGCAGGTGGCATCGCGCGGGTCGGCGCCGGCGATCGCGGCGAGCACGCGTGCGCAGTCGTCGGCCGTATGTGCAAGCACGCCGGCCTGGTCGAGGCTGGACGCGTACGCCACCATCCCGTAGCGCGACACCCGCCCGTACGTCGGCTTGAGCCCCACCACACCGCACAGAGCCGCCGGTTGCCGCACGGAGCCTCCGGTGTCGCTGCCGGTAGCGAACGGAACCACGCCGGCGGCCACCAGCGCGGCAGAGCCTCCGGACGAGCCTCCAGGTACCCGTTGCCGGTCCCACGGATTGCGCACCGGGCCGAAGAACGAATTCTCGTTCGACGAGCCCATCGCGAACTCATCCATGTTGGCCTTGCCGATCGACACAGCACCGGCGGCGTTCAGCCGCTCGGATACCGTCGCGTCATAGGGCGCGATGAAATCGGCCAGCATGCGTGAGCCGCAGGTGGTGCGAACACCCCGAGTACAGAACAGGTCCTTTTGCGCAAACGGCACGCCGGCGAGCGGGCCACTGCCCGGGGTCAGTCGCGCCGCAGTCGCACGGGCAGCGTCCGCAGTGGTGGTGATCAGCGCATTGAGCTCCACAAGGGCTGCCGCGCGCTCCAGACTGCGCTCGACCAGTGCGATCGCAGTGGCTGATCCCGCCGCAAGCGCGGCCAGCTGGCCGCTGACCGTGTCCAGCGCCTCGATGCGACTCACTCGATTACCTTCGGGACCAGGAAGTAGCCGCCTTCGGCCGCCGGCGACAGACCGAGCAACTGCGCACTGTGGTCCTCTTCGGTCACTGAATCGACCCGGTTTCCGGTGTCCGGCGCCTGCGGCTGGGCCAGTGGCTCGAGCCCGTTCACATCGATCTGCTGCAGTTGGTCGATCATCGCCAGCGTGCGGTCGAGGTCGGCGCCGAGCAGTTCAAGCTCGGATGCGCCAAGCGACAGGCGCGCCAAGCGCGCCAGATGCACCAGAGTCGCAGAGTCGAGAGCCATGGACGGTGGATGACGAAGAGCTGAACCGGCGAACCGATGGATCGCCAACTCTATCACCGGACATGGTTTCTCTCCTTGCCGCCTCAACACGTCGGGCGCTACATTAAGCACCCTGTTTTTCGCCCTGTACGGCGCAGCCGGCGCCCGCCGCCAGCAATCCGGACGTTATCCGGATTCCCACCCCCTCTTCTGAAGGTCTGCCGACCACCATCATGTTCAAAAGTCTGCGCGGCATGTTCTCCAACGACCTGTCGATCGATCTCGGCACGGCGAACACCCTGATCTACGCGCGCGGCCAGGGGATCGTGCTCAACGAGCCCTCGGTCGTCGCCATCCAGCAGGACCGCGGTCCCGGCGGTCCGCGCTCGGTACGCGCGGTAGGCACCGATGCCAAGCGCATGCTCGGCCGCACGCCCGGCAACATCGTCACCATCCGCCCGATGAAAGACGGCGTGATCGCGGACTTCACGATGGCCGAGGAGATGCTGCAGGCGTTCATCCGCAAAGTGCACAAGGCCAAGCTGCTGCGACCCAGTCCGCGGGTGCTGATCTGTGTGCCTTACGGCTCGACCCAGGTTGAACGACGGGCGATCAAGGAATCGGCTGAAGGTGCCGGAGCGCGCGACGTTTTTCTGATCGAAGAGCCAATGGCGGCCGCGATAGGCGCCGGTATTCCGGTCCATGAGCCGCGCGGTTCGATGGTGCTCGACATCGGTGGCGGTACCTCCGAAGTCGCGGTCATCTCGCTCAATGGCATCGTGTATGCGCAAAGCGTGCGCATCGGCGGCGATCGCTTCGATGAATCGATCATCAACTATGTGCGGCGCAACCACGGCACCCTGATCGGCGAGACGACTGCCGAGCGGATCAAGATGGAAATCGGCTGCGCCTACCCGCAAGCCGAGGTCAAGGAAATCGAGGTCAGCGGGCGCAATCTCGCCGAGGGCGTGCCGCGCATGTTCACGATCAACTCCAACGAGATCCTCGAGGCGCTGCACGAGCCGTTGGCCGGCATTGTGAGTGCGGTCAAGGCTGCACTCGAGCAGACGCCGCCGGAGCTGTGCTCGGACGTGGCCGAGCGTGGCATCGTGCTCACCGGCGGCGGTGCGCTGCTGCGCGATCTCGATCGCCTGCTCAGCGAGGAGACCGGACTGCACGTGCAGGTCGCCGACGATCCGCTGACCTGCGTGGCGCGTGGCGGCGGCCGTGCGCTGGAGCTGATCGACCTGCATGGCAGCGAGTTCTTCGCGCCCGAGTGATGTCCTGTCCGCAGCCGCTCTTGCGGCTTTGAGTGGCCCTACGTGCCCAGTCCCGGTAACGACACCAGCCCGCTGTTTGCCGAAGCCGACTCCAGCACGCTCGGGCTGGTAGGGTTCGTGCTGCTGGCGGTGGTGCTGATGGTGGCCGATCACCGCGGCCGGTTCCTCGATGCGATCCGTCGCGAGGCTGCGGTGCTGGCCGGTCCCGTGTACTGGCTCGCATCGGCACCGGCGCGCAGCGTCCGCGCGGTGCATGAGATGGTCGTCGACCGCAGTCGCCTGACCGATGACAACACCCAGTTGCGTCAGGACCTGCTGCTCGCGCAGGCGCGTCTGGCGCGCCTGACCGCAGTGGAAGACCAGAATACGCGCCTGCGCGAACTGCTCGATGCGCGCACCCGCCTCGGTCTGAAGGCACAGCTGGGCGAGCTGATCGACGTCGACCTCGAGCCGTTCCGGCATCGGGTCCTGATCGGACTTGGCGAAGGCGACGGACTCGCGCCAGGCCAAGCGGTGATGGACTCGCGCGGCGTGCTGGGCCAGGTGGTCGAGGTGCGCCGCTACGACTCGCTACTGATCCTGATCACCGACCCCGGCCACGCCACCCCTGTCCGCGTGGCCCGCACCGGACTGCGCAGTATTGCCTATGGCAGCGGCAGCCTCGACAGCCTGAGCCTGCCGCACATCCCGTTCAGCGCCGGCGTGCGGGTCGGCGACGCTCTTGTTACCTCCGGCATCGGCGGTGTGTTCCCGGCCGGCCTGCCAGTCGGCAGCATAGTTCAGGTCGAGCCGGACGATTCGGCGACGTTCGTACTGGCGATCGCGACCCCCGCTGCGGCAATGGCGCGCAGCGGCGAAGTGCTGGTGCTGCGCGACGAGAGTCTGCGCATGGTCGGTACCGATGGTGTGACATTGGACTTCGTCGGCCCACCGGAGGCGCTCGCCACCACGCCCACTGCGATCAGCGCGCAACCCGATGCGGATCACAGCCGGCCGCCCCCGCCATGAGCCTGCGTACGCGCAGCGACAGCACAGTGTTCTGGGCCACTCTGGTCCTAGGCACATTGCTCGCGGTCGTCGCATTGCCGACGCCGCTGCTGCCGTTCAAGCCGTTCTGGCTCGGTTTGCTGGTCATCTATTGGGCACTCGAGGCACCCGAGCGGATGAGCCTGCGCAATGCGTTCCTGCTTGGGCTGCTCGGCGATCTGCTGGTCGGCAACCTGATCGGCGAACAGGCACTGCGCCTGACCATCATCGCCTTCATCGTGCTGCGCCTGCGCTCGCGCATGCGTTTTTTCCCGATGTTGCAGCAGGCGCTGGTGGTGTTTGCGCTGCTGTTCAACGATCGGGTGGTGATGCTGATGGTGCGCGCTTTCCAAGGTAGCGCGCCGCCCGACTGGACGTTCTGGGTCGCACCGGTCACCGGCGTGTTGCTGTGGCCATGGCTGTTTCTGCTTCTCGACATCGCGCGTGCTCGCGTGCGGCCACGCGAGAGCTGATCGATGCCGCGGCTGGACAGCAACCGATCGCGCCGGATCAAGGAATCTGCGCAAGAGCTCGCGCTGTTTCGCCGCCGCGCGATGGTTGGCTTCGCCATCGTGATGGCGTGCCTGCTGGTGCTGAGCGGGCGCTTCGTATTGCTGCAGGTATTCCGCCACGATGAGTTCCACGGGCGCTCGGAAGACAATCGCATCAAGCCCCGCGCGCTGCCGCCCTCGCGCGGGTTGATCTACGACCGGCAGGGCCGACTGCTGGCCGAGAACGTGCCGCAGTATCGTCTGCAGATCGTTCCCGAACAGGCCGGCGACGTCGATGCCACCGTGACCGGTCTGCGTGCGGTGATGTCGATCAGCGACGATGAGTTGGAGCGCTTCGAGGAAGAGCGCAAGCTGCGCCGGTCCTTCAACTCGATTCCGCTCAAATTGCAGATGAGCGAGCTGGATGCCGCGCGCTTTGCGGTGCATAGATTCCGCTTTCCGGGCGTCGAGGTGGTGCCCTACCTGACCCGTTACTACCCGGAAGGCGCACTGCTTGCGCACCTGGTGGGCTATGTCGGGCGCATCGACACCGCCGATCGCGCTCGGCTCGAGGACAGCCGCTATGCGGGCACCAGTCACGTCGGCAAGTCCGGGATCGAACGCTACTACGAGGACCTGCTGCTCGGCCAGGTGGGATACGAACGAGTCGAGACCGATGTGCTCGGGCGAGCGCTGTCGACGCTGTCGCGGGTGCCGCCGCGGCAGGGCCGCAATCTGTACTTGAGTATCGACCTCGAGCTGCAGCGTGCCGCTGCTGCGGCGTTCGAGGGCCAGCCGGGTGCGGCGGTCGCGATCGATCCGCGCACCGGCGAGGTGCTCGCCATGGTCAGCCTGCCGACCTTCGATCCCAACCTGTTCATCAACGGCATCTCGCGCGCAGACTATGCCGCGCTGCTCGCCGCGCCATACCGTCCGCTGTTCCACCGTGCCGTGCAAGGCGGATACGAGCCAGGCTCGACGATCAAACCGTTCATCGCGCTGGCAGGTCTCGAGCTGGGCTTGCGCCGCCCCGGCGACACCGTGTTCTCCAGCGGCCAGTTCCGATTGCCCGGATTGCCGCAGGTGTGGCGCGACTGGAAAGCCGGCGGGCACGGACGCGTCGACCTTACCGAGGCGATGGCGCAGTCGGTCAATACGTATTTTTACCAGTTGGCCTTCGATCTGGGCGTCGATCGGCTGGGAGGCTATCTGTCGCAGTTCGGATTCGGCGCGCCGACCGGGATCGACCTCAGCGGTGAGATCGTCGGCGTGCTGCCATCGCGGGCATGGAAACGCGCCAACCTCGCCACCGAGTGGTATCCCGGCGAGACCGTCATTGCCGGCATCGGGCAGGGTTACTGGGTGGTGTCGCCGCTGCAGCTGGCCAGCGCGACGGCGACGCTGGCGCAAGGCGGCTTGCGGCATCCTCCGCACCTGTTGATGGCCAGCCAGGATGGGATCGATGCCGCACGCGAGATGGTCGCGCTGCCGCCGGCAACACCCACTTTCGTGCGCACGCCAGCCAATCTCGACGCGGTACGCGATTCGATGATCGCGGTCATGCACGGACCTACCGGCACCGCACGCGCCTTTGGCGCAGGCGCACCATGGCTGATCGCGGGCAAGAGCGGCACCGCGCAGCGCTACACGCGCCGCGATGGCGAGGCCTACGACGAAACGCGGGTCGCCGAGCACCTTCGACATCGTGCATTGTTCGTGGCGTACGCGCCAGCGCAAGCGCCGCAGATCGCGGTTGCGGTGGTGGTCGAGCATGGGTCGAGCGGCACGCGCGCGGCAGCGCCCGTAGCACGTCGCATCATCGATGCGTGGCTGACGAAGCCCACGCCATGAATCCGGTTGCCATCAGGGTGTACCTGCGGCGCTGGATGGCGCGGCTGCTGTCGCGGCCGACGCTCGATCTGCCGCTGCTCGCCGCACTGATCCTGCTGTGCGGGGTTGGGCTGGTGGTGCTCTACAGCGCCAGCGGCGGCAATCTCAATCTGGTACTCAACCAGAGCGCACGACTGGCGCTGGGTTTCGCCTTGCTGCTGCTGGCATCGCGGGTTCCACCGGCGATCCTGCGCAGCTGGACGCCATGGCTGTTCGCGACATCGCTCGTCGTGCTGCTGCTGGTGCCGCTGATCGGCAGCGGACGCAGTGCGCGTTCGTGGATCGATGTCGGGCCGTTTTTCGTGCAACCGGCTGAATTACTCAAGCTGAGCCTGCCGATGATGGTGGCGTGGTTCCTGCACGACCGCGTGCTGCCGCCCGGCTGGGGCACGTTGCTCGTTTGTGCAGTGCTCATCGGCGTGCCGACCGCGTTGATTGTGGTCCAGCCAGATCTGGGCACTGGCATGGTGGTGGCCGCATCCGGCGTATTCGCGGTGTTCCTTGCCGGCCTTTCATGGCCGCGTATCGCCCTGATCGGTGGTGTTGGCACCACGGCCGCGGGCCTGATCGGCTGGCAGTTCCTGCACGAATACCAGCGCAACCGCCTGCGCATGTTCCTCGATCCGGAGTCCGATCCACTGGGCGCGGGCTGGAACATCATCCAGGCCGAGATCGCGGTCGGCTCCGGTGGCACGTTCGGCAAGGGCTTTGCCATGAGCACCCAGGCCAAGCTCGACTTCCTCCCCGAACACACCACCGACTTCATCTTCGCGGTGTTTGCCGAAGAGTTCGGCCTCATCGGCGTGGTGCTGGTGCTTGCCCTGTATGCATTCATCATCGGCCGCGGACTGTGGATCGCGTCCAACGCGCGCGACACGTGGTCGCGTCTGCTGGCCGGTGCGCTGTCGCTGACCTTTTTCGTCTACGTGATGGTCAACGGCGGCATGATCACCGGCCTGCTGCCAGTGGTGGGCGTGCCGATGCCGTTGATCTCCTACGGCGGCACATCAGCGGTGTCGCTGCTGGCCGGCTTCGGCATCCTGCAGTCGATCCATGCGCACCGGCGGCTTGCCGCCGCGTGATCGGCCCGCAGGGCACGGCCGTTTGCAGGGCAACGTTGGCCGGCATGCCGCCCTCCACCATGAACTCGAACTCGCGCGCGTTGTCACCGTGTGGGCTGACGCCTGCGTCGGTGCCGAACGCAATCGGCACGCCCATGCGATAAGCGCGAGCAAAGGTGTCCATGATCTTGGCGCCCACCGCAATGGCCTTGGGTCGAATGATGGCGGGGTAGTAACCGTCGATCAGCGCCTTTTCGCCTACAAAACGCCCGGCGCTGAGTGTGGGCACGTACCACGTGCCTTTCTCTTTCATCAGACGCATGGTCGCCTCGCTCATGAAGGTGCCGTGCTCGATGCTGGTCACGCCACCCTCGATGGCGCGGCGCATGCCCACATCGCCGTGTGCATGCGCGGCCACGGTGTAGCCGTAATCTTTGGCGGTATCGACGATGGCGCGGATTTCTTCCACGGTGAACTGCGGTGCATCGGGGCTGCGCGCGTAGCTGAGCACGCCGCCCGTGGCGGTGATCTTGATGGTGTCGGAGCCTTCTTTGTAGCGCTGGCGCACGGCCTGCCGCGCCGCGT
>Ga0163144_10028130_pt1 | contig 10859 bp, 11 predicted proteins | sample OliLak19BULKMAT1_FD_123175 | JGI IMG/M metagenome (GOLD analysis project Ga0163144, IMG submission 123175) | Freshwater microbial mat bacterial communities from Lake Vanda, McMurdo Dry Valleys, Antarctica - Oligotrophic Lake LV.19.BULKMAT1 | ecosystem: Environmental > Aquatic > Freshwater >... | reverse complement strand
GGGATATTATCGTCACGCGCAACCGGAAACCAACTGTCGCCATTATTCCCTATGAGGATTACGCGCAGGTGATGGAGCAACTGGAAGAAATTCGCGCCGAGCGCATGGCGGCCATGCTCTATGCACAATGGGAACAAGGCCGGATTGCGGCTGTGCCATGGTCCGAGGCCAAGCAAAGACTCATGGAGCTAGATCATGTACACGGTGATGCTCTTACCAGTGGTGGAAAAGACCCTGGCGAAGATCCGCGACCGCAAGGTGCGCGCCCAGTTGATCCAGCTAATTGATGAGCTTGCCGAAACCCCACGCCCCCACGGCTACAAAAAATTGTCCGGCCATGCGAATCTCTATCGTGTACGGCAAGGCGACTGGCGCGTGAGCTATGCCATCAAAGATGACCAATTGATCGTCTTGGTCATCGAGGTCGCTACCCGCGGGAATGCCTATCGCGACTTGTAATTTACCCAGCGAATCTGACGGCCATTAACAGCACTGCAACTTACCGCTCCCACACAATTTCGATCAACTCGCCGGTGAGCAGGAGTTGATTGCCATTCAGTTTTAATGTATTCGTTCTCGATACAGTCAAGAATACAGCGGAGAATAGAGCAGAGATTTGGCTATTTGTGATTTGCGGGCATTCGTATGAGGTATCCGCAATCAGACCGAACCGATAGTACTCGTCACTCTTTATGTCCATGGTAAAAGTCGCAATGTTGCACTGCTCCGTCTTGAAGTGGAGATAGCCGTCCTCTGTAATTTCTAAATAAATCGGTCGGATCGCATCAAAAATGACAGGCTGTCCCTGATCTGTAATTTCAATCAATTGCCAACGGTTTTGTGTAAAGACAGGCTCTGCTAGACTGAAGGGATGGGTTGCTTCCAGCACGATCTGGCTTTCATCGCCAATCAAAGTTAATTGCTCATTTTGCAATTCAAATCGGGTTGTGTTAGACAAAGCAGTCCAAAAACCTCCATATTGCTTTGTTTGGACCTCAGGACAAAGTGCGTCCGTTGAAAAGCCTTCGGTCAATCGATACCATTGTTCATCTTGAGCAATAATGCCAAAGCCGAGATGATTACAGCTAGTTTCTGCAGAGATGCCATCAGGCCAAATTTTAACATAGATAGGCTGGATTGCATCAAACGCTACGGTTTCATTTTGGTAAACAATGGTAACGACACGCCAAGGGTTCTTCGTTAATAATAAAATTTCCTCTAGGACAAGTGGGCTTTCTGCTTGAAACAGTGATGGTTGTTCTGGTAAAGAAATCAAATTCAGTGGTTGAAGGCAAGCTGTTACAATTACTGCCAGCATAAGTAGGCTCAATCCATAGATTACTATTTTTTTGCCCTGTCGAACTAAAGGATTTTGCCTGCACATTGTGTATCACCTTCCCTCTGAACTGTTCAACGCTGAAAGCAATTAGTATAGCTTCTCTAATGGAGACGTGTTGCCGCAACGGAATGTTTCCGATAACATTCTATATTCTGCCAATCAATGTAGCCTGTAGGAGTAAGGTTATATACTCCTACAGGCTAGTAAACCAGATATTACAGTTTTCTCAGTAAACGGGGTTTGTTCGAGATGACCAAGTTATGGGTAGCTTAAAACATCACCACCTTGCCCACCCGTGGAAAGTCCAGTGCAACATTGCGTCCAGACTGGCGCGCTATTCCAATTAATGTCTGTATTGTCAGCCTTTAAAGGAACATCACGGATGTAACCTTTGCCACCGCGCCAAAGCCCTTCTCGCAAGCGCCCTCCCACTACATAGGCAGTATAGGACGTAATAACGTCGAGGGTTCCTGTACCTGGAAAGCTATTAGGAGGGTTTAAAACAGTACGGCATTGCTGACTTGTCTGTGCATCAGTTGCATCGCCATAGATATTTAATTCCCGCTTATACTCAAGACAGTTTGCTTCTGTCCAAAAAACATTTTGGTAGAAATGATTGCCTACAATATAACCATCCTGAGAACGTGGCGCAGTTGTGGGTCCACAACATTGAGACCAACCTGGGGCAGCACCCCAATTGATAGTGCCATTATTATTGAGGGGGACATCGCGCGTGTAACCTTTGCCATCGCGCCACATCGCTTCGTGCCAAAATTGTCCAGCTACCCAGGCAGTATAAGTTTCCACTGTTCCGGTACCGGGGGCAGGAGACGTGCCACATGCTACGGGGGAGTTAGCTGCAAGCGGAACCGCCATCGTCATTATAAGGAGTGACATACTCTGAACAAGTTCCGTTTGTGAAGTAGACATTCTGGTGATAACGTTGTGGATAACGTGAAGTCAAAATGGTAAAGCCCTTGCTGATTATTGCATCCACTGGTGTATAAGCGGCGAATGTGTTAGCAGTATTAACACATGTGTCTGGTGAGTTCGATCCTTTATGAATTCCCAAAGCAATTACTTCGTTGGTAAGAGCTGGTTTAAACCAAGGCCCACCGCTGTCACCTCGGCAGGCGATAGGAGCAGTTACACCGGAAGGACTGTTTACCCTAACAAAATTTCCACTAGGATAGAGCCAAGGGTTAGGATTATAGGTAATATTTACAACATAACCACAAGTGTATGCAGTTGTCTTCCCATACTTGCATACATAATCGTTCATGGTAGTAGCTTTGACCTCAGTTGCTGATACGCGAATAGTGCTTCCAGGGTTAATCAAAATACCGTTTGTCAAGTCAAGGCTACGTACTGATACATCATGTATTTGAATATCGGCAAAAGCATCATTAGGTAGAGTTTCCCATTGAAACTTACCAGCGTCAATATTATTTGCGCCATCATAAGTGATTTGCATGATATCTGGGCAATGTGCAGCAGTCATCATAAAGCGTCGGTTATCACTATTCCGTTTAACTGCAAAGCCTGCAGTGCAGACTGACAATGGAGTACCACCTGGCAAGTATGGATATTTCAATTCTTGTAGCCCGCTCAAAAATTCCTGAAAAATGAACGAAATATCATCCATGTAATCGGGAATTTTGTTTTGTGCTTCCAGTTCAGCGCGTAACTTATCCGGTTCTGGCGTATAGATATCCACTTTTGCCGTTCGTGGATTAGCACCAACCTCAAAAGGAACTCCTGTGTCTTTGGCAGCACTAGTGACTTTTTCAAGAATCTGCACTAGCTCTTCATCGGTATAGGGTGATTGCTCAACCTTAACCAAATTCGCCCACTCGATACCCTTCAAATACGGTTTCAGCCTTTCTTCACCATCCGCTACAGCAAAGGCGATTACCAATCCAAACTTAGGCTCATGTACTGTCCAGGAACCAGCGTAACTTGGCTCTCCTTCCAAGACTTTTCTTTCCAAGCTATCCATTTCAATTTGTAACTTTAACCTTCGTCCCGCTTCTTCAAGAGAAATACCGATTAACTTGGCATAAGACTCAACACCGGGATCTTGTTCATCGCTGCCAGCCTGTGGAACAGATAGCCGCTCCTGATAGATATACTCAATGTCATCGATGTACTGCGTCACTGCACCCTGAGTTTCTAATTGATGGCGCAGCTCCTCCGGGTTTGGCGTGTACAGAGTTACTTTGCCTGCGGGGATGTTGTCACCTGATTCAAACGGAATACCAGTATTATGGGCAGCTTGAGTAACCAGAATTAATATATCCGTTAGCTCGCCGACTGTGTATTTCGCTTGGCGCACTTCTACGAGATCAGCCCATGCAATGCCATCGAGATACTTTTGGATAATCTCCTGTCCATTAGAAACCGTAAAAGCGACAGTCAGCCCAAACTCTGGTTCATGCTGCATCCAAGAGCCAGCATAAGTTGGTTCGCCATTAATGATTTGCCCTTCAAGCGCGGACATCTCAACTTGTAGTTGCAGCCGTCGTTCTGCTTCTTCATAAGAAAGGTTATGAAGTTCGGCATATTCAACGACCATGAAGTTAGGTTCGGGTTCGTTGTCCTGTGCACTAATTTGCTTGGGTTGGATAAGTAATGGCAGCAATAACCCAATTAACAGCAAATAATGTAATATTTTATGAGTTTTGTGCAATTGCATATAAACAGCTTTCCTTTTGTATTTTCTGGGGAGAGAATTACTGAAAAAAGTGGATTACAAAAGCAAAGCTTACGCTATTAGGTTATTCGTAGCTAGTTACATTTGTACTCAATTTTGTCATCATTCGTACTTTCTTATCGTCCACATCATCTTTTTATTTGCGGTCCATGTTGCGCAATCAACTCCCCTTTCGACCGCACCCCCAGTTTCCCATACAGTACCGATGCATAATTGCGCACCGTCTGCTCAGAGAGGTGAAGATAATTAGCAATGGTGCGCAATGAATTTCCCTGGCATAAGAGATTAAACAACTCCTGTTCGCGTAAGGTCAGATTTTCCGTTGGGTAGCCCGTTTCGCTATGGCCTACGGTTTTATACAATTTTGTGATTAGTGTTGGTGAGACAAAACTACCGCCGGCCGCAACAATCTCTAAGGCGCGCAAAAATTGTTGTGGTGAAAGATCCTTGGTTAGGTAGGCTTGGATCGAATAATTGATGAGTGTGTGCAGCAAAGTGGCATCAACAAAAAGGGTAGAAACCACAATCGGAAGCGAGGCGTATGTGCGCCGCAGCAGCGTAACCGCAGACAAATCAGGCCCATCTGGCTGATCAATATCCACCAAAAGCAGCGTAGAGGTTTGTAATGTCAGGCTCGCTTGGGCTTGCGCACCTGTACTGGCCTGCCCCAGCACAGTCACATGTTCAAACTGTTGCAGCAGTGCTGAAAGGGTAGCCAGGATCAATTCCTGATAGGCAACCAAGAATATTGTAAACTTGTGTGTGTGTGTAGAGAGAGGAAATCGGGGTACATGATTTTCCTTGTATAAAAATTCGTTTGAAGATTGTAACAGTATAGACTATACTATAGTCCATTTCAATCGACAATTGAGACTTGGCCTTATCTTTCAGCGGTAACCAATACGAAAGCAATGTACATGAGCACCCAACGCACCAAAATCGGGATCATCGGCTGCGGCAATATTAGCGGCATCTATCTCAAAGCGGACAAAACCTTTAACAACCTGGAGCTTGTCGCCTGTGCCGACCTGGACCTTGAGCGCGCCAAGGCCAAGGCCGCCGAGCACAATATCAAAGCCTATAGCGTGGACGAGCTACTCGCCGACCCCGAGATCGAGATCGTCATCAACCTCACGATTCCCGGTGCGCACGCCGCCGTGAGTACGGCGGCGGTGCAAGCGGGCAAGGCCGCCTACAGCGAAAAACCCTTTGCCCTGACGCGCGCCGACGGCGAAGTGCTCTTAAAACTGGCAACCGAAAAGGGCCAACGCGTTGGCTGTGCGCCAGATACTTTCTTGGGCGGAGGCTTGCAAACTTGTCGCAAGCTGGTAGATGATGGCGTGATCGGCGTGCCGGTGGCGGCGACGGCTTTTATGATGGCGCGCGGCCATGAACATTGGCATCCCAGCCCCGAATTCTATTACCAACCGGGCGGCGGCCCCATGTTTGATATGGGACCTTATTATCTGACGGCGCTAGTTGCCATCTTGGGGCCCGTGCGCCGCGTGACGGGTCTCACCAGCGTCAGTTTCCCCGAACGGTTGATTTCGAGTCAACCCAAATATGGGCAAACCATCAAGGTCGAAGTGCCAACCCATGTGACCGGTCTATTGGAGTTTGCCAGCGGTGCGATTGGCACGATCATCACCACCTTTGATGTCAAGGCGTCCCAATTGCCGCGCCTGGAAATTTATGGTTCTGACGCCACCCTCAGCCTGCCCGATCCCAACACCTTTGGCGGCCCCGTACGCGTGCGCAGCGCCACCGACAGTGACTGGATCGACATGCCGCTCACCCATAGCTACACCGAAAACAGTCGCGGCTTGGGTGTCGCCGACATGGCCGATGCCATCCGCCACAATCGCCCCCATCGCGCCAGTGGCGAGCTGGCCCATCATGTGCTGGACATTATGCAAGCCTTCCACGAAGCCTCGGCCACCGGCCAACACATCGACCTGACCAGCACGTGTGAACGGCCCGCCATGTTGCCGCTTGGGTTGCAGCCCGGGGAGATTGGGTAATACGCGACGCATGTAGAGACGCAACATGTAGAGACGCAAGACGTAGAGACGCAACATCTTGCGTCTCTACGTCCCGTGTTAAGAAGCATCCCGCAACACGTCCCGCAACCGTTCCGCGCCTTCCACCAATTGTGCGCTATCGTAATAAGCAAAGCAGAGGCGCAGATAGTTGGAGAGGGTACCAGTGCTGGAAAACTTGTTGCCAATGCGAAAGCCGGTTTTGTACAATTCTGCTTTGGGTAACAGATCTTGCGCATCCATTGTCTTGGGCAGTTTGAGCCAGAAGAAATAGCCGCCCTTGGGGGTGACAAATTCGACCCCAGGCAGCAACTGGGCGCGCAAGGCTTGGTCGAGGGCAACGACGCGTTCGCCATACAGTTGCCGCAACTCGGCAAGATATTGGGCTTGTAACCCCAGTTCAATCGCACTGCGCACCACGCCCGAGACAAACGGATTCAACCCGCCGCCGCTGCGTACAATGCCGCTATCCACAAAACGCTCAACTAGGTTCGGCGCGGCTTGGAGCCAGCCCAGGCGTAGACCAGGGGCCAGAATCTTGGAAAAGGTACCCAGCGAGATCACGGGGGCCTGTTCAACATAGTGGGCCAACGGGGTGGGCGGCTGTCCGCTGTAATACAACATTTGATAGACTTCGTCGGCCACAATGAAAAAGTTATATTGACGCGCCAACGCGACCAACGCGTCGCGCCGCGCCCGGGACAGGGTGACGCTGGTCGGGTTTTGAAAGGTCGGCACCGTGTAGAGAAAAACGGCGCGTTCCTGTTGCAGCTTCATCTCCAATGCCTCTAGATTGATACCATCGCCATCCAGCGGAATTGACGCGACGCGCAACCCATGATCGCGGAAGATGTTGAAGGCCAAAAAATAGGTCGGCTCCTCGACCAACACCAGATCGCCCGGCTGGGTAAGCAGCGTGCAGATCAGATCCAGCGCCTGGGAAATGCCATTCGTGACAAACAGTTGCGCGGGCGACACCGGTTCGCCATATTCCGTGCTTAGAAAGTCGGCCAGCACCCGTTGAAAATGCTCATCGCCCTCCTCCAGCCCATATTGCAGCAATGACGGATTACCCTGGGCGAACCAGTGCGCGCTGGCTTGCTGCAAGAGTGTGAGCGGCAGAATCGCTTCGGCGGGTTGACCCACGCCAAAATCAATAAAACCGGGTGGAACCTGAATTTGCGTGGTACGGATCGTGGTCATTGATACTATTACCGTCCCTGGATTCGTGTATAATCACGGGTCTATTGCGTTTATTGTACCGGTTTCTCAACGTTCCCCCAAGTGAGGTTGATGATGTATCAAATGATTAACGACATACCCGTGTGGGGCGAACCCATGCCCGATGCCGTGGCGCAAGCCGTGACCGTGGGCAAGCGTGCCGAAGCCGTGGCGTTGATGGCGGACCATCACATTGGCTATGCCATGCCGATTGGGGGCGTGGCCGCCTATGGCGAACATATCAGTCCGTCGGGCGTCGGATTCGACATAAGTTGTGGAAATAAAGCCGTGCGCCTGGATGTCAGCGCCGATGAGGTGCGTCCTTTCATTAAGGAAATCATGGATGACATCTGGCAACAGGTGTCGTTTGGGGTGGGGCGCAAAAACGCCGAAGAAGTCGATCACGTCCTCTTTGATGACGATCCAGCCTGGAACATTCCCGAAGTACGCAAACAGAAAACGCTGGCACGCGAACAGTTGGGCACGGTCGGGTCGGGCAACCATTATGTGGACATTTTTGTCGATGAAGGGGATCGCGTCTGGATCGGCGCGCACTTTGGTTCGCGTGGCTTGGGTCATCGCATCGCCAGCCATTACATTGCCGCGGGCGGCGGGCGCGATGGTATGAATGTCGAGCCGGTCTTGCTGCCCATCGCCTCGCCGCTGGGCAAAGAGTACATTGCCGCCATGCAGTTGGCAGGACGCTATGCCTATGCCGGGCGCGATTGGGTCTGCCAGAAGGTGGCACAGATCATCGGGGCCAATATTGTGGACGAAGTGCATAATCACCATAATTTCGCTTGGGTGGAAAAGCACTTTGGCAACGATCTGTGGGTGATCCGCAAAGGCGCAACACCGGCCTTCCCCGGGCAACGCAGCTTTGTCGGTGGCACCATGGCCGAACCAGCCGTGATTTTAGAAGGAGTCGAGAGTGCAGAATCGCAGGCCGCGCTCTACTCGACGGTGCATGGCGCAGGCCGTGTGATGTCGCGCACCAAGGCCGCTGGCAAACGCAAGTGGAGCAAGGGCCGTTCGATCACCGTTGCCGAAGGCGCGATCACACGTAAGATGATGATGGATTGGGTGCATAAGGCGGGCGTCGAATTGCGCGGCGCTGGTACTGATGAGTCGCCCCACTGCTACAAACGATTGGACGAAGTGTTAGCCTATCATCAAGCTTCTGTGCGCGTGCTGCATACCCTTACCCCCATCGGCGTCGCCATGGCCGGGGCGGACGAATATGATCCGTACAAGGATTGACAAGGGGTGGGCGAAGCAAACGGCAGCTTTCGATCAATCTATCAATAAGATTGCAACTGCTTTGCCAGCTCACACAGGTCGCCCAGGCCAAGGGGCGTGGTGCAGGAGAGCACTTGCTCGGGGCTCAGATGGAGCCGATCGAGCAACCAGTGTTGTAGATGGGGCGGCATCGCTTTTTCGATATCCAAGCGCACGATTGGGGCCTGGACGGGGTTTTGCGGCTGCGCGGTTGCGTTGGGTGCGGTATACGTGGTGTCGGAATTTGCGCGCAGCAGGCGAAATTGATAGGCTGCCGTGACCGCCATGCCACTAAAGATGGCCGGCAAGAAATAGCGTACAATCTCTTCGCGCCAAACCAGATGGCGCACTGATTTGGCTGTGCTCGTGCGCGCAGGTGCCGACCCAACAGCTTCAACCCCGATCAAGCGGGGCAACCGCGCCGGAATCTGGACGACGCCATAGCGTTCCACCACACGGCCAGGATGGGTGGTGGCTTGCAAAACCACCAGAAAATTCAGGCGTCGACTTTGGATTGCCGGAAAGGGGCGGCCAGAGTCGATGGCTAAGGGCGTCAGCAGCGGATAAATCTGCTGCACGAAATAATCCCACAGCCAGGCGCGCTGGGATTCACTTAATTCTTCAATGGCCGCAATTTGTACGTGATAACGGTGAATGCGCGGCAATAGCTGGGCATGGACAAGTTGGGCGGCTTCTTCCAATAACGCTGCTATGTCGATTAGATTTGTTGTTGATGGCGCAGCGATAAGTGTTCTTTGGTCAGGGGGCGTCGGATCAGGTGTGAAGCTGACTGCTTGGTCAATACCTTGGGCCATCAGGCCAAGCGCGCGTAAACGTCTAGGTAAGGAGATCCTAGCGGATTGGGCGCGCCTGAGGAGGCGTATCGGGAGGGAAGTCGATACAGTTAGCATCATAACAATGAATTATACCAAGTCGGTGTTTATCCCGCAAACCTTGTAAAAATGTAGGGTGGGTTTCGCCTAGCATTCTACCCATCTGTTTCCCCGTCTGTTTCATTGCAAACCTTCCACAACAACGTTTTCTATCGGTGGCTCAGCCATTTGCTAGAATCACGTTGAACATTGGTAGATTTTGCGTATAGGCGGCCTGCCCGATTCTGTATAAACTGTTATAGAAGCAACGCGCTACCAGTGATATGTTAGTTGCACTACAGTTTCGCTAGGGTATAGATGATAGGGTAGTAAGGAACCTTCGCATCGCACGAATATCCTAACGCTTGTCTTCAGATAACCCGATCACGCTCGACTACCGGATTTACAGCATTCTTGGAAGGAGCTTATGATGGATAACGGCATTCTCATCATTGCATTCTTAATTGTAACGCTCATTGCTAATTTCGCAATGCCCGCACGCCGCGACGATCAATCCCGCTAGCGATGTTACCTTTATGATCCACTGGACGATTCACTGGACGATTCACTGGACGATTCACTGGACGATCTATTGGGCTAGACCCAGGGGAAGGCAAAGGTTGGCTGATTCGCATAGCGCTTCATTTGTAGAATCAATCTAGCCCCACTCCCAGGTTCCAGGTGTACTGTAAAGGTATTACTATCCACCGGCGTTGTCTTGCCGTAGGCGCGGACTGTTTCAACCTGATGTTCACCATAGCCACCGCCTTGTACAATGACAGTGCGTGGCTCGATCTGGTTGACGTTGACCAATGTGACAACCGTTTCGTCAGCGGTCATCTGCTCGATCAAGGCCGCCACATCTTCGGGAATGCCTGGGCGACGGCGCGCTGGATCAAAGTAGCGTAGCCGCGCATGCAGCGAAGAGCCAACACGACCCGTGGGCAGACCGCCCAACATAAGCTGGGTGAGCGCTTCGGTCGTCGCCGGATTGATGTGGTTGGGATCGTCCGAGAGGCGCGTGTCGGGTGTGGTGGTGTCGGCCCGCATGAGTTCAACTTTGTGCCGCACCTGATCCAAGTCGTGCTGGAGCGCTTCTACGGGATAATCGGGATGATTGCCTTGCAGATAATCGATCCACGGATTTTCATAGACCAAGCGCAAATCATCAGCGTTCATCGACCAATAGTAGACCTCCTGCCCGCCCGAATGGAAGGGAAAGGGTTTCCAATCATACCAATCTTCTGCGCCAAAATAATCACCGTAGGCATTGGGCCACATCTGTTTGCCATCAATTTCGCGCGTGTTGGCATTGATGTGGTCGATTACGCCGCGCCAGGTATCGACATATTTCTGATCGCCGGTCAGGAGTAGGGCGCTGCCAAAGCCATAGAGTG
>Ga0163144_10028129_pt1 | contig 10860 bp, 10 predicted proteins | sample OliLak19BULKMAT1_FD_123175 | JGI IMG/M metagenome (GOLD analysis project Ga0163144, IMG submission 123175) | Freshwater microbial mat bacterial communities from Lake Vanda, McMurdo Dry Valleys, Antarctica - Oligotrophic Lake LV.19.BULKMAT1 | ecosystem: Environmental > Aquatic > Freshwater >... | reverse complement strand
TGGCCTTATGTCTCTCTTAATAGATTCAGGAGGAAAAGAAGAAGGGAGATCATAACCGAAACGCTTTCCGCCGACCTGAGCGGCACTTTTTGCTTCTCCTGACGGACTAGAAGAGGGAGAAGTTCTAGCATTTACTATCTTCTTTAGTAACTGCTTTACGTCTTTGAAACTTGTTTTAGAACTTCTAAATCTTTTAATCGGGAAGTTTTCGGGAATACCTCCCGATTTTTCCAAAGAGCTAAACACACTATAAGCTTCTTCTTTAGTTTTTATTTTATTAATATCTAATGGAGAATAGCCACCAGCAAAATTAGCACCAGAAGGCAAAGTACTACCGAAATTAAACCGAAAAGGACCCCTTGGTCTCGTGTCTTTACTAGACCTCTCTGGAGAAAACGCCGAGTTTAGAATTCCATCTAATTCTCCAGATTTAGATAAAGACGGTACTCTTCCAAAATTTCCTATATTAAACTCTACAGGAATTTCTTTCAGACCTTCTTGCTGTGCGGCAATAGCTCTATGCCTTCCTTCATGCCCACGGATAGAATAAAGTCCATTTTCTTTCCCCAGCCATAAAGAGCCAGGATCAATTTCTAACCCTTTTTGCATTCTATTCCTCAAATTAGAAATAGACTTTTCATCACGCAGAGCCAAAGGCAATTGGTGAGATGCGTATAAAAATTGTTCAGGAGTTATATTTCTTAAAGCGGTTTTCCAATTTATATCTCCATTTACCTTGGGGAAAAACCCCCTCGGGAACCCAAGCATTTTCTGTTGTTTAGGATTTAATATACTATACTTATCCGGCCCGTTATACCCTGCCGATATAGCTTTAGTAGGAACTATTTTCTCAGAAGAATTAATAACAATAGATTGTTTCTTACCCCCAATACTAAAATTATCTACGACCTGCGGCCTCGCGTTTCTATTCCCAGAGTAGTCGGGGCTACTTTTTATAGAGTCAATCTCTTTTCTGATTGTATTAGGCGAATAACCCCCGGCATAACCCTTTGGAAAACGTAGTCCACCAAGCGGACCTACTTTAAGTCCGGCACCAGCAACGGCGGTGGTCAAAGGATTAATTTGAATCGTAGATTGAGCCCTAAGTAATTTTAGGGTTAGTTCTAACCGCTGGTTCAAGGTTGTGGCATTTACAATTCTAAGACGCTCTTCAGCGGACGCACTAGAGATAGCGACATTAATTTTGCTTTGTAATTCCAATTGAGTCCGGTAACTTCCGGTCACTAATAAATTTTCCTTTAACACCGCCGCCGTGAAACCAACGATAGTTCTTAGTAAGGGAAGAAGAGCTCTTCCGATAAATATGATAGCTGGCCCAGAAATAACATTTTCAATACCTTTTAGTATTCCTTCGGCAAACTTTACTCCAAAATCATTACCGTCAGCGTTATTTCCTATCTTAGATAGGGTTTCATTAATTTTTTGTAAAAACCCGTCATTAGCCGATATTATATTGAGTAACCCCTTTAAAGGGTTTTGAAAGGTTAATTTTCCTAACGTATTAGCTAGTTCTGTTAAATTTGTTTTACTTTGTTTAATTAAAGCATCCGTAGTGGTGTTTAATTGTTTCATGCGGGCGTCAGCACTTCCGAAAGAATTGGCGGATTTATCAGCGGCGGCATCAGCGATAGAAAAAGAGCTGCCCAAATCTTTCATCAAGGCTTGGAAACGTCCGATCTGGAATAATCCAGCGACACTTTCCGCAACTTGTCTTTTTTGGGCGTCTCCCAAATCCTTATAAACCCCCGCCAAATCCTTTAATACATCTTTAGAGCTTCTGGCAGACCCATCTACTTTTTCCGTGGCAACGTTAAGTTGATTAAGTAGTTCAACATTGTCGGGACGACCAATGCGAGTAAAAATTGATTTTAAACTGTTACCGATAGTAGTTCCGCTCTGTCCGGTTCTAGCCGAAATTGCAGTTATCAAGCCAAGTGTGTCGTCTAACGACGTATTAGTCTCTTGTGCAGTATTACCCACCCTAGACAAAGCCTCCGCTAATCCATCGGCACTTACGGCAAACGACGCATCAACGTTAGAAAGTCTATCTACCAAATCTGTAGAATCTTTTAGTTCGTTATTAAAGGTATTAAGAGTCGCGGTAATAGCCTCGACAGACTTAGAAACCTCCATACCAGAAATTTTAGTTAATGTTAGGGCGTCCTTCGTTCTTTTTGCCTGTTCGGATAGACTTAAACCCTGCCTAGCAAACTCTAACGAAGCCTCGGAAGCTTGTTTAAAAGAAGCAGAGACACTACGAGCGACACCAAATATTTGTTTTTCGTAAGCGGCGAAATCTTTATTACTTGCGTTAGTAATAACTTGGATATCTTTAAGAATCTTCTCAGTTTCAATACTAGTTGATACAAGTAATGAAAATGCTCTCTGTATTGCATAAAGCGATCCCACGGCAGCCCCGAACGCCAAAACGCGCCCGGTGGCAGCCTTCATGCTTTTTTCAAAGTCCCTAGCGTCATCGGACATTCTTCCTAAAGGAAGTTGTTTATTAATATTGAAACCCTTGCCGCCGTTGAAACTAACGGGAACATTAAGGGTTTTCATGGCCTTTTGAGCATTATTTATCCCCTGAATAGACTGTTTCGGTATATTCTGAGCCGCGTTAGTATTAACGTTTACCTGAACACTTGCTATTGGTTGTTGTGCCATATTTCCTTTTTCCGAGATATTTTACACTAAATAGAAAATGATGTTATATAATAATATTAACACTAATAAAATGATACCGCCAGACCCATTTACTGCACCGACTGACTCAGCATTTCCTTCCGACGAAGACGTAGAACTTTACGCCATCGAGAAGGCAGCGAGAATCTACAAGCGGGGCGTTGAGAGAAACCAAGCCGGATGGCGGGCATTTCACGACCGCGAGCTTCAATGCTCTAAATGGTTAAGATGGCTTTGCTGGGGCTCCATACCTCTACCACCGCCGCTGTCACTCAGATGGGAAATGATAGCGAAACAGAACGGGTGGATGTGAATACGCCGAATAACAGAGAGAAAGATGCCGAGCGAAATGAAACCTCCGCGCGTAGGAGTTTGCTGGACGAGTCTGTTCGCGCTTTATATTCTCGCCTAGAGGAAGAGCGACCTTGGTTAGTTGACGAGTGTAAATTAGTAAACGCAGACAACGAAGTCCTTGAATACGCCCTTAGCGAAAATATGAAAGGCGGGATGACAGATATAATCTCCATACAGCTATGCAGAAATCTTTATAAACTTATCAAATTAACAGAGTCCCAATCTTTGAATAATAATCCAGAACATTCTTCTCTGAGAGTCAATGTTCTAGAAGAGCTTGCTCATAACATGGGGCTTCCATCCGATATATTAAATCTTGACGTAGGTGGAACTGATTTATGACGTTCGTCTTCACCTATCGGTTGTTCCACCAATTAGGCGAATATAGCCATTGGCCTCTGTTCGTAATTTTCGTTCTCTGCGTCGTTTTTTTTTTATATCTTCTCTTAGGCAAAGGAAAATAATATATTCTAAGTCGAATACCCCCATCGGCGATGCGGCGTAATTTTTGTTCTCATATTTTATTTTTTACTGTAATACTTTTTAGGTCAAAGGTTAATAAATTTTATGGTTAAGGACGATTACTCTCAAGAGGATTTTGTATTAAAAGACGAAGCATTCTTTCATTCTAGAAAACACATTACGTGGTTATTTAAACGCTTTCTTAATTTACTAGAGAATATTAAAAACGAGCACGATATAAATTATTCCAAACTATACAAAGCTATACCCGAACAAAAAGACTTACTCGAAATGGCAGACTACTTAGATCAACAAAAGCTAAGTAATCTTAGGAAGCAAATTTTAGATATTGGAAATGATTCTATAAGGAATTTAGAACAAGATATTAAGAATTTATAAAAAAGTTATATAATAAATAAGAAATAAAACAAAATGAAAAAACTTTACGAATTTACAATACCCAAAAACGTTGAAACCGAAGAATCCATTAAAAACGACGACGGTTCCAAAACGATTAAAACGGTACTTAAAGAGTCTTTAATTTCTTTCGCGATTAAGAAACCAACCCGCGCCGATATTGATGAGGGAGAACTTTTTTATCACAAGAGCTATAATGACTATTGTAAGGTCGGGGTTCAGCCAGAAATTTTACTTAGAAAAACATATGGTAATCAAGACGGAATCTTTACAGAAAAAGAAAAGCGCAATTACGTTGAATACTATATTGAATTAGGTAAAAATCTTCAGACTATAACAGAACTAGAAGATAAGAAAGAACTTTCGGACGAAGAGAAAAACACGATACTGAATTTATATAAAAGAAACAAAGATATTCAAAAAGAAATTGTGGATTACGAGAACGCTAAACAAAGATTTTTTGAAAATAGTGCGGAAACCCTAGCTCGAAATAAAGTTGTTTTTTGGTGGTTATTAAAGTTACTATTAGAAAAAAAAGGTAACGATTATAACTCGATCTTTCCTTCCGACGAAAAAGATATGCTTGCGGCACACGAAGAAAGATGTTCTTTGTACGACTCTATTAACGAAAAAATAGAAGAGGAAGATGAGGAGGGTAAGTTTTATTCTAAACTGATAGAACGAGCAAGTTTCTTAGTTAGCCTTTTCTATATGAATGGAGCTATCAAACCAGAGGAATTTGCTAAGTTAGTAGCGCAATATGACGAAAGAGACGGCAATGAAAACGAGTCGTCCCCCGACGCCTAAAATTGCAGTCGGAATTTGTTGTTTTCAGGACAGCGAATTCTTAGAAAGCGTAGTAAACTCGATTTATAAACACGTAGATACGGTTTTTATATTTGAGGGGGCGTGGCAGACCGCGATTGATAGCGGAGCCACGGCGAGGTCAAATGACGAAACATTTCTAGTAATAAATAAGTTAGTATTAGAAAATAAAGTTAAACTAGTTTATCTAAACCAACCGACAGAAACCGACCAAAGACAGAGAGTATTAGATTACTGTCGAGAGTTGGGCTATGACTATTTATTTGCAGTAGATTCCGACGAAGTATTTTGTGAAGAATCCATTCAAAATATAACTAGCAAAATCAAAGAGATATTTAATTCTAATGAATACTACGGAATAAAACTTTGTAGTTATAATTTTTATCCTGATTTTTCAACTTTTTATCAAGGAGAATACCCGCGAATCTATAAGCTAACTCCTGACGCTACGGTTTTATCCACAAATCACGTTTATTGGCCGCAGTCCAATAGAAATACAGATAACTATTTAATACTTAATGAAAATAAGTATAAATTTTATCACCTATCCTATCTAAGAAAAAATACAGGCTTATTTCATATCAAAATGAAATTTTTAGAGAAAGAGTTTGGCAACAACTTATACAATCAGGGGTACGGAGAAGAGAACGGTAAATATAAGATACCCGTTAGTGAATTTTTTAATTATACTTTAGACTATCCTCCGGAAATTCAAAAACTAGATATATTTAAAGAATGGACGAATCACAAAATTTAAATTCTAAAGTTTTGTCTAGTATTATTCGCGGATATACAGAGTTAATTATTAATGATAAAACTATTTTCGTTAAACATTTTAACCCTATTGACGACGCAAACATTGAAGATATTAAGACAATTAAATATCAAGAAGCGATTAGGCAGGGATTATTGACAGAAAAAGACCGTTTGAAAATACTAAGCGATAATGACTTATGGGATTCAGAGTTGGATGTAGAAATTTACCGAGAACAGTTAGAGTTAGATAACCTGAGAAGCACGCAAAAAAATCTTTTATTTTTAAGCCAAATTCAGGAATTTCAAAACCGAATAGATGATATACAGTCCAAAATTAATAGAAAGAAAAACTATAAAGAAGAACTTATAGGTTTAACGGCAGAAAAATACTCTGAAAAAAAAGGTAATAACTACGCCTTATATTACTCTCTTTATAAAAATTCTGATTTTAAGGATAGTTATTTTTCATTAGAGGAGTTTGAAGAATTAGATGATTACGAACTAAATAGCATAGTTATTACCTTCAATAAAGCTATGAAGGTTTTAGATGAGGTAAATATAAAGAAAGCCTCCGTTTCCAACTTGGTTCAAAGTATGTTTGGTCTCGCCGAAAAGCCTTATTATTTTATTGGCAAACCTATTTGTAATTTTAGTTATTATCAAATTACTTTTTGTAGATACATTACTTACTATAAATATTTATTAGATCAACTTGAAGATAATATGCCGGATGATTATAAAAACGATCCAGACAAGCTTGAAAAATTTTATACAAGCAAGAAAAACGTTGACAAGCACAAGGAGCGTCATGCTAATTCTAAAGGCACGTTAGAGCTATTCGGCGGTAATAACGAAGATATGGCGGCCCTAGGCGTATCTACGGGTCAGTCTGATAAAATGTCCAAGGCGTTGAAAGAAAACCCACAGGGCTTTGGAATTCTAGAAGCTATTAGACTGGGAATTTAATAGAAAAAACACTAACCTAGTTTTTATTTTTATACAAAAAAATAGCAGAAATTAATCTGCTATTTTTTTTTATTTATTTATCTAAAGTTATTCTTTAGTCAATAGCTCCAGAGATAAACACCCCAACAGTGGAATTTGCTCCGCCGAGTTGGACGGAAAAAGGAAGGGATAGAGTTTCCGCTGGGCCAATTCCCATAGAGAAGTCTTGACTATCTAGCTTGGCTCCGACCAAGGTATATCTAGCCGCTAACTGACCTGTAATTCCGGGACACGCGGGCTTATATAGGCTGACGGTAATAGTATAATTTCCATCGTTACATAAGACCTGACTAAGATTACCAGTGGCAGAATCTCCGATGATAGTTTCCACAGTAAGACTAGCGTTCACAGGAACCGTAACTTCTTTAGATGACGGATATAAACTTCCTAAAACAGAAATACTTTCTCGCGCTACAGGAAGATTCAAATTGAATGATTGAATTTTTAAATCGCTAACGGCAGCACCGATAACATTAACATTAGAAATATCAACAACCATCTCTCCAAATCGAATGGCGGAGGCTTGACCAAATATGCCAGAGACACCGACAGGAAGTTGAAATGTAGGTCCAACTACAGAAGTTCCATTAAAGGGAAGAATAGCTGGAGAGACTCCGCTTGCGGCTCCGTAACTGAAGAAATTAAAACCCTCGAAAGAAGCTGACGCCATAGCTAAACCACCTACGCTACCCTCGACAGAATAATTAGAAAGAAAGCAGTTGCCTAAACCATAACAAATACGTCCATTCCCATTAGCGGCGTAAGTGTTGTCATCCTGACCTTGAGGAGAGCGAGAAACGAAAATATTTCTATCATCATTAGCTTTGGTAAGAATGCCGGAGATACAAGAGAACGGACCATTTACAGACAGACCGATTCCAGACTCGTTGTTTAAATTAGTCGAATACCAAGAAAGTTCCAAAGCAACCGTTGGAGGCTCTGTGATTACGGCGTCAATCCTAGCAAGCTGGCCTAGCTCGTTTATATCTTGTCTAGATATATTAAACGATCTATTAGCACTTTGGACTCTAAATAATTGTCTAACCAAATTAGCTCCAGAATTACCGGAGCTATAAAAAAATCCGGTAGAATTGGGTGGTCCGACGAAAACATTCTCTTGTTGGTAAATTACTCTTGTAGAAGGCATATTGTTATTTTGTGTAGATTAAAATCTATCTCTCTTTACATTTCTTTTAATTCAATGAGAACCTAAAAATATTAAGATTAAGATTGTCTAGGGTATCTAGGTATCTCTAAGGTAAACTCAATAAATCCTAATCTGAAATCTACCCCTACGGCAACCTCACTATTTGCGTCAAATCTGTAAAAATCCGTATCAGCGATATGAACCAAGGTAGTATTATTATAATTTGTCGTATAATCGTTAATGTAATTGTAGTATCCGGTAGTTAAATCTCCATGCCTATTAAGGGGCTGAGTATTTAGAAGCATAAAATTCTTTTTATTGGCGTCCGCCATAATTGATCCCAAGGCGTCTAGATTATAGTCAGAATCAGACATAGCAATAGCCCTATAATTAGTAGTGGTTAAATCTTGTCCGCCTAAAGCCCAAGGCTCGTTATACGTAACATCTCTTTTTAGATATACTAGGGGAGCAACTTGTCTTCCGGCTGGAATTCCAGTAATAGGAACATTGAACTTTGGTCTAAACTGAAGTTTATCAGCAAATATCAATAAATTATCCGGTAAAGTTGTGGAATATACGCTAAAATCTTTCGATGCGTATGATGCAGTAACGGTTCCCCTTATATTGTTTGTGGCGAAAATAGCGCGACCTCTTTCAAAATCTAACACTAATCCACTCGTTCCACGGGGAATAAATCGACCATCCACAAAAACTCCGCTAGGTATATTAGCCCCACCGATACTTGAGTCGTAAACCCATTGACCATAAGGGTTTGAATATACCCCGCTATTTTTATAAGCTAGGTCATCCGTTTTATATAACTGGCCAGAAACGTTGCGAAAACCACTTCCTTCGCTTAAAAATTGGTTCTCAAACCAAAGGCGGAAGCTATCATTAAGGGTGTGTAGATAAGTGCTAATCATGTTATCTCCCCCTTAGTCTTTTAATGAAGTCTTCATATTTACTAGTAAAGAAATCTTTTTTAGGTTTAAAAATTTTACCCGGAATAGTATTTTTGATTTGTATGCCCTCTCCAGACTTGCTGCCGGGCCAACTTTTCTTCATATAATGGACTATATTAGTCATATTTGACTCTATCGCCTTTATCCAACTACGACCCGCAAAATAACCGGGAAGAGGAAAGTCCTTGTAAATCTTACTTATTGGAGGGATGACCGTTCTAAATATATACTTATTTTTAACTAGTTTCGCATCTAATTTTATCTTAAAGCTTTTGTTCAAATAACTTACCAGTTGATTTATTGGATTCTGTTCTTCGGCATAAAAACCTATGAAAGAATACAAATTACCACCGTGTATTTTCGACCATTTTCCTTTAATAAATTTTGATTTTTCCGCACTTGGCCCTGCTAAAATTTCTTGAGAAGCTGTGTCATCAATAACGCTTTCAACTAACCTTCCCAATTCTTCCTCAAACCTTTCTTTAGCTATTGCGCGGGCGGGTAATAACGACGCTGCCTCTATACTTTTTTGTAAAGAAAGTTCCATAGCCTTATAATTAAATGTTATTTTTGGTTGAGCCATACTAGTTTTTAAATTTTAAATAAAGGGAGTATATTTGATTTGTATATAGTCCGTGAGGTCTAGGAGTTTTATCCAGTTCAAAGTTGTAACCGTCGAAAGAGAAGTTAATAGCATCTTTAATGTAGTTATTATAATCTTCTTTTTTAAGTTTTATCCTAACGTTGCCACCGTCATATGTCAGTCTAAATTTTTCATCCCTAGAGCCATCTGGATTAGAGTAAAAGCGATCTAAGCGATTTTCATATAGAATACAGGCGTCAAAGCTTCCCGAATTTACTATATATTGGACAACATTATTTTGATTGTCGGTTCCATAATCGGGAGAATCGTAACTAAAATTATAATTTAAATCTGTGTCTAACGTCACTTTATCGGCGGTAACGAACACAACAATTTTTCGCGAAAAACTATCGAAAACATCCATTCTCGCTTGCTCAGTTATAGACCGTAATTGACTAGGGATTAAATTAGCCATATGGCGTTATTGAGGAGGAATGAAATTTGGATAAAAAGGAAAGGGCGCAGGAACATGCGGATCGGATACCCTTAACGCTTTCCAAACCGGAGAATTCCAACTTGATAAACTTTGAGGCATCGCGCCATTAGTTCTATAAAATAATATTGAAGAATTTAGACTTTCTTTACAGTCTTTAGCAAGCTGTATATAGGTTTTAGATACCTCATTTTTAGATACTCTGCGAAGTTTTGAGTCGCCCTCTTCTATGCTGGACCAATCATACGCACTAGCTCCTAAGTTTTGTCTTGCTAAAAGATTCAAATAATGGCAGTTAAACATCCATTTAAGTATGTCTTTTTGATTATTATCTATACAAGGAATAAATTCTAAAGAGTCCGTTAGTGTAAAGCAGGAGCCTATGGCGTTATTTAAAGCACCAATATTATTACGAAGCCAAGCCACTAAATAACTCTGCGACAAATCAGCTTGCCCGTCTAAATCAGAAATAATTTCGGCGGCAATATCATTAACAGTATTTACGTAAGGACTACAAGGACATTCGGGCATAATAATACTTTATATTACAACTAAAACTAAAAATTGCTACAATTTTGTACTAATAAATTGACTTTATACCCAGTCTCTAATACCTGAGTTCCGTACGTAAGATATAGTCCCGTGGAAGACGCCCCACTGACGCCAACGAAATACCATGACATTCCATCTATATTAGGAACTTCTAGTTGTGTATAGGCACAGGGAATATAATTAAATTGAGAAGGAAAGACAACGGCCTGATAATAAACGCCTGTTTTTACATTTATTTTTTGACTATAAGCATAATCTCCAGACGTAGAGCCGGTTGACCCTCCGTATGTACCCATCGAAATATCTCCGGGCGATAAGTCCAAATAACCAAAATGAGACACAAAACTAGAATTATACGAGCTATACAATCTAACTTGATAATTTAATCTGCCCGCCGGAATTCCGGTTGTACTTGCCCCATAGCTAGTTAATTGCAAGATACCGCTAGTAGGTTCATAAACGCTTACGTATAATTGATAATTTGGACTACAATTACCATATCTATAGAAAACCGGAGAATATCCAGAATAATTGTTTAAATCTACGGCATTTCCGTTAGAATCTTTCACATATAGTAACGTAGTAAAAGTATCGCCTT
>Ga0163144_10028128_pt1 | contig 10860 bp, 6 predicted proteins | sample OliLak19BULKMAT1_FD_123175 | JGI IMG/M metagenome (GOLD analysis project Ga0163144, IMG submission 123175) | Freshwater microbial mat bacterial communities from Lake Vanda, McMurdo Dry Valleys, Antarctica - Oligotrophic Lake LV.19.BULKMAT1 | ecosystem: Environmental > Aquatic > Freshwater > Lake... | reverse complement strand
TTCGATCTTCAGCGCGGCACAGCCAAGGTGTGGCGTTATTGGCAGGCACCGGATTTGACCCCGGAAGCTGCTGCGGGGGAGGTGGATGAGCTTGGCCTGCTCGATGAACTGGAAACTCTGCTGGAGGATTCCGTGCGGCGGCAGTTGGTGGCCGATGTGCCGGTGGGGGTGCTGCTAAGCGGCGGGGTGGATTCCAGCCTGATCACCGCCATGGCGGTGCGTTCTTCCAGCCGGGTCAAGACCTTTACCATCGGTTTTCCCGGCCATGGTTCATTGGATGAAACCGAACACGCCCGCCTGATTGCCCGCCATTTCGGCACCGAGCACAAGGAACTGGTGGCCCAGCCCACCACGGCCGATCTGATCCCTCGCCTGGCCCGCCAGTTTGACGAGCCGATGGTGGATTCGTCCATGATCCCCACCTTTCTGGTCAGCCAACTGGTGCGCCAGCACTGCACCGTGGCGCTCGGCGGGGATGGCGGTGATGAACTGTTTGGCGGCTATGGCCATTACAGCCCTCTGTTGTGGATGCAGGGGCGTTTGGGTTGGATTCCGCGTCCGTTGAGGCAGTCAATGTCGAACGCGGCGGGGCGGCTTCTGCCATTAGGCTTCGGGGGTGGCAACGTCCGGACCTGGGTGCAGGCCTTGGGTGTGGATTTGCAACAGGGGTTGCCATTGATTGCCTCCTACTTCGACGCCACCACCCGCCGCCATCTAATGGCACAGCATTCCGGTTGGGAACTGGTGGCCGAGGCGATCCACCGCGAACGTGTGCCACACCATCCTGATCTGCTGCAGCGGGCGATCCGCATGGATTTCGCCAACTATCTGGCGGAAGACATTCTCGTAAAGGTGGACCGCGCCAGCATGTTGAATTCACTCGAAGTCCGCGCGCCGCTGCTGGATCACCGTCTGATCGAATTCGCCTTTGGCAAGGTGCCTACCCATTTGAAGGCCACCCCGCAGGACAAGAAGATACTGCTCAAGCGTCTGGCCGCGCGCGTGCTGCCGCCGGAGTTCGACCGCCAGCGCAAGCAGGGGTTTTCGATCCCTTTGGCCGCGTGGCTGAAGACCGGCCCCTTTCGGGATATGTTTTACGAAGTGCTGCTGGATGCCGGCTGCATGTTCGACCGGCGCACCGTGCGCGGTCTGCTGAAAGGCCAGGAGCGGGGGCGCAGCAATGGGGAACGGTTGTTTGCCTTGGTGCTGTTTGAGCTGTGGCGGCGGGAATATGCGATTACGATCTGAACTCACTGGAAATTAACCGATGAAATACGAATTACTGGAAAGGCTTCGTTGTCCGAAAACCGGGCAGCGCCTGACGCTGGACACACCGGAACCCATCGCCGATGCTATTGAAAGCGGGTGGCTGGTCTCGGTGGATGGCCAGCATCGCTACCCGATCCGGAATGGCATTCCCCGCTTTGTGCCGGAAGCGAACTACGCCGACAACTTTGGCATGCAGTGGAACCATTTTCGCCAGACCCAACTGGACAGCTACTCCGGCCATCCCATCTCGGCCAATCGCTTCTGGAAGGCTACCGGCTGGCGGCCGGGGGATATGCAAGGCCAATGGGTGCTCGATGTGGGCTGCGGCTCCGGGCGCTTTGCCGAGGTTGCGCTCGCCGCCGGCGCCCACGTGGTAGCGCTCGATTACTCCAGCGCGGTGGACGCCTGCCACGCCAACCTCAAACAACACCCTGACCTGCACGTGGTTCAGGGCGACATCTATGCCCTGCCGTTTGCCCCCGAGACCTTTCCCTTCGTCTATTCGCTCGGCGTGCTGCAGCACACTCCCGATGTGGCGCGCGCGTTTGCGGCTTTACCGCCCATGTTGACGGCGGCGGGGAGGCTCTGTGTGGACTATTACGAGAAATCTTTCAAGAGCCGATTGCTGCCGAAGTACTGGCTGCGGCCGATCACCACGCGGTTGCCGAAACTTCAGCTCTTCGCCGCGCTCGAGCGCTTGGTGCCGGTGATGCTCCCCATCAGTCGGGCACTGGCCCGGGTTCCGGTGGTGGGCAAAATGCTCAAGCGCGTGGTGCCTGTCGCCAACTACGACGGCATCTATCCGTTAACTGAGCCGCAGTTGCTCGAATGGGCTCTGCTCGACACCATCGACATGCTTGCACCCGCTTACGACCAGCCGCAGACCGCTGCCACCGCCCGCCGCTGGTTCGAGCAGGCGGGATTGCACGACATCGAGGTGCTGAACGCCGGGCATCTGGTGGGGCGTGGACATCGAGGTGCTGAACGCGGGGCATCTGGTGGGGCGTGGCATGCAAGTAATGGAACGAGCATGATTCTAGGTATCAACGCCTGTCGCGCCCGCTCCGGCGGTGCCATCGCGCATCTCATGGGGATACTCCAGGAAGTGAACCATGCCGAATTCGGCGTGCGCGAAGTGCATATCTGGAGTTACGCCAGATTGCTCGCCGCCTTGCCGGAGGCCCATTGGCTCGTCAAGCACCAGCCACCGGAGCTTGAGCGCTCGCTATTACACCAATTGTGGTGGGAGCGGTTTGCACTGCCTCGCGAACTTGCAAAAACGGGGTGCTCGATCCTCCTGAATGTGGACGCCGGCTCTGTCTGCCGCTTTCGACCGGCCATCACCATGAGCCGCGACATGCTGTCCTACGAGCCGGGGGAAATCGAACGCTACGGCATCAGCAAGGAACGCCTGCGGCTGATCGCACTGCGCCATGTCCAGAACGCCTCCCTCAAGGCTGCTGATGGGGCGGTGTTCCTGACCCGCTACGCAGCCCGCGTGATCCAACAGTCCTGCGGGCCGCTTTCGAACATCGCCTACATCCCGCACGGAGTCGGCGCGGCGTTTCAGGCCATTGTGCCGGCAAACAACTGGCCTGGAGATGGCGAACGGCCGATCCGCTGTCTCTACATCTCCAATGCCGCTCCCTACAAGCACCAGTGGCATGTCGTGCAGGCGGTTGGGCAGCTCAGGCAGCGGGGCTTTGATCTGCAACTCGACCTGGTGGGGGGCGGCGAGGGCAAGGCACAGACACGGCTCGAGTCACAGGTCGCCGTAACAGACCCCGATCGTGCGTTCGTGACCCAACGCGAGTTCGTGCCGCAGTACACCCTGCCAAGGCTACTTGCCCAGGCCGACCTGTTCGTGTTCGCCTCCAGTTGTGAGAACATGCCCAACACCCTGCTGGAGGCGATGTCCGCCGGGCTGCCGATTGCGTGCTCCAACCGCGGCCCAATGCCCGAGGTGCTGGTAGACGGCGGCGTCTATTTCGATCCCGAAGATCCGGACTCGATTGCCGCCGCGATCAAAGATCTGATCACTGACTCCGGCAAACGTACCCGGCTGGCTGCGCGCGCCAAGGAACTGTCCCGCCAGTATTCGTGGACGCGTTGCGCCCGCGAAACCTTTTCATTCATCACCGAGATCGGCGAGCGAGTCAAGCAAGCTACCCCACAATGACCTCCAGACCTTACCAAATCTGTACTAAGCTGGTAATGGACACTAGCGACCCCAGCATCACCTTCGACGCCGACGGCGTTTGCAACCACTACACCGATTTCCACCGGAATGTGAAGCTGCGCTGGCAGACCGGGCCGGAAGGGCGACGCCAGCTCGAAACCGCGGTGGCGGCCATCAAGCAGGCCGGTAAGGGGCGCGATTTCGACTGCATCATGGGGCTAAGCGGCGGCGCCGACAGCTCCTACATGCTGCACATGATGGTCACCGAGTTCGGCCTGCGGCCGCTGGTGTTCCATGTGGACGGCGGATGGAATTCTGAAATCGCCGTGAATAACATCAACAACCTGATCGACAAGCTGCGACTGGATCTCTACACCGAAGTGATCAACTGGGAGGAGATGCGGAACTTCCAACTCGCCATGTTCAAGAGCGGCGTGCCGCACATCGACATCCCGCAGGATCATGCCTTCATCGCCGTGATGTACAAGTTCGCTCACCAGTACGGCATTAAACATATCCTTAACGGCGGCAATATCTCAACCGAATGCGTTCAGACTCCCCTGCAGGTGCTCTACTGGGGCACGGACATGGCTCAGATACGCGATATCCTGTCGCGCTATGGCACGGTGCCGATGCGCACCTATCCCTTCAGTTCGATCTTCTACCATAAGCTTTATCTGCGCTATCTGCGCGGGGTGAAGGTGCTCAAGCCGCTGAACTTCATGCCCTACATCAAGCGGGATGCGATGGAACTGATGCAGCGTGAATACGGCTGGAAGCCTTACCCGCAAAAGCACTTCGAATCGCGCTTCACCCGTTTCTTCGAGGGCTACTGGCTGCCCACCCGCTTCGGCTTCGACATGCGCCGGGTGCAGTTTTCTAGCCTGATCCTCACCGGGCAGATGACCCACGAGGAAGCCTTGGCCAAGCTCGAGCCGCTTCCGTACGACCCGGAGTTGATCCAGCTGGATTTTGACTACATCGCCACCAAGTTGGGCATCAGCACCGACGAACTGCGCGACTATCACGAGATGCCCAGTAAGTTTTACTGGGATTACCGCAACCAGCGCCGCATCTTTGAGTTGGGTGAGTGGGTATTGTCACGAATTGCCGGCACCCGCCGGGGCGGTGCCTTCTGACCATGTCGAGGGTCACTTTGGTTAACTATGGCGTAGGTAACATCCAGGCCTTCGCCCATATCTACCAGCGCCTGAACATACCGGTGGTGGTAGCCACAACCGCGGGGCAAATGGCCAGGGCGGAGAAGATCGTTTTGCCTGGCGTGGGCGCCTTCGACTGGGCCATGGCACGGCTCAACGCTTCAGGCCTGCGCGACATGCTGGATGAGCTGGTGTTGCGACAGCGCGTGCCGGTACTCGGTGTCTGTGTGGGCATGCAGATGATGGCGCACCGCAGCGAGGAGGGCGAATTGCCAGGGCTGGGCTGGATCGATGCCGAGGTGGTGCACTTCGACCCCGCGCAGATCAGTCATGCCCCTCTGCCGCACATGGGCTGGAACGATGTGCGGCCCACCGCTTCCGACAGTCTTTTTCTGGGCATCGAAGCGCCCCGCTATTATTTTCTACATTCCTACTGCATAGCGCCTCGTCAGCAGGCCGATGTGCTCGCCACCGCCTACTATGGTAGCGACTTCACCGCCGCGGTGCGCATCGGAAATGTATTCGGTACGCAGTTTCACCCTGAAAAGAGCCACCAGTGGGGAATTGATTTGCTGCGAAATTTTGCGGATATCTGACTATGTTGCGACCGCGGATCATCCCCTGCCTGCTCATCCATAAGGGTGGCCTGTTTAAGACGGTGCAGTTCGGCGCGCCCAAGTATGTAGGCGATCCGCTCAACGCGGTGCGCATCTTCAATGAGAAGGAAGTCGACGAGCTGATGGTGCTGGACATCGACGCCAGCCGCCTTGGCCGTGCGCCCAACGAGACCCTGGTCGCGCAGCTGGCCGCCGAGTGCCGGATGCCGCTCTGCTATGGCGGCGGCGTGAAGACTGTGGAGCAGTTCGAGCGCCTGATCGCCTTGGGGGTGGAGAAGGTAGCCGTGAGTTCGGCGGCGGTGGACGAGCCGGAGCTGATCACCCGCGCCGCCGAGCGCGTCGGTAGCCAGAGCGTGGTAGTGGTGATCGATGTGAAGACCACCGGCCTGTTGCACCAGGCCGAGGTGATGACGGTCAATGCCACCAAGCGCAGCGGGCTTGAGCCCGTGGCATTTGCACGCAAGATGCAGGACTTGGGCGCGGGTGAGATCGTACTGAATTCGGTCGATCGCGATGGCCAGTTGCAGGGCTACGACCTGAATCTGGTCGAGCGTGTTCGGCAGGCGGTAAGTGTGCCCCTAACGGCGCTGGGTGGTGCGGGCTCGCTAGACGACATCCGCGGACTGGTGCAGCGTTACCCGATCATCGGTGCTGCTGCCGGCAGTTTGTTCGTGTTCAAAGGCATATACCGCGCGGTACTTATTAACTATCCAGGCCGCACCGAGCGCGACGCGCTGGCGCGGCCTGTGGAAACACGAGCTGTTTCTTCCTGATGTGCGGCATCGTCGGCTACTTCGGATCATTCGTACCCGAATTTCTTGCTAAGGCTAACGAGCTGCAATCCCATCGCGGGCCGGACGCTGATGGAATATGGTTTGATGTGGGAGCAGGAATCGGCCTTGCCCACCGCCGCTTGTCTATCCTCGACCTCTCGCCCGCTGGGGCGCAACCCATGGTCAGCGATGATGGCGCGGTGGTGTTGGTGTTCAATGGTGAAATTTACAACTTCCGCGAATTGCGGGCGGAGCTGGAGGCTTCAGGCCACCGATTTCGTGGTCATTCAGATACCGAGGTGCTGCTCCATCTGTATCTCGCCCATGGCGAAGCGATGCTGGCTCGCTTGAACGGTATTTTTGCCTTTGCGCTCTGGGATAAACGCAAGCAGTCGCTGTTTGTTGCGCGGGATGCGCTGGGGGTGAAGCCGCTTTATTACGCTGAAACTTCTGCTGGTTTTGCCTTTGCCAGCGAGATCAAGGCGCTGCTGTGCCTGGTGCCGGAGGCACGGGAGCTGGATATTCCGGCCATTCACCGTTACCTGAGTTTTTTGTGGTGTCCGGGGGAAGGCACGCCGCTGCGTGGTGTGCGCAAGCTGTTGCCGGGTGAGGCGATGCTGGTGCGGGATGGCAAGATTGCGCGGCGTTGGATCTGGTATCAATTGCCGGTCTTCCGTGGGGTTACGGGCGATCTTTCCGATGCGGACGCACTCAAGGGCACGGTAGATGGCTTGCGTCGGGCTGTGCAGCGGCAATTGGTGGCGGATGTTCCGGTGGGTGCATTCCTTTCCGGCGGGCTGGTTTCTAGCGCGGTGGTGGCGTTTGCGCGGGAACAGGTGCCGGATATACGTTGCTTTACCATCGAATCGGTGGGAGGTCAGGAAACCGGGGCAACTGATGATTTGCCCTATGCCCGCCGTGTGGCGCAGCACTTGAAGGTGCCGCTGGATGTGGTGCGGATTGATGCTAGCCATATGGCGGATGATCTGGAGCGCATGGTAGTGCAACTGGATGAGCCGCTGGCTGACCCCGCGCCATTGAATGTGCTTTACATCAGCCAGTTGGCGCGGGAGCAGGGGATCAAGGTCTTGCTTTCCGGTGCGGGAGGAGATGATCTTTTTACCGGCTACCGGCGGCATGTGGCGGTGAATTATGAGCGCTATTGGGACTGGCTGCCGCAGCGGGTACGCTCAGGGTTAGAACAGGCTACGGCAAGGTTGGATCAGCGCAAGCCCTTGTTCAGGCGCCTGGCAAAGGTTTGCAGCGGCGCAGGTTTGGCAGGCGATGTGCGTTTGGCCAATTACTTTCTTTGGGCGCAAGAGTCGCAGTTGCTAAGTCTTTACACGTCAGAGTTTCGTGCTCGCCTGGGGCAGGAAAGTGCAGACAAGCCGATGCTCGATTTTTTGAGTCCGCTACCCGCGTCGGTGCAGCCTTTAGACAAGATGCTGGCTTTGGAGCAGCGATTCTTTCTGGCGGATCACAACCTTAACTATACCGACAAGATGTCCATGGCCGTTGGCGTGGAGGTGCGCGTACCCTTCCTTGACCTTGACCTGGTGGAACACGCGGCGCGGATTCCGCTGGCGCTGAAACAACGGGGGCGGGTCGGGAAATGGGTGCTGAAAAAAGCGCTGGAGCCTTACTTGCCGCATGACGTGATCTATCGTCCCAAGTCCGGATTCGGTGCGCCCTTGCGGCGCTGGATGCGGCATGAACTGCGCCCCTTGCTGGGTGACTTGCTTTCAGCGGATAGCCTCAAGCGGCGCGGGTTGTTTGAGCCAGCGGCAGTGCAACGCCTGATCGCGCAAAATGATAGCGGGCAGGTGGATGCGGCTTATACTTTGCTGTCACTATTGAGTATAGAAATCTGGTGCCGGGCGTATGTCGACTCTGTTTCTGCTCAATAAACAATAAGAGTAAAGCGATTGAACAAGAATAAACAACGGGTTCACGACTTTTGGAACGAGGCATCCTGCGGAGAGGATCTTTATCTTTCGGGATCGGATCGTGAAGCTTACGAAACCCAAGCCCGAAAGCGTTACGAACTGGAACCCTATATTCTGGAATTCGCGGGGTTTGATCGTGCCAAGGCTAAACGGGTCCTTGAAATTGGCGTGGGCCTGGGTGCAGATCATCAGCGCTTCGCCCAGGCCGGAGCGGATCTTTACGGGATTGATTTGACTGAACGTGCCATCGAGCATACTCAGCGGCGCCTGGCTGCATTCGGCTTGACGTCACGGTTGGCTGTCGGTGACGCAGAGCAGCTTGATTTCCCTGATGGGTATTTTGACCGGGTTTATTCCTGGGGTGTTTTGCACCATAGTCCGGATACGCCGAAGGCAGTGATGGAAGTATGGAGAGTTTTGAAAACCGGGGGTGAGGCTAGCGTCATGGTCTACCACAAGTGGAGTATGGTCGGCTTCATGCTGTGGATTCGTTACGCTTTGCTGGGCATGCGCCCGTGGCTTTTACTCAGCGACATTTACTCGCGTTATCTGGAAAGTCCTGGCACGAAGGCGTATTCCGTAACTGCGGCACGGCATCTTTTTTCCGCTTTCAGCGAGGTGAAAATCCGTACCGTTCTTACACACGGTGACCTGCTGGAATCCCAGGCAGGGCAGCGCCATCAGGGGGCATTGCTTTCTTTGGCCAGAAAGATTTGGCCGCGTAGTTTGTTGAAGCGTTTTTTTCCGGGATTGGGGCTGTTCATGCTGATCGAGGCGAGGAAGTAAAGATTGAAACAGATATTGCAGAGCCTTAAAACTGGTGTCACCGAGGTGGCCGAAGTGCCCTGTCCAGAGATTAAGCGCGGGCAGTTATTGATCCGGACTTCGCAAACACTGGTCTCGGCAGGGACCGAGCGCATGCTGGTCGAATTTGGTAAGGCCAATCTGATTGACAAGGCACGCCAGCAGCCAGACAAGGTACGCATGGTGCTGGACAAGATAAAGACCGATGGCTTGATGCCGACGGTGGAGGCCGTGTTCAACAAGCTCGACCAACCCCTGCCACTGGGTTATTGCAATGTTGGCAAGGTGCTGGAGGCGGGTGCCGGAGTTGGTGGGTTTGCCACGGGTGAGCGGGTTGTGTCAAACGGTAAGCACGCGGAGGTGGTAAGTGTGCCTGCCAACCTTTGCGCCAAGGTGCCAGATAGTGTTTCCGACGAGGAAGCTGCCTTTACTGTGCTGGGCGCCATTGCGCTTCAGGGCATCCGATTGGTGCAGCCGGCTCTGGGCGAGTCGGTGGTTGTGACAGGTCTGGGGCTAATCGGTCTGGTCACGGTGCAACTGCTGCGCGCCCACGGCTGCCGGGTGCTTGGTATTGATTTCAATGCCGACAAACTTGCCCTGGCGAGGCGGTTTGGCGCGGAGGTGGTCAATCTGTCTGCCGGAGAAGACCCAGTGGCGGCAGCACAGGGCTTCTCCCGTGGCCGAGGTGTCGATGCGGTGATCATTACGGCCTCGACCAAAAGCAACGAACCAGTGCACCAGGCAGCACTGATGTGCCGCAAGCGCGGGCGCATCGTGCTGGTGGGTGTGACGGGGCTGGAACTGTCGCGTGCGGATTTTTACGAGAAGGAGTTGACGTTCCAGGTGTCATGTTCATACGGGCCGGGGCGTTACGACCCGAGCTACGAGGAAAAGGGCATCGATTATCCGGTTGGCTTCGTGCGCTGGACGGAGCAGCGAAATTTCGAGGCGGTGCTGGATATGATGGCGGATGGGCGAATTGATGTTAAGCCTTTGATTTCGCATCGATTTCCGATAGACGAAGCGGCAAAGGCCTATGAGCTGGTGGGTGGTGCCGGGCCGTCATTGGGGATACTGCTTGAGTATTCGTCTGATGAAAAATCGGCATCGCTGCTGCGACGGCAGACGTTGCAATTGCAGCCTCAGGCATCCCCTCACCCCCGGCCCCTCTCCCCCGAGGGGGCGAGGGGAGCAAATCCGGCGTCGCTGGGCTTCATCGGGGCGGGGAATTACGCGACGTCGGTGCTGATCCCAGCCTTTAAAGCCACCGGAGCGCGACTGAAGACGGTGGCCTCGGACGGTGGCGTCAGCGGCCTGCATGCGGGGCGCAAGTTCGGTTTCGAGGCGACGACCACCGATACCGCCGGCGTGCTGGCGGATGCCGAAGTGAATGCCGTGGTGATCACGACCCGGCACGATAGTCACGCTCGACTGGTATGCGATGCCTTGCGGGCCGGCAAGCACGTTTTTGTAGAGAAGCCCTTGTGTTTGACGCTGGATGAGCTACGACAGATCGAAGAGACTCACGCATCACTCATCACTCATCACTCATCACTGCCGTTATTGATGGTGGGCTTTAATCGTCGCTTTGCGCCCCAGGTGAAAAGGATCAAGGCGCTGTTAGAAGGTACGAAGGGGCCGAAGGCCTTGGTGATGACGGTAAATGCCGGGGCCATCCCGGCGACGCACTGGACGCAGGATCTCGAAGTAGGTGGCGGGCGCATCGTCGGCGAGGCCTGCCATTTCATCGATCTGCTGCGCTTCCTTGTAGGGGCGTCGATTGTGGAGTGGCGACGCATGGCGATGGCATCTGCGAATCAGGATACGGTGAGCTTACAACTCGGCTTTGCCGATGGTTCGATTGGCACCGTGCATTACTTCGCCAACGGGAGCAAGGCCTTTCCCAAGGAGCGGCTAGAGGTTTTCGCCGGCGGCCGAGTATTGCAATTGGACAACTTTCGCAGGCTCACCAGCTTTGGCTGGCCCGGTTTCAAGAAGATGAATCTGTGGCGGCAGGATAAGGGGCAGAAGTCCTGCGCGGCAGCATTTGTAAATGCGATTGCCCAGCGGGGCGCGGCACCCATTCCAGCAGGAGAGATTTTCGAGGTCACG
>Ga0163144_10028123_pt1 | contig 10861 bp, 6 predicted proteins | sample OliLak19BULKMAT1_FD_123175 | JGI IMG/M metagenome (GOLD analysis project Ga0163144, IMG submission 123175) | Freshwater microbial mat bacterial communities from Lake Vanda, McMurdo Dry Valleys, Antarctica - Oligotrophic Lake LV.19.BULKMAT1 | ecosystem: Environmental > Aquatic > Freshwater > Lake... | reverse complement strand
TGAACATGAGTCCAGCGCCCCCACACGTCGGCGGTCGCACGCACGCGGGGGTCCTGTGTGTGCTGCTCTCAGTCGGCGTCCTGTTCGCGATTCCCAATCACGCTGCTGCGCCTGGCGCTCAAGGCGACGTGGATGTGTCGTTATTGTTGATTGGGGACGCGGGTGCGGCGGCGCCTGAGGGGGATCCGGTGCTGCAGGCCTTGTCACGGGAGATCCAGCGTGACGCTGGCCGCACGGTAGCGCTATTCCTGGGTGACAATGTGTACCCGGAGGGCCTGCCTCCCGAAGGCCACACGCGGCGGGCTGAATCGGAACGGCGCCTCCTGGCCCAGATCGAGGCAGGCCAATCTGCCAGTCGCCTGATCTTTGTTCCAGGCAATCACGACTGGAAACTCAGCGGGTCGCCTGATGACTGGGAGGCGGTTGTCCGGCAGGGATCGTTCCTGTCGGCGCATGGGCCGGGTCGGATGTTTCCGGAACCTGGTTGTCCTGGTCCCGCTGTCGTTGATCTCGGCTCGCACCTTCGGTTGGTGTTGATTGACACCGAGTGGTGGCTCCATGGCCAGCCAGCGCCGCGCGAGGAGTTATCGTGCTCGGCTGCGGACGCCGCCGGCGTGGTTGCCAACATTCGGACCGCCCTTGAGGAGGCAGGCACGCGGCACGTGGTCGTCGTCGGCCACCACCCCCCGGTGTCGGCCGGGCCGCATGGCGGGCACTTCGGAATCCTCGATCACTTGTTTCCCTTGCGCGCGCTCAAACCATGGGCCTGGTTGCCCTTGCCCATAGTCGGTTCGGCCTACCCGATCGGACGAAAGATGGGCGTATCAACACAGGATCAATCCAACGAGCGCAATCAGTCGATGGTTGCGGCGCTGCGGTCGGCGATCGAGCCCTCGAATCCGCTGTTGTTTGCCGCGGGCCATGAACATCAACTCGCGGTATTCGAGACAGGCGCCATCGGAACGCGCTACGTCGCCGTCAGTGGGGCCGGCATTGTCGATCACGAACGTGGCAAGTTGGGCACGGTCAAAGGCGCCCTGTTCGCCAGTAAGGCACCTGGGTTCATGCGTCTTGATGTGATGGCCGACGGTCGCGTCAGGCTGGACGTGCTGGGCCAGGCCTCTGACGGCATCCACTCTCGATACTCGGTGTGGCTGAAGTAGGGTTCAGAACCCGAACCCTGACCCGGCGTAGAATCTGGTTCCCTCACGGCTTCGGGCCACCGAGACGCTGACCGTGACGCGTCGCGACAGAATACCGAACCAGATCCCTCCGCCCGCAGACGGATGCCAGGTCCTCGACGATTCGCCAGTGAGCCACACGCGGCCCACGTCGCCAAAGCCGAACACCCCGAGTTGTCCAGGCACCACCAGCCGAGCGTCGAGCAGCTTGATCCGGATCTCAGCATTGAGCCAGGCCGCGGCGTCTCCGGCAAACCGGCCGGGCCGGAACCCGCGCGACGTGCTCCCACCGATCGTGGCCGCTTCAAAGAACGGATAGTCGCCCCAGACCTTCCTGCCCCCTGCCCGCAACGCCAGTGTCGGCGCGTTCAGCCCGGCAGGCGACCAGTAGTGCGCGGCCTCCAGATCGACGCTGCCGAAACCCTCTCCGTCGGCGATGGTGAACGCCGATCCCGTCACGCGCAGCAACATGCCGTGTGATGCGCCGAGCGGCCGGTCGCGACTTTCCTGAACCAGAGCGGCGGCCACACCCAGTTGTCCCACGGTGCCCGTCCCTGCGGGCCGGTCGATGGCGATGAATCGTTTCGCATTCTGCCCCTCTTCCAGTCCGGTGAAGGAGTACTTCACCGAAGGGCCAATCTCGAATGTACGGTTTCGTCCGAAATTCACCGTGACGCGAGGGTCAATCGAGACGACATGCTGGAGGACGCGGTTGGTGTCGTCCCTTGCTCCACGTCGCGTGTTATTGCCCAGACCGTACCACCGCAGCACCTCGATGCCCGATCCTCGCGCCCGGAACCCGAACCGGACGCGGCTGTTCTCTCTCCACCAGTCGTCCTCAACGACGGCGTTGAAGGTGCTGGCACCGATGGCCCAGCTCCCGGAGAGAGCAAGCCGGTTTGCCTGGGGCTGCTTTCGAAAGCCGAATTGCGTGAACACGGCGTTCGCCGTCACGATCACACCCGTGTCCGGACCAACGGACCCAGTGAAGAAGTGTTCGAACTTGTGCCCCCAGTCGCGGGGCGCTGGTGTTCCAGGAACCGTGTTGGCTTCGGTGATGTACGGCCTGCGGTTGATGACGCGGCCGTGCGACGTGTTGGCACCTTGATCGTCGTAGAAGCGGTTGGTGCCCCCAGCCGCATCGTCCAGGAAGTCGTCATCGCCGCCACCGCCGAGAAATCGGACCGTTGGTCCGGCAGTTGTGCCCCGAATCTCACCCCGGTCGGGCCCACCATGAAGCCAGATGCGAATGTCCTTCGTTTCGTTCCCGGTGAACGTGCGATCGAAATATGGCAACTCGACGTCGTCTGCCCGAAGCTGCACGCGGACCTGCCCGCTGCTGAGTCGTGTCACCACCGCCCGGTCGCGCCGGTCGCTTGCGTGAATATCGACCTCGCGCGCCAACAAGCGGTAGAAGCGCTCTGCCTCTTCCACCAGATGATCTCGGCGTGTTCGGAGGGCAGACAGTTGCCGACCGCCATCAACCTGGACATAGGGTGCCGGGAGAACACCGATGGCGCCCTCAAGGACACTGTCGGTGAGGAGCGCCTGCAGGTCGGTCGCCACATCGTGCCAGACCTCCCGTGTCAGACTCGGAAGAATCCGCCGGTCAAGCTCGTGGCCGTTCCAGGTTTGTCCGACCAGGTTGGCATAGCCTGGACCAAAATTGACGAATTGCGGAAACGACCGGCGTCCCATCGACAGCAGCAATCCATCGTACTTGGCGAACGCCTGATCGCGGTCGCGAGGGATGGGCATCCATCGGAGTGGACCATCGCGATCGGTCAATGCCCAACGCCATTGGTCACGGTGTCGATCCCAGTCCCCGAGAAAGATGTCCATGAGCCGCGCCCGCAGGTACTCTTGCGCGTCAGGTCGGACGAAGGGGTTATCCTCGATTTCACGCTCAAAGGCGTCGGCCCCCACGATACGAATCGCACCGGCGAACCCGGCATCCCGATCCTCGGTTTCGTCGGGACGTTCTTCGAGCAATCCGAGCATTCCGGCGAACTCACTCCGAAACGCGCCGAGTCGCGCGTCGTCGGGCATCACGACAAGTACCGGGTGGGCATGAAGGACGCCCACCGCATCCAGCAGGTTCGCAACAACGAGCGCACCCACCGGGTGTCCTGAACTGGTCTGATCGCGAAGCATATCGCCCACGATGGTGTCGCGAAGTTCTTCGGGCAGGGCCGAGCTTGGATCCTTGTCGACCGACCGGAAGGAATACTCCTGCCCATCAGCTGCGCGCAGGCGGAGCGAGGCTGTCTGGACTCCGCCACCGCGGCGGACCGGGGTGAGGCCGCCCGCAAACGTTCCAAGATCCAGCACCGGGACGCGGATCGGCGTGGTCCACAGGTCTCGGTGCCCGCGCCCCAGAATGAGCCGGTGCAACAAGCCAGCGTTGTAAACCTCCCCGGCGGTCACGGTCACGACATCTTGCGCCAGAGCTAGTGCGGGAACGAGTGTAACTATGCCCACCCATGCTGCGGTCGTCAGGCGTGCCCGCCAGAGCATGAAGATACGGGTGGTAATCCAATGGAGATATGACATCACTTTGAAAGAGTCCCTGCAGATCGTTTGACGTTACGCCTCACCCCATCAGTCTCTGCCGGGCGAGGCGCCGGAGGAGTTGCCGTTGCATGCCCTCTCCGCGATCATCAGAACGCCGCCATGTCCCATCCCCGAAGAGCTGCCAGGCTCCACGGTCGCTGAACTCCACATCCAACAGATCTGACAGGCGCGCCTTGGCGCGTTCGTCGGTGACCGGAGTCATGACCTCGACTCGTCGTCGGAGATTGCGCTCGCGCCAATCCGCCGACCCCAGGTAGTACTCGCGCGCTTGCCCATGGCCAAATTCGACCATGCGTGCATGTTCGAGAAACTCCCCGAGAATACTCACCACTCTGATGTTGTCAGAGAGCCCAGGCACACCAGGTCGTAGCCGGCAAATGCCCCGCACACTCAGGGAGATCGGAACTCCGGCTTGAGACGCGGCATAGAGTGCCTGAATGACTTCGGGATCATCGAGCCCATTCATCTTCGCGCGTATCCCTGAAGGCGCGCCGGCGGCCGCGGCCTCGCGCTGACGACCGATTCGGTCCAACAATTGTTTGAGCATGGTCTGCGGCGAAACCAGAATGGCCGACGGTTCGGGCGGAGTGGTGAGGCCGGTCAACGAATCGACGACAGCGGCCAGTTCACGGGTCACGTTCTGGTTGCCTGTGAATAGACCCACATCTGTGTACAACCCCGCGGTGGTTGGATTCAGGTTACCACTGCCGATAAACGCATAGCGTCGCAGATGAGTGCCTTCCCGGCGGAGAATCAGGATCACCTTGGAGTGCAGTTTCATGCCCGCCACGCCGTACACGACCTGCACGCCAGCGGCGCGCAGCGCCTTGGCCGTCTCAATGTTTCGCGCCTCGTCGAATCTGGCCTTCAACTCCACGAGAGCCAACACCGCCTTGCCAGCCGTCCGCGCGTGATACAACGCCTGGACGATCGGCGAGTCATCGTTGGTACGGTACAGGGTGACGGTCACCGCTTCGACATTCGTGTCGTCGCAGGCTTCGCGCAAGAACCGCATCACCGATGCCGAGAACGAGTCATAAGGAAAATGCACGAGCACTTCTTCATGCTGCAATGTGTCGAAGATGGACGCCTCCGGGAACAAGGCCTCACGGGACTTGACCGGCACGCGCGACACTATGGCGCTGGCCACTTCTCGGAGCCCACGCATCGCCAGCAGTCCGTCGATCGCCACGACGTCCGCCTCTTCCAGATCACTCACCTGATCCGGCAGCTCAAAGCGGAATTCCTGCAACAACAGGGCCCGCATCTCGGCCGGCATGTCCCGCTCGATCTCGAGGCGGACAACCGGCTGGAAGAGACGACGGTCGATGACATCCGCCACGTGTTGGAGCAGGTCCGTGCTTTGCGGATCGTCGTAGGCGACCTCGCCGCTTCGGGTGACTCGAAACAGATGAGCCCGGAGTACGTCGACACCGGAGAACAGAGTCGCCAGATGGCCAACAATGAGTTGCTCAATGGTGATCCACGTGCGTCCGCTGCCGGAAGTGACGGGCCAGAACCGCGCCAGCGAACCAGGGATACGGACGGTGCCGTAGTGGATGTGGTCGGTTTCTGGATGACGCAACTTGACCGCCAGGGCAGACTCGATGTTGCCGATGTGGGGAAACGGGTGAGTTGGAGTCAAGGCCAGTGGAATCAAGCGTGGCCGTATTTCCTCGTGAAATCGACGAGTTAGATCGAGACGGTCAACCTCGTGAAGTTCGTTCCACCGACGCAGATGGACGCCGCGGTCGGCCAACTCAGGCCGGAGCGTGTTCTCAAGACAAGCTTGCATATGCTCGGACAGTGCCCGCGTTCGCAGGCGCACGGCGTCGAGCGTCGATGATTGCGAGCGCTTGAGTGTCGCGGTCCGAACCATGACGAACTCATCCAGATTGGCCGCCACGATCGACAAGTAGTTCAGGCGATCGCCCACCGAGACAGAATCGTCGGCCGCCAGTTCGAGTACTCGAGCATTGAAATCAAGCTGGCTCATGTCCGCGTCCAGCAACATCGCGTCTTCCTGAATGGGCTGAATCGGCCGCGGGACTGGAGAAAGTTGCGGCCCGATGGATGGCGGGCGTACCCCGTGCGTCTGTTCCTTCATGACATCGGACTGAGAGGCCTGATTCAGCGCCGACAGCGTCCGTGCATCCCTTAATGCTGGCGTGCCTGCCAATTCCACCAACCGCGACATCGGCAGCCACTCGATTGACGGGTCGGTCATCACGGATTCCGGGAGGCGACGAGCGAGCCAGACTTCGACCGGTCGGCGCCAAGTGCGCCCGGGCACCTGGCCGAGGCAGCGGATTTGGGCCTGACTCGAGCCGAACGCTTCGTCGAGCGTCGCCCGACAGCCTGCCTCTCCAGCACCCTCCTTCCAGAAGACCACGAGCTGATCCTCGTGCCGTTTGAGCCCGATGGCCCCGTCACGAACGAGCAGCACGGCGCATTCCCTTGGCGACCGCAGCGTCGAGGCCAGGGCCAGGGACTCGTCTGTAGCGATCAGGGCCCGCGCGCGGGTCATCATGGGAACGAGATCTGGAACCAAGCCGTATCGAGAGGCCAGCGCGCGCGCCACCCGAGAAGGGGACGGACCAAGGCCCGCGCGGCCAACTACGTCGGCGCCGGTCATTCGAACCTTCTGGCCGAAGGCAACGATCGTGTTCCTTCTCAGAATGATTCGACAACACTCCGTCGGTAACCAGAGCCACGACGCGCTCCGTTCAAACCGGTTCGTCCGCACCTCCACGATGGGCTCGAGAGCGGCCGGATCGAGGGCCGCCCAGAGCAAATCCGTGGCTGCGGACCGCTCGGCGAGGGCTGCCGAGGCAGCCCTGCCGGTGATCTCCGTGTCCGCGCGGGTGGCAGGTCCGCCCCCGCGGGAGGTGCTGATGGTCGTGAGCGTGCGGACGCCGTCTGAGTGGTAGCGCACCCGGCACTGCAGACCGCTTTGGTCCAGGACCCCATCCGTGGTGTCGTAGTACACATCACGCATGAACTCGCGAACGGCAACTGGCGCACCAAGCCCGAGCGGCAACCGATCCTGGATGAGTCCATCCAGCGTCGCCTCGTTCGGCACGTCGAAGCGGATGACTTCCGGGCTCACGCCAACACCCCGCGGTTGAGACGCGCCAGCTCCACTCCTTCGGTGGTGGACACGCGCCACTCAACTTCGCGGAATTGTCGGACCATATACGGTCAGCCTCCCTCGGTCACCGGAGCCTGGCCCCTCATCGGCGATCAGGAGTCGACCATCCGTGGTCAACGCGAGGCCCTCAGGCTGCGGGTGCCGGCGTCGATCCAGTTCAATCAAGGCCAACGTTTCCCCCGACGCCGAGAATTCTCCGATGGCGTGCTCGGGACCAAAGAGCACCACGTACGACCCGCGCGCCGTCACCGCCACCGACGATGGATGCAAGGACTTCTTGAAGCCACCTCGTCGGATATCCAACACGGTACGATCGAACGTGCCGGCTCCAGTGGGCCGCAGGAAATAGAGGCTGAACAGTCCCGAGCCTCGGGATTTGGGCGCCTTGCATGGGAGCACCCACGCACCCCAGGGGGTGTGCGCGAGTCCTTCAAACTCACACAGGCCTTTCAGGCGGGTGTCGTCACGTGTGACCCTGGCGATCAGCGAACCCGACGATGGCAGCTCGCCACTCGTCAGTCGGCCGTCGCTGGTCATGAGAGTGACACGAGATCCGTCCACATCGATACCTTCAAAATCGCCCTTCAGTGTGGGTAACCCCATGTGCCACTGTTGCACGACGCGTCCTTGCTGGTAGTCGATCAGGAAGATCTCGGCGCGTTCGTCCTGATGTGCCAGGACCAGCCCATCTGCCCAGGGTGCCAAACCCGAAACTTCGCGCAGCACACCGGGCAATTCCCAGACGGCTTGTCGGGTCACCAAATCGAAGCCGGCGACATCCCTGGCGTCGGTCGCCACAATAGATGAGGTCGCTCCAGCGGCCAGGACGATTACGCTCGCCAGCATCAGCGTGCCGACCAGAACGTGGACCCGCCCGTGCCGGCCTCGAGTGAGCGACGCGGTCACTTTGTGCTACTGGCCCTGGCCTGGAACGTTGGGGCGCCGACGCCTGCGGCAGCCACGGCTTGAAGGGCATCAATGATGGTGTCTGAGGACGCAGATCGTTTCAGCTGAAGTGCGTAGTGCAGTTGCGTCGCACCCGACTCCAACTGTGACGTCCGACGGAGCTTCCAACGCCTGGTCGACTCGGAGATCACCCGCTCGACCGCCGTGCGCGATTCGTCGTCCCGCACGTCCACAATCAACTCGCCGCGGACGCGAGCCGCCGGTGTCACATCTGCATCCACGGCCGTGACCCCTGCTTGGGCGGCTTCGGTCGAACACCATCCGAAGTTGCAGCGCCATAAGAGGACTGAGACGTACGTGAACATGGCCGCCATGACCAGGGAGGCTGACAGGGTGCCACTGCCGGCGGAAATGCCGAGGCCGATCGCCAGGAAGACGTAGGTGGCATCAGCCACGTCCTTCAATGTATTTCTGAAGCGAACCGCGGCCGCGACTCCGCCGAGTGCGAATGCCAGAGCCAGACTGTTCTGAATAACCATCATGATGGCCGCGACCACCACCGGAAGAATGACCAGCGTTTGCACGACTGATTGTTCATATCCCGCCCGCTCGCGTACGGCCATGTAGCCCCAGGAGAACGGGATGGTGATTAACAGGGTCCCCGTCATCACGATGAACATCCGCAGGTCGAAGAGCAGGAATGCTTCGCGCTCCGGACCTGCGTCGGCCAACAAATCTCGAAGGCCGCCATCTGGCCCCGCGAGCGGTGCGCCGGCGACGATCTCGCCAACAATGGGAGAAACTTGAATCAGTATCACCCCCAGGATCGTGAGAAGTCCGAAATAGACAGTCAACTGAAGCAGGGGTGACCTGGGAGGGCGTGTCAACAGACGCAAGAGGCTTTGCTGAAATGTTCTCATTTTCTCAAGAATTCCTCCATTACTGTCCCGCCGCGAGTGCAGCCGTTACATTCATGTGCCAGGCGGTCCTGGCGCGAGGCCGACCTTAATCGTGGGAGCCGAGCGCCTGGCGCGCCCTCCAACTCCTTTGGATGGCCGACGCGAGCAGCAACCCGCACCAGGCCCAGCCGACCGCCGCCATCCCTGCCGGCCACAAGCTCCAGAGCATATAGACGACCGTGGTCTCCCCGGCTTCCGCAAGACCAGGGGTGAACTGGAATGTCCGGTCGCTCGCCGCGACCGTCCGCCCCAGCCGTTCGGCGGCTGCCGCTAACGCCAGCGTGGTGGTGACCGCGAGTACGTAACCGGCGAGAATGCAGGCCCACATCAGCCCATGTTCCGGATACGCGATGGCAAAGCCCAGCACCATGCCACTGTACGCGGCCATGTCCAGCGTGATGTCCATGAAACCGCCGTGCGGGGTGGTCATCCGACCCTCGCGGGCGACGAGTCCGTCAAGGCCGTCCGTGATCCGGCTGACGAGCCACAAGGCCAACCCAGGCACCGGCTGCTTCACGGCAACGAGAACCGCCGCGCCCACCGCCAGCACGAAGCCAGTCCAGGTCACGCTCATTGGCGAGACTCCGTGCGTCACGCATGCCCTGGCGAGTGGCCTGGCGACGGACGCAAAGCGCGTGCGGACAACTTCGTCAAACATCAGCTCTGGTATTGTCTGTCGGCAGGCGATTCTGTGACGAACCTTCTGGATCTGGCAGCGTTTGGTGGAGTGTTGGCTGTGGTGCTCGGTGGTGCGTTCCACCGCTCGCGCGGCGACGACGCCTTCCTTGTCGCGAATCGTCAACTCACCCTGTTTCCTCTGGTGGCGACTCTGGTGATGACCGAGTTCAATACCAGCACGCTACTGGCGTTCAGCGCGGCCGGGTATGCCGCGGGGCCGATGGCACTGGCCTTGCCGTTGGTCTTTCTTGTGGGCCTGGCGTTCTACACCGCCACGGTGGCTCGCCAGTGGAAACGGTTTGATCGTCTATCGGTGGCCGAGCTCTTTTCCTCACGTTATTCATCAGCCCTTGGCCGGTTCGCATCGATTCTTCTGCTGCTGGCGATGCTCGGCTTTGGGGCGACCTACGTGAAGTCACTCGGTCTCCTGTTCTCGCCGTTTGTGCCTGGGTGGCCCCTGTGGCTGACCACCGGCCTGCTGACGCTCGTCGTTCTGGCCGTCGCGCTTCCTGGGGGCCTCGTCTCCGTCGTGCGTAGCGACGTGTCCGCCTTTGTGCTCACGCTCATTCTGGTGCCCGCCTTGCTCGCACTTGGAATCTGGCACGGAACCGCTGCCGGGGGGATGGCGTCCGTATTCGACGCGTCGCAACTCACCGTCAATCCGATCGCCCAGTGGAATCATCCCGCGCTGCCGTTCCGGTTCGTCACGACCCTCATCGCGCTGACCTGCTTCACCTACATCGCGGCACCGTGGTACGGCCAGAAGATTTTTGCCGCGCGAGACGAACGCACGGCATTCCGGGCTGTGGCGTGGGCTGCGGTTCTGGTATTCGTCCTGTACGGCGGGCTGGCATTGGCTGCGGCGTACCTACGGGTGTCTGGCGTGGCCCTTGATGACCCGCAGCGTGCGGTGCCAATGATGGTGACGACGTGGTTGCCGTCGGGTGCTCGCGGGGCTGGTTTCGCACTGCTCTTCGCGGCGGCACTCACGACGTTGGCAGGAGTGTGGACAGCCATGGGCGCGATGGTGGCGGCCGACTTCGGGTGGAGAGGGGGCAGGCACGTCCGGCGGCAGCGCCAAGTGGTCGCCGCCTTCGCGTTGCTACATTGGCTCGGCGGCGCCACGCTGGTTGACAACATCCTCGATCGACTGATTCTTGCCAACATCCCCGTCGTGGCGTTGTCGTTCGCTCTGCTGGCCGGGTTTCATTGGCCGCGTGCCACCACTGCCGGTGCCTGGGCCAGTGTGATCGTCGGCTGCGTCTGGGGTGTCGGGTGTTTCGCCGTGGTCGGCGAGGCTGGCGGGTACACGTGGCCGTGGGCCATGTACGGCATTCCGCTCATCTTCGCCACTGGGGTCTTTACGTCCCTGATGACACGCCGGGCGCCGTGACACATCGAATGCGGCCATG
>Ga0163144_10028122_pt1 | contig 10862 bp, 10 predicted proteins | sample OliLak19BULKMAT1_FD_123175 | JGI IMG/M metagenome (GOLD analysis project Ga0163144, IMG submission 123175) | Freshwater microbial mat bacterial communities from Lake Vanda, McMurdo Dry Valleys, Antarctica - Oligotrophic Lake LV.19.BULKMAT1 | ecosystem: Environmental > Aquatic > Freshwater >... | reverse complement strand
GTTTGCTCCCAATGAGGCTTCTTCCTTCTGCTCCACTGCCATTGTCGATTCTGTCAGTCGCGCCACTTCCTATAGCTTTGGATCCATTTGTTTTGGCAGCCTCCTCATGGCCATTATTCAAGTACTCCACCAAATGATAAACCAGGCCCGTCAACAAGGACGCGGCAATGATCTCCTCTTGTGTATTCTGGAATGCCTCGTATCCTGTCTCGAATCTATTGCCGAATACTTCAACAAATTCGCTTGCATTTACATTGGTCTCTATGGATACGATTACCTTACGGCCGGGAAGAAGGTCATGCAGCTCTTCGCAAATCGAGGTTGGACAACCATCATCAACGACCAATTGGTCTACCGAGTCCTCAACTTGATGACTCTTGTCGTTGCAGGCCTTACGGGATGTGTTGGAATGCTCATCGCGTATTGTATTCCTGGATGGGTCGACTCGCTGGGTGATAGTCGATATATTGTGGCATTTCTACTGCCATTCGTCATTGGCGCTGCCTTGGCTCATGTTGTGGTAAGTCTGGATGACGCTGAGCGACCACTGGAGTTCTGCACGGGTCGGACCACCAACTATTCATTTGTTTTCTTACCTTGCATTGCACCCGCTTTCATTTTGCAGCTTGGCGTTGTGGCTAGTGCCACTGACACGGTGATCGTCTGTTTCGCGGAATCACCGAACGAGTTCCAAGCCAATCACCCAGAATTAAGTCAACACATGCTGGAGGCGTGGAGGCAAATGTATCCGTCGTTGGGATTCTAATTGAATTCAAAGTGACAGGCAACGGGGGAAAACCCGTGCCCACATGCAGCAACACATCATAATATCATTGTACATGTTCAATCAGGTCTGTGGCAAGGTTTTGGCAGCCATTGTCTTTCTCTCTTCGTGGCGGGTTCGGAAACTACAATTGATATAGAGGTGTTTATTACAGATTAAGGAACAGCCATGAATGAATTGAACAGTCAGAGCAGTAGAGGTTCCCTAGGACATTTTGATCTAAGAAGTTGTTTGCTTCAGATTTTCGCTTGATTTACAAAACTAATAGTAAAGATTTGTGTTTTTCAACTTCAGCTGCAGTAGTGGGTTCTACCAGGTACTTGTACACTATCGAGTAACACAGTAGTCACGATAGCATATGTACATCAAACATTTCAGTCTTTTGGTACACAAATACAATATGTGGACTCTGAGCATTGATTGTGAAACTTTTGTACCCGTTTTGTAATCCGGCGCCTAGCTAGCACTAGTCTCGCAGAACAATACTTTTAATAAATATTACCAGTCTAGCCAACTACTAGTCTAATAGCATCCCTGGTCTTCTAGCTAGCTAGTCTAGCTGTCTGCGCACTAGCTAGCTAGTTGCCTTGTGGCTAGCTGCAGACTACTAGTACTGCCAACCCAAACGCCATTCATTCATTCAGTCACGTTTCACGTCCCAATCCAAGACTGGAACTCGTGATTAAACCGTTTTCTTGGGATACGAGGATGGCGACCTCATCTTCGCCAGATTATGCGTAACAGTCCAAATTACGAGTGATAAAACAAGAATACACAGAAGTGATACTGTTGTTGATCGAGGTTGTTGATAATTACTGCATCTGTGGTCGCTGCTTTGTCTTTATCTCAGTGAGTTGCAAGTATTCCATAGATAGAGAGTACATGTTATATACCTACCGCACAGTGAATTCCCTGTAACTCCATCCATCAAGAGAATAATATCCCATTCATTCTGTCAGAACAATACAGTATCATGAGAAAGATGAGGAGGCCCACTTCGCGGCCACATCAAGCCGGTACGGTGAGCAGCATTTCATTTGATACAGCATCGGACCTTGATTGTTCAATACCGTCAAACTTAGGCGGTGATCGAACAGGAAGGGGAGGCGGAGGCGGATCCGTTTACATGGTGAGAGGAGGTGAATCCGTGCTATCCGAAGAGAACTTGAGGTATCTTCCAATTGGTATACAAGAAGTTCCCGACAATGATAACATGGAAACGATCAATGAGGAGTCTTACTGGTGCCCCGAGCACGCGAATGGAGAAAAGAAATCAAAACGACCGTACAAAAGAGATGCAATCGAAAAGTCAATGGTGTCAGCCCTTAAAAAGGCCATGGAGCGGAGAGATGCGATTCTGTATTTCCTAAAGTTAATGGGTATCACCGCCTTTATCATTGACTCTAAGCATGCAACAACAACGCCAGAAATAATGGAACATGTAAAGCGCGTCATCACCTTTGTGGGCAAAGAGAATCGAACTTTTGCACCTATCACGTTTCAGAGGTGTCTACTGTACCAAGACAAAGATGGTCTTCTCTACAATCTCGTGCTGCCTCGATTTTGTGCTGGCCTAACATCCAAGTGGCAACAATATGTAGACGGTTTTTCAGCATTTCAGGCAATTCTTGCATTGCTGATCTTACTTAGATCCCTACCATGTGTAGAGGAAGGTACGTATGGGAAAAAGAGATTTCCAAGTGGTGCTGGTCCTCGCCAACTTTGTTTACATACGGTCACTTATTTCTCTATGCTTGTCTTTCCTTTGTCCTATTCTTTGCTTAGTGCCCGAAGGTGAATTACAAGGACAGCTCAAACCAGCCTACTTGGCACTAATTGCTGGTCTTGTACTCACTGAAGAGATGAGCCTCTCATGGACCAACGCCGTCATGATGGTCCAAGCCTGTCCCTCTATTTCTGCGTACTTCGTCACCAAAGATTCTGGATCAGATTGGATAAGGAAGATAACCATACTCCTGCTAGCCCTATCGGGAGTTACCACCGGTAAAAGTCAAGCTGTATTGACTATCGTGGGCATTATATTCTCTTGTGTCATCTTGCTCGCAAATTTAGGCGCAAGAGCCTGGTATTTCTTTCAGTGGCAGCCATTGAGTTACAATGGACCATTCACGACAGTTCTTGCCTATATGACTGCAGTCGTCACTGGTTTTGCCTTCCCTCTTTTGGGTCACCGAACAGCTTCAGTGGGTGGAAAGCCTGCGATTGAGTCCATAGTGAGATTGTCGCTTTGCATAGCTATTGCTTTCGTGATTACTGACTTTGATGCAGTTCAACAGTTTATAATTGTTGGGAAAGAGGTATGTCGATTTCCTGTTGGAGGATCATCGTAGCTTTGATGCCCAAAATTATGTGCCGCTCACCGCCTCCTCCTTCTTGATTGACGTTCGGTAGGGATGTAACCAGACAGCAGTAAATGCATTTGTCGGAATTTGGTTTTCCTTATCAATGTTGGCTTCCATATATATTTCAAGTGGTGTGGTACCCATGCCGGACTATCCGGATGAGGAGCCCCTGTTAGAAGAAGATCATCATTCTCCGGTTGGATACCGAGTGCCTAACCTTCCAAATTTCCCAATCGATCCTTATTGCGCAAAACGAGGTATCAAGCGGCTTTCATTGACAGTTGAAATGTCAATAGGCGTGTTCCTTGCTGCTCTCATTGGCGCGGGTATAGTTGGCTTAGCATTCACAAGCTGGGGAGAGACTACTGAAGAAGGCATAAAGACTGCTCTTGGGTTTTTCTAGAGATTGGAGTGGAAAACTAAGTCAGCCCCACCCATACTGCTGTCTTCTAGTACGAATTTGCTACATCATACTGAGTCGTTGAGCGAGCCAAGAGAGTTTGGAACAATCCTAGTGCAGCGAACGTCGTGGTAGCTAGTATGCAAGAAACGAGACAGGGAATGAGAAAGATACTCTAGTAAGATGTACCCAGGGGTTGAGGTTTGTAATTGTCCCTTCATCGCTGTACTAAGCCACTTTCGTCGGCACCACGTTAGGCCAAACTGGCCTGTCTAGATGGCATCACAGTATTGTATATACAATTAACCAATGCGCCGTAACCGCTTATAATGTCAGTTTTAATCCCTTTCTATTCTCGCCATTTTCTAAATATGAATATGACTAGTTTTTTTAATATTCCCGTTGCCTTTCCGCTTTCCTGCCAAAGGTGTACTAGTGTCGGTGTCGTCCTTATGCATGCCCTTTTTATTGTTTTTCAGTGATCTTCTGTACTTTTCTCTGCTCTGTTACCGCCCTTATTCGCTCTACCAGTGGCTTTCCACTAATGACTTCATCATACCGGATAATCGATCAGTGAAAAGCATGTAAGCGAGCAGAAGGCTTCCAGGCAAGGCACCTGGCAGCAGTATTGCAATCGTTGCCACCTCGCTCATGATTCGGACAATAGCATTGGATGTGGGTGGGGCATAGACTTTCCATAAAAAGAAGCTTTGAATTTTGGACACAACCCTGATTTTTAGTCGAAAGGACAGAGTTGCAGTCCACACCAGATTACAGACAGCAATTCTTCTTGTCAGAAAAGATGCTCGCGCCACTGGGTGCTCTTGCAGGAATTTCTGATAGCAGGGGGATAAACCCAGCTCAGTCGACCCTTGTCGAAGAATCTCCATGTATCGCAAGGAGGGTGCAGGGTCCTGTGCCAGTCGGACATGTTCGCGTGCTCTCAAAGCCACCGCTTGGACCGGACGTCGTTGTCGCCCATTTTTATACGGAATAGCTTCTACGACGACTTCTTCGTAGCCTTGATCTGGCTGTCCATTCCCCACCCCTTCCGATCTCATTACCTTTTCGTAATCCGAAGCGGACAGACAAACCAATGCACCATGGCATTGATTGTCCTTGTAAGCTACCAAAGGCTTGCTTTGTTGTGAATTGTTGTTGATTTTTCCCTCTGGATGAACGGGTTCGATAGACCCCATTCCTGCAAAAATGTGGGAGGTGTAGCAATTCATTTTGACATTTGTTAAATCCCCATGGTCAAAGAACTTGAATATTTTGAAATGTCAGTAATGTTTAATCAGACATACCTGGTTCCAGCGGTGGAAAGCCTCTCATATTAAATGCCAATCGGTAATTTTCGACATAGGCCGGTTCCATTGATACAATCTTGATTTTATTCCCGCAGATACTTCGGTTCTCGAGCTTGCTTCTCAGCATGTTAGACCCAATTCCAAAGTAGTAGATATCTCTATTCTTTTCGAGGCATTTTGTGACAAGCTCTGGGCGCTGGGGAGCCTGTTGTTTCGAAGAGGAAGCTGCAGTGGGCAGGTCACACAATAAAAATACCAGCAACGTAGTCAGCGCAACTGGAAACAGCACTACCTTGCGCTTTGTTGACATCATCCTCTAGCCTTGTGTGGGGGGGGGTGGCTCTCTTTGCTTGTGCCAAATATCGAAAACTGTGATTATGGATGGAGGTCACATGGGATGTGCAGAAAACAGTCCAGGATGTCAAGTCAGTCAGTCAGTGATGTCAAGTGCTGTTTTCTTTTCCATCAGCCCGCTGACGTATGCAAAAAATGAGATGAAGTGCTTTGAGAAGCCTCGCCCAGGAAGAACGTTAGAACGCGAGGGGAGCAGAAAAGCATGACATCATTGAAATCAATCGGTCGTTTGAGAAAGATGAACCAATGCATGCATCGAGCAAGAGAATGGCTAGTGTGCTAGCTACAGAACAGCCGTGACAATATACATCATCTATCTTGCTAGTGCCCTCAAATAGTTCAAGACAAACCAACCTCGGGACTGTGGAGTCAAAGAATGCCTTCCCAAATGCGACGTGTCCCCACTGCTAAATCGGCTAAATCGGGGGAAGATAGAGGCATCTACTGCGACCCTTCCAGATCATTCGACGGCAAGGGAAACTTCTATAACCTTGGAGACTATGACATCCATTTTGTAGACGAACAAAATGGTTACACGAACAATGATGAAGAGCAAGGTTTCGAAGCTGTTCTAGACCTAAACCATATTGGAATGTCACTGAGGGACTACGACCTTTCTGATACTGATAGCGAAGCGAATCCCATTGCAGAAGCGCAACTTTACTATGGCGAGAAGGTAGACCAAATTATCAAAGACAAAAGCCTCAACAGTACTGCGAGACGAGATGCTGTTTTCAAGACACTGGAAACACTCGGCATCAAAACATTCATTGTCGTGTCGGGACATGAAGACAATACATCCGAAATTTTGCAACGAGTCCGAGATGTCATTGAATTCGTCTCCATCTTGAAGCGGTCCCATACATCCTCATTGAAATGCTGTTTATTGTTTCAAGATACGGATGGGCTTCTTTATAACTTGAACGTACCAACAACGTCGGCAGGTCCGTATTCCCAATGGCAGGCAAACGTGAACGAGTTCTCGGGAATACAGGCTATGGGTGCTGTGGCTGTTCTTGCCAGGGCTTTTTCATTTATCAATGGTAAGACAACGAGTTGGATTTCTTTTGTGTATTTTACCTCTTGACTCTATGGAGTGTCTTGATCTTACAAGCATTATTTTGCTGTGAAAACTTACGGAAAACACAGCTGGACAAATAGACCATGCAGCACCAGCATTTCTTGGGCTGATTTTGGGGCTGGTATTGACCGAAGAGATGTCCCTCGCATGGATGAATGCATCTCTTGCCATTCAAGGAGTTCCCTCGACATCATCCTACGTGCTGCTTCACAACGATACTTCCGATTGGATTCACAAAGGGACCCTGGCATGCCTCATATTTGCGGGAGCAACAAACGGCACCCTACAATTAGTTCTTTTTCTCGCGGGAGTCAGCTTGGCTTGTATTGCATTATTAGCAAACATCGGGTCAAGAGCGTGGACGTTTCTTCAGTTGAGACCAGTTTCTCTCTGTGGACCAATGGCATCATCGATTTCGTTTGTTCTCGCTGTCCTTGCTGGGCTGGTGTTTCCCCACATGTCCCATCGAAATGTTGAAAGCGGAGGGAAACCATCTGTAGAGGGTTCAATGATGAACGCCTTTTGGGTGGGATTGATTTTCATACTCTCTGATTACAGTGGAATTCAGAGGCTTCTCGTGGTCGGGTCAGAGGTAAAAATTCTCCATCGAGTCTTTCTTGTGTCCTTCTTTACTTCGTCAAACACATTTTTGGCGTTCGCTCAACCAATCTAAAATTATTAATCACAGCGATGTGACCAGCAAATAATCAATATTGCTGTCGGCGCTTGGATTGGCGGGACACTCTTATTGGATCTCATCGTTATAGCGGTGCGTGGGAAGAGTTCTAACCGACTGACTGAGGACAGCCGCTGTGATCTTCTCCTCATTCAAGATCAATTCTCGCCGGTTGGCTACCGAGTTCCAAGCTTTCCAACCTTTACCATTGATCCGAGCCACGGAAAAAGAGGTTTTCCATTCCTAACTGTCGATTATGAAGTTTATGGTTCAGTGCTGGTAGCCCTGCTGGTTTTTGCTATCATGTTATCTATGGCATTCACCAATTGGAGCAAGACCCTAGAACAACAAACCTACAAATTTTTCAGCCAAATATTATCGTAAATTTGTTTTTTAAAGAGGCAACACCCCATACTTAACTACATGCTCTATTTTGTAACATACTTGTAATCTACGCTGCCACATTTACTGTCCTCGCCTGTAATTTTCTTCAGAATTGGGATGATACTCAACCTGCTGGGTTTATGAAAAGGGATGAGCTCACCTGACATTGCTAACTACAACTAAGCAAAAGAATTTGATTCTCTATTGAGAGACAAGTAATTGATTTGGTGTCAGTCTATCCTAAATGAGTTCCATGTGGTTTTATCTACTGTACACAGTTATCAACTTGGATGCTGCAGAAGCCATACACGTGTTGGTCATGCATGCATGCACATCTTTAACTACAGTCATTGTGTATTCAACGCTAGAAGCTACATGCTTGTTATTGTTGCCCTTGTCTAGCACCCTGCATCTTGCCTCACCTGAATTACATCTCCACTTCTCCATTACTAGTAAGACATAACCATGCACTGTTATGCAGAATAAAATGTACATTTCAAGTTCACACTTTTTGAGTGCTTTCGCTCAGCCAGTTAAGTTCACAATGGCACATCCATGGACACATGTCACATCACATTTTTCTCATGAACATTACATGCAGTCATGAAATGTGCCCAAATGACAATGTTGTGGTGCCACAATTGTACATACTGGTACTGTAGCCAGCTACCAGGAGTCTGCAAGTTTTGATTTTGCCAGGCATTCCGAAAATAGAATTGGAAGGAGCAAATGAGCGCTTTTCTATCGGGTCGTCGGGCGATCAGCAACCGTCCAGGTCACTTTTTTTCAAACCCGATGGTCGTTTATTTTTCGGGCGCTCTCCGCAAATTATTCATCATCGTCGAATTAATTGAATGAATGAACCCATCAACACTTGCACTGCAAAAACCAGACAAAAGCAACATGACGACTGTTTTCCCAAATTATGCTTATGCCCCTGACGATGGTAAGTGTACCTAGCTTGACGTGAACTAAGTTTCACGTCGTGTCAATTACAATTTGCACTTTTCTCAACGCTCTTTCTTTCTTCCACTGTTCAAATTGCAAACGTTCTCGAATCTTCAGAACCCACAGACACATGGACTGTGGAACAAGCGCTACAGTATTACCTTTTGCAGGCTCACAAGGAAACAGAAGAAAAATATCAACAAATAGAAACTTCTCTGAATCAGCAACTTGAAAAGGGAAAGACAGAAATTTGGAATTGTCACAAACGAGTACTCGAGGAAAGCAATGGTACGAACGTCGTCCGCGAGACACAAAGTCAGAGCGGAAGTAAGCCTCTAAAAACAAGGGTCCCTACCACAATCAATATTGAGATCATTGGGGGCCACTATTCTGGAAACACCTACGCACTGGTTCCAAAGAACAGGAATCCATGTTGGGTAGGACGGTCGCAGGGCAAGAAGTTCAAGGAGCGAGGTATCAGTCTGTCAAAGGATCTAGAAATTTCGACTTCGCACGGAAAATTTGAGATTATTGGAGGAAGTTTTTATTACACAGACGCGGGATCGACAAATGGATCAAAAGTACACGGCACTCAGGAAATAGTACCCGACACTCCATTTCCACTCGAGGATGGCATAGAATTTACCCTTGGGCAGTCTGTGTTGAAGGTTTCCTTGTCTTGAACATGAGTTGCAGTTTGTGGATACTAGTTAGTGTGCTGAGCGATGAAAAACCAAATCGTCTGCTTTCGGGAATCTTTTTTTGATCCGCGCTTTCACGTCATTATGCCCAAAGAAGTATACAAATTTGTCGGAGGGGAGGGTATTTCTACAGTATTCAGTGGCGAACGAATGTATATGCATGAAGCTTGCCAGCACTTTTGTAGCAACGTTGATGTTCCATAAGCGAATCATGCCATTAACAAATTGAATACTTTAAATAGAGTCTAGATGTCTTTTCCAATGCCCTAGTTCGTTTCGGATCCACAAGCCTGTCTACATAGCCGGGGAAATATCAGCGTCGGTCAATCTATTTGCACTGAGTCCGTCGTCCACTTGAATACGCATCCCCTCGTCGAAGAACTTGTTAACAGATACATCCTCCGATAGCCCCTTTCGTCGTCGAATTTTTAATAACAGCTCTCGAGCAAGGTGCATTGGTGGGCTTGGCTCAAGCGGGTGAAGCAAAATAGATCTATCCAACGGATCTCCTGGTACAATGGACCAGTGGTCAAAGACAGAGTAAACCATTGCTTGACCCTGCGTGAAAGTGCGGAGGTCTGTTTCAAAACCAAAGCTATCCAGGAGTGGTAAGAATCCAGTCACACGGGAAAACAAGGACCCTGGGATAGGTCTGTCCTGGACAATATGACCACGTCGGCGCGTAAGGATTGGCTCAATGGCGCCCACTATTTCACCAGGGCATTGAATCTGAAGACGATAAACGGGCTCCATAAGCCTGGGTGATGCTGTGAGCAAGGCTGAGTGTACAACTTTTCGGGTTGTCGGAATGATTTGGCCTCCTCCCCTGTGGATCGGTTTGTCGGCCAGTGTTACATCAAGGATCTTCAATTTTGTTGCGCGGACAGGCTCTTCACATAGAGGCCCCTCTCGTGTGGCCCACTGAAAGCCCTGAACAATACTGGACTTACACGTAGAAAGGATACCTTTGTTTACCTCGCTGGGAAGAGTGTCATCTACGAGTATATTGGTCCCGTGTGTCGGGGAATCTCCAAAGGCCCAGACAGAACGAGATGCCAGCAAGTCCCAATCATATTGCGACTGGAAGAACCTGCTCGTCTGTGTGTATATAGATTTATTCAGCAGAGACGATATTTTGATTAGATTCTTCTCCGGCCAGACCTTCTGTCAGACCAATTTGCCACCACCCAACTGATTGATCAACGACGTTGACTTACCTTCTTGCTATCCCAGTTAGGATTCACCTTACCGGCCTCCAGGCGCTCTGCAAGCCCATCTTCAAGTGGCTCGGATATGAAGGTAAGCTTGTTTCTTTTATTTGCCGTCTTTTGCATACACAGAAAGAGTGACAAGGTCGTTAGCGCATGAATGCAATAATAATAGCTACAAAAGACGTTTGATTACTCACTTCTGCAAAGCATTTAATGCTGCTCATTTCGACAACGGACTCTCGCAACGACACAACTGGGTCAGATAGCTTGACTTCCAAGTCAGAATACAGATGACGAAGGTCGCGCATGACGCAATCCAAATATAGTTCACCTGTTCCAAGCAACACGTGCTCCCCGCTCTCTTCGACCCGAGTCTGTACCATCGGGTAGGCTTTAGACACCCGTCGAAGACTTTCCACCATCTTTGGCAGCTCCGATGGATTCAATGGTTCGATTGCGAGCTTCATCACGGATTCTCCGCCGGCCTCCGGAAATTTCAAAGGCGCAAAAATCTGAATATCATCCAAATCATCAACGGCGCTAATAAGTGTCGCTGTCTTTGCTATATTCGCGTCGACTCCGTCAAGCAACACCCAATTTCCAGCCTTAGCAATTGTGACATCAGTGCGGTGACGACCTCGGGGGATGGC
>Ga0163144_10028121_pt1 | contig 10862 bp, 6 predicted proteins | sample OliLak19BULKMAT1_FD_123175 | JGI IMG/M metagenome (GOLD analysis project Ga0163144, IMG submission 123175) | Freshwater microbial mat bacterial communities from Lake Vanda, McMurdo Dry Valleys, Antarctica - Oligotrophic Lake LV.19.BULKMAT1 | ecosystem: Environmental > Aquatic > Freshwater > Lake... | reverse complement strand
GCCATGGTGAATGCAAAGACATCACCTGCGATCCGGCGGGCAAACAACGGAGCGATCAGACCGGAACATCGAACGTCGCACTGCTCAAGGCGCAGGGTTTCAACGTCCGCCAGCGTAGCAGCTTCATCAACGACGGCATCGAACTCATCCGAACCGCGCTCAACACCGCGATGGGAGAAAACCATCTGTTCATCCATCCGCGCTGCAAAAAACTCATCAAGGCGATGCAGGCGTATCACTATCCCGGCAAAGGCGGTGAACTGCCGGAGAAGGATGGTGAGCATGATCATCCGATTGACGCGCTGAGATACTATTTCGTCAACCGCGTGGACCGCGGCGGAGGGGCGAGGATTTATTAGCGATTGCTCCCTCGCCCTCGGCGGGAGAGGGCCGGGGGTGGGGGAGAGGCGCACTCATCGCAGCGCCATGGAATTGAAGAATACTTGGACGTTCCGCGAGTGGACACGCGGCCATTCGCAATGCGCCTTCCCCTCACCCTAACCCTCTCCCGCAAGGGGAGAGGGGACCGGAGGATTATTGCATTCGCCGGGACTCCTCGCCCCGCGAGGGGGGTAGGACATCGTTTCCGACTATACTACCGGTGGGAGCGCATCATGATTCGATCACTGCGTTGGTTCTTGCTCTGCGGAATGATCCCCGTGTTCGTCGGCTGCGCGACTTCGCGGTCGGCATCGACCACGCCGCGCACGCCGGTTCATGCAACGGAAAGTGCGCACGGAATTCCGATTGTCATCCTTTCCGGCGATGCCGATGCGCTGGGAAAGTCACAGGGCGATCAGCTTCGTCCACAGATCAAAGGGCTTCACGACGCCTACATGAAGGCGCTCTTTCAGCACCCGACCTCTCGCAGACTGGCGATTGAGAACGCGCGGGCCTACGAGCCGTTCATTCTCCCTGAATATCTCACCGAGATTCGCGCGCTCGCCGATTCCAGCGGCATGGACGATGACAGCGCGCTGCTATCGCAGTGCTTTCTGGACATCCTGCCAATGGTGGCGTGCTCGACGCTCGCATTGCCTGCCAGCGCCTCGGTCGATGGCGTTGCCCGAATGGCGCGAAATCTTGATTTCATGTCGATGGGCGTCGCGGACAAAGCCTCGATGATCCTCATCTTCAAACCCGCCGGCCGTTATCACTTCGCCGCGATTACCTGGCCGGGGCTGGTGGGGGTTCTCACCGGGATGAATCAGCATGGGCTGACGATCGCAAATATCGAAGTCACCCGGCTTCCCACCGTCGCCCATGCGATGCCGTATCCGCTTTTGTATCGCACGATTCTCGAGCGCTGCCGAACCGTGGATGAGGCGATCGCCCTGCTTGAGACCACGCCACGGCAGACGCCCAACAATCTGATGCTGATGGATGAAGCAGGCAACCGCGCGGTGGTTGAGATCAGTCCCCACGGAATCGTCGTGCGTCGCGGGCAAGACAATGAAGCGCTGGCAAGCACTAACCACCAACGCGGTGAAGATCATGACAAGCCCGGACGATGCTGGCGGTATGACCGGATGAGAGAATCCACCGCCGATGCTTTCGGTCAGCTCGATGAGCCTGCGATTCAGCGGATCATCCAGTCGGTTTCGGTGCCACGATTCACGCTGCAGAGCATGGTGTTTGAACCGTCCAGGCGGATGATCCATCTCTCGATCGGCGCGAGCGCCGGCAAGGGTCCTTATCACCCGATCGACCTGGGAGCGTTGATGCGATGAGCAAACTCCGCGAGCATCTGAAACTCACCGCCTATGCACTTCTGATTGGCGCGTTGTATTACGGGCTGGTGGGGATGGCGCTTCGCTTTCGCGTGCATGCCGGACCGGAGGAAATCTCCTTCTTCTGGCCGCCGATGGGGCTGGTGCTGGCGGTGCTGACGAGATGCCGCTGGCGATTCTGGGCATATCTACTGCCGGCATTGCTCGTGTCGAGTGTGATCGCCAACCTTCAGGCGGGCCGTGACCTGCTTCCGGTCATGCTCTTTACCTTCGATGACATACTCGTCCCGGCTGCCGGCGCGGTGGTGCTGCGGCGATTCCTTAACGATCAGAGAGCCTTCGCCGGATCCACGCAGACCGTCGCGTTTCTGTTCATCACCGCCGTGGTCTGTGTCGTATCGGCAAGCATCGGCGTGGGTGTGCAGGCGGTGCAGAAAGATCTGGAATCCTTCACGCATGAGTGGCGCATCTGGGCGACATCCACCCTCATCGGCATGTTGATGATAGCCCCGCCGATCCTGAGCTATTCGCGTGACATCACCGCGATGCTGCGCGGTCGAAAACTGCTGGAGGGCATCTTCGTTCAGATGCTGCTGATCATCCCGGCGTATTTTGCCTTTCATCAACACTCCACCACCGAGCTTCCGGCACGCCTTCTTGTGTATTCATCCATTCCGCTGCTGCTGTGGTCAGCGCTGCGATCGGGTGTGTTCGGGACCTCCATCTCACTGTTTGTCATTGGCGCGGTGAGTGTGTGGAAGATCGGCACCGGCACTGCTCTGCGCGGTGCGACGCCCGAAGAGGTGGCGGACGAGTTGGGATGGGTGCAGGCTTATTACGCGGCGGTGAGCTTCTCATCACTGATGGTCGCGTCGCTTTTCACAGAGTTTCAACAATCGCTGGCGGACAGAAAATTACAAAGCTCCATCCTCTCGATGATCGCCGCCGCCAAACCACTCGACATCACGCTGCGTGAACTGGTGCTGGGGATCGAGTCGCGGGTGCAGGGGATGATCGGATCGGTGCTGCTGTATGACCCGCAGGATCAGACCCTCACCACCGCCGCCGCTCCGAATCTGCCCGAGAAGTACAATCAGATGATCACAAAGTTCCCCGTCGGTCCGCAAAACGGATCGTGCGGGACCGCCGCGTTCCGCAAAGAGCGCGTGATCGTTGAGGATCTGCGTGATTCAGAATTGTGGGCTCCGTATGAGGCGATGATTCGCGGCGTCAACCTCCGCTCGTGCTGGTCGCAGCCGATCATGAATTCGGCGAATGAGGTGCATGGAACCTTCGCGCTGTATTACCGCGAACCCCGCAAACCCACGCAGTCGGAGCTGGACCTGATCCAGATAGCCGCCGACCTCGCGGAGATCGCGATCGAACGGGACCGTTCAACCGGCGCGATTCAGGAGCGCGAACGATCCTATGCGGCACTGATCGCGAATCTTTCGGGGATGGTGTATCGCATCAGGCTCGACGAGGCGCGCACGCCGCTTTACTTCAGCGAAGGAACTTTCGCACTGACCGGATACACGGGTGCGGAGATGCTCGCGGGCGTGGTGAAGCTGGAATCATTGATTCATCCGGATGATCTGCGGAATGTGCTGGAAAGCTCCCGCAAGCAGATCATCAGCCGTCAACCCATATCGATAGAGTTCCGCATCCGTACCCGCGACGGGCGCGAAAGATGGGTGTGGACGCAGTCGTCGGTAAGATATGACATCGACGGCACCCCGCTGGATGTGGAGGGGTTGAACACCGACATCACCGTGCGGAAACAAACCGAACTCTCCCTGGATCACGCCCGTCAGACCGCCGAGCAGGCAAGCAAGGCCAAGGATCAGTTTCTGGCGATGCTCTCGCACGAGCTTCGCACGCCGCTGACACCCGTGCTGCTGTATGTCTCGATGATGGAAAAGCAGACCGACCTGCCCGCCGAGACCCGCGAGGAGATGAGCATCATCCGGACTCAGATCGAACAGGAGACACGCCTGATTGATGATCTGCTGGATGTTACCCGCATCGACCGGGGTAAATTCCGCATTGAAAAGAAGACGCTGGATTTCCGCGACACGATCACGCAGGTGCTTTCGCTGCACAGTGCGGCGATTGAGGACAAGCACATCGATCTGCAGGTGTCGCTTGACGCCGACACCCACGATCTGTCTGCTGATCCAAATCGCATGAGGCAGTTGGTGGTGAACCTGCTGAGCAACGCGCTCAAATTTTCCAAGCCCGGCGGGACGATCTGGGTGCGGACTTTCAAAACTGCGGAGGACCGACTGTGCCTGGAGATCAAGGACACGGGAATCGGGATCAGTGAGACGGAATTGAGGAAGCTGTTCAACCCGTTTGAGCAGGGCCTGCGAGCGCGGTCCCCGGAATACGGCGGGATGGGGCTGGGTCTGACCATCGTCAAAGCCATCGCCGACCTTCACGGCGGAGGCGTGCGCGTGGAAAGCGACGGAGAAAACAAGGGCACAACCGTGTCAGTCGAACTGCCCCGGCCGCCGAATGCCGCGCAGGTGCCCGTTTCCACCGCTGCGCAGGTCATCCGGCCTGGCAAGCAACTTAGAATTCTGGTGGTCGAGGATCATGATGCATCCCGTGACGCGATCGTCAGTCTTCTGCGGATTCTGAATTACCAACCCATCGGCGTGGGTAATCTCGCAGAGGCGCTGCAGCATTCCGATGATCAGATTGATCTTCTGATCAGCGACATTCAACTTCCCGACGGTGTCGGATTGACCCTGCTGAAGGAACTGAACCAGCGCCGCGACATCCCCGCCATCGCCCTTTCCGGCCTGGGCAGCGACGCCGACATCGAGCGCAGTCTTGCCGCCGGATTCAAGGCACATCTTGTGAAACCGATCGACTTTGACGCACTCGAACGAACGATCGCCCGTGTGATGGAAAGTTGATGGCTGACTTCATAAATCATTGATGCGCTCCTTGCCTTCGCGTGCCATTTGTTTACACCTATTCGACAAACCCGCCTGAACCCTCTATAGTCCTCTCATCCTCACGGGCCTGAAACCCCGTCTGGACCAATGCCCGGCACCGCCCGCCTCACTTAACGCATTCGCGTTTGGCACGAGTTTCCGAGCATATTTTACATACGAAGTGCGTTTTGCTCGGACGATTCTCGTCCTGTTGATCCTGCTTCGAGAAAGTTGTTTGATGACCTTTTCTTCTCTGCGGCTGGCACAGCCGCTGTTGGATGCTCTTCACGTTGAAGGCTACGAAATTCCAACTCCCATCCAGGCGCGTTCGATCCCGCCGATTCTTGAGGGCAAGGATCTCATGGGCTGCGCCCAGACCGGAACCGGCAAAACCGCCGCGTTTTCGCTGCCGCTGATTCAGCGGGTGATGATTGATTCTCCCCACGCGCCCAAGCCCGGGCAGCGGCGGCACGTTCGCGCGCTGGTTCTTTCGCCGACGCGCGAGCTCGCCTCTCAGATCGCTCAATCCATCCGCGCTTATGGCGGCAAGACGGGTGTGCGATACGCCGTCATCTTCGGTGGTGTGGGTCAGGGGCCGCAGGTGGATTCACTCCGCTCAGGGGTTGACGTTCTTGTCGCGACGCCGGGTCGGCTGCTTGATCTGATGGATCAGGGCCATGTCGATCTTCGGCAGGTTGAGATTTTCGTTCTGGATGAAGCCGACCGGATGCTCGACATGGGCTTCGTCCATGACATCCGCCGCGTGATCAAAGAGCTTCCCGCCAAGCGTCAGAATCTGATGTTCAGCGCGACGATGCCGTATGAGATCAAGAAACTCGCCGACTCGTTTTTGCACAAGCCCGAGTTCATCGAAATCGCGCCCGTTACTGCGACAACGGAACTGGTCGAGCAGCATGTTTTTCATGTGAAGCGGGACAGCAAGCCGTCGCTGCTTGCGCACCTGTATGAAGCTGAACCGATGAGCCGCGTGCTGGTGTTCACACGGACCAAGCACGGTGCCGATCGCGTTGCACGCAGATTGCATTCGCAGGGGATTCATGCCGAGGCGATTCACGGAAACAAATCGCAGAACGCCCGGCAGCGCGCTCTGGCGAATCTCAAAAACGGCAAGATCGCGGTGCTGGTGGCGACGGATGTCGCGGCGCGCGGTATCGATGTCGAAGGCATTTCGCACGTTGTCAATTATGACATCCCGAATGAGCCCGAGACTTACGTTCACCGCATCGGACGCACCGGCCGCGCCGGTGCGCAGGGCATCGCGATCAGCTTCTGCGATGAACATGAGGAGCGCGCCTGGCTTCGTGACATCGAACGGCTGATCAAGAAAAAGATCAACGTCCGCACCGACGCCCCGGCGTTTGCCGCCGAGCCTAAGGCTGCACGGCAGCATCAGGATTCGCCGCGGCGTGATGATGATCGACGGGAAGGTTCTCGCAGGGACTCGGGACACAGGGATGCCGGACATCGCAGCGCCGGGCGCGACTCCGGACATCGCGACTCCGGTCATCGCGACTCCGGACATCGCGATTCGGGTCATCGTTCAAGCAATCGCTCCGGCGACTTACGATCGTCCAAGCCAAGCCATGCGTCCAAGCCGGCTCATGCCCCCCGACATGCCGCGGCGGTGAGCCATGCGGCAACCCCGCAACACTCGCCCCGGACCGGTGCCGGGCACTCGGCTGCAAGTCACTCACCCGCTGGTCATCCAGCGAAGAGTCACTCGGTGAAAACCCACTCCACCGCGAGTCACCAAAGCTCAACCAGCGCCGCAAGCCAGTCTCACGCCGCGGTGCATCCGAAGGCTCAGAAGGCCGCGCATGCGTCGAAACCTCGTCAGTCGGCCCACCCGCTTCACAAGCCCAAGCAGTCCGCCCATCGAAAGGGTTCACGCTCGCCGGGGAGTTTTTCAAAGGTGCAGTCCCGCGGGCGATGAGCCACGGATGAAAAGCATTTCACCGGCAACGAGCGACGAGCGCAAAGAAGAGCTTCTTCTTTGCGCTTTTCGCGTTATCCCCATTTGATTGGTCTTGGAAAAAGGATCGGTCCATATTGTGATTTTGAATACTCGTTGGAACGGGTTTCCAACCCGTGTTATTTGATCCACAGACATGGCTTGGAAGCCGTGCCACATGGATTGTTCAAAGGTCCTAATTCAGAATCTATCTGATTTATAACCGAACCAAGTTAGCAAGCGGTCACTAATATAGATGCAGTCAATTGCTCCCCCTCGGAGGAGAGAAAGAGTGATGTCGGCTGCAGGATTTCAATGTCGTCGGCAGTCGGGCCGGCGAAACGCGATGTTCGTCAAGAGCACTCGCGGCGGGACGGACACCCTGTCCGTCCCGTCTTTTTTTTCGCCACCAAAGCATATGAATCGAATCGTTATGCGTGTTGAGGATCAACCTCACCCTCCGCCGACGAACGTCACGATCTCTATAACGTCCCCTTCGCTCAGTGGCTGATCGTACTTTTCCGCGCGCGCCAGTCTTCGGTTCAGTTCGATCGCGACCTTCTCGGGTTTGAGGTTGAACTGCTCGACGAGCGCGCGCAACGTCGTGCCGGCGGGCAGATCCTTTGCGTCTCCGTTCACGGTGATCTTCATCGCATCACTCTTGAACAAATCAACCGACAGGTCAAGGCAAACACGGTCACTCGACGGCGAAGAGCAAGTGCGAAAGAAGTCGCGTGTTGCGAATCTCTTCTCTGAGCCTCTGTGGCCGTTCATTTTCCGGCGTGGAAAATTCAGTGCGCGAAGGCGCGAAGAGGCGAAGGTTCGCGAACCTTTAGTTTCATTTGCCAGCGCGCGGGTGACGACTACAATGGCGGCCGATGTCCTACACTGTCCTTGCACGCAAATACCGCTCGGCGAACTTCGATGAACTCATCGGGCAGGAGCACATTGCGCAGACGATCAAGAAGGCGATCGAGTCCGGCCGCATCGCGCACGCGTTTTTGTTTTGCGGGACGCGTGGAACGGGAAAGACTTCCACTGCACGCATTCTCGCCAAGGCGCTGAACTGTCAAAGTTCAGACAAGCCGACCGCCCAGCCCTGCGACAAGTGCAAATCATGTCTTGCCATCGCACGCGGCGATGACATGGACGTGATCGAGATCGATGCCGCATCCAACACCGGCGTGGACGATGTGCGCGATCTCATCGCCAATTCGCAGTATCGGCCGGTGAATTCACGGTTCAAGATTTACATCATCGACGAAGTTCACATGCTCTCGAAGAACGCGTTCAACGCCCTCCTCAAGACGCTGGAGGAACCGCCGAGCCATGTGAAGTTCATTCTGGCCACGACCGAGACTGAAAAAGTCCTGCCGACGATTCAATCGCGGTGTCAGCGGTATGATTTCAGAAACATTCCCACGCGCGAGATCGCCGCTCATCTCAAGAGCATCTGCAAGGCAGAGAAGATCAAAGCGGATGACGATGCGTTGCTGCTGGTGGCAAAAGCCGGCGCGGGATCGATGCGCGATTCGCTGTCGCTTCTGGATCGCCTGCTTTCGACGGGCGAGAAGAATCTGACCGCGGAGATGATCGAACAGATGCTTGGATTGCCCAAGTCGCAGATCATCTACGACATCGCCGCCGCTGTGGGAGCGGGCGACGCCGGAAAAACGCTGGAGATTGCCAACGATCTGGTGTCGCGCGGACTCTCACCCGAGACAATGGTCGGGAGCCTGATCGATCATCTGCACAATCTGCTGATCATTCGAACCTGCGGGATGGAGTCGGGATTGGTGGAAGTGCCGGGATTGTCGCCAAAGGAACTGGCGCTTCAGGCAGAGCAGTTTGATGCGGTGACGCTGACGCAGGACATCGCATTATTGGAAGAGCTCAAGCGATCCTTGCGAAGCGCGCAGGCCGGACGGGCACTGACGGATGCGACGCTGGTGAGACTTGCGCTGGCCGAACAGTTCCGCAATGTCACCGAACTGCTCGCCGGTGTTGGAAGCGCCTCGGCGGTCCCCGTCGCGCCGGCGCTAAAAAAAAACTCTGAACTGAATCGTCTTTCTCCTTCTCCCCTCGCGGGAGAGGGCAGGGGTGAGGGGAAGACGTTGATCCCGGAAGCTGCGCAGCCGCAAGTGGGAAATCCCACCCGTCACCCCAATCCTCTCCCGCAAGTAGAGCGGGGGCCGGAGACGACGGACGAAGGTCAACTGGTTAGTTCCCCAACTCAATTCGCTGCGTCTACCCCTCACCCCAGCACTCTCCCGCAGGGGGAGTTAGAGCCGGAGGCAGACGATCTTCCTTCTGTCGGAAAAGTCTGGGAGGGTGAGAAGGTTTCACTCAACGCAGCATTCAAGAAGTTCAACTCTCACAAAAGCGAACCGCCACGCACGACCTTGATTGCACAGGCAGATGATTCATCCAATCTCGAACCCGTTGACGCCTCCGACCTGTGTGCGGTGATGACCCGACTGCAATCAGCGGTGCGTGAACACAACGGCATCGGCGCGTTTCTCTCTCAAGGCACGATGAAAAGCATCGGCGACAACCTCGCGGTGATTGCATTCCCCGACACATCACTGGCGCCGTCGATGCTTGAGCGCGGCAACAAAAAGCAGATTCTATCCGAAGCCCTCCAGCATCTCATCGGCCAACCGGTCGCACTGCGTTTCGAGGTAGATTCAAACCTGGACAACGCAACCTCGGTCCGGCAACCGCCGACGGTGCCTGTCAAACGCGAAACACCCAGATCAAATCCACAATCACAACCGCCGATGACGCTCGCAGTGCCTACGATTCGCGTGACGCCGGAATTGAAAGAGGAACTGCAAAAGAAGGACCCGCTCATCGATGCGGTAATCAGAGAACTCGGCGGAGAAATCGTCAAAGTGGAGTGATCCACTGGCAACTGGCAACTGGCAACTGGCAACTGGCAACTAACAACTGGTAACTCTCACATGCTTGATAACCTCAAAAACATCGCGAATCTCCCAGGACTCATGGCCAAGGCCCGCGACATGCAGGAGCGCATGAAGGGAATGCAGGAAAAACTCGCCACCACCCAAACCAGCGCCGATGTGGGCGGCGGAATGGTGACGGCGATTGTCAATGGCCGGATGGAGCTGGTTAAAGTCCGCATCGACAAAGACAAGCTCGATGTCAATGATACGCAGATGCTCGAGGATCTGATCGTCGCCGCCGTCAGCGCCGCGCAGGTGAAGGCCGCGACGCAGGCGAAAGCCGAGATGGACAAACTCGTCGCCGATATCGGACTGCCGCCGGGGATGCTGCCTTAAGAAGTGATTGCCGCAGAGGCATCATCCTTCATCCTTTCCCCCGATTCCTTTATCTTCTTCTCCCATGACATCCAAATTCAACTGGGGCATTCTGGCGACGGGCGGGATCGCGCACGCATTTGCGCGCGGACTGCAAACCTCGAAAGGTGGCCGTGCTTATGCGGTCGCGTCGCGCGATGCGCAGAAAGCAAAACAGTTTGCGGATGAGTTCGCGATGGAACAGAGCTACGGCAGTTATGACGATCTGCTGGATGATCCGAAGGTTGATATCGTTTACATCGCGACGCCGCATCCGCAGCACATCGAGTGGGCCATGAAAGCGGCCGCTAAGAAGAAACACCTGCTGATCGAGAAACCCATCGCGATCAATCACGCCGACGCGATGGCGATCTTTGAAGTGGCGCGAGAACACGATGTCATGGTGATGGAAGCGTTCATGTACCGCTGTCATCCCGCGACCGCCAAGCTCATTGAAATCCTCCAGTCAGGTGTAATCGGCCAGGTCCGCGTGATCAACGCGACTTTCAGCTTTCAGGCGAACTTCAAGGAGGAAAGCCGGATCTTCGCCAATGAATATGCCGGCGGCGGGATTCTGGATGTGGGGTGTTATGCGACCAGCATCTCGCGGCTGATCGCGGGCGTGGCAACCGGCAAGGACTTTGCCGAGCCCATTGATGTAAAGGGCGTCGCCCATCTGGGCGAGACCGGCGTGGACGAGTGGGCCATCGGAACACTAAAGTTTGAACATGACATTCTCGCGCAGATCTCCTGCGGCATCAGTGTCAACCAGGAAAGCATCGTTCGCATCTTTGGATCCGAAGGTTCGATCACCCGCCCCAACCCGTTTCCGCATCAGCGCAAGGGCGGGGATGTCACGACGCTGCTGATCCAAAAGAACGGCGAAAGCACTCCG
>Ga0163144_10028119_pt1 | contig 10862 bp, 4 predicted proteins | sample OliLak19BULKMAT1_FD_123175 | JGI IMG/M metagenome (GOLD analysis project Ga0163144, IMG submission 123175) | Freshwater microbial mat bacterial communities from Lake Vanda, McMurdo Dry Valleys, Antarctica - Oligotrophic Lake LV.19.BULKMAT1 | ecosystem: Environmental > Aquatic > Freshwater > Lake... | reverse complement strand
CGCCACGATGGAAGTCGGCAACATGACGGAAGAAGTCACCGTCTCGGCCGCTGCGCCCGTGGTGGACACCAAAAAGACGACGACGGGTGCGACGTTCACGGCGGAAATCCTTGAAAAGATTCCGACGGCGCGTGACCCGTGGCAGATCATCAACATGACGCCGGGCGTGCAGGCCGGTCTCAACGTTGGTGGTTCGTCCTCCGGTCAGCAGGTGGGCCTCACCTCGCGTGGCACCGCAGCCTCGGTGCAGTGGAACCTCGAAGGCGGATCCATCACGGACCTGTCGTCGAACTCGTCACCGTCGTATTTCAACTTCGACGCCTTCGAGCAGATCTCCGTGGTCAACGGCGGCGGCGACGTCTCCGTGCAGTCCTCGGGTCTGTCGATCAACCTCGTGACCAAGAGCGGCTCGAACGTGTTCAAGGGCTCGCTCGTCGGCACGTTCTCGAACGACAAACTGCAGAACGGCAACGTCAGCGAGGACCTCTTCAGCCGCGGCACGGGCGGGTTTCTCTCGGGCAACCCGATCAAGCGGATCTACAACGCCTCGGTCGAATACGGCGGCCCGGTCCTCAAGAACAAGTTGTGGTGGTGGGCGGCGGCCGACAAGCAGGACATCAACGTCGGCGTCCTCAACTTCTTCGATCCAGACATCAGCGCGCAGTGCGCGACCTACTCGGCGGCACAGCGCACCGGCACCCTCGCGGGCCTGGTGACCTACGCCGACCTGGACAAGGTGCAGGAGTGCCTGTCGAAGGACCAGACGATCATCAAGAACATCCAGGGCAAGCTCAACTACACCCTGAACGCGTCGCATAAATTCCAGTACATGCTGACGACCGACAACAAATTCCGCAACGCGCGTGGCGCCAGCTCCAACACGGCCAAGGAAGCGACCTTCACGCAGACCAGTGACGCGCCGTGGAAGCTGCCGCTGCAGACCCACCAGGGCACCCACACGTGGATCGCCAGCGACCGGCTGGTGTTCAACTCCATGTACACCTACGTCAAGGGCGGGTTCTTCCTCGACTATCAGGATACCGACAAGTGTGGCCAGAGCCGGTACATGGGCTTTGACAAGATGAGCGACTACACCACCGGGGCGCGCGCGGACGCGGGTTGTCTCTGGAACACGCAGCAGCTGCAGAACCGCACGTCGGGCTTCCTGAGCCGGTCCGCGTCGTCGACCTACCACACCAACCGTCCCTCGCATGAACTCAAGACGGATGGCACCTACTTCCTCACCAACGTGCTGGGTGGCGACCACTCGCTGAAGTTCGGTGCCGGGTATCGCAAGAACCCGATCTCGAGCTTCTCGCATTACTCCGGCGGTGGCCGTGCCACCTACCAGTGCCCGGGCAACAACTCGGCCAACTGCGGAACCAGCGCGATTATGCCTGCGGGCTCTGCCACGGGTCTGGTCCCGTATCAGGCCGTGTTGTGGCGCGACCAGCTCCGCAACAACAACTGGTGGTCGTACAACGGCTACATCCAGGACTCCTACTCGTACAAGCGCCTGCGCGTGAACGCCGGTCTGCGCTACGACTGGCAGCAGTCGGAGTATCTCGGCGGCTGCGTGCCGGAGAACCAGATCCGGCCGGACCTCCTGCCGTCGCAGTGTGAAGAAGCCACCTCGTCGGGCGTGGATCCGAACACGGGCCAGCTCGAAGAGATTCAGCCCTTCGGCAACTTCTCCCCGCGTATGTCGCTGACCTACGACCTGTCTGGCAACGGCAAGACCGTGTTGCGCGCAAGTGGTTCGTACTACTACGCGACGCGCATCACGCTGGCCAACGACCTGGGCGCGCTCTTCACGGTGACGAGCCTGACCTTTGGTCCCAACAGCGCCACCGGCACCTGCACCGGCAACTCGTGCTGGACCGATGCCAACCGCGACACGATCGTTCAGGCCAATGAGCTCACGGGTATCCCGTCGTCGAGCAACGCCCGCTTCAACATCAACACGGGTGTAATGTCGCCGGCCGGTAACGCGGTCGACGAAAGCACGAAGATCGCGCGCACACGTGAGATGACGGTCGGCGCGTCGCACGAGCTGATGTCCAACCTTGCCGTGGGCGTGGACGTGATCTACCGCCGATATGACCGCGGCACGATCGGTTATACGGTCGGGTACCAGCCGGGTGCGGCCAACTTCCCGATCTCGAACCTGTACACCGGACCGCTGCAGTACACCGATCCGATCAGCGGCAACACCGGTGACTACTACGTGATCTGCACGGGCTGCAGGCGTCCCTCGGGCCTCGGCTCGATCACGATGACCAACCCGAACTATCAGACATACACGGGTGCGGACTTCACGATCAACAAGCGCTACAGCGACAAGTGGCAGCTCAACCTCGCCCTGACGGTGCAGAAACGCAACGACTACACCGTTGAAGGTGGGTTCGTGGATCCCCAGAACGTGAACTACGGCCAGGGTCTCAACGTTGGCGCGCGCTACATCTTCAAACTCAACGGCAGCTATGATCTGCCGTGGGGCGTGACGACGTCGATGAACCTCAACGTCAACGACGGCGCGGTGCGCACGCTGATCATGAACGGACCCGGCAACGTCTACGGCGGCATCAACACGGCCGGTGCCAACACGACGATCAGCCGCTCGACGATCCAGTTCCAGCCTACCAACACGACGCGGTTTGAGCGGACGCAGTTGCTCGACTTGAGCCTGCAGAAGACCTTCTCATTCCGTGGCGGACAGAATCGGATCAAGGTGACGTTGGACGGGTTCAACCTCCTCAACACACCCACGGTGTTGGGGTACTCGAGCAACAACGTGAGCCTCACAACGTCGACCCGCATCAGCAGCATCATTCCGCCGCGCGTCTTCCGCGTCGGCGCGCAGATCAACTTCTAAGCGGAAGTCGATTCTCGACCGTTACCTACCGGCCGCAGGGGTTTTCCCCTGCGGCCGTTTTTTTTGTCAGCGTCCCGCAGCGGCCAGCGCCCGGGCCAGGTTGTCACGCGCCGCCGGATTGCCGGGCTCCGCCTCCACCACCCGCCGGAACAACACAATCGCATCGTCGTGCCTGCCAAGCGACGAGAGCGCAATCGCGAGGCCGTCATCGCCCGGGTGTCTGACGGCGCCATCATGAGGTAACGCTGATAGTGGGCGACCGCCTCGGCGTAGTCACCGGTGCGGACGACGAACGCCATCAATGGCAGATACATCCGACGATCCGCACCGACCTCGGTGAGGATGGGGATGATGCTCGACGTGGGCGCCAAGCCCGGCTGACACGGTTCGTGGCGCAGGCCCACCAGGACGATCCAGGAGGCCGCCAGACCCAGGTAGAGGGAACGACGTGCACGCCAGGCATGGGCGAAGGAGGAATACAGAAATGCCCGGTCCATCAGCACCACCAGCACGGGCGCCACGACCGTGGTTTCCTTACTCGCCATGCCCAGGGCGCTGGCGGCAATCGCCAGCCACACCCATCGTTGTTGCCGAGGTGACTCGTAGGCACGCACGGCGGCCCAGAGGGTCGCGAGCAGGCACAGGGCCATCGTGGATTCAGTGCGCGGACAGGGAGTTTGCGTAGACGCCGGCGATGACGAGCGCAAGAATCAGGGCAGCGCCGCCCGATCGCCACGTCACGCGTCGCTATTTCCAGCCTGAGCGCACCGGCTCCATCGGCGGCAGCGCGGTGGCCGCGTACCCCTTGCGGGCGCGGAGGTTCAAACCCGACACGGACGACTTCACTTCGATCTTCCTGAATTTGCCGTCCATGACGGCGTTGACGGGCTGATAACCGATGACGTAATACGTGCTGGTGTCGCGCACGACCATGTTGAAGGCGCGACCAATGTCGTCGATGTTGCGCAGGCTCAGGCCGCCGGTGGCGGAGGTGAGAATCGACGGCGCCGCCTCACCCGTGTCAAACGCGAGTGATCGCCCTCGTGTTTCACTCAACACGTCGGGCACCGCCGACGGACTACCGACAAGACCGCGACCATCGATCGAATAGATCGTCGTGCCCCCGCGTGACGCCTCGGCCGCGATCGCCTGCAGGTCGCTGCGCGATTCCTCCACGTAAAACCCTTCCGTGAGGAACACGACGGTCTTGCGGCCGGGGATTCGCGCAAGCCGATTCACCACGTACCGCAGATTCTGCAGGGTATTGGCTGTCAGGATGCGAGCCTGCCGCACATACAGTTGCGCCTTCTGCTGGAGCAGGTTTTCGACCTGAAGCTCTCCGCCGTTCATCTGGCAGGCGATGGGATCCTCGCGGCAGGCGACGGTACCGAGTTGATCCACCAGTTCGCGTGCGCCTGAGGCAATACGCGCAGCCTCCACTTCGCCGGGGATGCGAGGGAACTCGCGGAACGGCGCCAGAAGCGACTGCCGCGTCTCAAAACCCACACGGACATTCTTGATGCCCGCGACAAGTTCCGCAGGGCTGGTGGTCAAGCGGCCATTGGACATCTGGCCGTTGTAAAACACCCCGCCAAAATCACCAGGGCCGATGTTGGTGCGGATAAACGTTTCTGCGCCCGCTTTGGCGCGCAGGAGTGAATCGTGCGCGAGATGGGCTTCGTCGAACAAGACGATGAAGATGCGGCGGGCGCGATCTTCAGAGAGCACTTCCTGATCTCCCGTGACCGGCAACAGTTGGCCACCACGATCGTGCGACACCATGTAGAACTGGTCGATCGTCTGGCGCCGACCGTCCTCGTAGAGTTCGAGGTCGTCCCTGGTGAGGCCCGCGACGAAGTTGCCCTGACGATCAAGCGCCGTGACGTCGACTTCGACGATCGCGGTGCGGGCTTTGAAGGTGACTTGAGGGGCCGGCGCCTGCTGCGGCACTTGTCCGCGCACCCCCGGGACCAGCAGCAGCAATCCCGCGACGACGCCCGAGACCAGTCGTGTACTGCGCATCTGAATCCTCCCCGGAAGGGGCCAGTATACCGGTCTTGCCCGCCTCCTATCCGCCGATGATCTGTCGGATTTGTGCGATGTCGTCCCTGAGAAAAGGCGGGGCGGCGCGCAGGTACTGTTCGCCGAATCGGCGTGCCTCCCCGATGCGACCGAGCCGGGCGAGGTTGATCGTCAGGTTGTAGAGGGCGTCCAGTGACTGCGGGTCGGCGGTGAGGGCCTGCTGCCACGCCTTGAGCGCTTCCTCGTGACGTCCGGTAGTGGACAGGAGCACGCCGAGCGCGGTCCACGCACCACTGAGCCCCGCATCGAGCGAGACGGCCCTCCTGAGCGCGGCTTCTGCGGCGGGGATGTTTCCTCCGCGCAGGTGTGTCACGCCGATGTTTTCGTGCGCCAGTGCGTGATTCGGATCGATCGTCAGCAGGCGGTCAAATGCCGCGAGCGCTTCGCGCGTCTTCCCAGCAGCGAGGTAGGCATTGCCCAGGCCGATGAGCGCGTCAGGATCGTCGCCGGTCATCTGTTCCAGCAGTTCGATGGCGCGTTGTGGCTGGCCAGACTCGGCCAGGTACTGCGCGAGTTTGATGCGGACTTCACTTTGCGTGATGCCTTGCGTGAGCGCGGCTTCGAGCGTGCTGATTGCCTCGGCCGCTCTGCCGCTTCGCCAGTGGACCAACGCCAGTTTTCGGTACGCGTCCTCGGTGTCGGGGCGCCTCGAAATGACCTGCTGGTAGAGCCGCACGGCGTCCTGAGCTCGGCCTTCCCGTTGTGCCTGTGCGGCCTGTGTGAGCCACTGGTCCAGTTCGATCAAACGTTTGGGATCGTCCGTCTCGGTGTATTGCTCACGCGCGGTGGCGGCGCCGCCCCCGATGTATCCGAGTGAGCGGAGCCTGTCGATCGTCTCTGCCGATTCCTGGCGCGGCCGACCAGGCGCGGTCATGTTGAAGCCGCGGAGTGTGTTGAGCAGCACCTCGGCGCGTGAGGGATTCACCGCCGCCCCGTTGCGCGCCTCTTTGGGATCGTTGCGCAGATCATAAAGCTCGGGAATCGGCAGGTCGACGTACTTTTCTCCCTGCACCACCACCCCTCGCAACGGCGCCCAGCCGCGCTGGATGGTGGCGGTCATCGCTTCGAAGTAGGACGGGCGGTCGTCGCCCGCACCTTCGTTCACCACCGAGCGAAGCGACGTGCCAGACGCCACGTTGGTGGCGTCGATGCCGACACTCTCAAGCACCGTCGGCACCAGATCCACATGCCGTGCCGGCGTCGTGATGAGGCGGCCTGTCGGCTCGTCCATGTCCGCGCCGATCTCCGCGACGATCAACGGCACACGCAACACCGGCTCGTAGGCAAACACGCCGTGGGTGAGTTCGCCGTGTTCGCCCAGGCTCTCACCGTGATCGGCCGTGACGATGACGAGCGTGCGGCGGGGGAGTGAGTCCAGGCGGTCGAGCAGTGCACCAAGCGCGTGATCGGTCCACGAAACTTCGCCCAGATACGGATCGTTGGGAAAACGGTCCCGCCATTCGGCAGGCGGGTCGTAGACGACGTGGGGGTCATACACGTGGACCCATGAAAACCACTTGCCGGACTGTTGGTCGATCCAGTCGAGCGCCGAGGCGGCCACCACGTCGGCCCGTCGCTCGCGTTCGTCGGCTGCCCCGCTGCCCATCGTGTCGTCGTAGCGGTCGAACCCCTGGTCGAGGCCGAACTGACTGTCGAGTGGGAAGCCGCCGACAAACGCGCCAGTGGCGAAGCCGGCGGCCTTGAGTCGAGTGGCCAGTGTCTCGGTGCCTGGCTTGAGGCGGTACCCCGTGTTGTCGCGGATGCCGTGTTCATACGGGTAGCGGCCCGTCAGCATGGACGCATGGGAGGGCAGCGTGACGACCGCGTGGGCGTGGGCAAAATCGAAGCGGGCACCGCGCGCGGAGAGTCGGTCAAGATTCGGGGTGGTGGCGCGCCCGCCGTAGCTGCCAAGCGCGTCGGCGCGCAGGGTGTCGATGCTGATGAGCAGCACGTTCCGGTCGGCCTCGACGTCCAGTGTGAACGCCGGTGTTCGTACGAGCCACCAGGCGCCAACCGCCACTCCGGCGACCGCCACAGCCGCCAGAGCCTTCGATCTGAGGAACACCACAGGACATTATCGCTAGATAATGGCCCCATGCGATCCCTGGGCCTCTTCCTCGCGTTGTTGTTCGCGCAGCAGCAGGCGTCGCCGACGTTCAAAAGCGGCGTGGCGCTAGTGACCATGGACGTGAGTGTCCTGGACCGTGATGGCCGTCCCGTGGAGGGCCTCACGGCGGAAGACTTCGAGATTAAACTCGACGGCCGGGTCTATCCCGTCAAGATCGCGTCGTTTGTGCAGATCGCGACTCGGCCCGTGGTGAGGGTGGGGTCTGCGACGGGCAGTGCCGCAGCGCTGCCGCCCGCCGCCGCAACCGCCGCGGCGCCAGCGCCGGTGGTGTCCGAGGCACGGATCTACGTCATCCTGGTGGACGACCTGTCTTTTTCGGCGATGCGCGGCAAGTCGTTGTTCACGGCCGCCGACAAGTTTGTACGCACCCTGCCGGCGCGTGATCTGGTGGGTCTGACGACCACGACCGGCATTCTCACGATCAACCCCTCAACGGATCGCACCGTAGTGCTCGAAGGGCTTCGCCGCGTTGTCGGCCAGTTCGCCGATCCCCGCACCGCCCGTCCCACGCAGATGGGTGGCGGCCGGGAAGGTGGCTTTTCGGATCAGCCGGTGGGGCTGATGCAGGCGTTGGCCATCGACCGAGGCGACATCGGCACGCTGAAAGATGTCATCGTGAATGAGTGTTTCGGCGGTGATCGCAACGCGCTCAACACGCAGAGTCTCGCTGCCCTCGCGATTGAGAACAACTGCGTGGCGCAGGTCCAGCGCGAGGCGATGCGGACCGCAGCGCTCACCAAAGCCAACACGGCGAGGCAGGCAGAGGCGCTGGCGTCGATCATCGAGGTGTTGCGCCCCGTGCCCGGGTACAAACAACTGATCGTTCTGACAGACGGACTCGCGGTTGGTGCCGAGATCGCGCCCCTCAAACCCATCGCGGTTGCGGCCGCGCGGGCCGGCGTCCGCGTCAGTGTCCTGCTTGAAGACCAGGATATGAACATCACCGACGAAGGCAGGCGTGCCGACAACATGGGGAAGAACCAGACCGACGTCGGTCTGGCCGCCCGCCGCCGTGAGGATGCACGATTGGTCTTGCAGGGCGCGCAAACGGCGACCGCGATGGCCGGTGGACACTTCTTCCGGATCACCGGCGATCCGGATCCATTTTTTGAACGCGCAGCGCTCGCCGGCTCCGCGGTGTATCGCCTCGGTGTCGATCCGCCGTCCGGGAGTGCGCCCGATCGCCAGTTCGAACTTGAGGCGCGCGTGAAAACGCGGACCGGCCTCTCGATCGCCGCCAGTCGTGTGGCGATGATCGGTGAACCCGAGGTCGCCCCGGTGCCGGCCACGCCACTCACAGTCGACGAACGTCTGAAGGGCGCTCTCGGCGCTGGCCGCGAGGTGACCGCCATCCCGATGACGGTCAGTACGGCGTTGCGACGTGCCGCCAACGCCACGGCCAACTCGTCGCTTGAACTCATGGTCTCGGTCGAAGTGCCGTCAACCGTGAAGGGCCCGCTGGTGACGATGTTCGGATTGGTCGACCGTCAGGGCGGCATGAGCAGCGGCCGCCGCGAACTCCCCGCGACCGTGGACGGATCACCCATCTCGACGTCGATGGTGCTGCCCATGGTGCCGGGCCAGTATCGCCTGCGCCTGGCGGCTGCTGATGCCGCAGGTGCGCTGGGATCGACGGAAGTGCCCATCAACGCCGCGCTCGCCGTGATGGGGCCGTTTGTGGCGAGCGATCTCCTGACCGCCTGGGTGGACGCCCAGGGCCAGGGACAGTTCTTTGTGTCCGCCACGTTGCCGTCCGGTGCGACGAGCCTTCGGACCAGCCTTGAGCTGTACGCCACGTCTGCCGCGCCGGTCGAGGGCATGTCGGTGTTATGGGAAATCACGCGCGTGGGTGAGACCGATCCCATTGCGGAACGGGACCTCGCGCCGCGAGCCCCTGGCTCCGGCCTCCGTGCAGAGGCCGAGTTCGACGCCGCCCTCTTCACTCCCGGCGCTTACACCCTCCGCGCCACCGTGCGGCAAGGCGAGACGGTGATCGGGCGGAGCATTCGGAACCTCACGATCGCGAGGTGATCGCACGTCGAGAACGCAGATCTTTTTCAACATGGATCTTCATGCCCCCATGTTGAATGTCTTGAAAAGACAACGGTCGCCGATCGCTGATCAGCCGATGAATTGTCGCAGCTGCGCAATCGCGTCGCCGTAGAACGCGGGCGGCGCGGTGCTGACGAACTGACGCGCAAAGGTGCGGGCTTCGTCGAATCGGCCGGCCTCGACGAGCAGAATCACCAGGTTGTAGAGCGCGTCAAACTCGCCGGGATCAAGTTGCACCGCGCGGCGCCACTGGTCTATCGCCAAGGGTTTGCGGCCTGTCTGGGCGAGGATGACGCCGAGTGTCGTGAACCCCTTCGCCAGCGACGGGTCCACATCGACGGCCTTGCGCGCCCAGCCTTCCGCCTCTGCAAACGCGGCGGCCTTCGCGGAAGGCGACGACCCCGCGCCCTGCATCAGCATCGTCGCAATGTTCTGGTGCGCGAGGCCGTTGGTCGAGTCGAGCGCCAGGATTTTCTTGTAGGTCGCGATGGCGTCGGCGTACCGACCGGCGCCGCCATACGCGAGACCGAGCCCGTTGAGCCCCTCGACGTCGGTGTCAGGAAGTGTCTCAAGAATGGTGATGGCCTTCGGGATGTCGGTGCCGCTCTCCGCAAGGTAGATGCCGAGACGGATGCGGATGTCGCGATCTGGCGCGCCGTTGGTGAGACCACTTTCGAGCGTGGTGATCGCCTCGTTCACCCGACCGCCTTCCCAGTAGGCATGTGAGAGCGAAATATACGCGTCGGCCGTATCTTTCCGCCGGTCGATCACCGAACGCAGCATCACGATGGCATCGCCAGTGCGACCCGCCTGAAACATCTCCGACGCCCGATGAAGGTCGGCGTCGATCGTGACAAGGTTCTTGAGGTCGTCGGCCTCCGTAAAGATCCGCCGCTCCGGCGCGCTGCCGGATACGTAGCCCAGTGAGCGCAACGCCGCAGACACCTCCGCAGCCTCCTGTCCAGGACGATCGGGTGGCGCCACATTGAACGTGCGCAACAGGCTTGTCATCAGTTGCAGTTGGTCGGGTTGTGACGACGCCAGGTTTCTCGATTCCAGAGGATCTGACGCGAGGTCGTAGATCTCAGGGATCGGCTGATCGATGTATTTGGTGCGTTCGCGCAGGACCCCACGCAGAGGTGCCCACCCGCGCACGAGGTTGTACGTCATCGACTCGAAATAACTCGGGCGGTCTGCACCTGAACCAGCGTCAATCAATGCCGCGAGTGAGGCACCGAGCCAGGTCGGGTCCACGGTCAGGCCCACCGACTCCATCACCGTCGGCGCAATGTCGATGTGCCGCACGGGGGTGTCGATCACCACACCGCGCTGACTCGCGCCGTCGTCTCCCGATCCGGGAATGGTGACGACGATGAGGGGCACGTGGAGCGTGGCTTCGTAGGCGAACATGCCGTGGGTGGCTTCGCCATGTTCACCAAGGCTCTCACCGTGATCGGACGTCACGATCACCGTGGTGGGACGCGGCAAGAGAGCCAGCGTGTCGAAGAGTGGACCAAGTGCGGCATCGGTCCATGCCACCTCGCCGTCATACGGCCGCGCACCGCGCGATGCGAACTCCGGCGGCGCCGCGTAGGGCGCGTGCGGATCAAACACGTGCACCCACGCAAAAAATTTGCCCGAGGTTCGGCCGATCCAGTCCACCGCGCGGCCGACCACCTCGTTGGCGGGACGTTCCGGCATCGTGAACGTCACGTCGCTTTTCAT
>Ga0163144_10028117_pt1 | contig 10863 bp, 13 predicted proteins | sample OliLak19BULKMAT1_FD_123175 | JGI IMG/M metagenome (GOLD analysis project Ga0163144, IMG submission 123175) | Freshwater microbial mat bacterial communities from Lake Vanda, McMurdo Dry Valleys, Antarctica - Oligotrophic Lake LV.19.BULKMAT1 | ecosystem: Environmental > Aquatic > Freshwater >... | reverse complement strand
GGTGAATCCCTTTCGGCCATCGGATGAATAGCAAATTCAAGACCGCCATTTTAACCTAGCAAGGCAATGATGGATTCATAGGATCAGGCCTGGCACGATGACTGGCGGCCTTGCTGCCCTTGCCTCGAGCGCGAATCCGCCCCTGATGCCAACGAGCGGTGCGTCAGGCGAACAGGCTGATGCGGACGTCGCTGCCAGCGGACGAGTCGGCGAACCCATACCGTAGGGGAGATTACTAAATCCATGGATTTATGCCATTTATAGCGGCTAGCGCCACCAATGGAAACGGGGGTCTTGGGAGACCCCCGTTTTTGCTTGTTGCCCGACGAAAGCGCTTAGCGCAAGCCGGCGATGTAGTCGGCAACAGCCTTTATCTCGGCATCCGTCATCTTGAGCGCCACCATGCTCATCATCTTGTTCGGATCGTTGGTACGGCCGCCATCACGAAACGCCTTGAGTTGCGCTTCTGTGTATTCGGCAAACTGACCCCCGATACGCGGGAACTGGGCGGGCATGCCGGCACCGGCAGGACCGTGGCAGGACGCACAGGCAGGCAGCCCCTTGGACAGGTCGCCCGCCCGATAAAGCTTCTGACCACGTTCGATGGTTTCGCGGTTCTTCGACGTTTCGCCCTTCTGCACGTGGGACGCAAAATACGCGGCCATGTCGCGCATCTGACCTTCATCGTAGGCGGCCATCATTGCGTTCATCACCGGATTGACACGTACCGCAGGCTTGCCGTTTGCCGGCTTGAATTCCTTCATTTGCTTGAACAAATAATCGGTGTGCTGCCCCGCCAGCTTGGGGTTGGCCGACATCTGGCTGTTGCCATCGGCACCGTGACACGCCATACAGACCGACTCAGCAATCACCTTGCCGCGTGCGGCATCGCCTTTTGAGGACGGTGGGGGAGCATCTGTCGCCTGGGCGCCAAACGCAGTCGCCGCAAACAACAGAGCCAGCAAGGAACGCTTCATGGTCTAAACTCCTAGGAAATACGGGGTAGGGTGATCAAAGTTGTCAAATTCCAAGCTTGATTCTATCCCAGCTCGTCTAGTTTCCGCGCGCCGCTTGATTTTGGCGACACGCCCACCCCGCCTTACCCGCTTCACCACTTCGTGATCCAACCATGTCGATTTTTCACCATGCCGTCTTTGAAACCTCGGTCGCCAAACCGAGTGGCCTGCCGCCTCCCGACGGCTCTGAGATCGCCTTCGCCGGGCGTTCAAATTCAGGTAAATCGAGTGCCATCAATACGCTGGTAGCGCATACCCGACTGGCTTTTGTATCCAAGACGCCCGGACGGACGCAACTCATTAACCTGTTCCGAATGCGCAACGGGGCGGCGCTCGTGGATTTGCCCGGCTACGGTTATGCCCAGGTTCCAATGGCGATCCGCCTGCAATGGCAGAACCTGTTGGAGGGTTACCTGGCTCACCGCGCCAACTTGACTGGACTGATCTTGATCATGGATTCGCGTCGACCGCTGACCGAACTTGATTGGAAGATGATCGGTTGGTTCTCGCCTACCGGGAGGCCGATTCATTGCCTGCTGACCAAGTCGGACAAGCTGAATCGCCAAGAGCAGACCAACACCCTGCGCGACACTCGGGCCGCATTGGCCGAATTTGGCGACCAAGTCACCGCGCAACTGTTTTCAAGCCTGAAAAAGACCGGAATGGACGAGGTGGAAGCCGTGGTCGGGCGCTGGCTGGCGCTTGAAGCCGAAGCCGCTCGTGCCGAACACGACATCGCCGCCGTCCCGGACAGCACTTTGCAAAGCGGCGCGTAAAAGTAAAAACCCCCGAAACCATGGGGAATGGTCCGGGGGTGAAACGCCTTGAGGGGAATCAAGGCCCCGCCCAGGGAGGTGAAGCGGGAGAGGAGGTTCGCTTTCCTCTGCTTGTTAAGATAGGGGCGGTTTTGAATAGTTCCAGCCCTTTTTTTGAAGATCCCCTCTAATTTTTCAGAAGGCAGCGCATGACCGTACCCACAGAGTTTCCCGGCACCCGCCTGCGTCGCATGCGCCGCGATGCCTTCTCCCGGCGCTTGATGTGCGAGCACACACTTACGGTGAGTGACTTGATTTTCCCTGTTTTCGTGCTTGAGGGTGCGTCCCGTACCGAAGCTGTGGCATCAATGCCGGGCGTCGAGCGTCTGTCGCTTGATCGCCTGGTGCCCGTGGCGGAAAAGGCGCTTAGGCTTGGCATTCCCGCGCTGGCGCTGTTTCCGGTCATCGCTGCCGGCAAGAAGACGCCGGGTGCCGAAGAGGCCTGGAATCCGGCCGGACTGGTGCCCCAAGTCGTCGCCCGATTAAAGAGGGAGTTTCCCGAGCTTGGCATCATCACCGATGTGGCGCTTGATCCCTACACCAGCCATGGTCAGGACGGCCTGATCGATGCCACCGATCCGCGCGCGTATGTGCTGAACGACGAAACCCTGGTGGCGCTGGCGAAGCAGGCGCTTTGCCACGCCCGTGCCGGCGCCGATGTCGTCGCCCCCTCGGACATGATGGACGGCCGCATCGGACGCATCCGCGCCGCGCTGGATCAGGAGAACCATATCCACACGCGTATCCTGGCCTATTCGGCCAAATACGCCTCGGCCTTCTACGGCCCATTTCGTGACGCCGTGGGTTCAGCCGAAAACCTCGGCAAAGGCAGTAAATCCAGCTACCAAATGGACCCGGCCAATAGCGACGAGGCCCTGCGCGAAGTGGCGCTGGATATCGCCGAAGGCGCCGATATGGTGATGGTCAAGCCGGGCATGCCGTATTTGGACATCGTCCGCCGCGTCAAGGACGAGTTCCGCGTGCCGACCTACGCGTATCAAGTCAGCGGCGAATACGCCATGCTCAAGGCCGCCGCACAAAACGGCTGGCTGGCACACGATGCGGTGATGATGGAATCCCTGCTGGCCTTCAAGCGCGCCGGCGCCGACGGCATCCTGACCTATTTCGCGCTCGAGGCTGCAATGCTGCTGGGGAACTGAACCCGATCAACCGGCCAGCACGCGCCACTGCGCCGACCAGTGCGCCAGCGGATCGGTCTTGAAACCGCTCTTGACGAAGCGTTGCCAGCGCCCCAACGTGTAGCACATCAACAGATCGGCATGCGCCACGAAATCGTGCTCGGCGCCGAGCGCGCCCTGGGCGGCGGCGACTTTGAGGCATTGCCTGAGCGTGGCCTCGATGCGGTCCAGCAACTGCGTGATGCGGGCTTGCAAGCGCGGGTTTTCATGGACTAAGGCATCGCCGACCAGCACGCGCGTCAGGCCGCGATTGCGTTTGGCGAAGCCCAGCAGCGACGCCACGATGGCTTCGGCCTGCTTCAATCCCGACTGTTCCGCCGCTTCGATCTGCGTCACGACCGAAAACACGCCGCTTTCGATGAATTCGATCAGGCCCTCGTACATCTGCGCCTTGCTGGCGAAGTGACGGTACAAAGCCGCTTCGGAGACGGCCAGTTCCTTGGCCAGCAGCGCCGTCGTGATCTTCTCGGCGGCAGGACGCTCGAGCATCTCGGCGATGGTTTGCAGAATCTGGAGCTTCTTTTCGCCGGACTTGGCGGCGCGAACTTCGTTCATGACTTCGTTGTTTACAGCAATCTACTTCGACTTGATCAGCGTCCCGACACCTTCGTCGGTCAGAATCTCCAGCAGCAAGGCGTGTTCAACCCGGCCATCGATGATGTGTACGCTTTTGACGCCGCTACGCGCCGCGTCAAGAGCGGAACTGATCTTGGGCAACATACCGCCCGACAAGGTGCCATCCGCCACCATGTCGTCGATCTGCTTGGGCGTGATGCCCGTCAGCAAGTTGCCGGCCTTGTCCAGCACGCCCGGCGTGTTGGTCAGCATCACCAACTTCTCGGCCTGCAGCACCTCGGCGATCTTGCCGGCGACCACGTCGGCGTTGATGTTGTAGGTCTCACCCTCGCTGCCGACCCCGATGGGCGCGATCACCGGGATGAAATCGCCGGTATCGAGCAACGCGATCAGGCTGGGGTCGATCGACACGATGTCGCCCACCTGCCCAATATCGATCATCGTCTCCGGATGGTCCTTGTCCTGGATCAGCAGCTTCTTGGCGCGGATGAAATTGCCGTCCTTGCCCGTCAGGCCCACGGCCTTGCCACCGTGGCGATTGATCAGATTGACGATTTCCTTGTTGACCTGGCCGCCCAGCACCATCTCGACCACGCTCATGGTCTCCGCGTCGGTCACGCGCATGCCCTGAACAAACTCACCTTCCTTGCCAACGCGCTTGAGCATCTCGTCAATCTGCGGCCCGCCGCCATGCACCACCACGGGATTCATGCCGACCAGCTTGAGCAGGACGACATCGCGCGCAAAGCATTCCTTGAGGTTTTCGTCAGTCATGGCGTTGCCGCCGTATTTGACGACGATGGTGCGGTTGTGGAAGCGCTGAATGTAAGGCAAGGCTTCGGCCAGCACGCCGGCCTTGGTGACGGAGGAGGCAGTTTGGGTCATGTAAGTGGCTCAGGGAAATAATGGATTGCGGAAGTGAAACGACACGATGGTTGGTTTTTGTAGGTCGGGCTTCAGCCCGACGCGGTGGTGGACCAACGGAAGTCCCGCGAGGGACGAAAACCGGTGAATTATTTTGATTTAACGTGACTGACTACTAGTCTAGAAACCTACAGGCTAAGTGTCTTGCGCGCCGCAAGTTGTTCCTCCATCTGCGCCGCCGGGACCGGTTTGCCAAAATAGTAGCCCTGCATCTCGTCGCAGCCTAATTCCATTAATTGGGTGAGCTGTTCCAGTGTCTCAACGCCCTCGGCGATCACCGTGAGATCGAGCTGGTGACCTAGTTCGATGACTACGGCAACAATGGCGGCATCCTTGGCGCTGGCGGCCATCTGGCGGACGAAGGATTGGTCAATTTTCAGCTTATCCACCGGAAAGCGCTTCAGGTAGGACAGGCTGGAGTAGCCGGTGCCGAAATCGTCAATCGACAGATGGACGCCGAGTTGTTTCAGGGCATTGAGCGTTGAGATCGCATGTTCGACGTTCAGAACCGCCGCGCCTTCGGTGACTTCCAGTTCGACGCCACTTGGGGCAACGCCGGTTTCCTCGATCACGCGCGCCACGCTGGCGACGAAATCGTCCTGCATGAATTGCCGCGGCGAGATATTGATGGCCAGCAGCACGGGCGGATAGCCCGCGTCCTGCCAGAGCTTGGCCTGGCGGCAGGCTTGTTGCAGCACCCAGAGGCCAATCGGGACGATCAGACCGGAGGTTTCCGCTTCCGGAATGAAGAGGCCCGGCGGCACCATTTTCCCGCCACGGTTCCAGCGCACCAGCGCCTCGGCGCCGATGATCGCGCCGGTCTTGAGCGAAACCTGCGGCTGGTAGTGCAGCACCAACTCGCCGCCCTCCACGGCGCGTCGTAGGTCGTTTTCCAGTGCCAGCCGACCCAACGCGATGGCGCTCATTTCCTGGTCGTAGAGCTGGAAGCGGTTCTGATTTTGCGTGCGGCTGGCCTGCATGGCCGCGCCGGCATTGCGGATCAAGGTGATGCCATCCTGGCTGTCGCGCGGGTAGATGGCCGCGCCGCAGTTCAGCGTGACAAACATCTCCCGGCCGTCCACCACAAAGGGCGATGCCATGGCCGCGTGAACGGTATCCCCCGCCTTTGCCAGTGCCTCATTACTCGTCGCGCCTGGCAGATAGACGCCGAATTCAACGCCTTCAAAGCGGAAAATCTCCTTGCCCGGCTGCGACGCGTCGGGAAGCGCGGCTTGAACGCGTTCGGCAACGACGCGTAGCAATTCATCACCGGCGCCCAGGCCCAAGCCGCCGATAACGCGTTTGAACTGGTCGATACCGAGCAGCAGCAAGCCGAACGAATCGCTCGCCGGATGATCGGCCATCATTTCCTCAAAATAAAGCCGGTTGGGCAATCCGGTTGTTGGGTCGCGCCGCGCCTGTTCAATCATCTGCTGCTCTGTCCTGCGCTGGGCCCGGATGGAAAAGCCGACCAGCAGCGAACCGAGAAAGATACCCACGCTATACGACGCCACCAGCCGCACCATCTGTTCCACGCGATCATTGGCCGCCGTTCCGGCGTCAACAACATCGCGCTCGACGGCCGTGACAAGTTGATCGAGTTCGGCAGCCAGGCGGCGACTTTCGACGCTCAACTGAATCAGGGCCGCGCGGGCGCCGTCCCAATCAACAGCGTCGGCGCCGAGAATGCCATCCAGCACAGCGGATGTCTTCTTCACATCGGTGTAGCTGGTTTCAAACGCCGCCAAGGCCGGATGCCCGGGAAACTGGGCGCGAATGGACGACCAGGTCTGGTTGATGCTGGCCCCGCTTTCCTTGGCACGTTCGAGATAAACCGGGCGGTCAGTGGTCGCGTAGTATTCGTAAAGCATCGGCTCAATGTGCGCGATCCTGAGCTTGAGGTCCGAGATGGTCTTCAGCAGGGGCAGTTTGTCGCGGCTCAATGGCGTCGTTGTCTCGACGACACTTTGTCCAAGCGTGTAGATCCGCCAGGAGAGTGACAAGCCCAGCCCCAGGATGACTAGATAGAGGACGGCGGAAAGCCGACGTTGAAGTAGTCTGGATTTGCTGTAGCGGTTCATAGGCGTCAGGATGCGCATCAATTCGACGAGAGAATACCGGAGTTCGCCGAGTTCCACATTCAACGGCGTCAACCTACGGGAGCGTGCGGGAGCGGCGTGCGGTGCCTGACTTGAATAAGGGCAACGACTGTGACAAAGTCCCGACCTTTGGCGGGCAGCGGGCAGACATTGAATGGACACCGAAGAAATTCAGCAGGCCGTAGTCCAGTTGCGACCGCAACTCGTGCGTTTTGCGCGCTTGCAATTGCGTTCGGATTCGCTGGCCGAAGACGTGGTTCAGGAGGCACTGCTGGCGGCGGTCGAGGGCGCGGCTCGTTTCAGTGGTGCGGCGTCCCTCAAGACCTGGGTATTCTCGATTCTGCGCAACAAGATCATTGATGAGTTTCGCCAGCAGAAGCGGCAGCCGCAGAACGCCACGACCAACGTAGAGGACATCCTGGATGGCTTGACCGAGGAATTGTTCACTCAGGCGGACCACTGGATTGAGATGCCGGCCACCTGGGGCGACCCCGAGGCGGCACTGGAACAGAAGCGATTCTGGCTGATTTTCGAAACCTGCCTTGACGCCTTGCCGCCAACGCCGGCGCGTGTCTTCATGATGCGGGAGTTTCTTGGCCTGGAAACCGCAGAAATATGTAAGGAACTGGCGATTACGTCGTCCAACTGCTGGGTGTTGTTGCATCGTGCCAGACTGAGTTTGCGTGAATGCCTCAGCCAACGCTGGTTTGTGCCGGAAAAAGGAGCTTAAGGATGCTGAGTTGCAAGGAAGCGACGGAACTGGCCTCCCAGGCGCTGGATCGAAAACTGGGCCTGGGTGATCGCCTTGGGCTCAGGCTGCATTTGCTGATTTGCAGCGGCTGTCGAGCCGCACGCGATCAATTCAGCTTCCTGAGGAAAAGCGTCGCGGCCTATGGCGCTCACTTGGATGGCAGCAGTCCGGCCAGTGGCCGGCGCAAGGACTGAATGAAAGATTGAATGCCGGCCGATTGTGTAACCGATTGTGCGGAATTGTGCGTCGCGCGCGATTTTGTGTAAGGATGGCAAATGGCCGGCGACTATGCCATAACGGACTTCAAGCCGTTTTGAAACCAGTTGGAACCCCGTTGTACCTTTGTTGCAAAATGAGTTGTCACTTTAACCCTAGGGAGAAACCATGAAAGACCAACGTAGCCTGATCCAGAACACCATTCACGCCTCCATCGCCGGCGTCATCGCGCTTGGCGTAGCCGCCTCCGCCGGTGCCGCATTTGCTGCCGACGACAAGGAAAAATGCTATGGCGTCGCCGCCGCCGGCAAAAATGACTGCGCCAGCGCCTCGGGCAAGAACGCCTGCGCCGGCCAGTCCAAGGCCGACAAGGACCCGGACGTATTCAAGTACGTAGCAAAGGGCAGCTGCGAAAAGATGGGCGGCAAGCTGTCCGCTGCCACCAAGACTGACAAGAAGAAGGGCTGATCACCCGTTTTTTCACATTTGCTTCGTCCCGGCACGTCTGCCTCAGCATGACGAACAGACTGCCCGCGCAGGCCGGAATCGGCCTGCGCACACCCCACTTTACTGATGTACTCGCCCTGCGGCCGAATGTCGCCTGGCTGGAAGTGCATAGCGAGAATTTCTTTGCCCCCGGCGGCGACTCGCGGCGCGTGATCGACGCCGTTGCCGAACGTTACCCCATCAGCCTGCACGGAGTCGGCCTGTCGTTGGGTTCCAGCGATGCGCTCAATCAGGCGCATCTGGCCAAACTCAAGGCGCTAGCCGACCGCATCGGTCCGGCGGCGATCTCCGAGCATTTGTGCTGGTCGTCGATAGGCGGGCGCTACCTCAACGACCTGCTGCCCTTGCCGTACAGCGAAGAAGCGCTGACCAATGTCTGCGACAAGATCAGCCAGGCCCAAGACGTACTCGGTCGCCGCCTGATGATCGAGAACGTTTCCAGCTACATCCGCTTCGCCGGCGAGACGATGACCGAATGGGAGTTTCTGGCCGAAGTGGCGCGCCGCGCCGATTGCGACATCCTGCTCGATGTGAATAACATTTACGTGAGCGCCAGCAACCACGGGTTTGCTGCGCTTGAGTTCCTCAACGCCATTCCCGCCGAGCGAGTTGGCGAGATTCATCTGGCCGGCCACGAGACCGATGCGGCCGATGAAACTGCCGAAGTGGGCGAATCCAGCGACGACGATTTCCTCATCGATACCCATTCACGTCCGGTGTGCGACGCGGTATGGGCTTTGTATATAAAGGCGTTGGAGCGTTTGGGTCCCCGACCGACACTGATCGAGTGGGACACCGATATTCCGGCGCTCTCGGTCCTGCTGGCGGAGGCCGCCAAGGCACAGGTACTGCTCGACGCGGCGCACCTCCAGGCTTCTCATGGCCCGCTCGTCCGCGCTGCGTGAACTCCAGTCGCGTTTTTACGCCGCCATGATGTCCGGCGCGGACGGTCAGGCGTGTGCCGAGCTTGGCGAATCACTCACCGGCGAACCGCCCCGGCAGCGCCGTCGCCTGGCGGCGTATCGGCGCAATGTCCTGGGCAACCTGTGCGCGGCGCTGATGACCAGCTATCCGGTGGTTACCTGTGTTGTCGGCCCGGCGTTCTTCCGCGAGGCGGCGCGCCACTACATCGTGGCCCATCCGAGCGAGAGCGGCGATCTGAACGACTATGGCGCGACGTTCCCAGGCTTTATCGCCGACTATCCGCCCGCCGCCGAGTTGCCCTATCTGGCGGATGTCGCGCACCTGGAATGGGCCGTGCAAACCCTCCGCAATGCCGCCGACGTAGCGCCGGTAAATTTCACCCAGCTAGCGAACATCGCGCCCGAACGTTACGGTGACTTGCGGTTTGCCGTTGATAGCCGTTGCGTCCGCCTCGACTCGGCTTGGCCGATCGCCGAAATCTGGCGCGTCAATCAGCCGGACTACACGGGCGACATGGCGGTGGACTTCTCGAGTGCCGAGCGCGTGTTGGCCGGCATCCATCGCGGGCCGCTTTCAATCGACGTACTCGGCATCGCCGCCGCCGTGTTTTTTGACGCCTTGAGCGCTCAGCTCAGCCTTGCCGAGGCAGCCCAGGCCGCGCTGAATAAGGACGAAAGCTTTAATTTCGGGCCCGTCCTGCAAACCTGGATCGGCAGCGGCCTCCTGCGCTCCGCATCGCTTGCCGAGCCCTGAAACCTACTATATTTCCCCCTCACGCTCCTTTACCCGACTGGATTCCCATGCTGGCCAAACTGCAAAATCTGCTCCAAGCCCTGATGAACCTCTGCAACCCGCTGATCGGCCTGGTGGAGCGCTGGCTGACGCCCGCGTTCGATCTCGGCATACGGCTGTACGTCGCGGAGGTTTTTTTTCGCTCAGGCTGGCTCAAGCTCATCGACTGGGAAACCACGCTGGTGCTGTTCGAGAACGAGTATCACGTACCCGTGTTGTCGCCGACTGTGGCCGCCGTGATGGGCACAGCGGGTGAATTGGGCCTGCCCGTGTTGTTGGCCTTGGGCTTGGCCGGTCGTTTTGGCGCGGCGGGCCTCTTCGTCGTCAATCTCATGGCCGTCATTTCCTACCCGGATTTGCCCGACCTTGGTCGCCAGGACCACCTGCTGTGGGGCGTTCTGTTGCTGGTTATCGTCATGCACGGCGCCGGTCGATTCTCGGTCGACGCCTGGCTGAACAAGCGCTTCGGCCAGACCAAGCTTCAGGCCTAGAGCGATGGAAGAGTCCGTGCCGGAATTAGCTCCGTGGTCAGCCATGATCGAGGAAAACAGCGTCTGCCAACGTTGCGGGCTGGGATTCCGCTGCGGCGTCGTGGCTGGTCAGGATTCTTGTTGGTGCTTCGACCTGCCGCGAGTCTCCAAGGCAGCGCCGGCGCCAAAGAACCTGGAAGGGAAAAGCTGCTATTGCCCGAACTGTCTCAACGAGTTGACGGGGCGCAACGCCAAGGCTTGAAGCACGATGGAACGTGTGCGCATCGACAAGTGGCTGTGGGCCGCGCGCTTCTTCAAAACCCGTAGCCTTGCCGCAGCGGCGATTGTCAGCAATAAGGTCAAATGCAACGGCGAACACGCCAAACCCTCACGCGATCTAAAGACCGGCGATGAGCTGGAGATCAGCATTGGCGACACTCGCCTGGTTTTAGTCGTGCAGGGATTGGCGGTCCAACGTCGCCCGGCCCCCGAGGCGCGGCCGCTCTACGAAGAGACCCCCGCCAGCATTACTCGCAGCAGCGCCCAGCAGGAACTGCGCCGACTAGCTCCCGTG
>Ga0163144_10028116_pt1 | contig 10863 bp, 8 predicted proteins | sample OliLak19BULKMAT1_FD_123175 | JGI IMG/M metagenome (GOLD analysis project Ga0163144, IMG submission 123175) | Freshwater microbial mat bacterial communities from Lake Vanda, McMurdo Dry Valleys, Antarctica - Oligotrophic Lake LV.19.BULKMAT1 | ecosystem: Environmental > Aquatic > Freshwater > Lake... | reverse complement strand
GTGTCATTTTCAGCCAATTGTGGGTGTGCCGCGCGCCCGGTTGCCGCGCACGCCACGCCCGAATGATACCATCGGCCTTCCTCCCTGACAAGCCTATACCAAACACCAACGCATTTTCTAACCAAACCATTAAGACGTTTGTGTTGCTCTGGTCTGCGGCCTATACTATGCAAGCTTCATGCCCGCCAACGGCCAGCCGTCGCCCGCGCCCGAGTCCTAGCGCGCTTTGCATCCCCTGGCCCCGTCCGCTTCTACATATACAACACCGCTGCCACCCATCCGCCTCGCCCCCGTCTGCTATAATCCGCACTCGCTCACCGACTGCCCCATGACCCAAACACTTGTCGCGCTCGATCTCGAAACCACCGGCCTCGAAGCCGACCGGGACGCCATCATTGAGATCGGCGCGATCAAGTTCAAGGGCGACCGGATTGAGGCCGAGTTTTCGACCCTCGTCAACCCCAACCGCAAGCTCACGCCCTTCATCACCAAGCTCACCGGCATCACCGATGCCATGCTGGTCAATGCGCCCAAGCTGCCGCAGGCGCTGCCCAAGCTCGAAGCCTTCGTCGGCGATGCTGTCATCATCGGCCACAACATCGGCTTCGACCTGGGCTTTCTGCGCGCCAAGGGCGCGGTGCGCCATAACCCCTCGGCCGACACCTACGCCCTGGCCTCGGTGTTATTACCCAGCGCCGGCCGCTACAACCTCGGCTCGCTCGGCAAGGCGCTCGGCGTCTCCCTGCCCGGCAACACCGCCCACCGCGCGCTCGACGATTGCCGCGTCACCGTCGGCGTCTATCTGGCCCTGTTAGAGAAGGCCCGCACCCTGCCCCTGCCCGTGCTGGACGACATCGTGCAAATCGGCCGCGACCTCGAGTGGGGCGGCGGCCTGATCTTTGAAGAAGCCCTGCGCGCCCGCAGCCAAGAGCGCGTCGGCCCGCGCCAGGCCGGCAGCCTGCCAGACGCGCTGCTCGGCCCGCTGTTTGCGCGCCACGACGCCCGCGACAACGCGCCGCTCCAGCGCAAGGCCGAGCTCACGCCGCTCGACCTGGACGAGTTGGCTGCCTTGCTGGAATACGGCGGCCCGTTCGCCAAGCACTTCCCCAATTACGAATTTCGGGCCGAGCAGGTTCAAATGCTGCGCGCCGTGGCCCGCGCCTTCTCCGACGGCCGCCACCTGATCGTCGAAGCCGGAACCGGTACGGGAAAATGCCTTACGGGAGACGCCTTAGTCACATTCGAGGACGGACACCGTAGCCGATTAGACGACCTTTACAACGCCCACCAGCCGATGGGTGGACGCGTCTTGTCCATGTCATCCAATGGGCACCTCAAATACCAAACCGTTGAAGGCATTCACGACAATGGCAAACGGGAAGCCTGGCGCATTGTCACAGCGCTAGGCCGCAAAGTCACCGCCACGGCTAACCATCCCTTCCTCACCTTTGCCGGCTGGCGGCACCTGTCCAAACTCGCGGTTGGAACTCGGATCGCCACGATTCGATCACTACCAACCGGCGTCAAGTCCTTGCCAGACTACGAGGCCTTTTCGGTTGGGGCCATGTTGGGCGACGGTGGTTGTGTCCAACCGGGTAGCCCAACCTTTACGAATTTCGAGCCGGAGGTGGGCCAGGCCATCGGTCAGCTTGGAAACGTCACGATGGTGAGCACCAAGGCGCCGGGGCACTACGGCTTCAACCGCCACACCAAAATGGGCCATCAGCGGAGTGGCCTGAGCCTGCTGCTCGATCGGCATGAAATCGTGGGCAAGAATGCGCGCCAGAAGCGCATCTCACCTTGCTTCTTTCAAGCCGATGCCCGCACCCTGAGTCAACTCCTCGCGGGGCTGTGGGTGACCGACGGTAGCATTGAAAGCCGTGACGGTCATCCGACGATTGCCTCAGCCTCAGAGCAATTGATTGCGGATATACAACACCTGTTGTTGCGGCTAGGCATAATTGCCCGTGTCCGATACAAGCGGGTTAAGTTGGGCGCGAAATTCTTCGACTCATGGAGTCTGGCCGTATCAGACATCGAAAGCAAACGAGCCTTCAATAGAACTGTTGGTCAATATATCGTTGGGGCGCGACGACGCCGATTGGACGCTTGGTGGCAGCAACATCTTGACCAGCGCTACAACCCCAATGACGACTTGATACCAACTGCGGCTTGGGAACTCGTCAACACCGAACGCCTGCGGGCCGGCAAGTCGTGGTACGCGCTCCGTAACGCCTGCATGGTGGCGAGTGATCGCACGCGCGAAATCAGCCGAGCCAAGCTGGCTCTCATGGGCGCGTTTCTACAATCGCCACAGCTTACCGAAATCGCGGGCTCTGACATCTACTGGGACAAAATCGTTTCAATTGAGCCTGTTGGCGAGCAGCCGACTTTTGACCTCACGATGGTTGGCGAACCAAATTTCATCGCCAACGACGTCGTGGTGCACAATTCGGTCGGCTACCTCATCCCGGCCGCGGTGTGGGCGCTGCAAAACAACGAGCGCGTGGTTATCTCGACCAACACCCTCAACTTGCAGGATCAGCTCATCCGCAAAGACGTGCCCGACCTGCAAGCCGCGCTCGGGCTAGACTTTCGGGTGGCGCTGCTCAAGGGCCGCAGCCACTACCTGTGCCCGCGCCGCCTCGACAGCCTGCGCCGCCACGGCCCCAAGACTGCCGACGAAATGCGCGTGCTGGCGAAGGTGCTCGTCTGGCTCAACGAGGCGGAGGGCCACACCGACGCCGCCGGGCTGCCGCTCAACGAGCTATCGCTCGGTCCGCACGAGCGCGCCATCTGGCTGCGCATCTCGGCCGAAGACGAGGGCTGCACCGGCGACATGTGCCAGGGTAAGATGCAGGGCCGCTGCCCGTTCTACCGCGCCCGCCGCGCCGCCCAGGCCGCGCACGTCGTCATCGTCAACCACGCGCTGCTGCTGGCCGACATCGCCTCCGAGAACCGCGTCATCCCCGAGTACCATTATTTAGTGGTGGATGAGGCCCATCATCTCGAAGCCGCCACCACCGACGGCCTGAGCTTCGAGGTCAACCGGCCCGACCTGGAGCGCCGCCTGCGCGACCTGGGCGGCCCCACTGCCGGCACGCTGGGCCAGGTGGCGGCCGGGGCGCACGGCGCGCTGCCGCCCGACCTGTACGGCCAGATCGAGCGCGACATCTCGCGCGCCTTCGATGGGGCCACCAGCGGGCTGGCCCTCGCGCGCCACTTCTTTGACGCCGTGGCGCAGTTTATGGAAGAGCAGCGCGAGGCCCAGGCGCTGGGCGAATACACCCAGCAGGTGCGCGTCATCCCCGCCACCCGCACCCAGCCCTATTGGGAGCAGGTGCAGATGCACTGGGAAGAACTGCGGCGCGTGTTGGCCCCGCTGTCGGAGGGCCTCGTCCGGCTGGCCGCCGCGCTCAACGAGCTGGCTGACTACGACATCGAGGACCGCGAAGACCTGATGTCGGCCGCCACCGCCGCCGGGCGCTACCTGAACGAGTTGGTCACCAACCTCAATGGCCTGGTCTACAAGCCCGACCCGACCCTCATCTATTGGGCCGAAGTGCGGCGCGAGAGCGACCGGGTGTCGCTGCACGCCGCGCCGCTGCACGTCGGCCCGCTGGTGCAGAAACACCTGTGGCACGCTAAGGAAGCGGTGGTGCTCACCTCCGCCACCTTGACCACGGCCGGCGAGTTCGACTACGTGCGCGGCCGGCTGTCCGCCGCCGAGGTAGATGAAGTCTCGGTCGGCTCGCCCTTCAACTACGAGACCTCCACCCTGCTCTACCTGCCCAACGACATCCCCGAGCCGCCCATGCGCGTGGAGTATCAGAAGGCGGTAGAGAAGGCGCTAATTGACGTGTGTACCGCCACGCGCGGGCGCACGCTGGTGCTGTTCACCTCCTACGCGCAACTCAAGCAGACCACCCAGGCCATCCGCGAGCCGCTGGCGCGCGCCAACGTGGACGTGTTCGACCAATCGGACGGCACGCCGCGCAGCACGCTGCTCGAAAACTTCAAGACCTCCGCCAGCGGCGTGCTGCTGGGCACCAAGAGCTTCTGGGAAGGCGTGGACGTGCCGGGCGAGGCGCTGTCGGTGCTGGTCATCGTCAAGCTGCCGTTCGACGTGCCGACCGACCCGATTATCGCCGCGCGCTCCGAGACGTTCGAGCGTCCGTTCAACGAATACAACCTGCCCGAGGCGATCCTCAAGTTCCGCCAGGGCTTCGGCCGGCTGATCCGCTCGCGCAGCGACCGGGGCGTGGTGGTGGTCCTCGACCGCCGGCTGCTCACCAAGCAGTACGGCCGCATGTTCCTCGACTCGCTGCCGGCCTGCACCGTGCGCCAGGCCCCGCTGGCCCAGCTTCCCCGCGACGCCGCCCGCTGGATTGACGGCGGCTAGCACCAGTCCCAGTGTAGAATTCGTCGCCTCACAGTCAGTGGCCGGTGTCTGTCTGAACGGTCACAGATCTATCCAACAATTCCAAGGAATAGAATGGCGGTTAGCTGTGACCGTTGGACTACTGCCGTCCGTTTGTTTAGGGAAGGCAAACAAATGCTTTGCCCACCCCGAAGTGAGACTCACGGCGGCCCGGCAGGCGTCGGCGCGCGCGGCCAGGGCGGCTTGCGGATCGCCGCGATAGAACTCGCGCGGGCACAAATAACGCAGGGCCGAATGCGGCCGGTGCGCGTTGTACTCAGTGCGGTAGGCGACAATGACTTGCTGTGCTTGGTAGAAAGTGGTGTCGTGGTCGATAGGCATCTCCTGGCGCATTGTGCGATGCACACGTTCATCCAGGCCGTTGGACTCGGGATGGTGTGCGCGCGCCCGCACATCCGTCATCTGGGTAGCGCGGATAAGTTGCGCCCACCCGCCCACCCGTTTAGTCAATCAGCCCAACACATCGACCCCCGACTCGTGTAAACTGCTCACAAGCTCGGCGGAGAGATGTGTTAAAGTACTCTGGTATTACCTCGCGCAAGACCGCGCTAACTGTCAATCAAATAACGTCTCCGGGGCCGCGAAGCCTGGCAAGTTAAGTTTTTCAACTTGCCTGCTTGGCGGTTTTTTGTTTCTGGCCCACTGTGCCCCTGCCTACCAGAAAGGACACTGTCTCATGGATGCAATTGATTCCGGCGATACGGCCTGGATTCTAATGTCGACCGCCCTGGTTCTGATGATGACCCCCGCCCTGGCCTTCTTTTACGGCGGCATGGTCCGCAAGAAGAACGTGCTCTCCACCCTCAACCTCAGCTTCATCACCATTGGCCTTATCAGCTTACAGTGGGTTCTCATCGGCTATAGCTTGGCCTTCGGCAACACCCAGGGCGGCCTAATTGGCGGCTTCAATTTCCTGGGCCTGGCCGGCGTCGGCAGCGAGCCCAACGCCGACTTCGCCGCCACCATACCGCACCTGGCCTTTGCCGCCTATCAGATGATGTTCGCCGTCATCACCCCGGCCCTGATCACCGGCGCCTTCGTTGAGCGCGTGCGGTTCAAGACCTTCTTAGTCTTCACATTGCTGTGGGCCACGCTGGTCTACGACCCGGTGGCCCACTGGGTGTGGGGTGTGGGCGGCATCCTGCGCCGGCTGGGCACGCTCGATTTTGCGGGTGGCACCGTCGTGCACATTACCGCCGGCTTCTCGGCGCTGGCCTTCGCCTGGGTGCTGGGCCGCCGCAAATGGTTCGGCCGCTCGGCCATGGAGCCGAACAGCATCCCCTTCACCGTGCTCGGGGCCGGGCTGCTGTGGATGGGCTGGTTTGGCTTCAACGGCGGCAGCGCCCTGGCCGCCAACGGCCTGGCCGTCAACGCCCTGGTCACCACCCACACCGCCGCCGCCGCCTGCGCCGTGGTGTGGATGTTCCTGAGCTGGCGCGACAGCCGGCCGAGCGTGCTGGGCATCGTCACCGGCGCGGTGGTCGGGCTGGTCGCCATCACCCCGGCCGCCGGCTTTGTCACCCCGATGGCGGCCATTGTCATCGGCGCGGTCGCCGCGCCGATTAGCTACTACGCCATGCGGCTGCGCGTCCAGCGCGGCCTGGACGAGTCGCTGGATGTGTGGGCCTGTCACGGTATGGGCGGCGCATGGGGCGCGCTGGCCACCGGCCTGTTCGCGACCACCACCGTCAACGCCGCCGGGGCTAACGGCCTGTTCTATGGCAACCCCAGCCTGCTGCTCATTCAGGCCGTCGGCGTGCTCACGGCCGTGGTCTTTGCCTTTGGCATGACGTTCATCATCACCAAGGTGCTGCATCGCCTGATGGGCCTGCGCGTCACCGACAGTGAAGAAGAGGTCGGGCTGGATATCAGCGAGCACGGCGAACGCGCTTACGTCTAACGGCCAAACCTGGCCCACGCCCAAAGGAGCGTGCCCGATGACCAAGAAAATTGAAGCCATTTTCCGCGAAGAGCGCTTGACCGCCGTCAAGGAGGCGCTGGCCAAAATCGGCATCGTCGGCTTGAACGTGTTTGAAGTGCGCGGCCACGGCCGGCAGGGCGGCATCTTGCTGACCGGCCGCAATGGCCCGTACCGGGTCGACATGCTGCCGCGCATCCAGCTCAACATCATCCTCAGCGACCACAACGTGGAGCCGACCATCGCCGCCATCAGCCAGGCCGCGCAAACGGGCGAGATCGGCGACGGCCTGATCTTCGTCTACCCGGTGGACGAGGTGATCCGCATCCGCACCGGCGAGCGGGCCGGCGCCGCCCTGCACTACGACGGCGACATCGACAGCCGCGGGGCCGTCCCCGCCTCAACCGCTGCCCCCGCCCCAAATGGTGCCCCCGTCTAATCGCGCCAGGCCCGCGCAGGACGGCCCGGTGGCTGAACCGGGCCGTCCCGCGCGACCTGGCGCGGCCGGCTCTCTCCGCCCGCCGACGTCTGATATCAACCCTGCATTCCCTCCTATCTAGAAATAAACGCCGACTCCCGCTATAATCCTCCCTCAGTGCGGCACAAAACCCGGGCGCAGGCCATACCTCAGCCTGCGCTGCTTGTTGAGTCGGCCTCTCTAATGAAAATGTAAGGAAAGTTCGCTATGATTGACGTGAATGACCTGCGCAAAGGCGTGACCTTTGAGCAAGACGACCAGATCTTCAAGGTGCTGGAGTACTCGCACAACAAGCCGGGGCGCGGCAACGCCACCATCCGCACCAAGCTGCGTAACCTGCGCACCGGCGCGACCATTGACCGCACCTTCCAGTCCGGCGAGCGCATGCAGGATATCCGCCTGGACCATCACCAGGTGCAGTACCTGTACAAAGACGGCAACCTGTACTACTTCATGGACACCGTCAGCTACGAGCAGCCGGCCATCGCCGCCGACCTGCTGGGCGACGACACCAACTACCTGAAGGAAGGCCTGGAAGTCAAGCTCACCTACTACCACGACGAGCCGATTGAAATCGAGCTGCCGGTGGCCGTGGAGCTAAAAGTAGTTGACAGCGAAGTGGGCGTGCGCGGCGACACCGCCGGCGCGGCGGCCAAGCTCGTCACGGTCGAGACCGGCCTCAAGGTGCAGGTGCCGCTGTTCGTCAAAGTCGGCGACACCATTCAAGTAGACACGCGCTCCGGCGCTTATCTCACCCGGGTCTGATCGGCACCGGCTGCCCCGCCGCCCCGTGCCCCCGGTCTTATTGGTATGGCGGGGCCGTGGAAAGGTTAGGGGATAGGCGTCATGCGCACTCCCGCCGGCTTTGAATGTCGCTATTTTTACGCCAACTATTTTCGGGGCCGCAACCAGCAGGAATGCCGGCTGGTCGAGCGCGAGGCCGCCAGCGAACGCTGGACGCCCGGCCTGTGCCGTGACTGCCCGGTGCCCAAGATCCTGACCGCCAACGCCTGCACCCACTTGGTGCTGGACGCGAAAGTGGTCAAGACCTGGGGCGGCTTCGGCCGCAAGGTGGCCGCGACCGCCGCCTGCACCAAGACCCTGGGCGAGGTGGCCAACCCCCAGACCGGCTGCGGCCACTGCCACGAAAACCTCACCCAACTCCTGACGCCCGACGGTCCGTGATAACGACTCTCCTGTTTGACCTGGACGACACCCTGCTCGGCAACGACATGGGGCGCTTCCTGCCGGCTTACTTCCAGCAGGTGAGTGAGCACTTTGCCGGCTGGCAGGGCGTCGAGCGCCTGGTGCCGGAACTGGTGAGCGCCACGCGCGCCGCCATCGCCAACACCGACCCGGCCCGCACGCTGCTGTCGGTCTTCAGCGAGTGCTTCTCGGAGGCGCTGGGCTGGCCCGCCGCCGACTGGCAGGAGCACTTCGCTAGTTTCTACGACGAGCGTTACGCGCGCCTGCGCCCGCTCACCAGCCCGGTGCCGGCCGCCCGCCCGCTGCTGGCCTGGGCCGCTGCGCAGGGCTACGAAGTCGCGATCACCACCAACCCGCTCTTCACGCGCGCGGCGGCGACGCAGCGGCTGGAATGGGCCGGCCTGGCTGATTTTGACTACGCCCTCATCACCGACCTGAGCAACAGCCACTTCGCCAAGCCGCGCCCGGAGTATTACGCCGAGGTGCTGGCGCAGCTCGGCCGCCGCCCGGAGCAGGCGCTGATGGTCGGCGACGACTGGAACAACGACATGCTGCCCGCCGCCGCCGCCGGCCTGCGCACCTATTGGATCACGCCCGCTGGCGCGCCCGAGCCGCCGCCCGCCCCGGCCCCCGCGCTGGCCTGGGTAGACGCGCTCCCCCTGGCCCACGGCTCGCTGGCAGAGTTCGCTGCCTGGGCGCCCGCCGCGCTGCCCGCCCTGCCGGAGAGCGCGCCGCCCAGCGGCCCGGCCCTGCCCTATTTGCTCACCGGCAGCCTGGCGGCGCTGCACGGCACACTCGAAGATTGGCCCGCCGCCGATTGGCCGCGCCGCCCTGTGCCCGACGAGTGGTCGCTGACCGAGATCGCCTGCCACCTACGCGATGTGGAGCGCGAGGTCAACCAGCCGCGCCTACACACGGTCGTCGAGCAGGACAACCCGTTCATGGCCGGGGCCGATACCGACCCGTGGGCCATCGAGCGTAACTACCCGGCCCAGTCTGGCCCGGCGGCGCTGGCCGCCTTCTCGCTCAGCCGCCAAGAGACGATCCGCTTTCTGCGCACGCAGCCGGTCAGCGCCTGGACCCGCACCGCTCGCCACGCCATCTTCGGCCCGACGCTGCTGGTCGAGATCGTCGGCTGGATGCTCGACCACGACCGCCTGCACCTGGCCCAAGTGCGCAGCACCGAGGCGCAAGTGCGGTCCGCCCCGGCCGCGTAGCCCGCCCCCGGCCCACCTGAATTAAAAACGGCCCTCGTGCCAGCGGGCCTGTCCCGCGACCACGACCGCCGTTTGATTTCTGCTCTTATGTGGCGCGTCCGCGCCCCTCCGACCTAGCCGCTGCCTCCAACGCACGCCGTCTCCCAACTCCTAGTTCCTCGCCTTACCCAATTCGTGCAATTCGCGCGAAGCGATTCGTGGCAAATGTTCTTCGCTTTTTCCCGCCCTACTCCGCCGCCGCCAATTCAAACGCAAATGTGCTGCCGTGCCCCAGCTCGCCGGTCACGGTCACGTGCGCGCCGTGGGCCTCCACCAGGCGCTTGACCAGCGCCAGCCCCACGCCCAGCCCGCCGCCCGCCCGCGTGGACGAGCCGTCTACCTGGTAGAACACCTCGAAGATGCGCGCCCGATCCTTCATCGCCACGCCCGGCCCCTGGTCGCGCACCGCCACGCGCACCCGGTCACTCGCCCGCGCCACCGACACGACGACCACTTGCGTCGGCGGGCCGAACTTGGCGGCGTTGTCGAGCAGGTGGCGCAGCACGCGCGTCAGCGCCGCCCGGTCGCCCAGCACCAGCGGCACGTCCGCGTCGTGCGTCAGCCGCACGTTCAGGTCGCGCCGCGCCGGGCTGGCCGTGTAGGCCTCGATCACGCTCTGGCAAATCTCCGTCACCTGCACCGGGGCCAGCGTCAGCCGCTGCTCGTCCAGGCTGTTGAAGTCCACGATGTCGTCTACGGCGTGCTCCAGCCGCGCCACCGCCCCCTGCGCCACGGCCAGCCCCTCGGCCTGCTGCGGCGTCAGCGGCCCGAGCGCGCCGTCGCTGAGCAGGTCTACATACGCCTTCACATGCAGCAGCGGCGTGCGCAGCTCGTGCGACACGTTGGCAATAAATTCAGACTTCAGCCGATCCAGCCCGCGCAGCTTGGCGACGGCCCGCTCTAGCTCGGCGGTGCGCTCGGCCACGCGCTGCTCTAGCTGGGCGGTGTAGCCTTGCAGTTGATCGTGATAGCGCTTGCCGCGCAGCAGCGCCCGCACGCGCGTGACCAGCTCCACCGGGTCGAACGGCTTGGAGAGAAACTCGTCTGCCCCGGCCGCCGCCCCGGCGATACGGTCGGCCACGCCCTTGAGCGCCGACACGATCACCACCGGGATGAACGCGGTCGCCGGATCGCTTTTCAGCCGCCGGCAGACCTCGAACCCGTCCGGCGCGGGCATCATCACGTCCAGCAGAATCACATCCAATGCGCCATCCGCTGCGACCGCCGCCAGCGCCTCTTCGCCGTCTTCGGCCGTGACCACCTGCCAGCCCTGGGCCTCCAGGAACGCGCCCATCACTTCCAGGTTGCGCGGCTCGTCGTCCACCACCAGCACGCGCGCCGGCGGGTCGAACACTTCCGCCGCCGGGTCGGCCGGCAGCAGGCGGTTGTGCGGTTCAGTTGTCCGAGAGTCGGGCGTGTCGGGCATGGACGAGGAATATACTACGGGAGCGCGCGGAGGGGTAGTTTGGGCCGCGTTAGCATCACGCCGGCGGCCACCAGCCCCGCGCTGGAGAAGATGGCGGCGAGCATGGGCGAGGAGTGTACTATGGGAGTAATAGGAGCG
>Ga0163144_10028114_pt1 | contig 10863 bp, 17 predicted proteins | sample OliLak19BULKMAT1_FD_123175 | JGI IMG/M metagenome (GOLD analysis project Ga0163144, IMG submission 123175) | Freshwater microbial mat bacterial communities from Lake Vanda, McMurdo Dry Valleys, Antarctica - Oligotrophic Lake LV.19.BULKMAT1 | ecosystem: Environmental > Aquatic > Freshwater >... | reverse complement strand
GGCGAATAAAACGCGGTCTCGAACCGCTCCAGTGTGTGGGCCGTTCCGAAATAGTGTCCGCCGGGGCCGACCTCGCGCACTGCATCCAGGCCCAGGCCGGCCGCACTGACGTCGAGCGGCGTCAAAAATTCCGCGATCATCTGCAACAGGTCGACGTCGACGATGAACTTTTCGAAAGAGCAGGTCAGGCCGCCCTCCATCCAGCCGGCCGCATGCATGATGAAGTTGCCGCCTCCCTGAATCACGGCCCACAGCGAAAATACCGACTCGTAAGCCGCCTGCGCATCCACGATGTTGGCGGCGCACACATTCGAGGTACGGTATGGAATGCCGTACCTGCGGCACAACTGCCCGCCGGCGAGCACCGCCTTCATGTATTCGGGCGTACCGAACGCGGGCGCACCAGTCTTCATGTCCACGTTGGATGTGAAGCCCCCGTACACCACTGGCGCTCCGGGGCGCACCATCTGCGTGAACGCGATGCCGGCCAATGCCTCGGCATTCTGCTGGGCCAGTGCACCGGCGATCGTTACTGGCGCCATCGCACCGGCCAGCGTGAACGGCGTCAGCATGATGATCTGGTTGCGAGCCGACATCTCGATGATGCCCTGCAACATCGGCGTGTCGAGCCGCAGGGGCGACGAGCTGTTGATGATGGAGAACAGCGAGGGCTCGGCCTCCATCTGCTCGTGCGAGATGCCACGTGCGATACGTGCGATCTCCAGAGCGTCCTGATTGCGCTCCTTGCCCAGCGAATACGCGTGGAACGGCTTGTCGGTGAGTTTGGCGATGTCGGACAGGCAGTCGAGATGTCGCACCGATGCGTGCAGGTCCACCGGCTCCACCGGGTATCCGCCACTGGCATGAACGATGTCGTAACGCTGCGCCAACCGAACCATGTTGCGGAAATCGACCTGGTTGCCGGCACGCCGGCCGCCCTGCAGGTCGGAACAGTTGGGCGGGCTGGCGACCTGCGCAAACACCAGGTTCTTGCCGCCGATCCGCGCGTTGCGCTCGGGGTTGCGCGCATGCAAGGTGAACTCGGACGGGCAGGTCTTGATACTTTGCAGGATCAGGTTGCGGTCGAAACGCACCCGCTCCGAACCCTCGCGCACGTCGGCGCCGGCCTGCTTCAGGATCTCGCGCGCGCCTGCATGCATGAAGTCCATGCCCATCTCTTCGAGGATGGTCAGCGATGCGTCGTGGATAGCCTCGAGTTCGTCCTCGGAGACCACCGGGGTCGGCGGGAAGCGATGCTTCAGGCTGCGGTACTTGGCGGTGGAGACGGCAGCCCGGGCGACGCCAGTACTGCGGCCTCCACGCCGCCGGCCGGTTGTGGTGGGCGTCGGTGGTGCGCCGTCGGTCATTGGTGCTCCTGCGATTCGCGCGGTAAACAACCCGTGAGTATCGGGTGAATCGCCAGCCTGCTCGTCCCGATGTTTAGGCCTGGCGGGCATGAGTTGAACTCATGGACTTTCCCGAAGGTCCAGCGTTATTGTGCATGGCTCTCTGAACTGACTGGGTGTGACCGCAACGATGCGATCGTTGGCAACCAGGCGAGACTGTCACCCGGTTCGGCAGTATGGTGCCGCCAGGAAGCAGGCAGAAACGAAAAAGCCCGCTCAAACAAGCGGGCTTTTTGCGTGCAATCCCTGAGGTTGCCTGTCTGGTTGCGCGAGCAAGATTTGAACTTGCGACCTTTGGGTTATGAGCCCAACGAGCTACCAGGCTGCTCCATCGCGCGGTAAGCTGCAGAGTATAACCGCTTATTGCGCCTTATCGGCTTCCTCGACCAATTCATCTGCAACTTCAGGGCGATCCACCAGTTCGACAAAGGCCATCGGTGCATTGTCGCCCACACGGAAGCCCATCTTCAGAATGCGGGTGTAGCCGCCCGGGCGTGCGGCGTAACGCGGGCCCAGCACGTCAAACAACTTGACGACGCTGTCACGGCTGCGCAAGCGATCGAACGCGAGGCGGCGGTTGGCGACCGTGGCGACCTTGGCCAGCGTGATCATCGGCTCGATGACGCGGCGCAGTTCCTTGGCCTTGGGCACCGTGGTCTTGATGGCCTCGTGCTCGATCAGCGAGTTCATCATGTTCTGCAGCATCGCAAGGCGGTGCGAGCTGGTGCGGTTGAGTTTACGTAGTCCGTGTCCGTGACGCATGGTGCATTTCCTTTTCGCTTCTTTATGAATGGCTAGCCGTATCAGGTACTGCCTTGGCACATCGCAAGCCCTTGCAGGCCCGCGAAATCAACGCTTTTCCAGTGCCGCCGGAGGCCAGCTCTCGAGCTTCATGCCCAAGGTCAGGCCACGGGAGGCCAGCACTTCCTTGATCTCGTTGAGCGACTTGCGACCCAGGTTCGGGGTCTTGAGCAACTCGTTCTCGGTGCGCTGGATCAGGTCACCGATGTAGTAGATGTTCTCGGCCTTCAGGCAGTTGGCCGAACGCACCGTCAGTTCAAGTTCGTCCACCGGACGCAAAAGGATCGGGTCAAACTGGGTGTTGCTGCGTTGCGCCGGGCCATCGAACACGGTCGACAGTTCGCTGCCCTCGAGCTGCGCGAACACCGCCAGTTGCTCGACCAACACCTTGGCCGAGGCGCGCACCGCGTCTTCGGCAGAGATCGCGCCGTTGGTCTCGATCTCGACAACCAGTTTGTCCAGGTCGGTGCGCTGCTCGACGCGGGCGCTCTCGACCGTGTAGCTCACGCGCTTGACCGGCGAGAACGACGCATCGAGCACGATGCGTCCAATCGATTTCGTCGGCTCGTCACCCTGACGACGCATCGTGCCGGGCACGTATCCGCGACCCTTTTCGACCTTGATCTGCATATCCAGCTTGCCGCCGTGCGACAGATTGGCGATGACATGGCCGGGGTTGATCACCTCGACATCGTGCGGCGTCTGGATATCGGCGGCGGTCACGATGCCGTCGCCGTCCTTGCGCAGACTCAGCGTGACTTCCTCGCGGTTGTGCAGCTTGAACACCACACCCTTGAGGTTCAACAAGATGTTGACGACGTCTTCCTGCACGCCATCGATCGACGAATACTCGTGCAACACGCCGGCGATCGTGACTTCGGTAGCGGCGTAACCCGGCATGGACGACAACAGGACGCGGCGCAATGCGTTACCCAAGGTGTGGCCATAACCACGTTCGAACGGTTCCAGAGCCACCTTGGCACGGTTCAAGCCAAGTTGTTCAACATTGATTGCTTTGGGTTTCAGCAGATTGGTTTGCATGCAGACTTCCTCTCAATACCCCCGACTCGTTACATCGGTAAGGCTGGTGAAGCGCCTGGTACTCGGTGCCCCGCGAACCAGGAACGGTTTCTTACTTGTGCGCGTGATTAGCGCGAATACAACTCGACGATCAGCGATTCGTTGATGTCGGCAGCAAACTGGTCCCGGTCCGGGGTCTTCTTGAAAGTGCCCTCGGCCTTGTCGGCGCTGACCTCGACCCACGCCGGCAGGCCCACTTGCTGCGCCAGCTGAAGGGCTTCCACCACCCGGTTCTGCTTCTTGGATTTGTCGCGCACGCCAATCACGTCGCCGGTCTTGACCATGTACGACGGGATGTTGACGGCCGCGCCATTGACGGCGATCGCCTTGTGCGAGACCAGCTGACGCGCTTCGGCACGGGTGGAACCGAAGCCCATGCGATAGACGACATTGTCCAGGCGCGACTCGAGCAGGAACAACAGATTGGCTCCGGTGTTGCCACGGCGGCGGTCCGCCTCCTCGAAATAACGTCGGAACTGGCGCTCGAGCACGCCATACATACGCTTGACCTTCTGCTTCTCGCGCAGCTGCAATCCGTAATCGGACGTGCGCGCGCCAGAGGTGCGGCCGTGCTGGCCAGGCTTGGAATCGAACTTGGCCTTGTCCCCGATGGCGCGGCGAGCGCTCTTGAGAAACAGGTCGGTGCCTTCACGGCGGGAGAGTTTGGCCTTTGGGCCGAGGTAACGTGCCACTTGAACTTCCTTTATGTCATCTGCCGCGCACAAACGCGGGAGCCGTCAGGTTGCACTGACGGCGGTGGGCTTGGTTGAAAGAGCGAATCTGTCAAATACGCAAACCGGCAATCAGATCCGACGACGTTTCTGAGGACGGCAGCCGTTGTGCGGCACCGGCGTCACGTCGGAGATCATGTTGATACGGATGCCCAATGCCGCAAGGGCACGCACCGCAGATTCGCGACCCGGGCCGGGACCCTTGATCTCGACGTCCAGGTTCTTGATGCCCTGCTCAACCGCGGCGCGACCGGCAACCTCGGAAGCCACTTGAGCCGCAAACGGCGTCGACTTGCGCGAACCCTTGAAGCCCTGGCCACCCGACGAAGCCCACGACAAGGCATTGCCCTGGCGATCGGTGATCGTGATGATGGTGTTGTTGAACGATGCATGCACATGCGCTACGCCGTCCGCAACGTTCTTGCGAACCTTCTTGCGGACACGTTGCGACGCTGCGCTATTTTGTGGTTTTGCCATGGTGGTCTCTCAATCCCGTTTATTTCTTCAGTGACTGCGCGGCCTTGCGCGGACCCTTGCGGGTACGGGCATTGGTGCGGGTCCGCTGGCCACGCATCGGCAGACCGCGACGATGGCGGAAGCCGCGGTAACAACCGATGTCCATCAAACGCTTGATGTTCATCGTGGTTTCGCGTCGTAGGTCGCCCTCGATGATGAACTGGCCAACCGCCTCACGGATCTTCTCCAGATCGGCGTCGGTCAGGTCCTTGACCTTCTTGGAATACGCGATGTTGCAAGCTTCACAGATCTTGCGGGCGCGGGTGCGACCAATACCGAAAATGGCGGTCAGGCCGATTTCAGAATGTTGATGCGGCGGAATATTGATACCAGCGATACGTGCCATGTGGGTCCTCTAAAACTCGTGCAATCTCAGCCCTGGCGCTGCTTGTGGCGCGGATCGGTACAGATCACGCGAACCACGCCGTTACGCCGGATGATTTTGCAGTTGCGGCAAATTTTCTTGACCGAAGCCGAAACTTTCATTGGGTTCTCCTAAAAACGCTCTGCCAGTCTCGCCTGTCGCGACCACCCGGCCCATTCACTATGCCGCCTGGTCCGACTATCGTTCCAGGCCTGTGTTCTGACTCATGAAGATTTGAAACTGGCCTTCTTCAAGAGCGACTCGTACTGCTGCGACATCAAGTAGTTCTGCACCTGGGACATGAAGTCCATGGTCACGATCACGATGATCAGCAGCGATGTGCCGCCGAAATAGAACGGCACGTTGTACTTCAGGATCAGGAACTCGGGCAACAGGCACACGGCAGTGATGTAGATCGCACCCGCCAGGGTCAGTCGCAACAGGATCCGGTCGATGTACTTCGCGGTCTGGTCACCCGGACGAATGCCCGGAATGAACGCGCCACTCTTCTTCAGGTTATCTGCCGTCTCACGGCTGTTGAACACCAAGGCCGTATAGAAGAAGCAGAAAAACACGATTGCTCCGGCATAGAACATCACGTAGATCGGCTGACCCGGGGTCAGTGACGAGGCAATGTCATTGAGCCAGCGCATCGATTCGCCGGTGCTGAACCAGCCCACCACGGTGGCTGGCAACAGGATGATCGACGACGCGAAGATCGGCGGGATCACACCGGCCATGTTCAGCTTCAACGGCAGGTGCGACGACTGCCCGCCATAGACCTTGTTACCGACCTGTCGTCGTGCATAGTTCACCAGGATCTTGCGCTGACCCCGCTCGACGAACACGACGAAATACGTGACACCCACCACCAGCAGCAAAATGAACAGCGAGACCAGGATGCTCATCGCTCCCGTGCGCACCAGCTCCAGCAGCCCGCCCATCGCACTCGGCAGGTTGGCAACGATGCCGGCGAAGATCAGGATCGAGATGCCGTTGCCCAGGCCACGCTCGGTGATCTGCTCACCAAGCCACATCAGAAACATGGTTCCGGCAGTCAACGTGCACACGGCCGTCAAGCGGAAACCCATGCCCGGGGAGATCACCAGCCCAGCCGAAGCCTCCAGCGCCACCGCAATGCCCAGCGACTGGAACAAGGCCAGACCCAAGGTGCCATACCGGGTGTACTGGGTGATCTTGCGACGGCCCGCCTCGCCCTCTTTCTTGAGCTGCTCGAATGTCGGCACGACATAGGTGAGCAACTGCATCACGATCGAGGCCGAGATGTACGGCATGATGCCCAGAGCGAAGATCGTGAAGCGCGACAGCGCCCCGCCCGACATCAGGTTGGCCATGCCCAGGATACCGCCCTCCTGGCCTTTGAAGAACTGCTGCAACTGGGCTGGGTCGATGCCCGGAACCGGGATGTGTGCGCCGATCCGGTATACGACCAGAGCGAGCAGCAAGAACATCAGCCGACGACGCAGGTCGCCGAACTTGCCGGTCTTGGCCAGTTGAGCCGTGTTGGTTGCCACGTGGGATTACCTGTCCTGCAACTGCCGGGTCAGGCGACGCTGCCGCCCGCTGCTTCAATCGCGGCCTTGGCACCCGCGGTCGCGCCGATACCGTTCAGCTTGACAGCCTTCGTCAGCGCGCCGGTCTTGATGACCTTGACAACCTTGGCCATCTCCGGCACCAGGCCCGCCTGCTTGAGCGTGAGAATGTCGACCTCGGCGGCGCCCAGCACCTCCAGGGTGCTCAGCGTGATCTCAGCGTTGAACTTGAGCAAGGCGGACTTGAAGCCGCGCTTGGGCAAGCGACGCTGCAGCGGCATCTGACCGCCTTCGAAACCAACCTTGTGGTAACCGCCTGCGCGGGACTTTTGGCCCTTGTGGCCACGACCGGCAGTCTTGCCCATACCCGAGCCGATACCACGACCGACACGACGTTTAGCGTGTTTGGAGCCGTCAGCCGGCTTGATGCCATTGAGTTCCATCATCATCCCTCGTCAGTTGGCTGCAGTCACACCGCCAGCGCGGCAGGCCTGCTGGCCGTCATATTCACAATACTTTGACCAGGTAACTGATCTTGTTGATCATCCCGCGCACTTCCGGCGAATCCTTCAACTCGCTGATGCTGTTCACCTTGCGCAGGCCCAGGCCGCGCACCGTTGCACGGTGCGATTCCTGGCAGCCGATCGGGCTGCGGACCAGCTGGACCTTCACGGTTTGTTGTTGCGTCGTCATAACCTATCCATCCCTCAGACAAACAGCTCTTCGACGCTTTTGCCGCGCTTGGCGGCCACTGCTGCCGGCGTGGTGGACACCGACAAGGCGTCGAGCGTTGCACGAACCATGTTGTAAGGGTTCGAGGAACCGTGGCTCTTGGCTACCACATCGGTGATGCCCACCACCTCGAACACCGCACGCATCGGGCCGCCAGCGATGATGCCGGTACCCTTGGGAGCCGGCATCATGATCACGTTGGCGGCGCCATGGTGACCGGTCACCCGGTGCTGCAAGGTGCCGTTTTTCAACGAAACCTTGATCATGTTGCGGCGCGCTTCTTCCATCGCCTTTTGCACCGCCGCAGGCACTTCTTTCGATTTGCCCTTGCCCATGCCGACGCGGCCATCGCCGTCGCCCACGACGGTCAACGCGGCGAAGCCCAGAATCCGTCCGCCCTTGACCACCTTGGTCACACGGTTGATCGCGATCATCTTCTCGCGCAGGCCGTCTTCAGGCCCTTCAGCCTTGCCCTGCATCTTCGCTTGCATTCGTGCCATAGTAGTTTCCGATCCTGTTAAAACTGCAAGCCGGCTTCACGCGCGGCGTCGGCCAGCGCCTTGACGCGGCCATGGTAAGCAAAACCCGAACGGTCGAATGCAACCTTCTCCACGCCGGCGGCCTTCGCTTTCTCGGCAACACGCTTGCCGATCACCTGCGCGGCGGCTGTGGTGGCACCCTTGCCGACTCCGCCCAACGCCGTGCGCACTTCCGCCTCGGCGGTGGACGCGGACGCCAGCACCTTGGCGCCGTCGCCCGAAATCACGCTGGCATAAATGTGCAGGTTGGTGCGGTTCACCGTCAACCGGGCCACCCCCTGGGTCGCGATACGGACCCGGGTCTGACGGGACCGGCGAAGCCGCTGTTCTTTCTTGGTCAACATCATGCTGCCCCTTACTTCTTCTTGGTTTCTTTGATCGTGATCTTCTCGTCCGAATACCGGATGCCTTTGCCCTTGTAGGGCTCAGGCGGACGAACGGCACGAATCTCGGCGGCGATCTGCCCGACGCGCTGACGATCCGCGCCCTTGATCACGACTTCGGTCGGGGTCGGAGTCGCCACGGTGATGCCGGCAGGCATGTCCATGTTGACCGGATGCGAATATCCGACCGTCAGGTTGAGCTTGGTGCCCTGCGCCTGCGCCTTGTAACCCACACCCACCAGGTTGAGCTTGCGCTCGAAACCCTTGGTGACACCGATCACCATGTTGTTGACCAACTGGCGCATCGTGCCCGACATCGCATTCGCGTGGCGCGAGTCGTTACTCGGCGCGAACGTCAGCTTGCCAGATTCATTGCTGACCTTGACCATGGCGTTCTGGGCCAGCTGCAACGTGCCGCCGGCACCCTTGACGCTGATCTGGTCGGCCTTGACGGTCACATCGATACCGGCAGGAACCAGCACCGGCATTTTTCCAATACGGGACATATTCAGTTTCTCCTCGGTGCCACGCCATCAGGCGACGTAACACAGGACTTCGCCGCCGACACCGCTGGCGCGAGCCTTGCGGTCGGTCATCACGCCCGCCGGGGTCGTGACGATGGCCACACCCAGACCGTTCTGGACCTGAGGCAGCGCACCCTTGCCGCGATAGACGCGCAGGCCCGGGCGGCTGACGCGCTCAATCCGCTCGATCACCGGGCGTCCGGCGTAATACTTCAACGCAATTTCAAGCTCGGCCTTGCCAGCGTCGGTCTTCACGGTGAAGCCGTCGATATAACCTTCGTCCTTCAGCACTTGCGCGATGGCCACTTTCACCTTGGACGATGGAACGGATACGGACGTCTTGGCCACCATCTGCGCATTGCGGATACGTGTCAACAGGTCCGCGATGGGATCACTCATGCTCATGTCTATGTCTCCTCGCGCTTACCAGCTGGCCTTGACGACGCCGGGGATTTCCCCGGCCAGGGCCATTTCACGAATCTTCGCGCGCGCCAGACCAAAGTGCTGGAACGTGCCGCGCGGGCGTCCGGTGATGGCACAGCGGTTACGCTGGCGTGTGGGATTCGCGTTGCGCGGCAGTTTCTGCAGCGCCAGGCGCGCCACCGCGCGCTCGTCGTCGCTGCGTTGTGCGTTGCTGGCGATGCTCTTGAGTTCCGCGTGTTTTTTCGCGTACTTGGCAACCAGTTTGTCGCGCTTGAGTTCGCGCTCGATCAAAGACTTTTTAGCCAAGGGTCACCTCAGTTCTTGAACGGAAAACGGAAGCCCGCGAGCAGTGCCTTGCACTCTTCGTCCGACCGGGCCGTCGTGGTGATGCTGATATTGAGGCCACGCAAGGCGTCAACCTTGTCGTATTCAATCTCAGGGAAAATGATCTGCTCTTTGACGCCGATGTTGTAGTTGCCACGGCCGTCGAACGCGCGACCGGAGATACCACGGAAGTCGCGCACCCGGGGCAGAGCGACCGTGACGAAGCGGTCGAGGAACTCGAACATGCGCACGCCACGCAGAGTGACCATGCAGCCGATGGCCTGGCCTTCACGGATCTTGAAACCGGCGATGGCTTTCTTGGACTTGGTCACGACCGGCTTCTGGCCACCGATCTTGGTCAGATCGGAGACCGCGCTTTCCATGACCTTCTTGTCGGCGACCGCCTCGCTCACGCCCATGTTCAGCGTGATCTTGGTCAGGCGCGGCACCTGCATGATGGATTTGTATCCAAACTTGGACATCAACTCCGGAGCGATCTTGTCGCGATAGTGTTGTTGCAGACGCGCCATGTTCATGCCACCTTGATTTCTTCGCCGCTGGACTTGTAAACGCGCACGCGTTTGCCATCGGCCAGCAACTTGATGCCGACCCGATCTGCCTTGCCGGATACAGCGTTGAAAATTGCGAGGTTGGACTGGTGGATCGGCATGGCCTTTTCCACGATCCCGCCTGTCGTACCCTTCATGGGGTTGGGTTTGGTGTGTTTCTTCACCAGGTTGATACCTTCAACCAGGACATGGGAGTCGTCCTTGCGCAGCGAGATCTTGCCGCGCTTGCCCTTGTCGCGGCCCGCGATGACGATCACGTCGTCGCCTTTGCGAATCTTGTTCATGGCTTGCTTGTCCTTACAGTACTTCAGGGGCCAGCGACACGATCTTCATGAACTTTTCGGTCCGCAGCTCGCGCGTGACCGGCCCGAAGATGCGCGTGCCTATCGGCTCGAGCTTGGCATTGAGCAACACAGCGGCATTGCTGTCGAATTTCACCAAAGAGCCATCGCCGCGGCGGATGCCCTTGGCGGTACGCACCACCACGGCGCTGTAGATCTCGCCCTTCTTGACGCGACCACGCGGAGCGGCTTCCTTGATGCTCACCTTGATCACGTCGCCCACGCTGGCGTAGCGGCGCCTGGAGCCGCCCAGCACCTTGATGCACAGGACGGATTTGGCGCCGGTGTTATCGGCGACTTCCAATCGGGATTCAGTCTGGATCATTTATATAGTTCCCAACTTGTCCCCGTAACACGCCAGGCAGGATGCGCGGCAAGTACAAGGCAGTCTTGGGCCCGTCGTCGGCTGCGTGAACCACTCACGCCGCCTCGCATTGGGCAGAAATTCTTACCCGCTCAATGAAGAGCGAAGCCCGCGATTATGCAGCACGAAATATGGTGCGTCAACGAACCGGGGCCAAATCAAGCAAATATTTTTGGGCCAAGGCCTGAAAAGCCGCCAACCGCGGGTCGCAGG
>Ga0163144_10028113_pt1 | contig 10863 bp, 8 predicted proteins | sample OliLak19BULKMAT1_FD_123175 | JGI IMG/M metagenome (GOLD analysis project Ga0163144, IMG submission 123175) | Freshwater microbial mat bacterial communities from Lake Vanda, McMurdo Dry Valleys, Antarctica - Oligotrophic Lake LV.19.BULKMAT1 | ecosystem: Environmental > Aquatic > Freshwater > Lake... | reverse complement strand
TCGAGATGACAAAGTCAATCAAGGTGGCACAACCGCCAACCGTCATTCTGCGCGGAGCCGCCAACTAGCTCGCCACGGTCGAAATGACAAAATCAGTCGAAACAACAAAGCCAGTCGAGATGACAAAGTCAATCAAGGTGGCACAACCGCCAACCGTCATTCTGCGCGGAGCCGCTAGGCGCAGTCGCAGAATCCATTGTCTCGACCAAGCTGAGCCAGTTTGGCGCAATCTGTCATGCGGCAGGCAGCCACCCCGGAGCATCAGACCGATCGTCATCGCCTAAGTCGCCACGGTCGAAACAACAAAGCCAGTCAAAACAACAGAGCCAGTCTAAACAACAAAGCCAGTCTAAACAGCAAAGACGGTCGCAATGACAGTTCCGACGTTTTTCGCGCGCCCCCGGCTCAAATATTGAGCCAGCGCCCGCCATCAACCCGCAACACGTGGCCCGTGATGTACGGCTCGCGCAGCAGAAAGCTGACCGCGCGTGCGATGTCCGCCGGCTCGCCGCCGCGCTGCAAAGCCGTGCGCTCAACCACCATGGCCGGGGTTTCGGCCTTCTCCATGTTTTCTGACCACAGGATGTTGCCCGGCGCAACCGCGTTCACGCGCACCTCCGGCCCAAGCTCGCGCGCCAGTCCATAGGTCAGCGCAACCAAGGCCGCCTTTGCCATGCAGTAGGGCAAATAGCGCGCCAGTGGCCGCTCGGCATAGATATCCACGATGTTCACGATTGCCCCCTGCGCGCTGCGCAATGCCGGCGCTGCCGCCTGAGCGAGAAACAGCGGCGCACGTGCATTGCTGATCATCAGATCATCGAACTGCGCCAGAGAGATCTCGCCCAACGGCGTCGGATAGAAGCTGGAGGCATTGTTGACCAGGGCATCTAGCTGCCCAAAAGCCTGTACAGCGTGTGCAATGAGCCGCCCCGGAGCTTCAGGATCATTCAAATCAGCCTGCACCAGAGTCACCTCGGTGCTCTTGGAAAGCTCGTCAGCAAGCGCCTCGACCGCTGCGGCCGAGCTTCGATAGTGCAGCACCAGCCGGTAGCCGGCCTGCGCAAGCGTGCGTGCAATACTGGCGCCAACACGCCGCGCGGCACCCGTGACCAACGCTACCGGCTTATCCATCGCACGCCCATATCCAATTCCCAGAGCAAGGATAGTGCCCGATAAAGCGCATCTCAGGCCGCTTGCGCCAGCATATCCAGCACTGACTTGCAACCTATGGCGCGCTCCATAGTGCGCTGCTATCGTGCCGTCATGCTGCCCTCCGCCCTGCCCGACCCAAGTCCAGAATTGCGCTTTCACAGTGCCGCCTTGGTTGCGCGGATCAAAGCCGAAATTGCGCGTTCCGGGCCGATGTACTTCGACGATTACCTGCGCCGGTGTCTTTACGAGCCTGGCCTTGGCTATTACAGCGCCGGTCTGCAGAAATTCGGGCACGGCGGTGATTTTGTCACCGCGCCGGAACTTGGCAGCCTGTTCGCAGAGACGTTGGCACGCGCGATTGCGCCCATTCTGCGGAACAGCCTGTTTCCGACCGTGCTTGAGCTGGGCGCCGGCACTGGCGCGCTGTTGACCGCGCTGTGGCCCGCACTGGAAAGACTTCAGGCGCTGCCCGATCAGTACTTCATTTTGGAAACCAGCGCGGATTTGCGCGAACGTCAGATCGAAACCTTGAGCCGCCGCTGCCCGAACGCGCTGCCGCGGGTGGTGTGGCTAGACCACGTGCCGAGCGAGCGCTTCAATGGCGTGGTGCTGGCCAACGAAGTATTAGATGCCATTCCGTGCGCTCGCTTTATTGCGCGTGCCGGCGAGCTTCACGAGCAGGGCGTCAGCTGTGTCGATGGCGGGCAACTCAACTTGTGTGAGCTGGAGGCGCGGCCGCTAGTCAAGGCGATCGTGGACAAGGTTCGTGCGCAAGCTGGAAGCCAATGGCCATCGCTCTACATCAGCGAATGCATGCCCAGCCTCGCTGCCCTGGTGGCAGCGGTTACGCAGCCGCTTCGGGAAGGCGTTGCGCTCTGGATCGACTACGGTTATCCGCGCCTGGAGTTTTACCATCCGGAGCGTTCCGACGGCACTTTGGTGGGACATTACCGACATCGAACGTTCCACGATCCGCTTTGGTATCCGGGTCTGGTCGACCTGAGCTCCTGGGTCGACTTCACCGCGCTGGCAGAAGCGGCCGATCAGTGCCAGCTCAGCGTTGCAGGATTCTCAACTCAGGCCCAGTTTCTGCTCGCGGCAGGCATTACCGAGGCGCTGGAAGGGCCGAGCTACCTACCTGAGCGCGAGCGCACGCGGCGGCATGAAGAGGCGCGCATTTTGACCCTGCCAGGCGAGATGGGAGATCGCTTTAAAGTAATGTGTCTTAGCCGGGGAATTGAGCTTGAAGCACTGCCAGAAGCGCTGCGCTTGACCCAGCTTCTGGATCGGTTGTGAGCCGCTTGCGCTGGTATCGAATCTGGGAGTGCTTAGCCTGGCTGGCGGTGCTGCTGTTGATCTTGGTCTGCCTGCTGCCGATGCCGCAGATCGGCCCCGAGGTTGCGGGCGGCGATAAATTTCAGCATTTGCTGAGCTATTTTCTTCTCACCTGGGCACACGGGCAGCTTGGCCTAAGCCAGCGACAGTTCCTGCTGCGCGCACTGGGATTATTCGTCCTTGGCATGGCCATTGAGCTTGCGCAGGGGCTCACCGGCTACCGCAGCAGCGATCCTGCCGATGTCTTGGCAAACGCGGTTGGCATTGCGTTTGGTGTCATGATTGCGCTGGCTGCACCAGGCTACTTACTCCGGTTTGAACAGCGATTCCTGCGCGGCAAGTCGCCCGCTGCCTAGCTTGTTGCGGCCTGAAATGGGCGGCCTAAAATGGGCGGCCTAACATTGGCCTGAGCCCGGCCTTGGGTCGATAAGCTTAGGTGTTGATTTCGCGCTGCCGCGCCCAGCAGCGCCGCAAGCAAAAGGACATTTGGATCGATGGACCGAGAATTTCCGTGCCGCGGTTTGTTCACCCGGAAACCCCACTTGGGTAGTCCTTCGACAGGCTCGGGCCGATCGGCCTTTTTGGCAACTGGGAAATCTTGAATGAAGCAGCTTCTGGTATTGCTGTGTATGAGTCTTTGGGCGCTCGCTGCCTGGAGCGCAAATGCGGTCGAAACGCGCGACATCACCGAGCCGCGCGGTGAAGCGGGGCAAACCGGTAGGCTGGAAACCATCACGCTGGCAACCCAGGACCTGGACCCGGTTCGATTGTTCTACCAAGACGGACTCGGCTTGACCTTAGAAGGCCCCTTGGAACTGCCGCCCGACAGCATCGCCAAGCAGCGCAAGCTGTGGCGCGCGCCACCGGAGCTCCAGTGGCAGCAATACCGCCTGAGTCGTCCCGGCACACCCGACGCAGCGCAAATCCGCGTGCTGCTGCTCGCTCAACCCACGCCCAGCCAGCACCAAAGCTGGGATTCGCTGCAGCTTGGTCCGTTCGCGATCGGCTTTCCAAATGTCGCTCAGGACATGCTGGACAAGCGCATGCGCCGACTTGGCTTTGGTGCTCAGGCGCCAATGCAAAGCTACCCGGTGACGCGCCCGGACCAATCCCAGTACAGGGTGCACGAGACCATTTTCAACGGCCCTGACTTCGTCAAGGCAGTGGGTATCGAGCGCGCGGATCCGATGCCGCCCCTGGCGCCGGTGGATCCCGAAAGCAAGCTGGGCGGACCCGGCTATAGCTCGGTGGTGGTGGAGGACAGCGATGCCATGGTCGATTTCTTCACCAAGGTTCTGGACTTTGAGGTGCGCGCCGATCGGGTGTGGAAAACATCTGGCGCGCTCGGCGCACCGGCTGGAACCGAGTACCGCTTCCTGCTGCTGTATGCCAAGGGCAGTGGCTCGGGGCACATTTTGATGCTGGACTATCAGGGCATTGCCGCGATCGACAGCGGCCGTGAACCCAGGCTGCCAAACCGAGGCATCGTCATGTGGAGTTTCAAGACCACCGCGCTGGATGCCACTCTGAAAAAGGCCAAAGCCGCGAAACGGGAAGTCATCGGCCCGCTGGCGCTGGAATTGCCCGGATTGGGAACGCGCCGCGCCGGTACCGTCATTGCGCCCAACGGCATGCTCATCGAACTGATTGAGGGACTATGAGCCGTCATGCCCACAGCAGCCTTTGCGCTGCTTCTGAAGCTTTGACGCGCGGCAGCTGCAGCGCGCTGGAGCTGTGCCAGGAAGCGCTCGCCAGAATCGCGCGCGATAACGCGGCACTCAATATCTATTGGCACGTGGCCGAAGAAACAGCCTTGGCTGCGGCGATAGCGTCCGACCAACGACGCGCGCGCGGTGAGTCCTACCACCCGCTGGACGGCATACCGCTCTCAATCAAAGACAACATCGCGGTAGCAGGCATGCCGTGGACCGCCGGCATGGCAACCCGTAAAGATGTGATCGCGAGCGAGGATGCTTTTGTGGTCCAGCGCCTGCGCAAGGCGGGCGCGGTGCTGCTGGGGAAAGTCAGCATGCACGAAGCCGCGCTTGGCGCCGACAACAACAACCCGCACTTCGGCGCCTGCCACAACCCGCACAAGCCAGGTTTCACCCCGGGCGGCTCTTCGGGCGGCAGTGCAGCCGCAGTTGCTGCCGGCATGGGATGCGCAAGCATCGGCACCGACAGCATGGGCTCCTGCCGAATTCCCGCAGCTTACTGCGGCGTGGTCGGCATGAAGCCCAGCACGGGCCGAGTATCCCAACGCGGGCTGGTACCGGTCTCGCGTCGGCTCGACTGCGCCGGTCCCATCGTGCGCTTTGCCGAAGATTTGGCGCCGCTTTATCACGCGCTGGCCAGTCTGGACTGGCACGACGCGCAGTCGCGCGCCATTCCGCTGCGGCATGTGGAAAGCGCGCTTCGTATTGGCTACCTCCCAGTCGACGCCATGCCTGAGCTCAGCGCCGAGGTGGCCGCTGGCTATGCCGAAGCGATTACCGTGCTGGGCAAACGCTTTGCCTTGCGCGCGATCGCCAGGCCAAGGCTGGAGCTGGGCAAACTCCGCCGCGCTGGGCTGCTCATTTGCGAGGCGGAAATGGCCCATTTTCATGAATGTGACCTGACTGATCGGCCTGAGCTGTTCTCACCGGAGCTGCTGGCCATGCTCCGTTTTGGCGCCCAGCTGAGCGCTCCCAAGCTGGTTGCAGCGGACCAGTTGCTCGATCAGGCCACGCTTGCGATGCGCGGTCTGTTCGTCGATCTGGACGTGCTGCTCACCCCAACCACCCCGCAAGCGGCATTCGCTCATGGCGCCGCAGTGCCCACGAATCAAGCCGATTTCACCGCGTTGGCCAATCTTTCCGGCGCTTGCGGCCTAACGCTGCCCATTCCGCGCCAGCCGCTGCCGGTTGGACTGCATCTGCTTGGCCCGCCGGGAATGGATCTGCAGTTGATGCACTTGGCTGGCGAGATTGAGGCCGCATGGGCCGGCGCCCGATAGCGGCCCTGATCGCACTGCCGGACTTCAGGAACGGCCACCCATACCAGCATCCGGTTACGGGCATGCGATCTGCACAAAGAGTTCACGCAAAAAATTAAAGTTCGGTTAAACTGCGAGCCGTGCGCCCCAGTGCGTGCCTTGATCGCGCTCCGCGCAAGCGGAGCATGTCCCTCAACAGCATAAGACTCAACGTTGGAGAGTGCTGATATGAAATTAAATCAAAATGAGCTCACCCGCTCAATCCAGTTCGCGCTCGTCATGGGCGCAAGTGCAGTACTCGCACTTCCAGCCGTGGCGCAGGAAGAGGGTGACGAAGAAGAAATGGACGCAGTCCAAGTACTCGGCTCGCGCATCAAGCGCACCGACCGTGAAACCTCTCAGCCTGTCCTGGTGCTCACTCGTGAGACGATCGAAAAGAGCGGCTTTACCTCCGTCGGTGATGTGCTTCAGCGTCTCCCGGAAATCGGCCCTTCGATCAACACCTTGTTCAACAATGGTGGTGACGGTTCGACCACCGTTGATCTGCGTAATCTCGGCGCCTCCCGCACCCTGGTGCTGATGAATGGTCGTCGCTGGGTTCCTGGCATCGGCGGCACCGTCGACTTGAACACCATCCCAACCGCAGTTATCGAGTCCATCGAAGTTCTGAAAGATGGTGCATCGGCAATTTACGGATCTGACGCCATCGCAGGCGTGATCAACATCACCACCCGTAAAGACTTTGACGGCGCACGCGCTTCCGCGTTCATCGGTGAGAGCAGCGAAGGTGACGGCCGTCGTTACGCTTCGGATTTCACCATGGGCGTCAACGGCGAGCGCGGCAACATCACGATGTCGGCTTCCTTCACCAAGGAAGAAGAGATCCGCGGTGGCGATCGCGCAATTTCCGCAGTACCGAACTTCCCGCTTTCAGCTGCGGCTACGGGCTCCTCCACCACGCCACAAGGGCGCTATGGCGTCGCGGGCTTGGCTGGCACGTTCACCAACTCCAGCCCGCAGGCCGGCGCGCAGAACACCCGCGGCCAGTTCCGTGCGTACGACCCCAACACTGACGCTTACAACTTCGCCCCGGACAACTACCTGCAAACCCCGCAAGAGCGTTCGTCGATCTTTGCCTTGGGCCGCTACGATATTTTTGACAACGTGTCGTTCAACGCGCACATGCTGTTCAACAATCGTAAGTCGTCGCAGGAACTGGCATTCATGCCGGTGGTTCTGGGTCCAGGCTTCGCCGCTGGCCTAGGCGGAACCGTTACGGTAGCGGCAAACAATCCGTTTAACCCGTTCGGTGCGGCCGTCACGCGTATCCAGCGCCGCTTCAACGAAGCTGGCCCACGCCGGTTCGTGCAAGATGTCAACACATTCCGCTTCGGCGCCGGTTTCTCCGGTGCGCTTGAATTCGGTGATCGCTTCTTTGACTGGGAAACCGGCTACAGCTACACCAACAACAAGCAAAACCAGGCGACGTTTGGTTTGTTTAACTTAGCCCGCATTCGCAACGGCCTTTCCGCGATCGATAACCCGGCTACCACCGCTTTCGATCCGACCTGCGTCACCCCGGGTGCAACCACCGTTACGGCGGCCACGACGGTTGCCGGCTGCGTACCGCTCAACATCTTGGGCGGCCAAGGCGCGATCACTCCGGCGATGCTGAACTACATCAGCTTCACGGCACAAGACGCGCTGCAAACCGAAACGCAGAACTATTTCGCCAACTTGTCGGGTGCGCTTTTCACCCTGCCGGCCGGTGATGTGGGCTTCTCCGTTGGCTACGAATATCGTAAGGAAGCAGGCTTTGACCTTCCAGATGCGATCATCGCAGCCGGTGAAACCACGGGCAATTCACGCTTGGCAACGGGCGGATCCTTCGCTCTGGACGAGCTCTATGCTGAAACCATCATCCCGATTCTGTCCGACGTCCAGTTCGCACAGATGCTTGAGGCAAAGGTCGCCGTGCGTTATTCGGACTACGACACTTTTGGTGACACCACCAATTGGGCCGCCGGGTTCCAGTGGAAGCCGATCAACGATCTTAAGATCCGCGGTAACTACAATGAAGGCTTCCGCGCTCCGAACGTGCTAGAGCTGTTCCGTGGCCGTTCTGACAGCTTCCCAGGCTTGGCCGATCCGTGCTCGCCGTCGCCCGGCAGCATCGCTCAACAGCTGCCGACAACGGTCGCTAACTGCCGCAGTGGTCTAGCCAATCTGCCACCGGTGCCAACCACCTATATTCAGCCGAACGCGCAGATCCGCATCACCATCGGTGGCGAGCCGACGCTGACGCCGGAAACCAGCCAAAACTACACGCTCGGTTTTGTTTACAGCCCAGAGTATGTGGAAGGTCTGGAGACCACCCTTGATTGGTGGCGCATCAAGATCGAGAACGTGATCGGCGGCCGTGGCGCAGCAACCTTGCTGACTCAGTGCTATCGTGACCGTAACGTGCAAGCCTGCGGTCGCATCACGCGTGCAGCCGATGGCAACATCACGGATATTCTGAGCACCGGGGAAAACATCGGTTTCTCAGAAATCGAGGGTATCGACTGGTCCATCGGCTACAAATTCCCAGAGTTCGACTTTGGTAATTTCAGGGTTCGCTTGGATACGACGTACTTCATCAAGGAAGAGTCGCAGAACCTGGCGTTCAACCCTACGCTGCCGTTCCAGTATCACCGCAACAATCCAATCAACAGCACGGTTGGCCTTGGCTTTGACCGCGGCGGCACCACCAATCGCATCAAGGCGCAGTTCAACCTTGATTGGGAACTCGGCTCCTGGAGCGCAACGTGGCGTGCACGTTACACCTCGGGCACTGTCGAATCATGCAACTCGCTGTACATCGCACTCTCGCCAGGTTTCTGCACCCAAGAAACGCTGCGGGATGCCGCTGGCGGCGCACTGCCGCGAACCGAGACCGGTAGCGTTACGTATCATGACTTCTCGGCCGCGTACGTCACGCCATGGGATAGCACGCTCCGCGTCGGTATCAACAACGCATTCGACAAGGATCCACCGATCTCAACGGTCCAGTTTGCGAACAGCTTTGACCCGCAGTTCGACGTTCCGGGTTCGTTCTACTACATGCAATACACGCACAACTTCTGATTTTTTTGAAGGCTGTGTAAGTTAGTCAAGGAGGCCCCGGGAAACCGGGGCCTCTTTTTTGGTGCGGTCGAAATGACAAAGCCGGTCGAAATGACAAAGCCGGTCGAAATGACAAAGCCGGTCAAAATGACAAAGCCGGTCAAAATGACAAAGCCGGTCGAAATGACAAAGCCGGCAACCGTCATTCTGCGCGGAGCCTTCAGGCGCAGTCGCAGAATCCACAGCTCCCGATTCCGGCAAAGTTGATTGAGTTTCACGCCAACGAACGCAGCAAGCCTACGATGAGGTTAGCTTGCAAACCGCATCGACCGGCTGTGTCATTTCAAGCGAAGGGAGAAATCTCCCGCCGCCGGATGGATTAGATCTCGCCCCTTCGGTGGCTCTGTGCCATAACCGTGGGTAACGGATGCCCCGGGAAACCGGGTTTCTTTTTTGCCGCACTGGCTCCGTGCAAGGGATCAAACATGACCATGACTCGCACCCGGTTGCGCGATCGATGCGGTTCGCAAGCGCAGCTCATCCTACGCTTGCTGCGACGTTGGGTGTGCTGGATCAGCCTGCTTGCTGTCGCTCGAACCAGCAGTTGAACGCAATCGTGATGCGCTCGCCGGTGCCGAAAAATCGCAAGACTTCGTGCATTAGCCAAGATGGGAACAAGACGAGCTGACCCGATTCCAGTCGCAGGTCCATCGGCGCAGACCCGTAGGGTGGCTGTAAACGAAAATTCGCCGAGTCCACGAACATAAAGTTTCCTGCCATGGGATTGTGGAAGCGCAAAACGCCGCTGTTCGGGTGCTGCGGATCCGCTTGTGCCGGATCAACGCCTGAATCAACACCTGAATCAACGCCTGAATCAACGCCCGGGTCCACACAGTAAACACCCGACCACGAGGCCATCGGATGGTTGTGCATCCCGAACGACGCGCCCTTACGCGTGATGTGAAACCACGTGTGGCTGCGGATTTGAATGCGCTGCAGCTCAGCCTGCGACAATCCGTTAAGACGTCCAATGAGTTCCGAGAGCGCCGCCCAGCAGAAGTTGCGCAGTTCGACAATCGGCCGATCTTGCCAACTGAACACGTTGAAATCGCTCTCAAAAAGTCCATGCTCAATACTCATCGAGCTGCGCGGATTGCGATGCGTCTCAGTTTCTCGCTGCAACAGCAGCTTGCGCAGATCGCGATTGAGCGCGGGGGCTGCGGGATGCTTGGCAAACGCCATCGGAACCGCAAAACAGGGCTGGATCTGAATCATTTTTTGATCCGCTAGGCAGGGGTTTTTGGGTGCATGAGTGTCGGCTCCTGGATGCTACACGCGGCTCGGCGCTACTCGCCAGTCTGCTTGCCCGCAAGGCATTGACCAACCAGTGTCTGAATCTGGCGTCTGCGACTGCGTCGCAGGCGATTCAACAGCGTAAGCGTAGTCGCCCAAGGCCACCAACGTCCATCTTAGCGTCTACAGGCCCTGCCAGCGCGGTCATGCTGAGCACCTGTGGTGTGGCGGGTGGAAGCGCGCTCAGCCGTGCCCAACGCCGGGAACCACAAACGCATTTGGGAACGCGTCCGCCAGCTCCGATTGCGGGCCGGTGGTGGCTTGCCACAGCTCGACGGTGGTGAGTAGATCCGGACCCCGCCATTCGCGCGAAAGCTTGCGCACCTCAATCAGCACGCGCACCAGAGCCTGAAAGGTTTCGGCCAGTTGCGCATACAGCTGCCTTAGCGCAGCGCGCGTTTGCGCCGATAGTTCGTCGTAGGCGCTACGTCCGAGTGCGCAGAAGTATTGCACCGAAACGCGGCGCGCCCTGGCCTGCTCAGGAAACAATCCCGCCAGCAGCAAACAGCGATCGCCAACGTCGCGCAAAGCCTGTTCACGCTGCTTGCCCACCAGAGCCATGCTGTCGAGAAAATCGAGCGCCATCACGCGCTGCGCCAGTCCGCCGTCTTGCGTGAAGCGCATCAGCGTGAACACCAGATAGCTTTCCAACTCCTCGCTTAGCTGGCGATGGCTGAGGCCTTCTGCCTCGCGAATCAAATCGTGCCAAAGCATGGATTGGCTGCCCGAACGCACACAACTTGCCATGAGATCTCCTTTGGATCACGCCATAAAAACCGGATGTTGATCCGGCCTGAAGCCTTGATTTAGAAATCCCTGGTCGCGCAGAACGCGACACGCTGAGCCCAGTTTAGCGATCGGACCTGCGCGTACGCAAGCCGCTTCCGATGCTCGCCGCTGGGAAGCTTGGGCGCCATCAATGTCGTTGCTGCGGGATGCAACGG
>Ga0163144_10028112_pt1 | contig 10863 bp, 3 predicted proteins | sample OliLak19BULKMAT1_FD_123175 | JGI IMG/M metagenome (GOLD analysis project Ga0163144, IMG submission 123175) | Freshwater microbial mat bacterial communities from Lake Vanda, McMurdo Dry Valleys, Antarctica - Oligotrophic Lake LV.19.BULKMAT1 | ecosystem: Environmental > Aquatic > Freshwater > Lake... | reverse complement strand
CTTCAGTAACCCTACATCCGTAGTGGAGCCGATCTATTTGCTTCAAACCAATTGAGCATCGTCGGTTGTAGCGCGGCCGCTTCTCACCTATCAGGTGAACCTAAATCCGGCGATAGCGGCTTCTAGCTCGACCCCGAGAAGATGGGCCGCGGAGACCTCGGCTACTCTGTCGACATGGGCTTGGTGCCGATCATCAGCGCAACCGCGAAATAACGGGTCGCGCTGGTTTACGGCACCACGTCTGGCGCAGCCGGGGCGACCGACGGTTCGGAGGCAGGCACGCTTGCCTCCGTGGCGCCTTCACGGTCGGTGGCGGACACGGGACGGGTGTCGACCAACCCCCGCCGCAGCGTACGCAGGATGGTGGGCCCATCCTGGTTCGGCCAGGTCACCGGTGCAGCGAGACGGAAGCCGGCATACAGGGTGCGCAGGTCGCTGCGCGCACCCAGGCGGTTGGCGGCGCGCAGTGCCTCGGGGTTGTCGGCCCAGCCGCCGCCACGCAGAACACGCTGGGTGCCGCCGCGACCGACCCAGTCGGTGGTGAGGGCGGTCGAATACAGTCCGTAGGTGTCCTGACACCACTCCCAGACATTGCCGTGCAGATCGAACAGCCCGAGGGCGTTGGGAGTTTTGCCCGCGACGCCGCGCGTGCCACCGCCGGCATTCCGCGAGTACCAGGCGACTTCGTCGAGCTTCTTCTCGTCGGCGATATCACCCGTGGTGGCGATCCAGCGCCCACCATGGCCGGCACGACAGGCGAGTTCCCACTCCAACTCGGTGGGCAGGCGCGCGTCGAGACCCGGGGTCTTGTCGGCGAGGGCGCGCAGGAAACGCTCGCAGTCGTCCCACGAGACTCGCTCGACCGGGCGCTCGCTGCCGCGGAATTTGCTCGGGTTGCTCAGGCCGGCGGCCTCCCACACGCCCTGGGTGGTCTCGGTCTCGGCCATCCAGAACGACTTCGACGCGGTCATCCGCACAGCAGTCTCGTCTTTGTCGCGTCCGCGTTCAGCGTCGGGGCTGCCGATGGCGACCGAGCCAGCCGGCACATAGCGGAAGCGCAGGGTGTGGCTGCCGATGGCGACCGTGGCGTAGAGACCATAGTCATCACGGCCGAAGTCGCTCGCCCAAGTGGGACGCGCCGGGCCCTCGAGCAGGGCGGTGCGCAGGGCGAGGCGATCGACGGCCTCGTCCTCACGACTCACCAAGCCCACCAGTTCACGCATGTGGCGACCGTTCGGTCCGACCTGGTTCGGAGTCAGCACACAGGCCTCGTCGCGCGCCAGCGTTTGCGTCAAGGTGTCACCGAGCTCGAGCACGCGATCTACCTTGGCCTGCCAACGGCGCGCATCGATTTCCTGGTCGCCGACCTTGGCGACCAGCTCGTCGACATGGGCCTTGGCGGCGTCGGGCAGCGGAGCGATCCGGTCGACCCGGCGCAGGTCCTCCTTCAATTCCTCCACCCGGGCGACCTTCTCGCGCCAGCCCTGAAGCAGGGCGTTCTCGCCGACAATGGTCGCGTAGCGCGCGAGCAGATCACGGACCTTATCGGGCAGCGGCGCGGCCTGGTCGAGCGGGTCGAGGGCCTTGCGCACGGCGAAGTAGTCGGCGGCAAGCGTCTTCCACTTCTGGACGTCGGCGTCGGTCTCGCCCACCAGCCCGGCGAGTTCATTGATTCGGATGCCCAGCTCTTCGTCGACCTTGACCGTGACCCCGCTCATGCGCGGCGCGATCTCGGCGCGCATGGCGACGATGTGCTGTTGGCCCTCGGCCAACAACTGACGGCTGGCCTGGGCCCGGGCGGCACTGATATCGCCGAGCGGCTCGAGCAGGTCGACCGCCTTACCGAGGTTCTCGATGTCGCCGGCGGTGAGCGGCTTGGTGATATCGGCGAGGCGCTCGAGTTCCTTCAACTTGACCTGGACCAACGCTTCCTCCTGGGCGAAACGCCGCTTCAGACCGGGTAGGTCATCGTCGGCGGTGCCGACCAGACGCTCGTACTCGGCAAGGACGCCGGCGAGGTCGGCACGCTCGACCTGGGCGAGGTGGTCCGGCTTCTCGAGACGGGTGAGCCGACGGCGCAGACCCTTGAGATGGGCGTCGGAAGCGCCGAGCAGCGCCGTCCAGCGCTTGAGGTCGCCATCGTTAACGTCGGCAAGATCACCGAACAGCGTCACGTCCTTCTCCACCGCGCGCTGCAGGGCGAGGGTGGCGATGCCTTTGTCCGCCTCGCGATCAAGGCGACCGAGGCTGGCACGCAGCGCGTCGATGATCCCACGACGCCCCGAGAGGGCGCCGCTCCAGCGGGTGACGTCCGGGCTGTTTTCGCCGACCAGCTTGGAGAGCGAACCGAGGTCGAGTTCGAAGGCCGCAATCAGCGCCGTGCCGACCTTCTCCTCGTGCTTGTCGAGGGTGGCCAGCTTGCCGCGCAGTTCTTCAGCGCGAGCCGTGGTCTTGGCGAAGCGCTCGCTCCAACGCACGACGTCGGCGTCCTGCTCGCCGGTGAGCAGACGGAGGCGGGAGAGCGAGGGCGTGAGTTCCTCGACCGCGGCGATGCGCAGCAGGTCGACGGTGTCGATCTGCTGTTTGAGGGTGGTGCGCAGGTCGGCCTCGGCAGCATCGGCCGCGGTCAGGCGGTCGGCCCACCGGCGGTAGTTGGCGCCATCCTTACCGACGTACTTCGAATACGCGAGCAACTCGGAGGCCGCCTTGGCGCGCAGCGCGACATCGGGCGTCTCGTTCTCGGCCTTGTCGAGGGCGCTGAGCGAGGTGGTGAGGCCTTCGACGCCGGCGACTTCTTCCGTCCAGCGCTTGAGATCGGGATCGGCCTTGGCATTGGCGACCCGCTTCGCGTACTGGGCGAGATCGGTGGCGACCGCGCCATCGTGCTCGATCGCGGTATCGATCGTCTTGCTCAGCCGATCGCGCAGGCCCTTGAGCACCGCGTCGGCCTTGGTGCGCTCGGACGTGTTGACCTGCCACCACCAGTAGGCGCCGCCGCCCGCGCCCAGCACCAGCGTCGCCGCCAGCACCATCGGCCAAGTCTTGCGCTGCTTGATGCCAAGCCGGCGCATCGCCTCGTCGGCGCCGGTGCCGAAGGCGCTCATCAGCGCCGTCATCGGCGCCGAACCCGCGCGCACGCGTTCCAGATCCTGCACCAGTTCGTTGGCATCCTGGTAGCGCTTGGTCGGATCCTTCTGCATGCACTTGAGGACGATGGCCTGGTACTCGTCGCCGAGATCCGGGCGCAAATCCTTGGGCAGCTTGGGTTCGGTGTAGTTGTGCTGGTAGATCAGCGCGTTCGGCGTGGCGCCGTCGAACGGCTTCTGACCAGTGAGCAGTTCGTAGAAGACGACGCCAAGCGAATAGAGGTCGCTGCGCGGATCGACGGTGTCGCCACGGCCCTGTTCGGGACTGACGTAGGCCGGCGTGCCGACCGCGGTGCCCGTCATGGTCAGCGAGTGCTCGCCGGCGACCTTCGAGATGCCGAAGTCGGCGATCTTGACCACGTTCTTCGCGGTCACCATCAGGTTGGGCGGCTTGATGTCGCGATGGACGATGCCGTGCTTGCCGGCCTCGGCGAGACCACGCGCGGCCTGGACGATGTAATTCGCCGCCTCGTCGGGGGTGAACATCTGCTTGGCGTCCTGCTTGGCGCGGATGACGTCGGAGAGGTCGGTACCCTCGACGTATTCCATCACGAAGAAGACGTTGTCGTTGTGGCTGCCGGCGGCGAAGACCTGGACCACGTGTGGTGAATTGATCAGCGATGCGGTTCTGGCTTCGGCCTCGAAACGGTCGCGCAGGCGCTGGTCGTGCGCCAGCGTCGGCGGCAGCACCTTGAGCGCGACGCGCCGCTTGAGCGAGATCTGGCGGGCGCGATAGACCGTGCCCATGCCGCCTTCGCCGAGGATGCCGCCGATCTCGTAATCGCCCATCGTCGAACCGGTCATCGGGCCTTGGCGACCCTTGAGATGCCAGCCATCGTCCATCGTCGCGGTGGTCTTGCTCAGCTTCGCCACGGGCGTCGGGGTCGCCTTGTCGACGGAAAGGTCGCCGGAGTCGGTCGGCATGCCGACCATCGTCCCTTCGCGGCCCATCCACGGTTCGCCGGCGCCAGGCGTGGCCGGTGCGGCACCTGGCGCCGACATGCCGATCATGGTCGACTCGGTGCCCATCCACGGCTGGGCGGGCGGCGGCGTGGTCTCCCTGGCCACCGGCAGCATGGTCGCCTCGCGGCCCATCCACGCCTGCTCGCCGGCTGGCGGGGGCGTCGCGGCCGCGGCCGGTGGCGCAGCGCCGACCATGGTCTGCTCGGTGCCCATCCACGGGCCATCGCTCGCCGGCGGCGGGGTTTTGGCGCGCACCGGCTTCGAGAGCGGCAGCATCGTCTTCCTGAGATTGAAGCGACCGTCGTTTTCCGCGGTCAGGCGGATGGGAATGGTCGGCTCGGTTCCAGGCTTCGGCGGGGTCTGGGGCGTATCATCTGCCGACGGGGGCTGCACGGGCTGGGGCGGGATGGGCGTGGATTCGTCGGACGAGGCCATGGTGTCACCAGGAGGAGGAAGGGTGCGACGCGGTGGAGACCGACGTCATTCGAGGCGCCACGGGGTATTGGTCAGACGCCAGGCGAGGCCGAGCGCGAAACGGGGTCCGGAGGTGTCGAGAGTCACGTCGATGTCGTCCCCGGTCATGGTCGCATTGGACAGCCCGTAGCCAGCCGACGCGTCGACCACGAGGTGGTCGGTGATGGCATAACCGAGTCCGATTTCGGCACTGTAGGCAAGGTAGCCACCGGTGGCCTCGAGCGCGTTGGTGCTGGTGGTCGCAGGCAGCGAAAGGTCGGCGACTCCGAGCCCGACCCGGACCAGCCCGCGCAGATCAAGACGTTCGAAGAGCTGGACCCCGTACCCGCCGCAGGCCGAGCCGCCGAGGGTGGTCATGTCGCCACCACCCTCGTAGGTGTAGGTGCCGATATCGAGCCCGACGCCGGCGAGGAAGCCATGGCGGTCGCCGGCGCGGGTGAACGAGTACAGCCCACCCAGCGTCAGTCCGTAGCCCGAATCGAAGCCATCGCTCCCCGTGCGCGACACGGTCGGATCCTTGACCGTGTAGTCGAAGTCGGTGGGCAGGATCGCCACCTGCAGACCGACATCGCGGATGACCAGTTCGGCGGATGAGGCGGCGGCTGCCAGGCAGAGCAGGGCGCCAGCGGCATGGAACGGAGGAAGGCCATGAATGCGCATGAGGACGGGCCCAGACCTAGAGGCTGAGGACGAGGCGGGCCCCGACCAGCGGATGGTTGGTATCGATATCGAGGTCATGCCGGTTGGCGGCGCGCGCCTGGGGCAGGGTATCGCGCCAGGATCCGCCGCGGACGTACTGGCTGCTCGTCCATTCCCAGACGTTGCCATGCACATCGAACAGGCTACCGGCGTTCGCGGTTTTGCTGCCGACCGCGCGGGGTCCAAGCGCGCCGGCTGAACTCTCCCACACCTGGGCGTAGGTCGTCACCGTCGCGTCATCACGGGCGTCGCCCCACGAGAACACGCCGCTGCTGCCGGCACGGCAGGCCTTCTCCCACTGCGCATCGCTGGGCAGGGCGAGGGTGATCGCCTTGCCGCCGTTGTAAGCGGCGAGGGTGGTGGTGATGCCCGACCAGCTCAGGCCGAAAGCCGGCTTCTGGGCATCGACCGCCAAGGGACCCACGAGGCTGGTGGTGACTGCGCTCCAGGTATCGGTGCCGCCCAAGGCCGTCCATTGGCTCTGAGTGATCTCGAAGACACCGACGTAATAGCGCGGCAGCGTGGCGGAGCCCGCCGATTCGCCGTCGCCAGTCTGCGCTCCGAAGCTGCCCGCCGCCTGGCCGATGGTGGTCGCGCCGGCCGTCACCGCGCGGAAGACGAGATGGGTGGTCTTGTAGGCCGGATTGGTGACGAGATCGGGGAGCGCGCTGCGCGATTGGCGAGCGCCCGTCGCGATCTCGACGACCTGGAATTCGGCATTCACCGTGCCGACGTCGGAGGTGAGGCTGCTGGTTCCGCCGCCACAACCGGCAAGGGTCATGGCAAGTGCGGCGGCGGACAGGGTGGTGCGCAGGATCATGGCTGGGTTCCGCATGGGTTCATCCGCCCAGGCTGCCGGCCGGCACGATCTGGATCGTGAGCGGCTGGAGGGTTGAAGACTGGCCGCCGAGCCCACCGGTGTCGATCGTCACCGAGACGCCGACGGCGATGGTGCCGGTGGTGCTGGCGGCGATCGACAGGGTCAGGGTAGCGTTGATACCGTTGGGAGTGAAGCCACCGAAGGTGACGCCGGCGGGCAACGAACCGATCAGCGCGTAGGTGACCTGGGCGCCAATCGGCGCCGTGGCGAGATCATCGACGTGGAGCTGGATGTCGTAACTGATCGGCGCCCCCGCCTCGGCCTCTGACGGAGGGTCGGAGATGATCCACGGCCGCACCGCCGCACCGCCGGTGATGATCACGGTGATGGTGGCAGAGGCGGTGAGCGTCCCGTCGCTGACCTCGACCGTGAACGAATCGGTCCCTGATTGGCCCGCGGTCGGGGTGTAGACGAAGGTGGTCGCGGCGAGCGCACTGGCGAGGGTGGTCGGCGTCCCCACCGTCAACCCCGAGCTCAGCGTGCCCTTGCCGGGCACGGTCAGCACGGTCAGGGTGAGCGGATAGGTATCGGAGTCGCCGACATTGAGGGTGCCGGTGATCGCCACATTGGCCGGGGTGATCAGGGTCGACCCGATGAAGACGGGGGCGTCGTTCACCGGGGTCACGGCCACAGCCTTGGTGTAGGCACTGCTGTCGGTGGCACTGTCATCGCGCAACACGAAGCGTACGGTGCGCGTCAGGCCCGACGGAGCCTCAGACGCATTGCGGAACTGGATGTTGCTCAGCAGCGCCGAGACCTCGGCATCGCCGGCGATGCCACCGCCGAAGGTAATAATGAGCGCACTGCCATTAGCTCCGCCCGACCATGTGCCGATGATGGTCGAGCCATAGGTGACGTTGCTTCCGCTCAACCCGATCTGGCCGGCGGCGGTGCCCTGGTTCCTGATGGTGAGTTGGTCGCTGACCGTGCCGTTGGCCGAGAAGTCGACGGTCAGGGTGGTATAGAACACCGAGTCGGGATCGCTGACGGTGATCGCGATATCCACCAGGGTCGCCGCATCGTTTTCGGTGTAGGGGATGGCGGTGACGCTGTTGAAGGCGAGCACCGGTGCGTTGAAGCCGGTCACGATGATATCGAAAAGGGTCAGATCCGAGACGTTGCCGATCGCGTCCCTGACCGTGAAGGCGAAGCCGTCGAGTGGATTGGGCGTACCGCCGTTCTGGTACGAGATGATCCCGGCGGCGATGTCGGCCATGGTGAAGGTCTGGCTGTTGGCCAGGGCGGTGCCGCTCTTGCGCAACTCTCCTTGGCCCGGCGCGAGGACGAGGGTGAACACGAGCGCGGCCGATGGGGTCACGTCATCGGTCGCGGCGAGCATGGTTGGGGTGATGATCGCACCACCCGAACGACCAATGGTCAGGCCGGCATTGATGGCCACCACCGGCGGGTCGTTGTCGGTCACGGTCACGACGATCGGGGCGGCGGTGATGGCGCCGTAGTTGGCCACGACGTGAGTGATGGTCGAGGCATGCGGGTTGGTCTCGTTGAAGACATCCTGCACCGCGGTCACTGTTACGGTATGCGGCTGATTCCAGGCGTTGGCCGTCGGCGCGGAGAGCGCGGGATCGAAGGTGAGGGTGATCGCGGTCGGCGTGGTGTGGGTCGTTCCACCGCTGTTGACGTAGACCTGCGAGTCGGGGGTCACGGTGATCGTCACCGGACCAGACTGCGGGGCGGCGTTGAGCACGATGGAGTAGGAGTCGGTCGCGCCCGATTCGTCCACCGTGGTACCGGCGGTCTCGGTGATGGTGATGCCGTCGCTGTCGTCGTCGGTATTGGTGACCGTGGCGTTCTGGACTGGCAGCGCGTTGTAGACCGGGTCGATGCTTGAGGCGGTCAGGCTGAGCGCATAAGCGATATCGCCGTCGTCGATGCTGTCGTCGACGCCGGTGACGGTGACCGTCTGCGGGGTGTTCCAGGCATTGGGCGCAGTCGCCGAAGCAGTGTCGAAGGTGAGGGTGGCCGCGGACAGCGAGCCTTCGCTGGCGTCGAGGCTGCCCAGGGTGACGGTCACCGGGGCGGTGGGCTGGCTGTTGAGCACGACGGTGAATGTCGCTGCTGCCCCGGCCTCGGTGGTTGCTCCGCTCAAGGGCGTGACGGTGAAACCCGCGGTATCGTCGTCGGCGTTGGTGCCGGCGAGGTTACCCACTACCAGGTTGTTGTAACCGGTGGTGTCGACACTCACGCAATTGGCCAGAACCACGGTGTATGCGACGCTGCCATCGACCTGGAAGTCGTCGACCGGGGTAACGGTGACCACCTGCGGCGAATTCCAGTTGCTCGCGGTGAAGGTGAGCGAAGCCGGCAGGATGGTGGCTTCACTGGCATCGGCGATGGAGATGGGGATCACCACGTCGGCGGTCGGCTGGCTTTGCAGCACCGCGGTGAAGGTCTGGGGGCTGCCATTCTCGCTGGTGCTGACGCTCGGGGTCGACAGCGCCACGCCGGCACTGTCGTCGTCCGTCGTGGTGATCGCGACATCGCCGGGATCGAGTGCAGCGCCGGCGCCGCCACTGTAGCTGGTGTCACCGGTCGCTTCATCGCCAGCAAGGACGATGAAGTAGGCCACATTGCCATCGTCGAGACTGTCGTCTGCGCCGGTAACCACGACGTACTGGAGTTCATTCCAGTTGGTCGAGTCGAAGGTCAGCGAAGAAACGTTCGGCGTGCCTTCGCTGACATCTGAGCTGGTGATTCCCACGGTGATCGCCGCGCTTGGCTGGCTGGTTAGACGCAGGCTGCAGGTGCCGGTTCCACCCGCCTCGGTCGTATTGGCGCTGATCGCCGAGATGCTGAAGCCGGCGCTGTCGTTGTCGGTGCAGGTCACCGCCTTGCTGGTCACGGCGAAGTTGTTGTAGACGGTATCGGCGCTGATCAGAGCGAAGCTGACGGCGAAGGCGATGTTGCCGTCATCGAGGAAGTCGTCGACGCCGGTGATGGTCACGCTCTGAGCGGTGGCGTAGTTGGCGGGGCTGAAGGTGAGACTGGCGGGCGAAACGGTGCCCTCGGTGGAATCGGTGGTGCCGAGCACCACCGTGACATTGGCGGTCGGTTGGCTGCCGAGTTGCACGGTGAAGCTGCCGGTCCCGCCGCCCTCGGTGCAGGTCACCACCGCGGCCGAGACCGTCACGCCGCTGGTATCATTGTCGGTGATCGTCGCCGATAGGCTGGGGATGGTCACATTGCCGTACCCCCCGCCAGCCGCGGCATGGGTGAGGGTGCCGGTATGGGCGCCCTCGGCGAAGGCGTCGTTGACCGCCGACACGGTCACCGTCTGGGCCGTATTCCAAGTGCTGGCGGTGAAGCTCAGGGTCGAGGCCGACACCGTGCACTGGCTGCCCGGATTGATGCCGACCAGCACATCCGAAGTGGGTCTGGTATTGAGCACCACCGTATAGGTATCGGTGGCGCCGGCTTCGCTGATCACGGTCGACCCGGCGCTCGCCGCGATGGTGACGCCGGCACTGTCATTGTCGACGTTGCTCACCGTGACATCGAGCGGATCGACACCGAGATAGTTGGCGTCAAGCGTGCCGGCATCGGCCGAGGTGACGATGGTGTAAGCGGTCAGATCGTCGTCGACCGGGTCGTCGATGCCGGTGATGACCACGCTCTGCGGCTGGAACCAGTTGGCGGTGGTGAAGATCAGCATTGACGCCGACACGGTGCCCTCGTTGGTATTGGAACTGGCGATACCGAGCTCGACGGACGCGATCGGCTGGCTGGCAAGGCTGATTGAGAAGCTGGCAGTACCGCCGCCCTCGGTGGTGGCCAATCCAGTGGTCGGGATCACGGTGATGCCGGCGGTGTCGTTGTCGGTGATGGCGACCACGATGGGATCGATGGCCAGCAGGTCATAGGCGAGCTGGCCGCTGCTCGTCGCGAAGGTGATGTTGGCGGAATGGGGCGAGGCTTCGTCGATCTGGTCATCGACCACGGTGGCCGTCACCGTCTGCGCCACGTTAAAATTCGCGGCGGTGAAGAATAACGCCGTGCGGTCGACCGAAAACTGGCTGCCCGCGGTGATGGTGACGGTCACCGGACTGGTGGGAGAGGTAGTGAGCTGTACAGAGAAACTGTCGGTGGCGGCGACATTCGCCTCGGTCAGTACGGTCGAACCCAAGCTTTGCAGGATCTGCAGGCCGGACGTGTCGTTGTCGAGGTTCTTCATCCACTGCGTCGGCGCGAGCGTGGCGATATAGTTGGCATCGTGGGCGACTACGGCGGTGTCGATCTCGAAGTCGATCTGGTAGTTCTGCTCTGCGGGGGTATCGGTGACGGCGTCGTCTTGGCCGGTGACCGTCACCGTCTGCAGGGTGGCCCAGGTCGCATTGGTGAAGGTCAGGGCCAGGCGCGGATAGATGGTGATGGTCTGGGCGCCACCTTCCGCCTGCAAGTCGGCGGTGAGCACGATGCTGTCCGTGGCGTCGTTGACGCTGAGCACATTGCCCTGGGTGTCGTTGTTGATCCCGCCGCCGGTGATCCACACCCGATCACCGACCGCCACGACGCTGAGGTCGGTGCCGCCAGCGAAGTTGATGGTGTCGGTAAAGCTAGTGCTGGTCGAGGTGCGCACGATCGCGGTGGTCGACAATTGGCCTTCGCTGACATCATTGCTGCGCAGCCGCACCGTGACCGTCTTGCCGCTCGCCGGCTGCGAGGTGAGGCGGACGGTGAAGT
>Ga0163144_10028110_pt1 | contig 10864 bp, 10 predicted proteins | sample OliLak19BULKMAT1_FD_123175 | JGI IMG/M metagenome (GOLD analysis project Ga0163144, IMG submission 123175) | Freshwater microbial mat bacterial communities from Lake Vanda, McMurdo Dry Valleys, Antarctica - Oligotrophic Lake LV.19.BULKMAT1 | ecosystem: Environmental > Aquatic > Freshwater >... | reverse complement strand
TTAATAGTAATTGTTTCGGGGCTTCCACGCGTCAGGTTCTCAACACCGCTGTCCGCTATGTCGATCATCATAATCAGGTCTTCGACCAATTGCATATCCGAACCGTTTGCTTGTACCCAAAGCGCATTGAGCCGCGGGTCCGAAGTCAGAACGACTTCGCCTGTCACAGACGCTCCAGTGACACCTGGCGTACTGCCAGCTGCACCGCCACTGCTGCCACCACCACCAAAAATACTGCCGAAGATTCCGCCGCCGCCTAAAACGCTGGACGCAACGTCACCGAGGAGCCCACCGCCACCGCCACTGGTTTGAGCCTCACCCGCAATAATGCTTTTGATCAACTCAGATGCCTCTGCTGCCTTGACGTACTTCAAAACAAAAACGGCTGGCGCGGCCGGAGAGTTGGCCATTTGCTCTTGAGCAATCTTGTACAACATATTGAACTCCTTGAGCGCGTCCGGATTGTCGCTAGTAACGATAATCCCATTGGGCCCTCGCCGAATCACGATCTCATCGCTGAGCGAAACAGGGTCCGCAGAAGCTGCCCCTTTTGCAGCAGATTGGGTCGATGGAGATCCCTCATCGACTTGAGCCGCGACTAACTTCCCGAATGCCTTTGAGCTTGTTTTGATTCCTGCACGTTTGTCTTCTTTCTTGGGAGTAGGAGCTGGGGCTTGAGGTGGGCGAATTTCATTTTTACTTTTCAAATCACCGGAAGGGACCACCACTCTAAATCTGGATTTGCTCCCTCTGGCTTGCATCAACATTTCGATTTGTTCCAGCATACGATCAGCCGACTTGCCTTTGAATGGCATCAGAAGCATGCCATCCAGTGGGCTCTCCGTCTCAGGGCTCGAGAATTCAACGGTCTTCAAGAGCGACCGGATCTGTTCCACTTCTAGCTTGGTCCCCTTGACCATGATTCTCCTGGAAGCACTGTCGCCATAAAAAATCGGGCCTTTCGCTGTGGCCGCATCCTTGCTTTGCTTTCCAAAAAACTTCTCAAGGGTCAGGATGGCGGCTTGAGTATCCAGCTTAGTCAACTGAATGACTTCGAAATCACTGCTTTGACCAGCCAACTCGGAGATGATCTTTGTTATTGAGTCGTGATCGGTCTTGGTCGCCAAACAGAGAATGTTGTTGGTCTTTGGATCGATCGATAGCTTCATATTGGTCTGCCCCGAAAACGTCGACTGGAGAACATCCATTGTCGTCGACGGGTCGGAACCGAGCAGCTGGTGGGTCTTGAAATATGGGACTTCAAGCGTCGTCGCAGTTGCGGCGTCACCCGACGGCTTGACATCGACGATGAGAGTGATGTCTCGCAATTTTTGGAGCTTGTCTGCCGAGCCAGTGGCGAAAATTGTGTTTCCAAACGTATCTGTAGAGATGCTCAGATCGTCGGATGTGTTGATTCCATCTTTGAGTCCCACCAACGGCCTAGCAATGGCCAGCACCTCGTCTGCGCTGACGTGCTTGAGCGGCAATGTCACAATCTTGGCAGATCGCGCTCCATCTGGTTTTTCAGAACGCTCGATCAAATCGCGAATGATTCTCAGTTTGCTACCTGTCTCGCACACCAAAACTTGCCCTGCAGTGGGCAAGGAAACCACCGATCCCTGCGGACCCATTAGCAACCGTACTTCCTTTTCGATCTCCTCGACGGTTGATCGCTCCAAGGTAAAGACACATTTGACAATTTCGAAATCGCCTCGCTTGGCCAACTCCTCAATGGATACCGATTCCGCCAGCTCGCGTACGAATGCCCTTGTCAACTCTGCGTTGTCGCCCCCCAAGTCCACGGTCATGAGAACCCTTTGTTTCTTCATTAATGTGTAGCCTTTGCCGAGCAACACACTATTCATCACATCCATTGTTTCGGATAACGAATAGCGTCGAAACGGATCGCGATACGAAAAAGTTCCTTGAGGGTACAAATCGGCTTGCAAACTCAACTCGGCCTCCTTTGCCAGCCACTTCAACACTTCACTCCATGGAGCGGCGTTGAAATTAATTGCATAACCATCGGCCGGACCGGCCATGTTCGCTTGAGCTTGCACAACTACATCCGACGGCGACTTTGCGGCATCCGCATTCTCGCTGGCGGCTTCACTCTTTTCCGCTTTGCCGACCAAAGTTTGCCAAGCTATTTTTTGGGATGCATCCAATGCGGCCACAATGCGAGTGTTTAGTTCCACCGCAGCCTTTGCTTTACCCATTTCACGATCGAGAATCGATTTGCCTTCCAGAATATTTTTGATCTTTGCGATCTGTTCGTCGCTGATGCCCATTAGGCCGGCCACTTCAGGTTCGACCAAGGCGGCAGGGCCAAGTTTCTGAAGTCGCCACATTTCGGCTTTGGACCGCTGCGCCTCGGTTAGCAACGCCAACCCCTGTCGCTCAATCATCCGCAGATTATCGGCTTTTTTAGCCTTCTGTTCGGCGGAAGGGAGCTGTCGAATCTGGGACGAAAACGTCAACGCTTGACTCTCATGCTGCTTGATGAGAGCTTCGAGCCGATCCGACTGGTCCTGTGTCAGCCCTAACTCCGCAGCATTTCCGGGCTCGGTTATGGACGCCAAGATGCCAACTAAATCCGAACTTCCAGATGCGAAAACTGTCGCTGAGCCCGATTCGATCAGGGCGAAAAAGACGAGAAGTGTTGTAATGAATGAGTTTCTGGTTTGCATGGAAATGCTGGGGTTGGATCGCTGTTCGCGAATTTTGATCAAATTGCCATCGATTTGACTTTAGTTAATGGGCAACCAAAGACTAGACATTACGGTCTAGCTAGGCCCAATTAGTTCGCCTTCTCAGCCAAAATCTTGGACTTGAAGCCGATTATAAGGGCGTTGATCGCGTATCTAACCCGTCCTATAACCCCTCCAAGCAAAAAAGGTTCCGGTATGCTACGTTTGTGCCTTCCCTGGGGCTAGGCGTAGGATAGGCTTCTAGCCTGTCATTTTCGGCTTGACAGGCTGGAAGCCTATCCCACTAATTTTCGGCTTGACAGGCTGGAAGCCTATCCCACTAATTTTCGGCTTGACAGGCTGGAAGCCTATCCCACTAATTGATCGAGCGATCCTAACCTACAGGAAACCCACCGAAGCGTGTGGAACTCCGAATCACCAGGACAACCCTCGAATTGTCGAAACTGACCGAAAAACCAAAAATCGAACCCCAGCCGGATCTCTCCACACTCAACGCCGGAAACTGCTGCCCTGTCTGGCTCCAGTTGGTACTTCTGGGACTTTTCGTTGTGCATTCTTTGGGTGTCCTCTCGGAACCATTGCGTTTTTTTTCTCGGAGCGATATCCGAACGGGACCCGAATTTGCCTGGCTTGGCGAGACGATGAAACCGTATTCGCAATGGCTTTACATCAACCATGGCTACTTCTTTTTTGCTCCGAATCCCGGCCCGAGTCATTTGATTCAGTACCCCCTGGACGCACCAACGGCTCAACCAACCGAGCCTAACCAAGCTAAAAATCATCTTCTGCCGGATCGTGAAAAGCACAGGCCACGACTGCTGTATCACCGCTATTTCATGCTATCCGAGTTCTATACAAACCGTTTCGCGCCACAACAGGTTTCCGAGGAGATGAAAAAGGACTTGGAATTTATGTCGACCTGGGCCTTTGACAAAGAGCTTTACGACCAACTCCAAACCTCGATCAAGGCGAGCTTGAAGCATTCGGTCGGTACAGAAATTGGAACGCTCAACCGAATAGAGCGAGAGCTACCCAGTTCGCAGCAAGTACTTAAGGACGGTTGGGCTTTGAACGATCCTCGATTAACCAACGTACTGCCGGAAACGATGATCGAGGCAACGACGCCCTTGCCGCCCGATGTGCTGCCAAGCAAACCCATAAAGCCGTAACCCGCACGATGAATCCAACCACTCCGGGCCAGCCGACGCTGCAGCAAGCGATCCAAGCGTTCTTCTTTCGGCCCACGTCGGCGCATACCCTGGCACTGATTCGCTTCGCAACCGGTAGCATGATCGCGTACATCCATTTGGTTTGGATGTTGAACCTGGAATCGTTCATGGGGCCATTTGCTCTCATCAACAACACGACCTGGAACGCTCTGCATCACGGCCCTGTGCCTGACTACAAATGGACATACTTGTCCCAGACCGAGTCGATGTCGATCATTTGGTGTCATGAGTTGATTGCGTGCATCTCAGGACTTTGCTTGGCACTGGGGTTGATGACTCGGACCTTTAGTATCTTGGCCTGGTTTACTACGTTGATGACCGCGCATCGCATGACGGGAATGCTATTCGGGTTAGATCAGATCACGCTCATGATAGCTATGTATCTCTGCTTTGCCCGCCCGGGATCGTTATGGAGCTTGGATAGTTGGCTCTATGGGAGATTTCAAAATACGTACACTCAGCACGCGTGGTTAAGGCTTTGTTCGGGAGTCCTCAATCGAGGATGCGATTCAACCGTTAGTGAGTGCTGGTCCAATACCTTTGCTACGCGTTTGATCCAACTGCATTTGTGCGTGATTTATCTTTTTGGTGGCCTTGGCAAGCTACGAGGCGAGATGTGGTGGGACGGGAGTGCGATGTGGTACTCCGTCGCATCCTACGAGTACCAATCGATGAACATGACTTGGACCGGGCATTTTCCAATTCTATCGTCCATAGCAACACACATAACCCTCTTCTGGGAGTTTAGCTATTGCGCTTTGATTTGGCCTCGATGGACTCGCGGCATGATGCTTTCCATGGCGCTTTTGGTACATGGTGGTATTGCATTGTTCTTGGGGATGATAACGTTTGGAGTGATGATGATCGTTGCGAACGCGGCGTTTGTTTCTCCAACGTCTGTTCAACACTGGGTTGGATTAGGGAAAAAAAGAAATGAAGGATCCCGCTGAAGCTGCCGTAAGTGAGCTAGCAACAACTAAGCAGAAACCACGCGTTCGAAAGACATGGTTGCTATGGCTTCGTCGATGGATTGTGAGGACGTTTGGTATCGGGCTGATGAGTGTACTGTGTTTCGTGGTCGCTGCGTGGGTTCTTGGAAACACCCCAGTCAATCGATCGTTTCAGCATGCCAGCACAATCGACGGGATCGACATCTTGGTTATCAACAACGGCGTTCATGTGGATTTGGTGATTCCTATAGATGAGCCCGCGTTTCGCTGGTCGGATCGCTTCCGGTCGGATGACTTCCGAAGTTTTGATCCTCGCTATCGCTATGCCGTGTTCGGTTGGGGGAATCGCCAGTTTTATATGGAAACGGAAACTTGGGATGATCTAAAAATCTCGAATGTGCTCTTTGCGTTTGCGGGTTTAGGCGACACAGTCGTGCACATCGATCTCGCTGGCGATCTGAATTGGTTTTCGAAGGGCTCCCGAAAGATTCGTTTGTCGCCGGAACAGTTCAAGCGATTGAGTCAGTACCTGCTCAGTTCGTTCAAAACAGAATCGAATGGGGGATTGATACCGATTCCCGATCGGCACTATCGCGAGACGGATGCGTTTTACGAAGGGACCGGTCATTACAACCTTTTTCGCACATGCAACGTCTGGGCGGGCGGGGGATTAGCCAAGGCAGGTGTGCGAGTCGGCTACTGGACACTGACACCAGGCTTACTGTTCGCATGCTTACCCGAGTCCGCTCCAGAAGAGTAAAACGATTGTCCTCAATCGTTTAGCTAGCTACATCTAGATAAAGGCAAGATCGAGAGCGACAAAATGAAATTAGGTTAATGACAATCGATGACAGCAATTGACAACGTGTGCAAGGAACTCAAATTCCAGATCAAAAATCGATGTGGACTGATCAGTAGGTAGACACTTATGCGCTCACCTGATGGTTGGCATCCAGGCAGAGGTCGATAGTGAATCATCGGGCATGCTTCCTGAAGAACCGGCTGACATCGCTTGCGTTTCGAACCCTGAAGGACTCTGCCTCCAATGTTACGTATTGGAAACGTATTTCCCGAATGAAGGTACTACGTTTGTGCAAGCTTCCCGTGCTGGCTCCATCAATATTGCAACGGTTTATTCGCTGGCTCAAAGACAGAAATTTGACAGCAAAGACAAGATTTGCCTTTTGGGAAGCTAGCGAGCAATGCTCCTGGGAGTACACAATCGATTGCGGACTGAGAGCTTGTGGGATGGGATAGAATGGACGAGCCAAGTATAACTGGAATTTTGACTAGCTTTATTGCATGAGTTGTCCTTGACCTGATTGCAAATGCCAACCGAACTTTTCCGTCGATAATTGGTCTTAGTGTCGTGTCGGCAAACTATTGCGACAGTCGCCCTGCTTTAACTCGCCACATCTTGCAAATAATTGATTTAAAATGCTGATCTTCTGGAGAATCCGATACTTCGACCGGTCTGACAAGCAGTTCAAGGATCGTGACCTATTCCTCGATACGGCAACCTTACCTGCTGCTATGCGGGCAGCCGTGGAACTGCTCGCTGAGTCAAAGAGTGGCGGAAACGACCGACAGGTTCTGAAGTTACGCACGCTCTTCACCGCAGTATCGTGAGCCGACTGGGAGGAAGAACGGCTGAAGGCAATCGGCGAAATGACGTCGTTCTTCCTCCACGATTACTTCGAGGATGAGAACGAAGACTTTATCACGATGGCCGAGATTGGGCCGATCCTAACAGGCGACCCCAATACGGTTCTCATACCAAGTGGAACGAAGCAGTACCACATCGAATACATGTTCGCTGAGAAGCCCCCAGTTCCGGTGGCTGAAGTTACGCTTACGACGGATGAGATTCGACTGTTCGGCTATTTCGTTCGGGATTTGGAGGAGCTTCTGGCCTCGGAGCTAACAAAGGACGGTGCAGGTACAATCTCGAAGGGTGGCACGCTGCCTGTGTTGGCGAACGGAGACTACCACCATCAGACAGCTGTTACCGATGACGAGATTCGCTCGTTCATGACGATTTTTCGTCGGCTCTACATGGAAAAGGAACCTGCCAACTTCGGCAAGGCTGCCACGCTCTTCAAAAAGACCCTTCATACGCATCCGCTGGGTAAATGGGTGAAGGGCGTTGCCGATGAGTATGACGCACACCTTCAGAACATGCTTGAGTTCCGTCCCTTCATGCAGGGAACGACGGTCACTTTCAACGCAAAGCGACTGATCGATGTCTTCCTGTACACACAGTATGCTCATCAACCTGATGAGAAAAGGCAGCTACAGTTCACCGTTTGCCTTCAGCAAGTCAGTGGAAAGCGGAATTTCTTGACGTGGCTATTTCTCAAAAAAGTCTGGACGTGTGCCCTTGAAATCGGAAACGCTGGACGTGTGATTGCCGGATGGTTCAAGCACTATTGCAATCACCACGGCATCAAACCGGATATACTCAACTCGCTCCGAACCGAACACACAGGCTTGGGAACTGCAGAGAAGGAGGATGCTCGAAAGGCTCGTCTTTTCCGTGAAAAGGTGGAGAAACTCGAACTGGAACTCTGGAGACAAGCTGGGAAACCCGAGGGAGGACCATTGCAATACCACCTGATCGCACAACTACAGTTGAAGCAAGCACTCTATGGCGAGGATGGTGTCTGATGGCCGAAACTAAACAAGCTCCCGACCGTATAGTGCCGTTTTACGAGACGCTGGAACCTGGTAAAGAAATTCAACTCATCAAGGAAGACGATGCGACCTTGAAGCAGAACGGCACCGAAGTCAAAGGATCGGTGCAGATCATTCAGGAATGGTCGCCGATGGGTCTTCACTGGGTTTTCATGGGAGCCGACTTTGATGCCTTCGGTTTTGGCGAAGTCGAGTTGGAATCGATCTCGTTCAAGGCGAAAGGTCGCCTCTTAAGTCAAGGAAAACACCGAGTCGCTGGCTACATCGAGGGCGAAGTTGAACTTGGCTCCAACCATAAACTCGACCGAGTGACGTTCCACCTTCCGAACTACCCGAATTTCATAGGAAAGAATGACTTCCACGACGAGATCACTGAGGGCACCAAGACGACCAGCATTCGATGGAACGAGGTGGTCCTCGAAGTCCATGATTGGCGGATCAGGCTCCAGCCCTATCGGGACATTTTTGCACTTCGGCAGAAAGGCCATGAATCGCAGAAGGTCGTGTTGACCGGTGTTGGGGAGATTTGCAGGTCTGATGGCTCAAAGTTCAACAAAAAGAATGTGATGCCGATCCTCGAAGCCCTGCGCATCTACCTCTCGTTCGCTTTCGCTGAATGGTCGCCACCACTCCTTTTGGTAGGATCGAACGACGTTGCCGAGAAGAGTTGTCAATTCTGGAGCAACTACGACGTATCGCCCAAATCCAATTTTCGAGGTTGGGTCGACGAGCATCACGGCCAAACCCTTTCCGACGCCTTTTCGGGCTTTTGGGCTCGCTGGTCGCAAGATAAATGGCAAGAGCCACTGGAACTAGCCGTTACTTGGCTAATCGAAGCGTCAAGGCAGCCGGGAGGGACACAGGGGGCGATTGCGTTAGGCCAGATTCCGCTGGAAATGCTTGCGTCGCTGGTCTTCGTCGATGATCGAACCATCGTTGACCCTGACGAGTTCGACAAGCTGAGCGCTGCAAGCAAACTCCAACTACTTCTCGCTCACTGCGGCATTCCTCTTGAGTTTCCAACCGGTCTACCGACGCTTGCCAAGATCGCGAATGAGCAGCAGAAGAAGAAGCGTGGTGTTGTTGTGACAGGACCGCAGCTAGTAACCAAGGTGCGAAACACAATCATTCACCCTAACGAAAAGAACCGAAACAAGTTGCCCGATACACCGCATCACTCGAGGACAAGGCGACTGGCTAGGTCTTACCTCGCACGACTCTTTCATTCGCTACCTTTCTCCGGCTTGCGCCGACGCACCCTGACACCTTTTGTTTCTCCCGTTCGAGACTATCGCCCAACTCAATCTGAGGATCGATAACGCCTGATAAAACCAATCGCGTTAAACCGATTAGGTAGACATCCGGAACTCGTTCGACACCGAATAGCCGCAGCGATTGTCCGACTGTTTGATAGAATGCGTCCGACGCAGACGCTTCGCGCCGACGTTGAACCAAGTCAAGTGACGCGGTCAGTAGTCCTGCTGAGCCGAAGCATGGGTCGTAGATCGATTCGCCAACTTGCGGCTGAGCGAGTCCAGCCATTAACAGGGCAAGCGTTCGCGGGCTAAAGTGCTCGCCGAACTGTTTGCCCGATGTTTTCACCAAAACGTCGTCCAGCACATCGCGCAGTTTCAATCGAATCAAATGTCGGAAATGTCCGTACAAGGACTTAGTCCCGATGAGATTGCTCAACGTAGGATTGGACGCCTGCTGCTCAATAATCCTTCGGTTACATCGCATTCAGGTAACGGAAATGAGCAGTTCACTACCCCAGCATGGAAGTCCAATTTGAACATACTAGGCGACGGTGACCACCTTTTCGGTAAGCTCGTTCGCTTTCAGTTTAAGTTGCTTAACGGCTTCTTCGTGGGTGTTCTCGTTACGAATCAAACCTTCTGCGAGCCCGAGCAATTCGAAGAGTGCCACCAGTTCGGCAAGCGGAAGCCCTTTCGGTTTCTCGACGTGCTTGAACGCCAAAAGTTGGTCGAGGGGCGTTTTGGTGGCTTCTGACAAGTTGGCTGCATCGAGCTTCTTGCCAGCAACGCTAAGCGTAAGATTGCCGTTCTGGACAAGCGATGCCAGCACGATCAAGAGGAACTCTGGTTCGAGCTGGAACTGGCATTCTCGCTCGACATCATTCTTGACGGTGATCAGCTCTTTACGATTAACAACTTGCCCGGGTGGTTTACCCTCGAGCTTTTCCAGAACGACTTTCGCATAACGTGACTGTGTTGGTTTCAGTTTCTCTCCATCGAGAAGTTCAAGTCCATCGAGAACCGCTGTCGCCAAGTTGTTCTTTGCCACTCAACTAACTTCTTGGGCACGCCCTGATGAACGACCTCAAACGACGTCAGCATATTGGTACGAAGCCACGCGACCAATGTTTTGAGGAAACCATCGGCTTTGTCTTTGTAGACTTTCTTGGTTCCGCTGCTTGCTGACGCTGCCATCTCGCGAGCGCCTGCATACAGACGCAGTGAATTGAGGAGAGCGTCGTCGCGATGGGTTAGCTTGAAGAAGACCTCATCGGCAAGCTTTTGATCTTCGTAGTGTGGTGGCTCAAATGGCTGAATGAAGTACAGATAGAAATCTCGCGGTGGTTGCGCTGTCGATCGCTCGTTCGGTGCCAAAGGGAACTGCTACACCCCAAACTGGTGTCGTGTGTCCAATTCATCCCAGCCAGTGCAGGAAGATCATAGCGGATTTGCCAGCGACCGGAACCGCACTCAACAAGAGCTTCTTACGACTACCTGACATTCCTAATGGCGGCTTTCCCAAGCACGTTTCTAAGGGAGAGGTTAACGATGTCGTGGATGCATTGTTCAATGCTGGGATTCTCGATCGCAAGTTAGGCGATGGCAATCATAAATATGGGCTCAAAGATAAATCGGTAATTGAACAAATTCTCGCTGACTTCTCATTTTCGGCTCACCCATTGATGTTCAAGTTTTTCCTGAAGGCCACTTCGATCCGGTCCAGATATTTTCCCACATGGGCAGGACTGATCTGCATGAGCCCCAACGATTGAAGCTCGCACCAATCCAGAAATCTCCGAACGGCTCTCAGATACGCTCTTCGCGTGTGTTCGCTTCGAATCTTTGCATAAAAGAATTCTTCCCATGCAAACTAGGCTGAATCTCCGGCGGACTGGATCACCAGCGGTGTTTGAATGCGGAGGATTGCAAGCGACTGGTTATTCAAAATAAGAACCGATCTAAGTGAGAACGGCTACGTTCTTTGTGACTTGTTCCAAGAACGTAATCCGATGCGAACGATCCCA
>Ga0163144_10028108_pt1 | contig 10864 bp, 7 predicted proteins | sample OliLak19BULKMAT1_FD_123175 | JGI IMG/M metagenome (GOLD analysis project Ga0163144, IMG submission 123175) | Freshwater microbial mat bacterial communities from Lake Vanda, McMurdo Dry Valleys, Antarctica - Oligotrophic Lake LV.19.BULKMAT1 | ecosystem: Environmental > Aquatic > Freshwater > Lake... | reverse complement strand
CAATATATAGATGTAGTTGGCGTGTTTTTTGTAGTGGTGAAACTAGGCCATGGAATCGGACACCACCCTGCCCATCGTTGGGACTTGATAAGGCCGAACAACTCGCTTTCCGATACACGTAGGGCATCGCGCGCTTTAGGTATCCCCTAGAGGATCGGCGACGTAACAGTACTCAAAGCAAGGGCGGCACGACTGGGTTCTCGTGATGATTGTGAGACAGCTAGGGACACATTTGGCGTGCGTCCGGGAATGCGTCGCGTTTCGGAATTGCGTTCTTTCTCGGGTTTTGTTGATAAAGGCGGCGGGTTCGATTCCCGCCGCCTCCACTTTGCAACTCGTTAAATGACAACGAGTTGCTGAATCGGCCAACTGGCTTGGTAGCATCTGGGCAGCGCAGCCCAGACGCTGCCAGTCAGTCGGTGGCAACAAATGTCGCCGACTCTCCGGCCCTCGCCCAGCTCGTTGAAGTCTGGCCCAGCCTGCCGCCGCACATTCGCGAGGCCATCCTGACGCTGGTGGATGCAGCCGGCATCAAGCTCTCAGGCGTCGCTGGTAAGCCACGCAACGAAGCCGCTTGGCGTGCCGCCCGCGACTGCCGCTATGTCGTCCAGGGATGCCTTCGAGAGGAAGAGTGGAAAGACGCCGACGAGGAGTTCTACGAAGTGATCCGGGGGGCCTTTTCGGGATAGCAGCCACAGCCCATCAGCGCACCGGCGGCGAATGGCTTACTCGACGCGGCTGATGATCTTGGACGCCTTGGTGCCGAGTGCCTTGCAGATTCGCAGCAGCACCTGCACGGTGGGGGACTTCTCGTCCAGCTCCAGCAGGCTGACATAGTTGCGCGAAATCTCCGCCTTAAAGGCCAGCTCTTCCTGCGTGACGCCCGCCGCCAATCTCGCTTTTTTTAGTTCTCCGCCTAGTGTCATGCTTGCAAACTAAAGTTTGCAAGGCCGGGAGTCTTCCAACTATAGTTGGAATATCATAGGATGGGTGGTTATTGGACCATCCAGCCTGAAACACCCTCCCCCGCCTGATCGACCCTAGGAGCCAGCACCCATGACGCTCGTATCCCGTTTGACGTGCGCCTTTTTGATTGCGTTCGCGGCCACGCTATCCGCCACGGCATCCGCCGATACGTTTGGCACCGGCACGCAGCAGTTCGATATTGAGTTCGTGACGATTGGCAGCCCGGGCAATGCCGCCGACACAACTGGCAGCCCGAATCCGGCGGGGGCCGTGGCGACAACCTACCGGATCAGCAAGTTTGAGATTTCGGAAGACATGGTCGCCAAGGCGAATGCTGCCGGGAGCTTGGCAATTACGACCAGCAGCCGTGGCCCGAACAAGCCTGCGACGAACATCACCTGGATTGAGGCTGCCCAGTTCGTGAACTGGCTGAACGAAGACGCGGGACACGCAGCTGCCTACAAGTTCGGTCAGGCTGGGGACTTCCAGATTTGGCAGGCAGGCGATGCCGGCTATGACGCCGCCAACCCGTATCGCAACGCTCAGGCACGATATGTCCTGCCCAGCATCGACGAGTGGTACAAAGCCGCCTACTTCGACCCGGCGGCAGGAGTTTATTACGACTTCCCGACCGGCAGTGATGCGACGCCGGACGGTATCGACTTCACCGGCGATACGTCATTCGATGCCGTGTTCCTCGATCCGGCGGCAGGTCCAGGCCCAAACGACATTACCAATGTCGGTACGCTTAGCCAGTTTGGGACTGCCGGTCAGGGTGGCAACGTTTGGGAATGGCTGGAGACGAGCGAGACCAGGGCCAATGATTCACCCATCGCCGCTCGGGGGCTACGAGGCGGTGGATGGCCTGATCCGTCGCAGTGGCTCCGTTCCACCGACACGCAATATAGTGGGACCTCCGCGGACGAAATCAGTTATGGCTTCCGCGTTGCAAGTGTGGTCCCCGAGCCTACTAGCATGGTGTTGCTGGCAGGCAGCATCATCGGCTATGCCGTGTTCGTCCGCTGCCGCCGCAAGCGTGATAGCCGCCCGAGCAGGCTCGGACGGCCGTTGCTCTCGCTCCTTGCCCTGTTCGTGATTACCCCAGGCGTTGACGCGGCAATCATCGCCGGGCCGATCACCAATCCTGCAAATGGCAGCCGGTACTACTTGCTCGACGACAGCGGCTGGACCGCTGCACAAGCCGAAGCTGTGACCCTGGGCGGCAATCTGGCCACCATCAATGACGCGGCGGAACAGCAATGGGTCTATTCGACCTTCTCAACCTTTGACAACGTAAACCGCAATCTTTGGATCGGCCTCTACGACCCTGACCCTGCGACGAATGCTGCGCAGCGCGTTCAACGCCGCCTGGAGTTTGAATGGGTGAGCGGCGAAGTGTCCAGCTACCGCAACTGGTCGCCGGTTGAGCCGAACAATCCCCAAACAACCGATCCCGAGAACCCGGAACTGTTCGGCCATATCTGGAATCCGGTCGACCCCAATGCTGGCGACTGGAACAATTTCCGCGACCTCGCCACCGTCTTTGGACGCCCGGTCAATGGCGTGGTGGAAGTGTTGGCCGTGCCGGAGCCGGGTGCAATGGGTCTACTATTTCTTGGCGCATTGGGTTCGCGGTGGTTACTCGGTCGTAGATGCTAATTCGAGCCTGCTGGTTGCGTCGCATCCTCTGCACCAGGTTCTGCAACAGTTGACGGCAAGACGGGCACGCCAATCGCAGTAGCAAACGCCTGAGGCTTATGCCATTTTCTTCGGCGGTTATCGAAGGCCGGATAAGTACCCTCAAGCACATTCACAGCGAACGAATTGATGTCATAGTCTTCGATTGCTCCGGTCGAATAACTGATTCGGTGGCCATCTATTTTGTCGATACTACAGCAGACGATCTGGTCTGCGTCACAGTAGACCGCAAGATTTGGATTATGCGTAACAATCATCACCTGCCGGCGCGCGCGGGCCTTCCGAATGCAATCCACCAAGAGCCTAACGACGGACTCGTTGTCCAGGTTGTGCTCCGGCTGGTCAATGATGATGGGGATTTCCTCCGTATCAAGCAGGAGGTAGAAGACAAGCAGCAGAGCACCTTTCTCGCCGGGAGAAAGCTGTGAAATGTCTTTTCCCCCGAGCCGAAGGTTGTATCGAATCTCCAGGTAATCCAAACCAAAAACATAGTCGTAAAGGTCGCTAACTTTCTTTTTCTCTCGAAGCTGGCTGGCGATGGTGAGCGTTCTCGTCGTGTCGTCACGTTCAACGGTAGTAAGCTGCTTCATAACTTCTTCAGCGAACGTCACGACAGATTCAGTATCGTTAAAACTATGCTCTCGCAATAATTTGCGGACTGCGGCTTTGCTCTCCATTTCACCGTAGAAGTTTCCTGTTTTACCTCGATGGATGAAGTCAAGGAAATTCTCCTCGAAGCCTGTCGGCGTAACGGATGCGTCGAATTCGAGCTGGAGCGAGTGAGCAGAAGTCGCCGCATTTGAAGCAATCTGTTGGACGGGAGCGTATAGCTCACCATATGTGTTCCGAATAGCGAGTAGTTCAGCGTGGAGTTTGCGCACTAGCGCTCGACGCTCTTCGCGCAATTTCTCAAGTTCGGCTGGGATGACTTCGGTCGCTCGCTTAATGCGCTCTTTGTAGTATTCAATCGTATCTGGTTTATCCGACGCACCAAGAATGATAGCTTTTCGGGCATTTCGACCTGAGACTTCCTTCAAATACGTCTGATAAGCCTTCTGCGGCGCATTCAAACCGTCTTGAAGTTTGTCGATCGCCGCTGTGTATTCCGATGCCGTCTTATTTAGACCCTTTACTCCCGCCTCTTCATCAGTGGCTTCCTTGCCATTCAACAAAATGCCGATTTCGGATTGCCGCGATTGAGCCTTGGACACAGCCGCCGTCAACGGATCGCGATTGATGGTCACGCTAACGATATCGCCAATCGCAAATCCAGCCTCGCCAAACTCTTCGACGTGTTCTTCAACAAACGTCTTGTAGGAGTTCTCGAAGTTATCAACGTGGCCAATGAGTCTGGTTAAAGCAGCTAATTCCGCAACGACTTCAAGCCTTTCCGTATTGGCAGCAACTTGCTGTGCCTGAAGGCCTTCGAGCAGCTTGCGCTTCTCGCCGATGTCGGCAATCGCGTTTTTGGTTTGCTCGTCATCAGGATCATCCAGTGGTTTTTCAACAACATCCAGCGGTGCCTTGTCAATGGCGTCAAGTTCGCTTTGCTTGAGAGCGAGTGCGGTACGATACGACTTCAACGTATCGTCACTCATCTCACCTTCGTTACGCACAATCGTTTCGTTGAGTGTGCGAAGGGATTGTTGGCTTTGGGAGAATGACTCGCGCCGCGCCTCGATAAGGTATTCCAGAAGATCGTCAAGCGAGCCCATCCCCAGTTGACGTTCTGGTGGGACGTGGCTAAAGATGACCTTCCGAAGTTCTTTGCCAAAGTTCGTTTCATTGCCCGTGGCTATCTCGTTACACAGGTCTTCGATGAAATGTTGGGGCAGATAGCGGATTCGCTCTGGTTCACGATGATCGGCATTCCGCCCGAGGTTAACGTCGCTTTGTGTGCCATCCGCCCACGTTAGTGTGGCCTGGAAATGCTGCGATTTATTTCCGGAGCTACGGAATCTGTCGTCATTAAGAAATTCCATATTTGAGCAATGAGAATTTCCAGCCAACGCAAGAATGTCTGCTAAGGCGCTTTTACCGCTGCCCTTATTGCCGATGATGGCGATCAGTCCAGGATTAAGTTCAATTTCACACCCGTCAAACCAGTGTTCTTCCAGCGCAGACCCCTCCACCTTGGCGAGATTCAGGCTCTTGATGTATTTTCTTGGATTCTGGTCGACGTGTTGAAGTTTCGGAGGACGCTCACCAATATGGCATCGCAAAGTCGGCTCGCAGCATATCTGCCGCAGTCCTTTGAACGTCGGCTGCGCTTTGAGCCATGTCGCTCTATTGCTGGGATAGACTGCATAGTCGGATAGTGAGTGTGCGTCGCTTCCACTGAAGACTGGCTTCGGATGACCGCCGAGATTGTCGATAAAGTCGATGCCAACCTGGGGCTTGCTGGGATGGCCGTTCCCAAGAAAAAGATCGACGTAGATTTGCTTACGCGCCTCGAAGCAATCGGCCCACTTCATCAGCATCGAATCGGAATAGGGATGGCATTTCCAGTCTAAGTCTTCTACTCCATCGCTGGTGTCGTACGGGAGAATGAATAAACAATGTTCTTCGCCCAACATTGCGATAGCATCACGCAGTGAGTCTTTAGAAATCTCAGCAGTCATCATGCCGAGCTGCAACATTTTACTCTCGTCGCTTTTGTCTGCGGGAGAGAAGCCATGCTCTCGAAGTTTGCTAGCATCGTAGGAGCGTCCAAGCTCGATGAAGTTCGGGCGGGTCGGCGGTTGACCATTTGGGCCAGAGAACCTTAGCTGCATAGTAAATGCGTTAAGGCTTTCCTTGGGAAGCTCATCATTTAGCAGCACATGTGCATTGAGCCGATAGTTCGTCGAGGCTTCAAGACGAATCTCCATGCCTGGAAACATACGTTTCGTCGCAACGCCGGGATGCTGATCGATATACGCCTTGACAGCTAGATATCCCTCAAATGTCCAATAGTCCATGATGGCAAACGCGCAAGCATCGACCTCGTTTATCCGATCGACAATATCCTTGCAGAATCTCTCGTGCTCCACCGCCGTGCATTCATGGAACTTCTTGCCTCGCCAGTGGAACGACGCCGGCGTATGGATATGGAGATCCCATCGTTGCCAAATTGATCCGACTGGGTTCATGCGAGCCATACCCTATGACAAGTTATTCGATGCTTCGCCATCAGATGATGTGGCGAGTAGTTTGATGTCTAGCCCCTCAATCTCTTGAAGCGTTTTGCCGGCGATCCCTTGAAGGTCGCCGTACATTCCAGCCGTGGATTCTACGACCCCGCGTATCTGGGCTTCCCGCTTCGCCCACAGCCGAGTCATGGTCTTACGTTCCTTCTCTAGGTCCTCTTGCATATCAGCAAACTTCTCGACGATTGCCTGGACGCGATGACGGAAACGAGGGCCGGTTAGGTATTGGTAAACCAACTCCATTTTCGTCTGCTGCCCCTCGCCTGCCTGCCGTGCGGCGGCGAGTTCAAGTAACGACTGCCGGAGGCAGATTGCGACGGGAACCATGAGGCGTGGGCAAGTAATCCATACGCCGTCAATATGCTCGAACGTGTCAGGCAGACGAGGCATCGTCTGAGTAACGATGACGGCGAAATCGGCCTTCGCTGCCCTTTGGTCATTGCGGAGCTTGGGAAGCCAGCCGTCGCTCCAGTTCTTCGTGCGTTTGGATTCCCAGAGAATTGACCCGCACACTTGCTGGCTATCGGTCAGCACCCGGTGAAGCGCGTCGCCGCCAAACTCGCCTTTCGGGACTGGCTCGATGAGGTCGCGCGGGAACGAAGTTCGTAGCGTGCTCTCGATCTCCAACTCTTGCGCTTCGCCTTGCAGTTGCTGCGACCCCTGCTCGGCCTTCTTCTTGAGTTCCTCGATCTGTTTTTGCATCGCCGAAATGGTTTGCTCTTTCTCGGCGACTTTGAGCTTCAGCCCATCCTCGGCTTCCTTCTTGGCCTGCTCCCTGGTGACGGCCAGGCTCTCTTGAATGCGCTTCTCGATGGTGAGTTCCATCTCACGCCTCTGGTCATCAAGCTCTCGCTGCTTCTTGATAACGTCAGCCTGAGCCTTCTGTGCTTCGGCCAGCTTTTCGTCACGCTGCTTCAAGACTTCCTGAAGCTCGGCCAGCTCCTGGGTTCTCGTTTCGAGGTCTGCTCCCAAAAGCAGCTTTGCTTTCTTGGCTTCCTCGGCAGCGATCGTGGCGCGTTCAGTTTTGACCTTCTCCGCAACCTGAGCGTCAACGGATTCCTGAGCCTGCTTCAGTGCCTCCTGCTGGCTCTTAAGAGCAGTCTCGCGCGCCGCGACTTCTTTGTCCTTGGCAGCGATCTGTTGCTCAAATTGCTGCCGTGTCGACTCCAGCAGTGGCGCCGCAAGCGACTCGGTGAGCTTGATCTCCGTCTTGCAATTCGGGCAAGTAATGGTTGGGTCCGTCATTTCGATTCGCCTCTCTTCACCGGCTGATAGGTATGCGTGGCCGCTAACCCTGCCAGGGTCTTTGACTCGTCGATCGTATCATGCGGGATTAGGAGATATGTCCACGGCTTGTCAGTGACTTCCGTCGCATTGCGACACCATTCGTAGGCTGCTTCGGCCTTGGCAACGACAACCGGATCAGACATTGCGTCCTTCTGTTTGGGTTCGCAGAGATACTTGGCCGTCTTCGTCTCGACGACAAAATCGGGTTCGTAGTCTCCCTCCTCGATGCCGGCGCGGTAGTGAATTGCAAACACGCCTCGGCCTGGCTTGAACCATTTGAGGGCTTCCTTGTCGTTTTCCAAAACGACTGCGAACCGGCGCTCAGAATCGGAGTCGAACTTCTGCGTCGGATACAGACATTTGGCGAAGCCGCCAAACACCATGCCGCGAATGTAGCGGCGATCGTCGACCGGCTGCCGGAACGGACGGACTTCCTCGTCGGCTGCCGCGAGCACATTGGTCGAATGCAGGGTACGGAACCCCTTGGTAATCTTCACGTCGTAGGAAGTGGCCGTCTCATAGTAGTGCTGTTGCATCTGGGCATAGATCGCATCCACAAGCTGCCGGTTATGGGCAACCAGCACGTTCAGCACTTCCTCGTCGTTTGCTAGATAGGACCGAAGATGTGCAACCATCTGCCCGGCGAGCTTGTAGAGAAGCTCTGAATGCTCGTCGTAGCTGATGTCGTCGAAGTCGATCAGCCCACGAACCAGGTAGTCTTCCAACCGCTGCTCGCTCGCGACCTTGCGGGAGTCCTGAAGGCGATAGCGCTCATTGCTCTGGAGGTTCTGGAGCAGAATCTCATTCGACACGGGTTGCAGACGAATATTCCTGCTGTCCAAATCAAAATCACGGAAGCCGTAGGTTGCATCGTCCGACGGGACAACGACGATCTTGGGGATGTCGATCGACATTTCGATAAACTGCTTCGTGACCTCGGCGACAACCTGCTTAACGTCGACTTCCTCCTCCATTGTCGGCAACGCCGTCTGCACCGGCTTGATCGCCTCAGCCACTCGCGTCGCGATCTGTTCCTGAACTTCTTTGGAACTCAGGTCGCTTGAACTGCGAAGTCGCTCGAAGTGTTTGATCGCTTCAAGTGCTGCCTTAGCCGCTTTTCGTTCTGGTTCAGTGTTGAAGAGCGCCTTTTGCTCCTGCTTCGGTTGTCCTTCGACTTCGGGAACACCGAGCAAACGCTCTTCCAAATTGGTCCTCACCTCGATCGCCCGAGAGTGCTTCTCCGGGATATCCTTGCCAATCACGACTAGGCCCATCTTCAGGATCGAGTCGCCACGGTTGGCCTCGTCGATGATGTCCTGAAACTTGTCGTGGGCGACGATGGTCAATCGGTCGACCGCGTCGACGCCTACTCGCTTCCCATAGGGAAGCCGCAGGCCACGGCCGATCGCTTGCTCAATGAGTGTCCGCGAATTGAACGCCCGGAGCGGGACAATTGTGTAGAGATTGGTCACGTCCCAGCCTTCCTTAAGCTGGTCGACGTGGATCACGATCTCGGTCGGATCGTCAGGGTTCTCGACCGACAGCAGCTTCTGGACGTTCTCGTCCTTCTCCTCGCCGCGTTGATTGGAGTGGACTTCCGCGACCTTGCCGCGATACTGGCCGGCGAAGAAATCGTCGGATTCCACAATCGCCTTGATCCGGCTGGCGTGGGTCGTGTCCTCAGCGATAACCAGCATGAACGGCTTCACCCGTTTAACGCCATGTTCGCGCGAGAAGACTTCTAGCTGCACCTTTGTTTCTTCGTGGATGTGGATGCCGTCTTCCAGCTTGAGCCGTTCCAATCCCTCCTTGTCGTAGTTGTCAGCGTTAAAGTTTTCGCGGGTGGCAACGCACGGTGCTTTGACGAAGCCATCGTCCAGTGCGGAGGAAAGCGGATAGCTGTAGATGACGTTCTTAAAGGGTATCGGCTTTTGACCCTGCATCACCTGCGGCGTGGCGGTCAGCTCTAGCCCGAAGATAGGCTTCAGCTCATTGATCGCCTTCACGCCGGCGGACGCACGGTAACGATGAGACTCGTCCATCAGCAGGACAAGGTCATCGAGCTTGGAGAGATAGTCGAAATAGCTTTCGCCGACGTACTCGCTCAGTCGCTTGATGCGGGGCGCTGCCCCGCCGCGGACTTCCGAGTTGATCTTGGAAATGTTGAAGATGTTGATGTGGACGTTTTCGTCGAACAGCCGGCCTCCACGAACACCGCGACCGCTCTCATAGTTGTCGCCGGTAATAATCTCGGGCGGTTCCATCGCGAACTCGCCGATACCCTGGAACACATATTTGGGCGTGTTCGGCGTGAAGTCGGCAATCAGCTTGTTGTAGATCGTAAGATTGGGAGCCAACACAAAGAAATGCCGAATGCCCTCGGCACGGTACAGGTAGGAAATAAAGGCCCCCATGAGTCGCGTCTTGCCAACGCCGGTCGCAAGTGCAAAGCAGAGCGAAGGGAACTCACGCTCGAAATCTTCGACTGACGGGAACTCAGATTGGATCACCTTCATGGCGTCCGATAGGTCAGTCGCTTTCTGGAAAGCCACGATCTCACATAGTCGGTCGAGTATTTGAAGCGACTCGCGTTGCGGGGGACGAAGACTTAGTCGGTTGGCGATTGCATTGACGTGTTGGAGGCTCATTGCTCACCTCCTTCCATCGCGAAGAGCGTCGGCTGACCGTCTTCGCGGCTTCGACGGCGGCGAGGCGCCGGGGGAGCGTTATCCGCTGGCTCCGGCTCGGCGGGCTTGAGGTCTTTAATCTCCAGGCTATAGTCGTCTTTCCCCCATTCGCACTTGGTAAGCACCGCCTTAGGAATTTTTTTCAGGGTGAGATTAGGAAACTCATCAGTGTTCTTTATACGGAATGCGTGGCAATAGACGACGAGCGAACGATTAGGGCCAACGTCTTCGGCCAAGGCTTCAATCTGCTGGCGAGTGAGCGTTTGAGTCGTGACGTAGATGAAATCGGTCTCCGTGGAGTGACCTTGCTGCCAATAGGTTGTTTCGCTTGGTGCGTAATCGAAACCTTCAATCTTACAGACTGCCTGAGCAAGCATTGGCGCGTTGAACTGACGATTGATGATCCAGTTGCCAAACTGGTCTTGCTCAAGAAGTGACGGCGCAAGTGAGTAGTATCGAAAGCCACCGCCTCCTTCCCAGCCAGTCGCATCCGTTACGCCGCCAGTGTCCTTGCCGTCGATTACTTTCTTTAGTCGGGGAATAATGTGGGTATGACAATGGTCGCCAAGCTCAACCATTATCCACTTACGACGCATCTTTTGGGCTACAGCTCCGGTGGTTCCTGAGCCAGCAAAAGAATCAAGCACCCAGTCATCCTTATTTGTAGAAATATGAAGTATGAGCTTAAGCAACTCTTCGGGTTTTGGTGTAGCGAACGGCTCAATCTCGGGGAGCAGTTTCCGTAAATGATCGCGTTTAGCTGACTGGTTCGATCCCGCCTCCTCCGCGGTCCACCACGTTCTTGGAACCACACCATCACGAACATCGGTCAGGTATCGCTTTATCAACGGCATGCCATTGCCCTCGGCCCCAAAATACACACGCCCGTCCGCAAGCGAACGTTCAAAGTTCTCTTTAGTTCTACTGTCCAATTTCACCTTCGTTGATTCAACTTCCTGGGAGGTAAGCGTTTAAGCTTCTTGTGGTGATAGAACCGCGCCTCTTCGTTGCGAACGAGGCGGCGGGTTTTGTCGGTTG
>Ga0163144_10028107_pt1 | contig 10865 bp, 16 predicted proteins | sample OliLak19BULKMAT1_FD_123175 | JGI IMG/M metagenome (GOLD analysis project Ga0163144, IMG submission 123175) | Freshwater microbial mat bacterial communities from Lake Vanda, McMurdo Dry Valleys, Antarctica - Oligotrophic Lake LV.19.BULKMAT1 | ecosystem: Environmental > Aquatic > Freshwater >... | reverse complement strand
TAAAAACAAATACTTAACTAGAGTAACTTACTTAATCAGTTACCCTAAATGAAAATGGATAGCATGTGCGTCACGACAGCCAGTTTCATTTTCATTCCACCACTTTCATATTTATATGTGCTACGATGCCCTAGGATCGACGATCTAAGTCTAGACGTGCTCACATATCACCCTGTGCGCCATCGCTCAGCACGAGCCAGCGCTCAGCGCGCTCAGGAGCTATCTTGTCGGTAGAATCCTGGGGGCCAGCACTGTTAATTATTTTGTAGCTACACCATGAAAACGTGCTATATTGTTTATATAAGCAGCAATGAGCGGCTCACGAAACAAGGACCCCGAAAATGACAAAGCTACAAAAACTCCTCGCTAAAATCAAAAACCCAGCATTCAGCGGCAACCTGTCTCGGTTGCCGACATTCGGCGGCGACGACATCGAAGACACAAACTGCATCTGGTCGTGGGACGCTACGCACAAAATAATCGGAACATGCTTCGATGATTTTCAAATCGTTCCGCGTGATCCGCTCGAATAACTAACAAGCGCCACGGATTCGGCGCAAACAAAGGACTACGAAAATGACACGACCCCAAACTGTAAAAACTCCACGCGAACAGGTCACAATATCTTTCGACGCGCACCTACTCGAGCGCGTGAGGCGCGAGGTCCTGCGCGCGAAACTCCGAGGCGAGAAAGTCACGCTCAGAGAATTTATATCTCGCGCGCTCACCTCCCTACTCCTCGGGTGCAAAGATGGTTGAAGCAGCCGCTTTTGTAGTCATCCTCTTTATCGCGCCGACAGTAATTTTCTGGGTTTTCTGCGTTATAGTGGCAATTCTAATCTTTTTGCTTGATTAATTGCGTTTTTGTCCCGCACTATTTACGCTTATGAGGCTGAGACAAATTCCCGTTATGACCGAGCTCGACATCATGAGAGCCGATTTCCTCTTTGCCTACGAAGCTTGGTCTGGTATCCGCGTCGAGCTAGACGATCTCGGAGCGCAGACTTGGTCTAACATTCAAACGCGGCAACGCGCGTGGTCTTATTACACCGCAGCGCGGGACGCTCTTGAGAAAAAAATGGGGATGCGGCTAGATGGCAAAATTTTGGCGGTGTAGCTCAGTGGCTAGAGCGTTTCTGCTGAAGTACAAAGCGGACATGGGCGCAGGTTCGAATCCTGCCACCGCACAATTATGATCATGAAAAACCACACGAACTGCGAATTAGTCCCGACAAAAAAGCTAAAATCTCACCCAAAAAACCGCAACAAACACCCAGACTATCAAATCGATCGCCTTGCAAAAATCTTGATGTTCCAAGGTTTTAGATATCCCATCAAAGTCTCGAACCAGTCCGGGTTCATAACCTCGGGCCATGGTAGGCTTCTAGCCGCTAAGAAAATCGGCTGGAAAGACGTTCCCGTTTCATACCAAGACTACGAAAGCCCCGCTCAGGAATACGCGGACGTGCAAGCCGACAACGCCATCGCGTCGTGGGCGGAGCTAGATCTTGACGGCATAAACACAGACCTAAGCGATCTCGGCCCTGACTTCGATCTTGATTTTTTAGGGATTGAGAGCTTGAAACAATTTGAAGCGGGATCTGCTGATGATCAAGGCGTTTTAGACTCAACTAAAGAAAAGACCGTGACGTGCCCGAACTGCTCGGAAGTGTTTAATGCTAAAAATTGACTGGGCTACGCATTCAGCGTCAAAGTTTGCTTGCGAAACGTGGCACTATTCAAAATCTATGCCCGTCCCCCCTTTGCTTAAAATAGGCGCATGGGAAAATGGAAAATTCATTGGAGTAGTTATTTTTAGCAGAGGGGCAAACAACAACTTACTTAAACCCTACGGGCTGAAAATTAATGAGGGGTGTGAGCTCACAAGAATAGCACTAACTAAACACGAGGCTACAGTTTCAAAAATTCTATCAATTGCGATTAAGTTTCTTAAAAAGAGCAATCCTAAACTTCGGCTTATCGTTTCTTTTGCAGACCCTAATCACGGCCACCATGGCGGGGTCTATCAAGCCACTAACTGGGTCTATTGTGGGGAAATCGAACCTGGTTTTAGCTATTTTGACGCAAACGGCAAGCGGTGGCACTCGAGGCAAGTTAGCGAAAAAGGCTACAATATACAACAAGGCAAAGTCCGTAAAGCAGTAAAACCCTCCGAATGTGTTAAAGTTAAACAGCAGGGCAAGCATAGGTACTTATTCCCTCTGGATAACAGCATGAAAGATCAGATTGAACATCTAAGAAAAGATTATCCAAAACGCGCCGTAAGCATAGACAGCGATGCGCCCACTTTCCAAGTGGGCTAGGGCAGTGCAATTCTGACCACGGCGCTCCACATTAAAGGTTGACCAATGGCTAAAAAAACAGGACGCCCCCTATTAAAGATCGATTTAGTTCAACTTGAAAAGCTCGCAATCATGCATTGCACTAATCGCGAAATCGCTTCCTTCTTTGATTGTTCGGTCGATACCATCACTGATCGTTTTTCCGATCTCATCGAGAAAGGCAAAGATAAGGGAAAAGCCCGACTTAGGCGTGCAATGTGGCAAGCTGCTACAGAAAAAAACCACGCGATTATGATGATTTTTCTAGCTAAAAACCTTCTCGGTATGTCGGATAAGATCGAAACAAAATCAGAGGTGAAAACCGACGCAAACGAACAGCTTGAAAAACTCAAAGCTGTGATCATGGACGAGGTGAGGCTAAAAATTGAGCAGGAGTGATGCGATAAATTCTATCCTTAGAGACAAATTTAAAGCCTCCCTGTTTCTAACGTGCAGGCATCTACTCGGGTACAAAGACATAACGTCTCACACACACGGCGCGATGATCGAAGCGCTCGAGTCTTTAACTAAGCGCAAGCTCTGCTTGATGCCACGCGGGACTTTCAAATCGTCAATCGCATCAGTCGCATATCCTATCTGGACGCTCATGCGCGACCCCAATGCCCGAGTGATGCTAGACGGGGAAGTTTTTAGTAACTCCTCAAAGATGATCGTTGAAATCAAAGGCCACCTCCAATCTGAGTTTTTTGTAAGCGTTTTCGGTGATTGGAAGGGCCCGCTGTGGACTGACTCAGAGATCACAATCGCGCCGCGCACTAAGAATTTAAAAGACCCGAGCATAGCAGCATCTGGTATCGAGACAACGCGGGTCGGCAGACACGTTGACCTCATCGTTTGCGATGATTTACACTCAGACAATAATTCTCGAACGCCCGAAGCGTGCAAAAAAGTCGTAGATCACTTTAAAATGTTGACGCCGATTCTCGAGCCCGTAGGATTGTCTACAATCGTAGTGGTCGGAACGCGGTACAGTGCCGCCGACGTGTACCAGTACATTTTGGACGATTTGATATGATTACATCGCACGTTTTAATCATGACGCACCTTGATGGCAATTCGGCGTATCTAGCTAACGCGCTCTCGGGGCACAGGGGCGCAACGTATCCGATCACAGTGATATCAAGCGCTGACACCGCGCCAGGGGATCTCGGCCCAGGCGTCGAAGTCATCCACGACCGAACGCTAAATACCGCGACTAAAAAGGTTCAAGCGTTTACAAAACACTCAAAGGCATCTTTTTTTCTTGTTCAGTCCGACGACGTAATCGTTAGCCCTAACATCATCGCGAGGATGGAGGAAGCGACCGAGGCGTGCGTGCATCCTGTGTTGATGACACCATTTTCGAACAACGAAGAAAACTCGAGATTCTACAGCTACGCTGGCGATTGGATGAGCCACAAAGACAAGCGGATCAGCGACGTTCCGAGCCTCGATCTGTCACAGGTTCCGACCACTAAAGCCGTGATCAAGGTCGAGTGGTTCGCATTTTACTGCGTTTACATACCAAGGTGCGTGCTCGATGTGCTCGAGCTCGATGAGGCGCTAGAAAATCGTTACAACGACCTAGACGTTTGTCTCCGCGCGGCAAAGATCGGCATCCCAAGCCTCATAAATCTAGGCTGTTTGGCATACCACTACGGTTCGGTTACACTTAATCAAATTGTGACGCCGGAGATGTACGCAGAAGCAGATGCGCATTGGGCTAACAAAATGCAGAAATCAGGAGCGGTTTAAAAAATGGGATACAACACGGATCTTTTATCGATGAACAGCGGTCGGGTCGCTGTAGGTCTCTCCGGGATCGTAGGGGTCACGGTAGTCCCCGGTCAAATGGCTTTTACGATTAAAAACATGGGAGGCGGAACGCTGTTTATCGGTGGCGCAACCCTCTCAGTCGACGGATCAAACGGCTACCCTATGGGACTATCTGAAGTCCTGACTCTCGATCTCCGCGCTACGTCGTTCTTCACCTCAGTCGGCGCTACCACAATCATTTCTTTTATTCGCGGCCTAGCGCAGGAATCTTAATCAGTGCCATCGATTTGGTCAGCTAATGTTGACAACGGACGAATCACCGCCCTGGAGGATAAAAATGTCAGAACCACAAGATTTGCAACAATTGGCTCAGGAACAAGCGGAACAGTTACGCTACCTGCAAATTCCACCGTCGTGCTCGACGACTTCGGCGGGACCGTCGACGCAGTCGTCGCGGGGTCATTGGGCGGGCGTCCGACGGTTGTCTCGGTTGTTACGTCCGGTGGCGTTCCGGTTGCGACGACATTCGACTCCGCTGGTAACTACGTTTTTAGCGCTGCACCTAGCTCTTACCCTGTATCTATCGTTTATCGCGTTCAACAAACCCTTGTAAATTTTGATTCGTCTGCATCAAATATCTGGGGGGTGCCTAGCTACGACGGAATAAGCGGGATCGGAGATCCTGTAGCGCGAGGCGTGGCGAACCGAGTTTTATTTACGGGCGCTTCTGGGGAGCTTTCTCAAGACGTTGGATTTATTTACAACTCGGTGAATGATTCGCTCCAAGTGCCTTTGATTATTTCTACCGATGGGTTTAGCGCTGGCGGCTCCCTTCGAGCGGCAACGGGTCGGAGTTATACACAAGAAGACATAGTGGTAATGACTTGGGGAAACGATCAGGTTATTATCCGCGATGGCACGCCCGCAGCATTTTACTGGTCAAACACTGACATCAACAACGATCGCCTTGAGCTTCGGACGATTGGCGGCGCTGAACTTGATTTCAGAGCGAAATCGGTAAGTGCTTCCCTATTAATCGCATCGGGCCTCCCAGCAGATAACATCGCGCTCGTTGGTCCTGGCGGCGTACTCGGTACTGACTCGATTTTTGCCTGGAATAATACCAATAAAATTTTAGGCGTAGGCGTGGCACCTGCTGCAAACCAACGCGTAGCGATTAAAGGGCTAGGCACGACTTCCGCGACTAACTCCCTCCGCGTACAAAACTCGGCGGCTGCGGACCTTCTGACTTTGCGGGATGACGGCGCTCTGTTTTTAAATTCAGGTGCGACCATTTGCTTAAGAATTTCTGGAGCGGGCAACACATCCGCATCGGCTACAGCCGGAGCAGTCGCGTTACCGGCTAACACCGTTGGGTTTCTTGTTGTTACTATTGACGGAACGACCCGCAAGATTCCATACTACGCGACATGATCTTTGCAAAAAACGTACTGACAGAGTTTGGAATCAATACCAGCGAGGCGCGGGTAATTTCCGCAGCATTCGAGATGACCACGGGAATGATAAAGCTTTACGTCGGGCTTTACTTCGACAGCGCGGCTGAAAAAGCACTGGAAGTCAGAGAGGTCTCAGTACCGATCACCGACCTGCTACAGGAGTCTTTTGGTGCTGACCTCATCGCATTTTTTCAAACGAAGGCCGACAATGGAATCAGTTAAAGTACCCGTTGATGTTTTTAACGCAATGATTAAGGCAATCGAAAGCCTTCCAGGCGGTCAGGTGTTCGGGTTGCTTAAAGCAATCGAGCGGATTGTAGAGGAGCACAAAGTTGAGTTGGTCCCTAGTACAGAAAAAAGCGATTGACGAGGACGGGAACCTACTCTTCCCGGAAAGACTTACTCACGAGTATCTAGATTCCGCGCTCAAAGAAATGGGCACATGGAAGTTTGCAAACCAATATCAAAACGAGATTGTTCCGGATGGCGAAACACCCTTTAAAAAAGAATGGATTCGATATTGGAAAGATCTACCGACAAAAACGAACGTTTTTGCGTTTATTGATCCGGCGATATCTCAAGCGGATAGCGCCGACTACACTGCTTGTGTGGTGGTTGCGCTTGACGAAAACCTAAACTGGTACGTTCTGTCTGCTCAACGTTACAAGATCGACCCGACTAAAATTGTCGAGCTTGTCTTCAGGGTTTACGACGAGTTTAAACCGACGGTCATCGGAGTGGAGGATGTAGCGTATCAAAAGGCGCTGCTCTACATGATGAGCGACGAAATGAAACGGCGCGGTAAGAACATCCCTGTCATGGGGATAAACCCCGGAACCACGAAGTCCAAAGAAACTAGGATTATGGGGCTTGTCCCGTTGTTTGAGTTCAATCGTATTTATTTAAAAAAAGGGATGACAGATCTCGAACTTGAGTATGGACAATTTCCTCGCGGCGCGCATGATGATGTATTAGACGCGCTGGCATCGATTAATTTTATAGCAACCGCGCCGAGCAAGCCTTATGTGGCAGCTCGGACGCCACACATAGGGAGTCCAGAGTATGAAGGATGGCGAATTAAGCAACTTAGGGCAGGAAGAAAAGAAGGCCGTCAGGATTGGAACGATGAAGACGAGGTCTGAGCAGGACCTTGTTTCGGCTGTCACTGACGAAACGCCTCGTGAGTTTAGCCTGAGGTGTATGCACGCCGAGGGGCGGTCAGTAACGACCATTGAGGCTTGTGATGACATTATTGACTACTTCAACCCTGAAGGGCTTGGCGCTTACGTCCAGTTTTTCACTCATGGGAAAACTAAAGTTTTTCGTCAAGGCGAGCGGGATAAGGCGCTGACGAAAGAGGCGAAGGAGCTTAAAGAACGAGCTGACGGAAAGGTCGCATTTTTCGAAGGCCGCACGTGATTTACGCCGTCGTCGTCCTTTCTTGCGTCGTCGTGGGCCAGCAGATTTTCTTCCTACGCCAAGTTCATAAACTCTTAGAAAAGCTTATGGCCAGGTCGCTAGGGGATCTCTCCTCGTTTGCACATCCGGCTCCGATAAAGCAAACTAATGCAATGGCTCCGAAAGAAGAAGACTTTGACGAGCGGGATGCGACTATTGGCAGTCTTTCGGGGATCTTTTAAGTGAACGACGACGGAACCGCGCCCGAAGAGGGCCTCGATGATCGTAAAATTGTGGCGTTTGTCGAGACAAAGCTCGACGAAGCAAGGCGCTCGACTAACCGCGTCTCCTCCGAAGCCATCTGGCTGACCAACACAGCATGGCTTCTCGGCTACACTAACGCCGTCTGGGATTCCCAGACTCGAGCGTTTAAAAGCGCACCGACTTCGGCGTTCGGTCGAAGAATGGGCAGCAAGCTGCAGACGAACCGCATCCTTCCCACGATTCAGAACCGAACAGCGCGACTTTGCAAGATGGCACCTCGTTACGAGGTGAAGCCAAACTCTAACAACGTCGGCGACAAAGACGCGGCAAAGCTTGCAGAGTCTATAATCAACCATTATTGGGACCTTGAGAAAATCCAGCGTAAGCGCATAGATCTAACGATGTGGAAGCAGCAATGTGGCCACGCGTACCTAAAAGTCGTGTGGGATTCGGAGAAGGGCAAGACGGTCTCAGACCCAACGACGGGCGAGACGATTAAGTCAGGTGACCTCAGAATTGACATTGCTCCCGCGTTCGAAGTCTACCCCGACCCGGCTGCCAAAACTTTAGAAGAATGCGCTTACTTGATCCACACTAAGATTAGACCGCTAACTTATTTTATAGATCACTACGGCGAGGAGCTCGGGGGACAAGTAAAGCAAGAGGACGTTACTCTTCTGGGTCTTCAGTACCAAACCAGGATCAACGCGCTGAATACAAAAACTGAAGGCGACGGCGCGTCAGGCTCAGTTAAAAACTCAGCCGTAGAAAAAATTTACTATGAAAAGTCGTGCGCTAAATATCCAAATGGGAGAATGATAGCGACCGCAAACGGCATCAAGCTCGAGGACAAAGACCTTCCCGTCGGCGAGATCCCTTTCGTGAAATTCGACGACATCCTGATCGGCGGGAAATATAACAGTGAGGCTGTTATCACGCACATGCGCCCGCTTCAGGGACAGCTTAACCGGTTGTTGAATCAGCGCGATAGCTGGATTCGGCTGTGCATGCATGGAAAGTTCAGCGTCGCGAGGGGCGCGGGCATTTCACAGGAAGCGATGAACGACCAAGACGGCGAAATAGTAGAGTACGACCCCGTACCGAACGACGCGCAAGGCGGAAGACCTCAACCCCTCCCAGTCCCGATTATTCCGGCGTCCATGTACACGGAAGAGGACAGAATCCTAAACGGGTTCTACGAGATTGCGGGTATCTCAGACGTTGCTAGGGGGCAGATTCCGAGCGCGTCTATCCCTGCAGCCGGTATGTCGATCTTGCTCGAGGCTGACGCCACACGCATCGGGATCATGGTCGAATCAGACGAGCACGCGTTTGCTGACTTAGGTCGGCTGATTCTTCTTTACGTTCAAAAGTTTAAATCCATTCCGAGCTTACTAAAACAGAGCAGCAATCAGGGGTATCTCGTCACCGAATTTAAGGGCGCTGACCTAAAGGACAACACTGACGTCGTTGTTAGGCGCGGGTCGATGATTCCAGACAACACATCAATGAAGCGCCAAGACACGCTAAACGTTTACGAGCGCGGGCTGTTAGGCGATCCAGCAGATCCGGCAGTTCGTGAGAAAGTTCTCGGGATGTTAGAGTTCGGAGAAATTGCGGAAGCCTGGAAAGATCAGAGCTTGGACGAAATGCAGGTCAAGAAGGTTATTGAAAAGATCGAGATGGGCATGGAAGTCATGCCGTCAGAATTCGACAACGCTCCCTACTGGCTCAAAGAAATGAACCGGTACAGAAAGAGTGAAAAATTCGACATGCTCGACCCGATCAGGCAAGCGATGTTCATGAAAACAATGGAGCTTTGCATTACAAATATCATGCCCCCTGGAATGAAAGCGCCAGCCGCGCCGGTTGTTGAGGGCGGCGACTCTCCTATGATGGACGAACCGATGGACGAAACACAGACAGGACTAGAATGAAGACCTTGAAAGACGCGCTCGAGAAAGCATTTAAAGATAGAAAAGATCAAGTGATCACTATTACAATCAGTCCATCGCCCAAAGACGACAGTAAGGACGAAGAAGACGAAGAAGAAAAAGACGCGGGCGACATGGAGGACAAAGATTAATGGGATTCCCTGATTTAAATGAAGTCATCAGCGCTATTTCTAGCGACGCGATTCAATCGTCGGGCTTGGCTGAGCAAGCGCCTGCCCCTGTTACCGAAGCCCCCGCTCCTGCACCGGAAGCTCCAGCCCCCGCTCACGCACCTACCCCGGAAGAGAAAGCCCTGGACCTGGCTGAGCTTGTCCAGGGTAAAAAGTTCAAGTTTGGTGACAGCGAGTACACGCTGACAGATCTTGATAAAAAGATTAAAGAGCTTGAGCGCTCCGGTATGCGCTGGAAAGACTACACACAGAAAACCCAGGAGTTTTCTGCAATCAAAAAAGAACATGAGCAGCTCAAGAGTGAGCGCCCGTTTTGGGATTCGTTCCATACGGACTTAGAAAAAGTTAAGGCTAACCCCGCTCTACTCTCTGAGTTTAAGCAGGTTTATCCGGAATCGTTTCACAAGTATGTGGCTGAGATTGAATCTCAACAACCGCTTACGAGGGAATCAGTTAGAGAAATGATTCGGCAAACCGTGGACCCGGCTGTAAAGCCGTTCCAAGACCGGTTCACCGAAGAAGAAGCAAAGTCACAAGTAGCTAAATTCGAGTCTTGGGATTCTTCGTTTAAAACCCAGTATAAAGAGGCAGACATTCAACATGTCTACACCCTCCTGGAGAACGCGAAAACCAATGGTATCCCCATGAATAAAGAAACGTGGGAACAAGCTTGGAAAATTAGCCACGACACCTTTGACGCTAAAATAAAACAAGCGGCATCGGCGTCGATTCAAACACAGAAAACACTAAATCAGGCGGGAAAGGATTCTCGCTCAGGTGGTACAATTCCTGGTCAGGCACCGCAAAAACTTGCGTTTCGTGATTCTGGAAAAGCGCTTGAGGATTATCTAGCTTCTTTGCCTCAAAATTGAGGTCTTAAATGGCAAATACATATGCTGGCGTGGTAAACGAGACCGGCGGCTTGATCAAACGATTCTATGCTGAGGGCATCGTTGATCAACTCTCCGAACTAATGGTTATCTATAAGATGGCTGAAAAAGTAAAAGATCAAGGCGGCGGTGATGCGGTTTATGTCAATACTCGACAAAAGCGCAACCAAGGTATCGGCGCGTCTGACGACGGCGGAGCCCTTCCCGCTATCGGCAAGCCCGGTTTCTTGCAAGCTAAAGTTGATCACAAGTACAACTTCATGCGTTGCGGAATCACCTCCGGTCTAATCGCAGCGTCCAAGACCAATAAAGGCGCATTCGCTAAAGGTCTAGATGCTACGATCAAATACAGCACCAAAGATTTCATGAACGATTTCAATCGTCAGCTCTCGAGTGACGGCGTCGGAGTCTTGGCGACTCTCGCAGCAAACGCAGTGGCTTCGACCACGATCACTTTGATCGGACGAGAAGGCACGAACGAACCAGGTAACAAGTTTGTCGACGTAGACATGAACATCGACATTTTCACCGCTGCTGGCGACCTCCGCGCATCGGGCCTTTCTATCATTTCGGTAGTAGGCACTAACGTTGCTACGGTTGTGCTTGACGGTCC
>Ga0163144_10028104_pt1 | contig 10865 bp, 6 predicted proteins | sample OliLak19BULKMAT1_FD_123175 | JGI IMG/M metagenome (GOLD analysis project Ga0163144, IMG submission 123175) | Freshwater microbial mat bacterial communities from Lake Vanda, McMurdo Dry Valleys, Antarctica - Oligotrophic Lake LV.19.BULKMAT1 | ecosystem: Environmental > Aquatic > Freshwater > Lake... | reverse complement strand
TCTTCTTCGCCACGGAAAGCGCCTGTGCGCCGGAAGTCGCGCCCCCGTTCGGCACCGCTTCGGTGGCACTCGGATCGTTTTGCGGCAGGGCTCCATCGATTTTTGCGATGGCCGCGAGGCGTGTTTCCGTGGCGACCGGTTGCGCGGATTCGGATGACGCTGCTGGTGCAAGCCCGCGGACGCGCGTGAAGTGCCAAAGCACCGCCGTCACCACGCAAACGATTGCGATGACTAACAGACAGGATGAAAACCGAACTCGGGGGTTTTTCATGAAAATGGATTGGGTTTCTGAGAATAGTGATGGATCACTTTTGATGCGAACCCTGGTTAAGTTAATGGCAGGCAAGGGGTTTGAACAAGCCCCAAAAAACCGCAGGCAAACAAACCTTCAAATATTCCCCGCTTTCCCGTAGCATTGCGATTTCTGCGGAAGTTCTCCAGGACAATTCAGACCTCACGCGAAGTGCCTGAGATTCTTCTTGAAGGGTTGGCTCTAAAGCTTAACCAAAACGAAATAATTGCACTTGTTTGGGTGACATTTTTCAATTTCGACCTTGCCACATCTTTCTAACTGAATTACCAAGTTAACGCCTTGGTAACGCAAGCGTATGCACATCTAATCATTCTAAAACATCTGCTTTTGCGACCAACAAAAGCTACTGGCCAACCTCAAAACCGCGAAATTTTGTGGCCCTCGAAAAGGCAGAACTGTCGCGGCAAATCGGCGCGGTTTGGCGTGTCTTTTCGAGAGGCGCTTCGCGGTGCCTGTCCCCCGCTGCACTTGGATACTTCCAAAGAACCAGCCCCACCCGCGGCCGTTTCGACCGCCTCCGCATTTGGGACTGGCCACTCCTCCAAGCCGACGCCACGGACCTCTTTCGGGAAGACATCGACAAAGATGACCTTTGGGACATCACTGAAAACAATCGTCTCTGGCGTGACAACAACTCCGACGGGCTTCAGACCACAGCCGAAAGAACCTTCAATAGTTCCCCATTCACCTGGCAACCCACCACCTCAGATACCGACGATGACGACCTCACCGACATCCAAGAACAATCCCTGGGCACCAAGATCGACAACCCCGACAGCGACGGCGATCTCCTCCCCGACGGCTGGGAAGTCACTTACGGCCTCACCCTGCTCGACGAATACCGCTACAACACCAACCCCAACCACGCCAATACCGACGGCGACACCCAAAACGACGGCACCGAAGTCAACCAAAACTCAGCCCCAAAAAACCAAATGCCCTATCTAAAGCCCGGCGTTCACCGTCAACCAAGCACTGGATTCCGACAAATCTCATTCCCAGAGGATTGGAGATTGCATCTCCGGCATTGCTGAAAATGATTTCCGCCAACCCGGTAGCAGATCATGAGTTCCAAGAAAATATTTATCTCCATCGACCTCGGTGCGGGCAGCGGTCGAGTGATCGCCGCCAAGACCGATTTCACGACCCTCGAACTTGAGGAAATCCATCGCTTCGATAATCCCGGGACGGATTTACCCAGTGGCTCCTACTGGAACATCATCGGGCTGTATCGGGAAATTCTTGAAGGGCTGCGCCGCGCGGTCGAGCTTCATGGAGATGCCATCGTATCCATCGGCATCGATACCTGGGGCTGCGACTTCGGGCTTGTGGATGGCAAGGGTGAGCTGATCGGGATGCCACACCAGTATCGCGATCCACGGTTCGAAGGAATGGCGGATGCGATGCATGAAGCGCTGCCCGAAGCGGAAATTTACGCCCAAACGGGCATCAAGACCAATTTTTACAATACCTCGCTGCACCTGCTTGCCGAGTTGCGGAAAGACAGCCCCGCCTTGATGCACGCGGAGCGGCTATTGTTTGTGCCGGATTTGTTAGCCTACTGGCTCACCGGGCGCCAAGCGGTGGAACGCACCGTCGCCTCGACGTCACAACTGCTGGACGCAACTACGGGAGAATGGGCCTGGGGAGTCATCGACGCCTTGGGACTGCCCCGGAAAATTTTCGGTGAGATTGTCGCTCCGGGCACGGTGTTAGGGCCGATCCGGTCCGACGTCGCGGCGATCATCGGTAAAGCGGGGATTCCGGTGGTGGCGTCCGCGTGTCACGACACCGCATCCGCCGTTGCGGGCATCCCGATGGAAGGTGAAGGGAACCTGTGGCTCTCGTCGGGAACGTGGTCGATCATGGGGGTGGAGGAAGACGAGGCGATCAAATCACCCGAAGCCCTTGCGGCAGGTTTTTGCAATGAACTGGGGGTGCACGACACCGTCCGTTTCTTGAAAAACATCAGTGGCTTGTGGATCATTCAAGAATGTAAAAGACAATGGGAAATGGATGGCCGGAAACTCAGCTACGCCGAGATGGCCAAGCTCGCCGCCGAGGCGGACTCCTTCACGGCGTTCATCGATCCGGATGACGCCACGTTCGCCAGCCCCGGCGAGATGCCTCAAAAAATCCGGGCCTATTGTGAGAAGACGGGGCAAACCGTTCCTAACACCCAAGGGCAAATCCTGCGGATCGCCACCGAGTCGCTCGCCTTGAAATATCGCGTCGTGTATGACCGGGTCTGCAGCTTGACGAGTCGGGATTTCTCAAGACTCCACGCAGGCGGCGGCGGCATTCAAAATGAACTTCTCAGCCAGGCGACTGCGGATGCCTTGGGCTTGGAAGTGGTGGCAGGTCCGATCGAGGCGACCTCGTGCGGCAATGTCATCACCCAGATGATCGGCACCGGGCATCTTCCTGATTTGCAAGCGGGGCGGGATTTGATCCGGCGCTCATTCGAGTTCCGCACCTTCACTCCCGGGAATCAAGAAACCTGGGAAACCGCCCTTGCCCGGTTTGTGGCCGTTCTTGAAATTCGTTAGAGAAGGATGAGGAGGCACCACACCGCTGTGGTGCAGGCGGATGTGAGGCCATTGAGAAGCGGGAAGCTCTTGTCCAATGACCCACCATGATCATCCACGGCAAGAGTGTCGTGGCTCCTCACTGAAAAACGCGCGATGCCAGACTTCCAGGCCCATCAGGGTCCAGAGCCGGAGTTCTTCGTTCCGCCGCCCGCGAGTGTGGTCTTCGAGAAGCCGGGCGATCACGCTGCGGTCGAAGTAGCTGCTAACAAAGGAGTCGTTTCCTAGCAGGAGGTCGTGGACATAGTCTTTCAAGCCGCCTCGGAACCATTCGTCGAGTGGGACCTTGAAGCCGACTTTTTTACGATCAACGATGTTGGCGGGAAGGTGCTTGCGGGCGATTTCCTTGTTGAGCCACTTGCCGCTATTGCCTTTGATCTTCATGGAGGAGTCGATGCGGAAGGCGAGTTCGACGAGTTCATGATCGAGAAACGGCGGGCGATTTTCGATGCCGGCAGCCATCGACATGCGGTCGCCCCGTTCCAGCAGGTTATCGGTGAGCCAGGTGTGGCAATCCACATAGAGCATGCGGCGCAGGTGATCGCCCTCGGCGCGGTCCCATTGATCGGGGGCGTTGCCCTTGCCGTAGCCGTCGCGCAGAGCCGCGCGTTCATACCAGGTGAAGGGGCCGAACCATGTCTGCATGCGCTCGGCGGTGGAGCGTGCTGCCAAGGCGCGCCCGGCTTGCCGGGCGCGGTTCCCGGACTCTGGCAGCAGGCGCTCACCGACGCGGGCCACGGGCACGCGCAGGAAGTTAGGGAGCGCGGCAAGCGGCGCGAGTTTCGGCTCGAAGGCGTATTTGGGATAACCGCCGAAAATTTCATCGCTGCCCTCGCCTGATAGAAGGACTTTGACTTGGGAGCGCGCTTGGCTGGCGATTTTATGGATGGCGATGTCGGCGGGTTCGCTCATCGGCCCGTCGCGGTGCCAACTGAGTTTTTCCCAGAAGTCGATGAAGTCCTGTGAGCCGACCATGACTTCGTGATGCACCGTGCCCACGGCTTCGCTGACTTGGCGGGCGAAGGGGAGTTCATCAAAGCGGGGATCTGAAAATCCTGCGGCAAACGTCTGCACCTCGCCGCCGGCCCGGAGTTTTTTCATCAGCGCGACGGTTAGACTGCTGTCCAGCCCGCCGCTGAGGTAGGCACCGACAGGAACATCCGCGACGAGACGAAGGGAGACGGCCTCTTGCAACTTCAAGTCCACCGCGCGGATGGCGGCCTCGCCGGTGAGCATCCCACCTTGCTGGCGAGCGGGAAGCGCCCAGTAAACCTCCTCCCGCAAGCTGCCGTCATTGCCAATGTGGAGGACCGTGCCGGGGGTGAGTTTCCGGATGCCTTTGAAAAGCGTGCGGGGCGGTGGGACGGAGCGGTAGGTGAGGTATTCTTCGACCGCTGCGTCATCCAGCACGGGCGGGCCGACCGCGGGCAGCAGGGCTTTGACCTCACTGGCAAAAGCGATGAAATCCGCGCCCACATGATAGTAAAGCGGCAGGATTCCCAAACGGTCGCGAGCGATCATCAAGCTGTCTTGGGTCTCATCGTAATAGGCGAAGGCGAATTGGCCGTTGAGCTTGTTGAGGCCGGGCACACCTTCACGCCGGAGGATTTCCAGCAGGACCTCGGTATCGCCATGGCTGCGCAGTGGCACACCATCGCGGACGAGGCCGGCCCGGAGGGCTTGGTAGTTGAAGATCTCGCCATTGAAGGTGATGTGGAACGGGCCGCTGGCGGAAGTCATCGGCTGGGGTGAGCCGGCAAGGTCGATGATCGAGAGGCGGGTGTGGCCAAAGCCAACGGAACGGTAGATTTGAAATCCCTCGCCGTCGGGTCCGCGGTGTTGGAGTCGGGCCGCCATTTTGCGCAGCAGATTCTCATCTGCGCGGCGGCCCTTGAAGCAGCGCATTCCTACGATGCCGCACATAGGGTGGTTTTTTGCTGGTTGCCGGCGGCGATCTCATCAAGCGTGGTGATGAGGTCAAGCGTGCGGTCATCCCAGTTCGCTTTGGCGAGCAGCGCTTGGCGGTCACCAGGAGCTTTTTTCCCGGCGACGACGGCGTCAAGATGGGCGAGGAACTCGTCGTGGTTGTGTGCCAGATGGATGTAGCTGGTGTAGTGGGGAGCCTCACCGAATGAGGCAGCAACGATTTCGTGACCTAACAAGAGGTATTCCTTGAGCTTGATGGGATTGATCCAGCGCGTCCAATCGTTGTCGCGGTAGGGCATGATGGAAACATCGAAATCGGCTCCGAAGACGGGGATGTCCTCGTATTTCCGGAAGCCTAGCAGATGGACATTCGGATAGGGACGGAAACGCTCCATGGACAAGGTGGCATCACCGATGAGGACGAGGCTGTAGCGGGGCCGCTCCCTGGCGATGCGCTCCAGCAGATCAAAATCCACCACGTAGTGTTCCAGTCCGCCGAAGAAGCCGATGATCGGGCGCGGGTAGCCCATCCGGGTAAGCGCACCGGTGGGGGGGCGCCGGGCGAAATGTTTGGTATCCACGCCGTGGTCGAGGAAGCGGCCCCGTTCTGCGGTGAATTCCTTTTCACTTTCGAGCAGGGCGTGGCTGCAATAGAGCACGGCATCGGCGTGGGTCATGAGTTCCCGTTCGAGGCTGACAATGAGACTCTGATCGACCTCCGTGAATTCCGAGTGTTTGTCGCTGCGGTTATAGACCAACGAGCTGCGGCGCATTTTCTTGGCGACATCCCAAGCGGTGGGCACGGTGACGATGATGTGTGGATTGACGATGCCGAGTTTGCGGGCCTGGCGCTCGACTTGAAAACGGATGAACCAGGAATTGAAGGCGCGGGCCTTGGCGTTGCCATAAAAGGGGAAGAGAATCGGCGTCATCACCGTGTAGTCGGGAGTCTCGGGGGGCGGTTGGGCGGCTCTGCGAAGCATGCTGTTGAGCTTGCGCCAGATGCGGCGCAGGGGCATCGGGCTTTTTCCCGGAGTCGGCATTCTCATGCCGATGCTGTTCACGAGGAGGACCTTGCGGTGCTTGGCGGCGCGGGTCATGAGTTGGAAGTCGCTATGGGCGCGATTGTGATACCACCAGTCTTGGCCGCAGAAGATGACGATGTGGGTGGGGCTGGGCATGATGCGTGGAATCTGAGAGTCGGTTGAGAAGTTAGGTGGTGGTCCGGTAGCGGTTCGAGCTGTGGGTGGCAAGTCCCGTTTGGGGGTGGAAGGGTGGACTGCGCCTGGTTTCAGCTGCGGTTTTCACCGCTACGATGGGGGTCCACTTCGTTGGTTGAGTCGAAACAGAGGGAATGGGTGAGTTTTTCCCGGCGCTCGCGAACAAGGCGGACGACGAGGGAGGTCCAGCCAGTCTGGTGAGAGGCGCCGAGGCCCTCGCCGGTCTCGCCATGAAAATACTCGTGGAAAAGGAGGAGGTCTTGCCAGTCTTTGGCGTCGCTGTAGCGGGTGGCATCACCAAAGCAGGGGCGGTAGCCACTTTCATTCGGGAGGAAGAGCGAGATCAGGCGGTCGCAGAGATCGATGGCAACCTCGCGCAGGGTTGCTAGATTTCCTGAGCCGGTGGGATACTCGATCTTGAAGGTGTCGCCGTAGAAGTAGTCATAGCGCTCCAAGGCCTCGATGATCAGGAAGTTGATGGGAAACCAAACCGGGCCACGCCAGTTGGAATTTCCGCCAAACATGTCGGTGGTGGCCTCGCCGGGGGTGTAGGGGACTTCGTGACGTTGGCCGCCGTGCTCGAAGACGAAGGGTTTTTGTCCGTGGGCCTTGCTGAGTGAGCGGATGCCGAAATTGGATAGAAATTCCTTGGGATCGAGCATGTAGGCCAGACTTTGGCGGAGGCGGGCTTCGGACGGGATTGCCAACAGGCAGCGGCCGGGATTCTTGATTCCGGGGACGCGGCGGACGGTGATGTATTTGAGCAAATCCGGGCGATTGACGAGGAACCAGTCCATGCGTTTGCGGAAGCTGGGCAGGGCGTCGATGGTCTTTTGCTTGAGCACGGTGACGGCGCACATGGGCAGGAGGCCGACGAGGGAGCGAATGCGCAGGGGGATGGGCTCCTGGTGATTGATGATGAGCTGGTCGTAGTAAAAGCCATCCGCATTGTCCCAGAGTCCGGTGCCGCCGAGGGAGTTGATGGCATCGCAGATATTGACGAAGTGTTCGAAAAACTTGGAGGCGATGTCTTCGTAGGCTGGCTTGACGAGGGCGAGTTCGAGCGCCATCGAGAGCATGGTGAGACAAAACGAGGCCATCCACGCGGTGCCGTCCGCTTGGTTGAGGTGGCCGCCGCCGGGGAGGGCGTGGGAGCGGTCGAAGACTCCGATGTTGTCGAGTCCGAGGAAGCCGCCGCCGAAGACGTGGCGACCTTCGACGTCTTTGCGATTCACCCACCAGGTGAAATTGAGGAGGAGCTTTTGGAAGGCGCGTTCGAGAAACAGCAGGTCGCGTTGGCCTTTTTGATCGGAGATTTTATAGACCCGCCAGACCGCCCAGGCGTGGACAGGTGGGTTGACGTCGGAGAAGTTCCACTCGTAGGCGGGGAGTTGGCCATTCGGGTGCATGTACCACTCGCGGAGAAGCAGCAGCAGTTGGTTTTTTGAGAACTCGGGGTCGATGGCCGAGAAGGGAATCATGTGGAAGGCGGTGTCCCATGCGGCGAACCAAGGATACTCCCATTTGTCCGGCATCGAGAGAATGTCGCGGGCGTAGATGTTTTGCCAGTCGGCGTTGCGGCCTTTCAAGCGGGCTTGGGAAGGTGGGCCGTCTTGGTCGCCCTTGAGCCATTCTTCGACGACGTAGTAGAAGAATTGCTTGGTCCATAACAGACCGGCGTATCCTTGACGGCAGATGAGGCGCTCTTCGTGGGAGATGGCTTTGGGGATGACGTCGTCATAAAAGGCATCACTTTCGGCGATGCGTTGTTTGAAAATTTCGTCGAACTCTTCGAAGCCTGCGATTCCATTGGACTCAGCGAGCAAATGGAGTCGGCAGCGGACGGTGATCGTCTTACCGGCAGGGATGGTGAATTTCAAATGCGCGGCGGCCTTGGTGCCGGCATGGGTGGGCGAGACGGCAGCTTTGTCACCGTGAATGAGGTAGTTGTGGAAGGCGTCCTTGACGTAGGGGCTTGAGTTTTTGGTGCCGAAGACGCTTTGGAAATTCGTTTCATTTTCCGTGAAAAGCCAGGGGATGCGTTTGGGAAAATTGGGTGAGTCCACGAAGAAGCGATAGTCGCCGAGGGATTCATGCTGCGCGAGAAGCGAGGTTCCGTCGGCCTGGATCGAGGGCTTGATGACGGGGGTTTCCCGGTTATTTTTCCAGCTCCAGATGTTGCGAAACCAGAGGGTGGGCAGCACGTGGATGGGCGCAGCCTTGGGACCGTGATTGGTGATGGTGATGCGCCAGAGGATGTCTTCGGGGGTGCGTTTGGCGATTTCTTGGACGACATCGAAGTATTCCCCCTCGTCAAACAGACCCATGTCCGCGAGTTCCAGCTCGGGGCCGGTGCGCCCGAGTTCCTGGTTTTTTTCCCGGATCGCAGTGTAAGGAAAGGTGGCATGGGGGTATTTATAGAGCGCCTTGGTGTAAGAGTGGGTGGGGGTGGAATCGAGGTAATAGTAGCATTCCTTGACGTCTTCTCCGTGATTTCCCTCGTTGCCGCCGAGGCCGAAGAGGCGCTCCTTGAGGATGGTGTCGTTGCCATTCCAAAGAGTCGGAGCGAAACACATCCGGCATTGGCGGTCGCACCAGCCTTGCAATCCGTCCTCGCCCCAGCGGTAGGCGCGGCGGCGCGAGTGGTCGTGCGGGAAGGCTGCCCAGCTGTTTCCATGGTCAGAATCATCCTCACGCACCGTCCCCCACTGGCGCTCGCTGAGGAAGGGCCCCCAGCGGTTCCACTTTTTCGCTTTTGCTTTATTTTCAGCGAGTCGTTCGGTTTCGCGATCCATTGCCGAGCAACAAAGCAGGAACCGTGCACACCTGCCAGCCAACAAATCATGAGTCGATGCGAAATGGTGCCCGGCGCGCGCCAACATCCTTTTCGCACACCTGATTTGACAAGCCCTGTGGGTTTCCTCTAGATTGCCCGTCCCGACGCAGCCGTCGGTCCTATTTACCATGAACATTGTCGTTGAAAAGCAGCCAAAGTGCGTCGCCACACTGCGCGTTGAAATCCCAGCCGCCAGAGTCAGCGGCGAGCGCGACCAAATCGTCAAAGGCTACGCCAGCAAAGTCCGCGTCCCTGGTTTCCGGCCCGGCAAGGCACCTCGCGCCGTGGTGGAAAAACGTTTTCAAAAAGAGATTTCCGAGGAGTTGAACGGCAACCTCATCAACGAGGCTTACGACGAGGCCCTCAAACAAGAAAGCCTTCACGTGCTCGACTTCGGTGTTCCCGAGGACGTCACTACCCATGCAAACGGCAGCATCACTTTCGTTTCCAAACTCACCCTCGCCCCTGAAGTCAAACTTCCCGACTACAAAGGCGTGACCGTGACCGTCCCACCAGCTGCCGTCCCCGAAGAGGAAATCACCGCCCAACTCACCGCCCTTCAAGAGCGCTTCGCAGATTTCAACCCCATCGAAGGCCGCCCGGCTGCGATGGCGGACTTCGCCGTCATCGACTACACATCCACCGTCGAAGGCAAGCCAACCGAAGAATTCCTCGGCAAGCCCGCAGGCCATCTCTCTAACCGCGAGGGCTTCTGGGTCCGCCTTGATGAAAAGGCCTTTCTCCCGGGATTTGCTGGGCAGTTGGTCGGCATGAATGTGGATGACTCACGCGAGATCACCATCACCCTTCCCGAGGATTTCCAAATCCCCGAACTCGCCGGCAAGGAAATGATCTTCCAGACCACCGTCAAGGAACTCAAGGAGGCGGTCCTTCCCGCCCTCGACGATGAAATGGCAAACCGCCTCGCTCCCGGCAAGACCATGGAAGAACTCAAGGGAATCATCGGCGAAAACATGGCCAGCGAGCGCGACCGTAAAATTTCCGACTTGAAACTGAATCAAATCATCGCCCACTTCAATGCCCAGGTCGATTTCGAACTCCCCGAACAACTCGTCCTCCAGGAAACCCAGAGTCAAGCCGACGCCATGGTCCAACAAGGCGTCAAGGCAGGCATGACCGAGAACGAAATCGAGTCCCAACAGGTCGAAATCTTCGCCAGCGCCGGGCGGCAAGCCATCTCGAATCTCCGCACCAATTTCATCCTCCAAGAAATCGCTCGAATCGAAAACATCACCGTGAGCGACATGGAGTTGCTCAACCACCTCTCGCAAATCGCCGCTTCCCGCAAAGTCGCGCCGAAAAAGTTCATCAAAGACATGCAACGCGCAGGCCGCCTGCAAAACATCCGCAGCTCAATGGCCATTGGTAAGACCATTGACTTCCTCGTCGAGCAAGCGAACGTAGTCGAGTCAACCGAAACCACCACCGATGCTTAATTTCCAATCCCCTTCCATGAGTTCCCCCACCACTCCCAAAAATTACTACGTTCCCGTCGTCGTCGAGTCCGATGGCCGCGGTGAGCGCTCTTTCGACATCTACTCGCGTCTGCTCAAGGACCGCATCATCTTCATCGGCGTGCCCATCGACGACTTCGTGGCGAACTCCGTGATCGCGCAGCTCCTTTTCCTGCAAATGCAGGACCCCAAAAAGGACATCCACATCTACATCAACTCCCCCGGCGGCTCGGTCACCGCAGGACTTGCGATGTATGACACCATGCAATTCCTCACCTGTGATGTGAACACCTACTGCATCGGCATCGCAGCCTCCATGGGATCCGTGCTTCTTACTGCCGGCACCAAGGGCAAACGTTTTTGCTTACCCAATTCCCACGTCATGATCCACCAGGTTTCCGGCGGTGCCCAAGGAACCGCCTCCGACGTCGAGCGCACCATCGGTTTCATGTTCAACCTTAAAAAACGCCTCAACGGCATTCTCGCCCATCACACCGGCAAGACCGT
>Ga0163144_10028103_pt1 | contig 10865 bp, 10 predicted proteins | sample OliLak19BULKMAT1_FD_123175 | JGI IMG/M metagenome (GOLD analysis project Ga0163144, IMG submission 123175) | Freshwater microbial mat bacterial communities from Lake Vanda, McMurdo Dry Valleys, Antarctica - Oligotrophic Lake LV.19.BULKMAT1 | ecosystem: Environmental > Aquatic > Freshwater >... | reverse complement strand
GTGCGGGGCGCCCCTTTCCCCTCGAGCTGCTCGTGCGCCGCGGCGCGCGGCGCTCGGACGAGCCGCAGGATTTCTTCACGCGCGACCTCATCGAGGGCTACGCCGCCGCCTTCTATCGGGAGGGGCTGGCGTCCTACAAAGACAAACGAAACGCCGACGCGGAGCGCGCCTTGAATGCGGCCTGGGCCGCGAACTGGGGCTTCCCCGATGTTCCGCTTTTCCTCGGCTACCTGAAGGCGAACGACGGGAGGGTGGCCGAGGCGGACCCGTATTATGCGCAGGCCGACACGCTGTTCTCCGAAAAGCTCGAGCTCGCGGCGCGTTACCGCGCCCTCCCCGAGATCACGACCGTCCTGCGCCGCCAGGCCGCCGAGGCCGCCACTCACCGCGGCGTCGCGCGCGAGAAGCTCGGCGACCGCGCCGGTGCTGAGTCGCTGTACCGCCGCGCCCTGGCCTTGGCGCCGCTCGCCGAGACGCGCTTCAACCTCGCCGTGCTGTATTGGGAGAAGGACTGGGCCGCCGTCGAGGAAAACCTCGTCGAGGCGCTCCGGATCGATCCCAATCACGGCGCGTCAGCTAAGTATCTGACCGCCATGCGCGCGCGCCGTCGCTAGCTCATCGTGCTGGCGCGAAGTTATCCGCGAATTATCAGCGCTGAAAATCCGTGGATAAGTTATTCCCATTACTTCCATGTGAAGTAATGGGGATAGCTTTCCGAGATCCCGCGGGCCAATTGCATCTTAGAGCAGAGTGACCATTGATGCGCCGATTTATGGGCGGCTCAATTTTGTAAATGGCGGCCCCGCAGACACATGACATGGTTTGCAATATTCCATCCGGCACAGCTGCGCCGCGCGAGATCGGCGCGCGTCAAGAACAATATCTCCTGGGCAATTCCTGCATAGGCTTTGAGATAAAACTGGGTGAATTGCGATAGGCGCAAAGGCCCGGCGCAATTAGCCGAGCAGGGGCAGAATGCCGTTGACGATGCGGTAGGTGAGGCCCCAGACGACGAGGCCTTCGGGAAGCTCGGGCGTCAGGAAGCAAGGCACCGACACGGGCTTCTCGCGGATGATCACCTTGGCGGTGCTGCGCGCGGCGTGCAGGGACTCGAGCGGTATCCAGAAAGAGGCGGCCACCTCCTCGCTCACCCCGGCGTCGGGTCGCGGGTCCACGCCGAAGACGAAGGGGCGGATCATGAGCGACGGTAAAGAAGGCGTGCTGGGCTGAAGGTCGTCGAGGGATCCCAGCAGGGACGCGGGCGAGAGTTTCACCCCGATTTCCTCCTGCGTTTCACGGATCGCGGTGGTCAGGAGATCGGCGTCGCCGGGGTCGCGTCTTCCCCCCGGCAGGCCGATGTTGCCCGACCACGGGTCGCCTGCGCGCACCGCGCGGCGGATGAACAGGGCCTCGAGGCCACGCGGGCCGGGAGCCAGCAGCAAGGCCACCGAGGTTTCCATGCAACCGGGCGCGGGAGTCGTCACGACGGGAGCGGGTAGGCGGGAGCGGAGGGCGCTGAGCGAGGCGTGAACCACGGGACCCTTATTTCTTCGGGAAATGGTTGTAGCGGAATTGGAACACGCCGAGCAGATCGTAGCCGCCCTGGTACTTGAGCAAGGCGAGGTCGAAGTTCAGCTTTAGGAAGCGGCCGACCTTAAAGTTGATGAGCATGGGCTTGCGCGCTGCGCCGTTGAACTTCATGATCTCGACGCCGATGGGGAAGTCGGGCTTGAGCAGGTAGAACGCGCTCGCGAACGGCACGGTGCGGGAGATGACCTGGGTCCCGGAGTTGTCGCGCAGGTAGAACTTGAGGGCCTCGGGCGTCAGGAACTCGGACATGTTCGCGGCGAGGTTGCCGATCGTGCCCTGCATGACGCCGGCGCTCGTGCGGATCGGCCCGAATTTCTTCGACGCGACGAAGTAGCCGTCGGTGAGTATCTTGGTGTTTTTGGTGTCGATCCTGACGGACACGCCGGGGGCGGTGACCGTGGGCTGGGGCGAGTCGCGGAACAAGAGCATGGCCTGGCCGCCGACCGCGATCGCGGGGCGGATGTTCGACTCGGACTGGACCTGCATCTTGCCGTCGGCGGTCAAGGTCCAGAGGCCGATGCGGTCGATGTAGTTGGTCTTGCGCGGGGCGTCGGGATAGGAGGTCTTGCCGTAAAGCCGGCCGATGAAGTACGCGGCGTTGATGTCGAGCGCCATGCCCGGGTTTTCAAAGCGCCCTGCACCGCGCCACGCCGTGGGCGTGAGCAGCACGCCGCCGACCGCGGTGGGCGGCGTGACGATCTTGACCTTGGGCGCCTCGATGACCTTCTCCATCACATCGAAGACGACGCGGACCTGGCTGGTAGAGACCGAGATCGAGGAGTATTCGGAGGGCACGGCCGTGCCGGGGATCGCGAAGACTGAGGGCGTCAAGGTGGTGAAGCGGCCGAGCGTCATCAGGTCCTGCGTGTCGCTCTGCAGGTCGGCGGCGGTATAAAGGTGCCCTCGGCGCGCTCGCACGGAATCGCGCCAGGCGTAGTCGGCGACGACGCGCCCGGCGGAGAAGAACAGGACCTCGGCGACGACCCAGGGGCCGCCCGACACCGACAGCGGCGAGCCCAAGGCCGGCAAGGTGGTCACGGCGATAACAGGAGCGGTGGTCGTCGCGGCGGCGACGCCCCAGAGGTTGGTCTGAGCAGCGGCGGGAACGGCCGCCATGAGCAAAGCGGCCAGCACTCCGGTCAACGCGGTCTTCAGGTCATTCTCCCTAGATGCGGCTAAGTATTAAGCGTGCGAGCAGGTTCGCCACGATCCCGGCGCCGACATCGTCCATCACCACCCCGGAGCCGCCCGGCAGACGCTCCAGCCACTTGTAGGGCGGGAGCTTCACCGAGTCAAAAAATCGAAACAGCACGAAGGCCGTGAGGGCCGCCGTCCAGGTCCTGGGCAGCCACGCGGCCGCCACCCAGAAGCCCACGATCTCGTCGAGCACGATGCGCGAATCGTCGTGCGATTTCAAAGCCTTCTCGGCGTTCCCGCAGATCCAGCACGCCGCCACAATCGCAGCGACGACGACCGCCGCGTACGGCCCCGGGGCTTCCGGAAGAAAAGGCCAGAGGATGAGCCCCTCCACCGTCCCGAGGAACCCAGCACCCGTCCACTTCCGGCCGTGTCCCGTCGGGGCAATATAGCTTATCCCCAGGCCCGTCGCCAACCACACGGAGGTGCGTTCGAAAGTCATTCCCAGGACTTCTCGAGCATGACGCGGTACTGGCGCAGGTAGGAAATCAGGCTCGACAGGGCGAGCACGGCGCACAGGATCGTCAGGGGATAGGCCGAGCGGATCATCCAGGGCTCGGCCAGCCCGCGGTCGCGCAGGACGATGACGCCGATCATGGCCATGATCGCGACGAGCTGGATCGCGGTCTTGATCTTCCCCCACTTGTCGGCGGCGAGCACCTTGCCCTGCGCGCCGGCGCTGCCGCGCACGCCGCCGATGACGAGCTCGCGCATCACGATGAGAAAGACCGCCCACATCGGAATCTCGAGCTCCTTCGTACGGATCAAAGCGAGCAAGGTCCCCAGCACGAGAATCTTGTCGGCGATGGGGTCGGCGACCTTGCCGAACGGGCTTACGGCCTTCATGCGCCGCGCCAGCCAGCCGTCGAGCCAGTCGGTGATGATCGCGGCGACGAACATCACGAACGCGGCGGCGTGCCACACTGCGTCGTCGGTCATCAGCGCGCCGAATACCGCGGCCGCCAGGACGATGCGCAGCATAGTCAGGCGGTTGGGAAGGGACATGGCCCTAGGGGATTTCTACCCTGTACTGGCCGTCGGGCCCGGGGGTGCTGAGCGTCACGGGTTGGCCGTTGAGGGTGACCTCGAGGGCCGACGGCTCGGTCGTGCGCAGGTCCGCGAACTTCGAGGGCTTCCACTCCTGGACGGCGTCCTTCGGGGCGCGGCCCTCGAACACGACCTGGCCGTCCACCGAGACGCGCAGCCAGGCGTCGTTCTTGAGCCGGATGACGAGCTTCGGCTCGATTTGGCGCGGCATCGGCTGAAGCGCCGCGGGCGCGGTCTGCGCCGGCTGCACCGCGGGCTTGTTTGAGTCCTGGTAAAGATAGACGGCCAGTCCGATCGCTAGGATCACCGCCAGCACGATGGCCCCCGAGGCTCCGTGCGCCGCCGCGTGCGGAGCCGCGTGCGCCTCGTGAGCCGCGTGAGCCGGCGCCGAAACCGCGTGAGATTTTGGCGCGCTCTTGGGCGCCTTAGTCTCCGGAGCTTTCTCCGCCGCGGGTGCCGACAAGTCAGTCGTCGGAACCGTGCTGGCGGCAGAGGATTCAACCGCCGTTGCGGTTGAATCCGAATCCGGAACCGCATTGAGCAGCTTCCATATCTCATCGAAGTTCACATCGAGATGCTCGCAGTAGCTCTTCAAGAACCCGCGCAGGTATACGATCGCCGGGAACTGCTCGAAACGGTTCTCCTCGAGCGCCTCCAGGAAGCGCTTGGAGATGCGCGTCTGCTGGGCCACGGCCTCGAGCGATTGGCCGCGCTTGAGCCGCGCGGCGCGCAGGATCGGGCCGATCTCGGCGCGCAGGGCGCTGGTGTGCTTGGTCGGGATGCGGCGAAGGGGGTCGGCTTCTTTGTCGAGGCTCATTTCGGCTCCGGAGATTTGAAGAGGTCCGCGTCGGGGGGCGGCGTGAACTTGAAAATATCGGCGGGGAGTTCGGGGTTCAGACGCACCCCCTCGAACACCGAGCGGATGGAGGCACGGCCTACCTGGAGGGTCGCGTCGCCGGGAAAGAAGTCCTTGGTGGAGGCCTTCAAGGTCAGGACGAAATTCGACGCCTCGTCTTTCTTGTCGGCGGTCTTGGGCTTCAAGGTCAAGGTGAACGAGCGGTGGCCGTCGGCGCCGGGTGCCGACACTGTCGCGATCTCCGTCGCGTAACGCGTGAGCATGTCCGCCGATTTTCCGAAGTCGAGCAGGCCCTGTGCCAGCGGCTCCGACTTGCGCCATGCGGCGAGGCGCGACTGGATGACCTGGTTGGTGGAGTTGCGGTGCACCCACAGGTAGGTGCCGTCGGAGACGACCGTCTGGGGCTCGGGAATTTTGTGGGTCAGGCGCAGGAGGTCGGGCTTCTTGAAGACGATGTCCCCCTCGACGGTCTGCACGAGGTCGGAGCCTTCCATGCGCACCGACTGGCGGAAGGAGGCCTTCAGGGTGTTGATCTTCGCGTCGGTTTCCGCGAAGCGCTCCGTGATCGTCTGCAGGGTGAGCGGCGCCGTCGACGGCGCGTACTGGGTCAGCTCGGCCCCGGCCGCGGCTGTTGCGACCGAGACCGTCGGCTTCGCCGTCTTCGCGGGCTTGGCGATCGCGGCGACGGGTGCTAGAAGCAGAACGGCGAAAACGAAGGCTCGGTTTGAAGTCATCAATCCTTCCGGTCGATGGGCACCTGCGGGAAATGGACCTTCATGTAGTCCTCGATGGTATCAAAACGAATCTCCCACCGATTGGTGCCCTCGGGCTTGTGGATGAATTCTTTAACTTCGAGGGCCGACAGAATGTTGGTCGCCCTCGCCGAAGATCCGAACTGAGACTTGAGCAAATCCTGGGAAATCCTTCTTCGCTCAATAATTAATTTTAACGCCTGCGAGAACTCAAGCGGCTCCACGCCGAACTGCGACAGGTCCGCGGCCGCCCCGCCCTTGACCGCCATGGTCTCGAGCATCGGGTAGTCGGGCTTGCCCTGCGTCTTGAGGTAGTCCACGAGCCCGCGGATCTCGTCCTCGGAGACATAAGCGCCCTGGCAGCGCTCCGGCTTCTGCGCGCCGCTCGACAGGTACAGCAGGTCCCCTTTGCCCTGGAGGCTCTCCGCGCCCGAGCCGTCGAGGATGACCTTGGAATCGATCTTCGAGATCACCTGTAGCGCGATGCGGGACGGCAGGTTGGCCTTGATGACGCCGGTGATCACATCCACCGACGGGCGCTGCGTGGCGAGCACCATGTGGATGCCGACCGCGCGCGCCATCTGCGTCAGGCGCTGGATCGCGTCCTCGACGATGTCTCCGGCGATGAGCATCAGGTCGGCCAGCTCGTCGATGATGACGACCACATAGAACTCGCGCGGCAGGCCCTTCTTGTCGGCCATCGCGTTGTAGCCCTCGATGTTGCGCTGGCCGTGCAGCTGCAGCCGCTCGTAGCGCTTCTCCATCAGGGAGAGCAAAGCCTTGAGCGCCTTGGCGGCGTCCTTCGGGTTCGTGATGACGGACACGCGCGCGGGCTCGACCATGGGATCAAACAAGTGCGGAATTCCTTCATAGAAGGTCAGCTCGGTGCGCTTGGGGTCGATCATGACGAACTTGACCTCGTCGGGGCGCGCGCGGAACAGGATCGACATGACCATCGAGTGGATCAGCACGGACTTGCCTGAGCCGGTGGCGCCGGCCACGAGCACATGCGGCATCTTCGCGATGTCGGCGGCGACGGGCTCGCCGGACGCGGAGAGGCCGAGGGCGAAGGACAGCAGCGGCGCGCTCTGCGGGATGGCGTCGGACTGCAGAATTTCGCGCAGGACGACGGCGGCCTGGCGCGGGTTGGGGATCTCGATGCCGACGGCGGCCTTGCCCGGGATCGGGGCGACGATGCGGATGCCCTTGGCGCGCATGGCGAGCGCAATGTCATTCTCGAGCACGGTGATCGACGAGACCTTCACACCGGGCGCGGGCGAAACCTCGTAGCGCGTGATCACGGGCCCGGGCGAGTAGCCCGTGACATGGGCGTCGATGCCGAAGCTCTTCAGCGTGCGCTCGAGGTCGGCGACGGCAGACGCGATCTCCTCCTCGGTCGGCTTGCCGCGCTTGCGCGCGTCGGAGGGCAGGCTCAGGAGCTCGAGGCCGGGAAGCTTATAGTCCTTGTAGGCGGCGGAGGGCGGGGCGGGCGCCACGCGCTCCCCCTCCACGGCCTTGATCTTCGCGTCCTTGTCCACGACGAGCTTGGGCGCGCCGTTCGTTCCGTTCAGGGGTTTTATTTCTCGCGTGTCAACAGCCTTGGGCAGCGGCACGGATTCGGGCTCGGGCTTGGCCTTGGGCAGGTCGAGGGCCTTCGCGTCCTTGGACTTCGTCTTCACGGCCTCGGCCTGCGACGGCGCCTTCGCCTTCAGCGCCTTCATCTCCGAGCGCGCCTTGGTCCACTCCTCGTAGTCCTCGGCGAGGAGCTTGGCGAAGGTCTGTGCGACCGCGGCCCAACGGATCTCAAAGCACACCTGCAAAGAGAACAGCAGCGCGCCCGTCGCCATCAAGAACGCACCGACAGCACCCATGCCGGAGACGAGCCATCCGCCCAGCGCCGCGCCCCAGGTTCCCCCCGAGAGTGCGGCGTCCATGCTCAGCCAGCCACCGATCTGCGCCGACAGCGCCGTGCCCGCGAGCAGGCCGCAGAACGACGCGAGGCTCGTGACCATCCAGCCCGAGGACTTGCCGCGCAGCACATGCTGCAGCAGGCCGTTGAACAGGAAGAGCGGAAGGAGATAGGAGGCCGCGCCGAAGCGCCGGAACAGGAACTCGGAGAGCCCCTGGCCGATGCGTCCGGAATACTGCGGGAACGCGAGGGCCCAACCGAGGTAGACGGCGCCCAGGAAGAACGCGACCCAGCGGATCGCGGACGGCAGGATATCCTTGCGCTTGGTTCCCTTAGTCGCCTTCGCGGCCGAGCGGTAGCGGTTGATCGCCATTAAAGGAAAGCCCCCTGGTGCCTCGACATCGTTGAGGCATGAATTATAGCGGTTTTTTCCGCCTTTTCCAGGGGGACCGGCTCTATGTTCACGGGGTTTGGACGGATGAGCCACAGAGGCACCAAGACGCAATGAACGATGGATTTAAGGAACAAATCTTCGTTCATGAAGTTTTGAAGGGCTTGTTTTCGTATCCATGCATTAGCTCCTCGAGGGACGGGTAAAGTGGCGTTTCCGTTCATTTTCCTTCCACGGTGAAAGTGAAATGTAGGGAAACGCAATCTTTCCTCGGACACGCTTGTCTGTCCGATGTCCCACCCCCCAACCTCCACTGTCTGCGTCCGCACGCTCTGCGTGGAGGCGCTCCGCCATGGAGCATTATGATGATGCTTAACCTAGGTTAAGCGTCTGCGCGCGCGGCGGGTGTATGATGATTTATGTTCCGCCGAGCGACGCTGGCCGTGCTCCTCTTTTCCCCCCGCCTCGGCGCCGCCCAGGGCTTCGAGGCGGGGGTCGAGGCGGCCGTCGCTGGGTTTTCGCCCGCGGCGGCCAAGGCCGTGCCGCAGGCGCCGGTCCGCGTCGACCTCTCTTATCAGTTCCCCGACGGGCCGCGCGACCAGGGGCGCATGAACTCCTGCCACGCGTTCGTCGCGGTGGCGCTCGTCGAAGCCGCCTGGTTCCGCGCGTACGGCGCCCATCTGCGCCTCTCGGAGGCCGACCTGTTCGTGCGGACGCTGGCCCTGCCGGGCGTCCCTTTTCTGCGCCGGTTCGAGGGTGGGCTCGCGCGGCGCGATCTTCGCCGCGCGCTCGACGGCGGCGTGCTTCCCGGCGATTACTACGCGGAGTTCGAGGCACGCTGGCACGCGCGTGCCGCCGGCGCGGCTGAGCTCCTGCCCGAGTCGCTGACGCCCGAGGCGGAGGCCGCGCGCGAGGCCGTGCGTGCGGGCCTCGCGGGCTTCGAGGCCGGCGGCGCCTCCTTCCTCTCCTTCGCGGGAGCCAACGCCCGGTCGATTCTCAAGAAGGGCCGCGTGCGCTGCGCGGTTGGGCGCCGCGAGCGCATTCTCCTGGGGCAGCTCGATGCGGGCCGTCCCGTCGCGGTCGGCCTGCACACGGGCTGGACCGAGGACCCCGCGTGGCGCCGCGGCGCCGACGGCGAGGGCGGCTCGCACTACTTCGTCGTGACGGGCTACGAGCGTACGCCTGAGGGGCTCGTCTTTCGCACGCGCAACACCTGGACGAGCGGGGTCAACCCGGACCTGGCGGGCCGGGACCTCTGCGAGGTCTTCGGCATGACCTGGCTCACGGCGCCAGCCGAACGCTGAGCTCAGCGTCGCGCGGGCGTGACATAGTCCGGTTCGATGCGCAGGTCGTTGTGGCGCGTGCCCAAGAGCGCGTCGACATCGCGGCTGACATCCAGCACGAGGAGGCCGTCTCTCGTGATCTGCGCGATCTTGTACGCGCGCCGGCAGCAGGTGTTGTATGCCAGCCGGCTCTCCTCCGGCAGGTCCTTGACCCAGGCGGGCATGGTCGTCAAGCGGCCGAGGTCCCCGACCTGGTAGCTCATGCGCTCATCATAACTCGGATCGTTTCCGGCGTCAATGACGGAAGCACGCCCGCCAGCGATGGAATAATGGCGTTTCTGTGAATTTCGCCTTCGTGGCGAAAATCAAATTAACGGAAATGCAATCGCGGGCTCGGACACCAAAAAAGAATTCAACGAATTCAGATGCCTGACACCAGGAGGACCAATAAGGACGCGCTAGCGCGCGATGATGATGAGGTCTTGGCCGGACTTGACGGGCTTGCCGTTCTCAACGAGGTACTTCACGATCGTGCAGGGGTACTCGGCCTTGATCTCGTTGAAGACCTTCATGGCCTCGATCATGCAGATGACATGCCCGGCCTTGACGGGCTCGCCCTCTTTGCAGAAAGGAGGGCTCGACGGCGTGGGCGCGCGGTAGAAGATGCCCATCATCGGCGACTTGACCGCGGTCCCAGCCGGCGCCGGCGCGACCGGAGCGGCATGGTGTGCAGCAGGCGCTGCGGAATGGGTTCCAATCTGAGTCCCCGCGGCGGGGGTTCCGGTGGGGGCGTAAGCCCCCACCGGAACCGCAACCGCGACCTGCTGGATGTTCGCCTTACGGCGGACCAGCTTCACGGTCGCCCCATCCTCGACGATCTCGACGGAGTCGAGGCCGTTCTGGATCATGAAATCGTAGACGGACTTAAGAGTCTTGAGCGGACCGTCCGCTTCGTTCCCGTTTGAGCCCGCCGGCGTCTTCTTGGCCATGAGTTAACTTATTAAATATCCCTTACCGGCGTCCACCACGATCGCCGCCGCGGCCGCCGCGATCACCGCCCCGTCCCGCAGGTTCGCGGGGAGGGCCGTCGCGGCGAGGGCCGGGAGAGTCGTTCTCGGAGCCGGGCGACAAGACCGCTTTGCGCGAGAGCCGGATCTTGCCGTCGGAGTCGATCTCGAGGACCTTCACATCGACTTCGTCGCCGACCTTCAGGACTTCCTCGACGCGCGCGATGCGCTTGACATCGATCTGCGAGATGTGGAGCAGGCCTTCCTTCCCGGGGAAGATCTCGACGAACGCGCCGAACTCCTTGATGGAGACGACATGCCCCTTGTATATCTTGCCGATCTCGGCCTCGAGCGTGAGCGCTTCGACCTCGGCTTTCGCCTGGTCGCAGCCGATGGGATCGGTTCCGGCGACGAACACGCTTCCGTCGTCCTCGACATCGATGTTGACGCCGTAGGTCTCTTGAATGCGGCGGATGTTCTTGCCGCCGGGGCCGATGAGGGCTCCGATCTTGTCGCTGGGGATCTTGATGCGATAGAGACGGGGCGCGTTGGCCGAGAGCTCCTTGCGGGGCTCGGGGAGGATCGCGTCCATCTTGTCGAGGATGAACAGGCGGCCGCGCTTGGCCTGGGCCAGAGCTTCTTTCATAATGGAGATCGAGAGACCTTCAATTTTCATGTCCATCTGAAAGCCCGTAATACCATTACGCGAGCCCGCAACCTTGAAGTCCATGTCGCCGTTGTGGTCTTCGATACCGGCGATGTCGGTGAGCACGGCGTACTTGCCGCCCTCGAGGACGAGGCCCATCGCGATGCCGGCGCAGGCGGCCTTCATC